>Ga0163150_10000086_pt1 | contig 165281 bp, 135 predicted proteins | sample OliLakLV19P2IB_FD_148628 | JGI IMG/M metagenome (GOLD analysis project Ga0163150, IMG submission 148628) | Freshwater microbial mat bacterial communities from Lake Vanda, McMurdo Dry Valleys, Antarctica - Oligotrophic Lake LV.19.P2.IB | ecosystem: Environmental > Aquatic > Freshwater > Lake >... | reverse complement strand
GCACCCCCAGCGTCGTCTCCACGCCGCAGACCGCCCCGCCCTCCACCACCAGCCGCGCCGACTGCCCCTGCTTGCAGTCCAGGCGGGGCTGCCGCTCACACACCCACTTCATCCGAAATTGATACGCCTTCTTATCGCACTGCGCGCGCGGCGCCCACACGCTCGGGCCGCGTTTCTTGTTCAACATGCGGAACTGCAAGCCCGTCATATCCGTCGCCTTGCCCATCTCGCCGCCCAGCGCATCAATCTCCCGCGCCAGATGCCCCTTCGCCAATCCGCCGATGGCCGGGTTGCACGACATCTGCCCGATGGTGTCCAAGTTGATGGTCAGCAACAACGTCTCCGCCCCCATGCGCACCGCCGCCAGTGCCGCCTCCACGCCCGCGTGGCCCGCGCCGATGACGATCACGTCGTAAGACTTTGGATAAACAAACATTGCGCACATCAAAGCAGAAATCGAGAAAGCAGAAAGCAGAAATTGGCGTCGCCTCGCGCGAAGGAGAGACCGGCAACTACAATTCACCAACTTCTTTGGTATTGGCCGCGCCTATGAGCGCGTCGAGTTTCATGAAGTCCACGCGGCCCACATCCGACTCCTCAGGGCGGCCTCCTTGTTCACCCCCTCTACGTTCGACCGGCAGTGAGAGTTACGTGGGAAAACGCGGCCAACGTCCGTGCCATCATCCAACATATACGCCGCAACGTCTGCTGACAGGCGTCAATAAGTCCAATATAATAAGAACATGGGCAGAACTTGACTTCCAATACCGTTAACGTATTCCGCCAATTGGCTCGCTGGGTGGCAAGACCGGGAGTTCGAGACCCTGGCCGAACTGGAGTGGTCTTGCAGGCCGAACTGCAACATTTCTGGCAGGACGCCCGCCGCGTGCATTCCCTCCTCTTCGACTGGCTCCTGATCCAAGCAAACACTTCCTCTCCAACTGTTATACCGGACTATTCACGTAGCTGGTATAACCCAAGTAAGGGAATGGCAATGGGGATTATTCCGGCACCCGTAAAACGGAGAGCGACTAAACCAGTTCCGGCTTTACTCGAGCACTCCAGACATGTGCAGAGAAACATCAGCCCCGACCAGAGAGCGCACCAAAGAAAATAAGAACTTCTGCCCGTGCCACACCACGTATTCCAGATTTACTTATGACTGTTCACTTTCCCCCGCTCATCGGCGCACCGACATTGATCCGGTGCTCCAGACAGTAGGCCGCGTTCGCCACATACTTGTCCGCCCAATGCTTGAGACCCGCGCGCTCCTCCGGCGTGAGCGCGCGCACGACTTTCGCGGGCGAGCCCATGACGAGCGAGCCGGGCGGGATTTTCATGCGCTGCGTCACGAGCGCCTTCGCGCCAATCAAACTTTGTTCGCCCACCACCGCGCCATCGAGCACCACCGCGCCCATGCCGATCAAACACTCATCGCCAATGGTGCAGGCGTGGACGATGGCGGAATGGCCGATGGTCACGAAGTTGCCGACGAGGCACGGATAATCATCCGCGAGATGCAGCACGGCGTTGTCCTGAATGTTGGTGTGATGGCCGACGACGATGCGGTTGATGTCGCCGCGCAGCACCGCGTGGTACCACACGCTGGAATGATCCCCTAGCGTCACGTCGCCCACGACCACGGCGGTCTGCGCGAGATACACGCCGCGCCCGAGCGTGGGTGATTTGGCGAGAAACGTGTCGAGTTGAGCGCGCAAGTCTGACATGCGCGGCAGTGTTGCGAAGGCGGAGCGGGGTTGCGAAAGGAAAATTTCTGACCAGTTAAATTGGGAATGACTTAACCGCAGACGACACGGATGGCACGGATGCAAAAACCGTTTCTCTCAATCCGCGTCATCCGTGTCATCCGTGGGTAGAAAAAGTTTCCTCCTCAATTCCAAAAAAACTCCCGCGCAGCTCGCGCCACGCGGGAGAACCCTGCACCTCAAATCAGTTCATGGATGATACGGCGGAGCGAGGTGCGACGGATACGGCCCCTGATAAACCACGAAGGGCGGCGGAGCCACGACATGACGCGGCGTCCGGACGCGCGCTGGCCTCACGCACACCGGCGGTGCGGCATACCCGACCGGTGCCGGCGCATAGACTAGCTGCGGCGCGCACACGGCGCGCACCGGAAACCCGACGCCTACCGCCACAGGGCCGGCCTGCACATGCACGCCGCCCCCGCCGACCTGCACGCCCAAGACGGGTATCCCGAGGCTGACGGACACATACGCGCCCGCCCGGGCCGTGGTGGCGAGCGCCAGCACGCCCGCAAAAATTCCAAGAATGAGAAGCTTCTTCATAATTCACCTTTCGTCGCACTATTCGACACGAGCCATTGAGATTTATTCGAGCGCCCCTTATCTGTTCCCAAGATTTTACCATGAATAGCGAACCTGCTGACCCGTCCGGGCCGCGCCGCCGCCGCCGCCTCCCGCGCTCCTTCAAAGAACTCACCCCCAGCAATCATTTCAACCCGCGCACGTTTTTCTACGAGATGATCTGGAAGGCCTGGCTCACGAAGCGCCAGGGCGAGTGCAAGCGTCCGGTCTTTCCGAAACTGAAGGACGGCGCGGTGGCCATCACCTGGATCGGCCACGCCTCGTTCCTGATCCAGTTCAACGATCTCAACGTGCTGATTGATCCGAATTTTGCGAACTGGATTTTCTTTCTCAAACGCATCAAGCGCGCCGGCTGCCGCATCGAGGATTTGCCGCCCATCGATCTCGTGCTGCTCACGCACGCGCACTTCGATCACTTTCACAAGCCCACGCTCCGCCGTCTGCCCTCGCCGAAGATCGGAGTCATGCCCTGGGGCGTGGGCGATCTCGCGCGCGACCTCGGCTTCGGACGCGTCGTGGAACTGCAGAAGTGGGAGAGCTTCTCGCACGCGGACTGGAAGGTGACTCTGACGCCCTGCAAGCACTGGGGCGCGCGGACGATTCGCGACGAGCATCGCGGCTACGGCGGCTTCGTGCTCGAACACCAGGGGCGGAAGATTTATCACGCCGGCGACAGCGCGTATTTCGAGGGGTTCAAGGACATCGGCAAAATGTTGCAGCCGGAGATTGCGCTGCTGCCCATCGGCGCCTACTACCCGGATTCCTTCCGCAACGTTCACATGGGACCGGACGACGCGCTGAAAGTGTTCAAGGACCTGGGCGCGGAATGGCTGGTGCCGATGCACTTCGGGACGTTCAAGCTGTCCTTTGAGGACATCACCGAACCGCCGCGCTGGCTGCGTGAGCTGGCGCACGCCAGCGACATGACGCGGCACATCCGCATTTTGGAAGAGGGCGTGCCGGAGGTTTTTTAACGACGAACGGAAACGAATTCACACGAATGAAGGCGGGGGAACTTTGAGGAGCGCGGCCTTCAGACGCTGCACCGTGATCGTTTCAAGCAGGCTGAAACATTTTCACGGCCTTTTTCAGACGGACGTTGAAGAAGCCTGAAGCTCGCGCTCCTTCACGCCGGGGTGCGGCCCCAGCAATTGACTCACTGCGGCACCAAGAGGGCAGGATTGGCGCGGCGCGCGGCGGGGATTCGTTTCTGCTTCGGCTTCTTCACCTTCTTGGGCGGGGTAGTTTTTTCCGGCGCGCCGGGGCTGTTCAGAGCCAGAGCGGGGGGAACGCTCGCGCCTTCAATCGCGCGATAAAAAATTCCCGGCGCGTTCGTGCTGGCGCTGATGTCAAAGACGGTGAACGGCGACGCCAGCGTGATCGAAGTCAGTGCCTGCCACGGGCCGAGCGGGCCGGGCGCGGACTCCACCGTGTAGTTTGTGCCGGGCCGTCCGTAGAGCACGAGCGTCCGGGTGTTGCTCGTCGTGAAGGCTTCGACCAGCGGCTCGCGATTCAACACCACGGCGCGTCCGTGGTTCAGCAGCAGGCTGGGCGCAAGTCCGGGCAGCGCGCGTGCCGCCGTCACTTCGTCCAGTCGTAGCGGGACGAAGGCGGAAATTGGCGCCGGCGCGGCGGTGAAATTTACCCGGGCCAGAATTTGTGTCCCCGCCAGCGACTGGCCGGGCAGCGCGGCGAAGTTCAGCGCCACCCGTCCGGGCTGCGAATCATCCAGCGCCAGGAGCGCGACTAACGGCGCGAGATTTTCCACCACGGGCGCGGTGAGGCGGTTCGTGGGCAGCAGCAACGTGACGGACAAATTCGTCAGCGCCGCAGTGGTGGCGCATTCCAACAGCACATTCGTGCGCCGGCCTCCTTCCATCACCACGACGGGCAGACTCAACTCGACGTAATCTCTCACGACCACCGTGAAAGTCTGCGCGGCGCTCGAAGTTGGCGCGTCCGCATCTGTGGCGCGCAGCGTGATTTGATTGGTCGTCGCGGCATCGGCGCGCGCGGGCTTCCAGACAAACAATCCATTCGTGGCGTGGAGGCGCGCGCCGTCGGGTGCGCCGGCGTCCAGCGAGTAAATGAGTCGCGCGCCCGGCACCGTGTTGCTGCCCAGCGCGCGGAAGAAAATCGGCTGCAACACGTCCGCGATGACATCAGGAATCACTTCCAGCGTGGGCGCGGGCCGTCCGGTGAACACGACATCGTCCAGCGAGTAACCACGATCCACGCCGCCCGTGGTGTTGTCGTCCGCCCAGAGAATGTAGAGCGGCGTGCCGCCGGCCCAGACGCCGTTGAGCGCGAAGACCATGGTCCTCACTCCGACGGTGCCGCCAGAGAGCGCGGGGATCTTCACCCACGTCCCCGGCACGCCGGTGAAGCTGTAATAAACCTGGTGCGCCGGCGCCTGCTCGGCCGGTGTCGCGCCACTCTGGTCGAGCGTGTAGGAAATGGTGGCCAGGGTTTGATCCTCGCCGGTGTTGTTCTGCAACGTGGCCATGAGGAGCGTGGCGCTGTTCGCGGCCGGTCGCGTCCAGAGCGCGGTCGCGCCGCCGCCTGACCAGGAGGCGAGCGTGTTTTGTCCGGGCGGTACGCCTCCGAATCCGTCGAGCAGCGCGGTGGTGATCGTGGCGGCGCTGTTCGTCTGCACGGCGGCGTCGAGCGCGGCCGCGGTGGTGAAGGTGAGTTCGTTGCCCGCGAGCGAGCGCGTGCTCCACTCGGCGGACGAAGGCAAGGCGGCGAAAGAAATGAGTCCGCTGCCACCCGGCCCCACGGAGATGGCCGCGTGCGCCCCGCTGAAACCAAATGGCACGAGCGCGAGGAGTAAAAGCAGTTTTCGCATTTGAGTGAGTGGATGCTGCCAACGAAGACCCCGGCGAACAAGCTGGCAGTTGCGGGAGAAGGTAAAATCAGACCGGCCCGTGGAGCCATGCGCCGAACCAGGATTGTCCATCCCGTTCCGTCCGTGTTTCAATTTCCCCATGCGGAAGCGAATGCAAATTCCCGTCGCGCTCACCATCGCGGGCTCGGACAGCGGCGGCGGCGCGGGTGTGCCGGCGGACTTGAAGGCGTTCACGGCGCTCGGCGTGCATGGGACGTGCGCCATCACCTGCCTCACGGCGCAGAATCCACGGCGCGTCACCGGCGTGGAGGCGTGTTCACCAAAGATGCTGCGCGCGCAAATTGAAGCGGTCTTTGAAGAACTGCCGCCGCGCGCGGCGAAGACCGGCATGCTGTTCTCCACCGCGCTGATTCGTGAAGTGGCCCGCGCTTGGCGCGGACGCCGCTGCCCGCTGGTTGTCGATCCGGTGATGGTGGCGACGAGTGGCGCGCGATTGCTGCAACCGGACGCCATCCGCGCGCTGACGCAACAGCTCTTCCCACTCGCCGTGTTGATCACGCCCAATGTTCCGGAAGCGGAGGCACTGCTGGAAATGGTGATTAGCGCGCCGGAAGATTTGCGCGAAGCCGCGCGGCGACTGCACGCGCGCTTTGGCTGCGCCGCGTTGGTCAAAGGCGGGCATCTGCGCGGCGGGCGCGAGTCCATCGACATCTTATTTGATGGCCAGACGGAATGGCTGTTGAGCAGTCCGCGCGTGCCTGGGGTGAAGACGCATGGAACGGGCTGCACTTTTTCCGCCGCCATCGCCGCGCATCTGGCGCACGGGGAGAAACTGCCGCGCGCCGTGGCCCTGGCGAAGCGATACGTGACGAACGCGATTAAAAATACGTGCCGCGCGGGTGGTCACGAGGTGCTGGGTTGAGGCGGACGAGCGCTCTGGCCCCGCACGATCCGGGCGTGTCATGCCGGATCGCGCGCGGCTCAGAAATTCAGCTTGAGCCGGAAATACCGCGCGGACGCGGACGGAGTGACGAGCCGGACGATGGGCGTGTTGGTGGCGAACGGACCGATCAATTCGTGCAACTCCCAGGCGGTGAAACTTGCAGAGTGTTCAAGACGGTAGCTCTGGCCCGGAGCCGCCTCGAAACTCAGGCGCACACTTCCGTCCTCACGGCGAACGAACAACGCCGGAACTGGCTCGTTGTATTCCACCGCGCCGGAGTCCATGCACTCTTGGCTTACGCTGCGGAGTTGGCTCTGGCGTCGGCCAACACGCGGATTTCGCGCTGCGGGAAGGGAATGGAAATGTTCGCGGCGCGCAACGCCTCAAGGATGGCCTTGTTCAACTCCGCCTTCATGGGATTGAAGTCCGCCAGCGCGGCCCACGGTTTGACCGCGAGAATCACGGCGGAGTCGCCGAGCGAGGAGGTGCCGATGACGGGCGCGGGAGTTTTCAACACGCGCGGATTGGCCTGGAGCACGCGGCTGATGACTTCGAGCGCGCGGTTCAAGTCCGTGTCGTAAGCGACGCCCACGCTCAGGTTGGCCTGCCGGATCTTGCCGTAGTTGTGAAGAATCTCGCCGACGATCTTCCGGTTCGGCACGATCACGCGCGAGAGGTCGGGATGAATCAAGGTGGTCGAAAACAGTTCAATCTGATCCACCTGCCCATGCGCACTGGCAATCTCAATGTAGTCGCCCACCCGAAAACTTCTGACGAAGATGATCGTCAGTCCCGCGACCAGATTGCTCAGCACGCCCTGCATCGCGAGACCCACGCCCACGCCAATCACCCCGAGTCCGGCGATGAGCGGGAGCAGCTTGATTTCGAGATTGGTCGCGATGAGCATAAACGTCAGCGCGAGGACGAGGAGCTTCACCAGGCGGACCATTATCATGCGGACGGGCGGCTCCATTTCGCGCTTGAGCAACTGCCGCATGGTCGCCTTGCCGAGCCACCGCCCGATTACCAGGCCCATCACGAGCATCACCACCGCCGTCAAAACCTTCGGCCCGTATTCAATCGTCTGCTGGGCAATGAAGTCCTGGTTGGCGTCGATAGTGCCCTTGATTTTATCAAAGGTGGCTTTGGCATCTACGGCAGCAATCATCATGGCGGCGAATTATCAAACCCGCGTGAAACGTGGCAAGCGGTGTTTTCTTTGCCGGTGGGGTGTGAGTGCATCCCTGTTCGATGGGGTTCCACGGCCAGAAGCAAGCCCGGAGATCAGATCCGGCCGACACCCCAACCCCGGATGGGGTTGAACCCAATGGTTTTCATGGCCACACGGTGCGCCCCCTCCGGGCTTGCTCAAACCGGCCATCATTCAGAAATTGAAATTGCGCGGGTGGGGGCGTCGTCACTCCAAGGCTCGCCGTGACCCAAGCTTTTGCTAACCTCGCGCCGTGCTGACACGAATTCTTCTCGCCGCGCTTGCGCTCTGCTGGTGTGGCTGCACCACCGTTGATCGATCTTTGACGCGTTACGAATACTCGCGCCCGCAGATGGGCCTGCCGTTTCGCATCGTGCTCTACGCGCCGGACCAAACCTCGGCGGACACGGCGGCGGAAGCGGCTTACGCCCGCATCAAGCAGCTCAACGACATCCTCAGCGACTACGACACGGACAGCGAATTGAGCCGGCTCTCGCAGACTTCCGGCTCCGGCCGCGCCGTGCCGGTGGGCGACGATCTTTGGCGGATGTTAGAGCGCTCACAACAAGTGGCGCGGGAGACGGACGGCGCGTTCGACATCACCTGCGGTCCGGTGGTGAGTCTCTGGCGTAAGGCGCGGCGTGAGAAGCAACTGCCCGATCCACTGAAACTCAGCGAGGCGTTGCGTGCGGTGGGCTACGAAAAGCTGCGGCTCGATCCGAAGAAGCGCACGGCAGAACTGCTGGTGCCTTACATGCGGCTGGACCTTGGTTCACTCGCGAAACCGTACGCCGTGGACGAGGCGCTGCGCATTCTGCGCGAACGCGGGATTCGTTCCGCACTGGTCGCCGGCTCGGGCGACATGGCTGTGAGTGAAGCGCCGCCCGGCGCGCGCGGCTGGCGCATCGAACTCGCGCCGCTCGACGCCCCGGGTGCGCCGGCGACGGAATTTGTGCTGCTGCGCAACCAGGCGCTGGCCACAAGCGGCGACCTTTTTCAACACGTCGAGATCAACGGCGTGCGTTACTCGCACATCGTCAACCCGCGCACGGGCATGGGCCTGACCGATCACAGTCTCGTGGTGGTCATCGCGAAAGATTGTCAGACGGCGAACTCGGTTTCCACCAGCGCGGGACTGCTCGGGCCGGAGCCTGCGCTGAAGTACGCGGCGGAGAAAGGGGCGTGCGCGCGGATCACGAGGAAGCCTGCGGAGCGAATCGAAGTGCGGGAGTCGGCGTGTTTTGGAAAGTTTCTCGTGCCCTGACGGCGGAGCGCCGAACTCCAGTTCGGCGCGTTGGTTCGTTTCTACAACGCGCCGATTTGGAAATCGGCGCCCCTGAAAACAAACCCGCGCCTCGTTCCCAAGGCGCGGGTTTCTGAATTCTCTGAACTTCGGTTAAACTTGATCGATGCGCGTCTTGCCGGGCACGGGCAGTTGATACATCCCGTCGGGGCCGGGCTTGACCAGCGGCTCCGCGTCCCATGCGAGATTCTTCGGCATGGTGTCGTTCTTGGAATTGAGAGCCTGGTCCCAGGTCACTTCCTTGCCGGTGTAGGTGGACATGCGGCCCAGGATGGACGTGAGCGAACTGTAGGCGCCATTGAACGCCTCGTTGTACGGCTTGTCGTTGCGGATGGCGTCGAACCAGTCGTCGTGCTCCTGCTGGTACGGGTCTTTCGCGCGGCCCTGGAAGCGCCACGGATTCTCGCCGGTGATGACGTTGCGCTCGAAGTCGGTCCGGCCCTTGGTGCCGATGGCGGATTGCGACACATCATTCCAGCAACCGAGCTGATGCCGGCACTGGCTGAAGCAGACCGAGCCGTCCTCGTAGGTGAACTCGACGACGTGGTGGTCGAAAATTTCGCCGTAGTCCGGCCCCTTGCGGGTTTCGCAGCCGCCGTTGCCGCGCGCCTTCACGGGATAGCCCTTCTTGAGCCAGTTCACCATGTCGAGATTGTGGATGTGCTGCTCGGTGATGTGATCGCCGCAGAGCCAGACGAAGTAGTACCAGTTGCGCAACTGGTATTCCATTTCGGTGAGCTTGCGTCCGGCTTTCGCTTCGAGGTCGGCGCGCTTATGGACCCAGGGCGTGTTGCCGTTCCAATACGCGCGCATCGCCACGATGTCGCCGATCTGTCCGTCGTGCAGGCGCTGCATGCACTCCATGTGACCCGCGTGATGATGGCGCTGAAGACCGACGCCGACTTTCAAATTTTTCTTCTTCGCCTCTTCCGCTGCGGCGAGAAATTTGCGCACGCCGGGACCGTCCACCGCGACGGGTTTTTCCGTGAACACATGCTTGCCTTGACGCACCGCTTCCTCGAACTGCATCGGACGGAAGCCGGGCGGGGTCGCGAGAATCACCACGTCGGCCAGCGAGATGGCCGCCTTGTAGCCCTCGAAGCCGAGGAACTTGTGGTCGTCCGGCACCTGCACCTTGTCTTTGTGCTGGTTCGCCAGGCCGCGCAGGCTGCCATCCAGCCGGTCCTTGTGGACATCGGCGACGGCGACGAGCTTCACGCTCTCGCCCGTGCTGAGCGCCTGGTTGGCCGCGCCGGAACCGCGTCCGCCGCAGCCGACGAGCGCGACCTTGATGGTGTCGCCGGGCGAGAGCGCGCCAAAGGCAAACCGTTCGATGGGCAGCGCGCTGATGGCGGCCGCGCCCGCGACGGTTTTGGAGGCATTGGATAGAAAACTCCGACGAGTGAGAGCCTGCGAGGCCGTGATAATTTTGTTCATAAGCTATGGGTTAAAACGCTTTTTCTCAGACGCCCGACCAACGCGGCGCTATTCACAACCGTGGAAATCGGGAGACGGCGGAGCGTGGCGATTCAGTTTGGCGATGTCCAGTCCGGCGTGGCGGGAGCAAATTCCAAAATTCAAATCTCAAACAAGTTCCAAGGTCCAAACTTCAACCGGCTGGCGACCTGAGCGACGTTCGATTTGGAATTTCTCCCTATTGGAATTTGTTTGGGATTTGGGATTTGGGATTTGAAATTTCATTCCTGCGGCTGCGAACCGCGGGCCATAAAATTTTCAAACTCCTCCGTCGGCGTGGCCGCAAAACTCCAGTCCCGTTCCCGCCAGCGAAAGTTCAGCCGCGCCGCGTGCAGCGCGTGGTTGCGCAAAATCATCCGCGCGCGATCCGCTTCCGTCATTTCGCCCCGCACGAAGCGCAAATAAATCTGCTCGTCTCCGCCGTAAATCTTGTCGCCCACAATCGGGTGCCCCGCGTGCGCGAGGTGAATGCGGATCTGATGCTTGCGCCCCGTGCGCGGCTCCACGCGCAGCAGGGTGAACTCGGCTCCATCACGCGTGAACCGCCGCTCGACCCGCGCGTGGGTCAGCGAAGCCGAGCCGTCCGCGCGCACGCAGTCCTTGATGGCCACGACGCTCGACTCATCTTTGCCGAGCGGCGCGTCGATGGTGAATTCCTCGCGGGCCACCGAGCCGTGGACAATGGCGGCATATTCTTTCCGCACCGCGCTGCGCTCGATCAATTTGCCGAGTTCGCCCGCCGCTTCGCCGGACTTCGCGATCAACACCAGCCCGCTCGTCTCGCGGTCGAGGCGGTTCACCAGCCGCCCCTCGCCATTCCCGAGATGCAGCCGCACGCGCCCGATGAGGCTGGAGCGTTCGTCCGTCTTGGTCGGATGACACACCAGCCCCGCCGGCTTGTTCACCACCAGCAGATCGGCGTCTTCGTGAATGACTTCAAAGAGATCGTTCACAGTTCTTCGGAGCGCGGACCGCCGAGTCCGCGCGATCATTTATGGCCAAGGAATTAGCCTTCATTCGGTGATGCCGAACACGCGGACTCGGCGGTCCGCGCTCCTATGTTTGAATCACTTGTCAGCACGCCGCGCTGGCGTAGCATCCGGCCCCGATGCTTGAGAAGCGCAATGTCTGGCTGCCGGTGGTGCTGATGATCGTTTTTGCGATCACGCGCTGGCCCGGACTGATGCCGCCGAACTTCAGCGCCGCCTACGCGCTCGTCTTCTGCGCGGGCGTTTTCTTCCGCAACCGCCTGGGCTGGTGGGTGCCGCTGGTCATCATGGCGCTCACGGACCTGGCGTTGAATTTTTTCTACTACCGCCCGCGCGGCTGGGATGGCTTCCAGATTTACCAACTGATGAACTACGCGGCCTACGCGGCGATCTTTCTGCTCGGCCGCCGGTTCAAGCCGCAGGCCAGTTTTCTGTCGATGGTGGGCGGCGGGCTGGTGAGTGCGGTTTTGTTTTACGTGATCACCAATTCGGCGGCGTGGTTCTTCAACCCGTTTGGTAACGGGGAATATCATCACACTTGGGACAGTTGGGTGCTGGCCATGACGCTGGGCACGGGCAGTTGGCCGGGCACCTGGATGTTCTTCCGCAACACGCTGTTGAGTTCCGGTCTCTTCACCGCGCTTTTCGCCGCTGCGATGAAAGTCTCCGAGCGCATGGAGTCCGCCGCCGAGAAAAAAGCCGCGAATGCCACCGCCGAATCTGAAGCGACGGACAACGAGCCGCAGCCGGAGGAATCGAAAGCCTGACGCGCCCTCCTTTTCTCACGCCCCACGCCTAGCATGAAAATCGGCCTCATCTCGGACACGCACGACTACTTCGATCCGCGCATCCCCGAACTGTTCGCGGGCGTGGATCACATTTTGCACGCGGGCGACGTGGGGCGGTCGCTGCTCATCGTCGAACTGGAGCAGATTGCACCCGTCACCGCCGTCACCGGCAATACGGATGAAGGTCTGCCGCTGCGCGAGACGGAATTGGTCACGCTGGGCGGCAAGAAATTTCTCGTGCATCACATCGTCACGCCCGGAGTTGGCTCGCCGTCGATTGATCGCCGCCTGCGCGAGGAAGCGCCGGACGTGGTGATGTTCGGCCACACGCACAAGCCGTTCGCGCAACAGGTCGGAAGCATTTTGTATTTCAATCCCGGCTACGCGGGCCGGCAACGGTTCGAGCTGCCGCGCAGCGTGGCGGTGATGGAAATTCAGCAGGGAAAAATCTCGCACCGGTTCCTCTCGCTGTAGTGGGGCAGCCGTCCCGGCTGCCTCAGTCCACTGGCCGTCCCGGCTGGTGTTTCATCGGCAGGCGAGACGCCCGCCGGACTACGGCAGCCGAGACGGCTGCCCCACTATGGTTTACTACGCCAGCTTCTCGAAACTCTCCTCGATGAACGTCGTGTTCTGGATGCGGGCCAGCTTCGCGTAAAGGCCGTTGGCCGCGAACAGTTCGTCGTGTGTGCCGCGCTCGATGATTTCTCCGGCGCGCAGGACGAGAATCTGATCCGCCCGGCGAATCGTGCTCAGTCGATGCGCGATGACGAAGCTGGTGCGGTGGGCCATCAGACGTTCGAGCGCCTCCTGAATCAGCTTCTCGGTCGCGGTGTCCACGCTCGCTGTCGCCTCGTCGAGGATGATGATGGGCGTGTTCTTGAGCAGCGCGCGGGCGATGCTCACGCGCTGTTTCTCGCCCACGCTTAATTTCACGCCACGCTCGCCGACGCGTGAATCGTAGCCCTCGGATAGTCGTGTGATGAACTCGTGGCAGTTCGCGGCCCGGGCGGCGGCGAAGAGTTCGGCTTCGGTCGCGTCGAGTCTGCCGTAGAGAATGTTTTCTCGGACGGTGCCGTTGAAGAGAAACGGTTCCTGACTGACGACGCTGATTTGCGCGCGCAAGGAATCGAGCGTGAGCGTGCTGGTGTCCTGCCCGTCGAGCAGGATGCGCCCGCCCGTCGCCTCGTAAAATGCGGGGAGCAAATTCACGAGCGTGGATTTCCCTGCGCCGGTCGGGCCGACGAGCGCGATCATTTCACCGGGGCGTGCGTGCAGCGAAATGTTCTTCAACACCACGCGGTCGGGCGAGTAGGCGAAGGAGACGTTCTCGAAGAGCACGTCTCCAGTGCCCCCGGCGTCCCGCCGGGTCGGGGCATTCGTGTGCAAGGGAGTTGCTCCCGTCGTCAGCGAGTCTCCACCCGGCGGGACGCCGGGGGCACGCTTCGGATTGCTCGTCTCCGTTTCAAAATCGAGAATGTCGAACACGCGCTCGCCGGCCGCGCGCGCCGATTGCAGCATTTGATTCAACCCATGCAGCCGTGTGATCGGCTCGTAGAACATGCCGAGAAAAAGCAGGAAGGCGGTGAGTTCACCAATCTTCATCCCGCCCGCGATCACGGCTTTCGCACCGAACCACAGCACCAGTCCCGTGCCCAGCGTGGCGGCAAAGGCCATCGCGGGTGAGTAGTTCGCCCACGCGCGCATGACCAGCAGCGTGCCCTGGCGCAGGCCGTTCGCGCGCTCGGCGAAACGTCCGTCCTCGTGCTGCTCGCGTCCGAAGGATTTGATTTGTCGCACGCCCTGAAGGTTGTCCATGAGCAGCGCGTTCATGGCGCTGGCCGCCTCGCGTTGCGCGCGGTAACGCCGGTGCGCCGTGCTGGTGTACCAATACACGCCGACCGCCAGAATCGGCATCGGCACCAACGCGAGCGCGGTGAGCGTCGGATTCATGTGCAGCAGAAACGCCATCACACCGAACAGTTGCAGAATGGCAATCGTCCCCTGCTCCGTGCCGTCGATGAGCAGGCGCTCGACGGAGTTCACGTCCTCCAGCACGCGCGTCATCAAGTCGCCGGACGAGCGCTGATCGAAGTAGTTCACCGGCAGGCGCTGGAGCTTGCCGTACACCTCGCGGCGCATGTCGTAGATCACGTTCTGCTCGAAGGTGTTGTTCAGCCGGAGGCGCAGACTGTTGAACACTTCGCGGAGGAGAAACGCACCCAGAATGACCAGCATCACCCACGTCAACTGGTCAGAACGTCGTTTCCCGATCACGTCATCAATCACGAACTGCGTCAGCTTCGGGTAGGCCAGCGAACACGCCAGCATGAGCAGCGCGCAGCCGATGGTGCCCGCCGCCATCCACGGGTAGGGCCGCAGGTACGTCGCAACCCGGCGAATAATTTCCCAGTTGCCGCGCTTCCGTGCGGAAATCGTGGGGTCGGGCCGTGGAGAAAGTGCCGCGTGCGCCATCGTTCAGTGTCCTTGTTTTTTCAATCCTGCAATTGGTTTGAGGTTTGCTGAATTAGCCGCTCGGAGCAAAAAAGAATTTCAATTTAAGTCGGATGACTCATTGTTTTGAAATGTTTCCAGCGGTGGACACGCGTGATTTGCCAGCGGTGGAGGGCGAAGTCGCGGGCATCTTTGCTTCGCTGTTTCCCGAAGCGGAGAGCGCCTTCATCGCCCGCGCCTTCGGCTGGGCGGAACAATGGTTCACAGGAAATTACCCCGGCTATCAGGCCATCGACGCGCGCTATCACGACCTCGAACACACTTTGCAAGGCACGCTCTGCCTCGCGCGACTCCTGCGCGGACGGCATTTCACGGGCACGAATCCGGTGCTGACGCCGGTGATGTTTGAAGTCGGCCTGCTCGCCATTCTCGCGCACGACACGGGTTATTTGAAGCGCACCGAGGACACGGAAGGCACGGGCGCGAAATACACGCTCACGCATGTGCGGCGCAGCGGGGAGTTCGCCGCGAAATTTTACGGTGCGCAAGGCTACAGCGCGGGCGACATCAGCGCGGTGCAAAGCATGATTCGCTGCACCGGCGTGAACGCGGACTTGGGCACGATCCCCTTCGCGAACGAGTTGGAACGCGTCGTCGGCTACGCGCTCGGGACGGCAGACCTGCTCGGGCAGATGGCCGCGCCGGATTACGTCGAGAAGCTGCCGGTGCTGTACGCCGAGTTTGCCGAGGCCGCGCGCTTCAACGGTGCGGCGGCCACCAAGTCGATCCAGTTTTCCAGCGCGGAAGAGATGATGCGCAACACGCCCGCCTTCTGGCAAAAATACGTCTGGCCGAAAATCGATGGTGATTTCGGAGCGCTCCACCGCTACCTCACCGACCCGTTTCCTGACGGGCCGAACTACTACCTCGACTGTATCGAGGCGAACATCGCGCGGCTGCGCGAACAGGTGACGGTGAGTTGAAGTAGAACGGAGCGCGGGTGTCCTCACCCGCAGCAATCTCCGATGACCGGGCGCGTTAGTCCGGAATCAAGCCTTCCTGTTCTCGCACGTTGCTGCGGGTGAGGACACCCGCGCTCCGCCAAAAATCCAGGCCACGCTGGCGTGCTGGTTCCCGGTCTTTTCCTTTCTCCCCTCCCGCCGCCGCCCTAAAGTCCGCACGCCCATCGCGGTATGAACTGGACGCTGCTCATCAACAGCCTGCTCGTTGCCGGAGCCGCCACACTGCTCGCGGCGACGCTCGGGCTGGCCGTGGCGCTGGCGCTGGCGTCGGCACGGCGGACGGGGCGAGCGGGGCTGCTCGCGCTGTGCGTGGCGGTGCTCGCGCTGCCGTCGTTCCTCGTTACGAATTCCTGGATTGATCTGCTGGGGACGAACGGCGCGCTGCGGCGCTGGGTGCCGCTGGAAATTTTTTCGCTGCCCGGCGCGGTGTGGATTCTCGCGCTGCTGCTCTGGCCTGTTTCCGCGCTCGGCATTTTCAGCACGTGGCAGAAGCTCGACGCCGCGCACCTCGAACTCGATCCCGGACTGCGCGGCGCGAACTTGCTGCGCTTCCTCCTGCTGCCGGCCGCAAAGAGCGCGCTCGTGATCAGCGCCGTCATCACCTTCGCGCTGGCGCTGAACAATTTTGCCGTGCCGGCGATTCTCCAAGTGAAGGTTTTTCCGGCGGAAGTGTGGGTGCAGTTCAACACCAGCCTTGATGCGGCGGCGGCGTTCCGACTGAGCTGGCCGCTCATCCTCGGACCGGCGCTGCTCATCTATTTTCTGCGGCGCGAGTCCCTTCCCTGGCCGCGCGAAAGCGCCAGCGACATTGGGCCGCAACTCTCCCGGCAACTCGGCCCGCTCTGGCTGGGCGTGAGCCGCGCGGTCTGCGCGCTGACGCTGGGCCTCTCGCTGATCGTGCCGCTGGCCCAGATTGTTTTTCACGCGCGCACTTGGAGTGAATTTCTTCCCGCGCTCGCGGCGGGGCAGTCCGCGCTGTGGCACTCGGTTTTCTACGCGACGACAGCGGCGGTGGCGACAGTGGGATTCGGCGCGCTGCTCATGCGCGTGCGCGGACTGGGCTGGCTCTGGATTTTCTTTCTCGTGCCGGGCGTGTTGCTGGGCGTGGGCGCGCTCACGGCCTTCAACCATCCCGCGCTGTTCTGGTTCTCGCGCACGTCGGCCATTGTCATCGCACTGCTCACGGTGCGGTTCCTGGCGTTGGCGCACGCGCTGGCGCGCTCGGCGCATCAGGCGCTGGATCAAAACTTGATCGACGCGGCACGAGTGAATGGCGCGGCGGGTTTCACGCTGTTCCGTCACGCGGTGCTGCCGCAGATGGCCGGGCCGCTGGCGGCGGCGGGCTACGTGGTCTTCGTCCTGAGCCTGTGGGAGGTGGAAACTATTTTGCTCGTGCTGCCGCCGGGCGGGGAAACGCTTGCCGTGCGGATTTTCAACCTGCTTCATTACGGTCATAACTCTCACGTGAACGCGCTCTGCCTCATCCTGCTTCTCGTCGCCCTCGCGCCGCTCGGGATGTTTGCGTTGTGGAGGAAGTGGCGATGAGGACGTTGGAGAAAGCAGCAGTCGGCCCGCCGCAACCCGGAGGGTTGCCAGACAGTAGCCGGGGGTTGAGGAGCGCGGAACGCGACGACACCCCCGGGCGGCCTAGCCAATGGTTTTGCATCCTGAAGGGATGCCAGAGCTCGGGCCATGCTGATGACTTCTGGCACCCCTTCAGGGTGCGACGATCTCCAGTCCGGCGACCGGGGGTGTCGCTGCGCTCAACCCCCGGCTACTTTCTTTCAGCCCTTCAGGCTGATGCAACGGGTGGAATTGGTTTTGCGGCGGCTCTATTGCTGCTCGCATTTCTCATCACTGGCTGTTCGCCGAAAACGGACGCGACAGCCACCCCACTTCGCAGTTCCATCTTCTCCCACGTTGAAATCATCGGCGCGCGCGGCACGGGCGCGGGGCAGTTCAACAAGCCGCGTTCGCTCACTTGCGACACCAATGACAATCTCTACGTCGCGGACATGACGGGGCGGATTCAGAAATTTTCACCCGAGGGAAAATTTCTGCTCTCGTGGCAGATGCCGCAGACCGACCTCGGCAAGCCCAAGGGCATGAGCTGTGACCGCGAGGGAAACATCGTGGTGCTCGAGCCGCACTATCAGCGCGTGAACCACTTCACGCCGGACGGAAAGCTCGTTCATCAGTGGGGCGTGCGCGGCACGAACGCGGGCGAACTGACGTTGCCGCGCGCCATCGTGGTGGATACAAAGGGCCGCGTGATCGTCAGCGAATACACGCTCGTGGATCGCGTGCAGAAATTCACGCCGCACGGCGAGCGTTTGCTGACGGCCTGGGGCACACCAGGGCTGGCGTCGGGAGAATTCAATCGCGCGGAAGGCGTGGGCGTGGACGCAGGCGACAACATCTACGTGGCCGATTCCTGCAATCATCGCATCCAGATTTTCTCACCCGAAGGTAAATTTCTCCGCACGCATGGCAAAGCCGGCACGGGCGCGGGCGAGTTTAGTTATCCGTACGACATCGCGGTGGATGAACAGGGCCGGCAGTTCGTGTGCGAGTTTGGCAACAGCCGCATCCAAGTTTTGGATCGCGACGACAAAACGGTGGAAGTCATCGGACGCGCGGGCGGTGAACCGGGCGAGTTTGCCAATCCGTGGAGCGTCGCGCTCGACTCGAAGGGAAATCTTTACGTCGCCGACTCGATGAACCATCGGGTGCAGAAGTTGGTGAGGAAGCAAACTCCAAATCCCAAATCCCAAATCCCAAACAAATTCCAAAGCGCCAAATTCCAAGACGCGCATGGCGTGGCCGAGGGCCGTTGGATTTTGGTTCATTGGAATTTGAAGCTTGTTTGGGATTTGGAATTTGGGATTTGGAATTTCCCCCGCGCATGAACTTCCAATTCACCCATCCGTTCTACCTGCTCGCGCTGCTTCCGGCGCTGGCGTGGACGCTCTGGTTGTTTTGGAAAACTGATGTGCAGATCGGCGCGGCGCGGCGGTGGATCGCGCTGGTGTTGCGCGTGGTGATTGTCACCGCGCTGGTCCTGGCGATGGCGGGGCTGCAATGGCGGCAGCCGCAGGAGGGGGTGAACGTGATGTTCGTACTCGACCGCTCGGACAGCGTGCCCTCCGCACAGCAGGAAGCGGCGTTCAAATACGCAATGCGCGTGTCGGCGGAGAAGGATGAAAAGGATCGCGTGGGCTTCCTCGTCTTTGGCAGCGAACCGGCGCTCGAAACCACGGTCAACAACGCGCTCGATCCGCAGAAGGAAAAAATCTTCGCCGTCGTCGGCACGGATCGCACAGACCTCGCCGGTGCCGTGCGGCTGGGCACGGCGGCGTTTCCAGAAGTTGGTCAGAAGCGGCTCGTGGTCCTCTCAGACGGCAATGAAAACATCGGCGACGCGCTGAACGCCGTGCTCTCCGCGAAGCCGCTCGGCGTGACCATTGATGTGATTCCGATGGGCGTGGCGCGCGGCAACGATGTCTCGCTTCAGCGGCTAGGTTTGCCGACGCGCGTGAAGAAGGGGCAGACGATTGAGGCGAAAATTTTCGTGCAGTCGGACCGCCAGCAGAAGGGCAAGCTGCGGCTCTATCGTGACGAACAATTTCTCGGCGAGCAGGAAGTTGAACTCGAATCGGGCAAGAATCTGTTCACCTTCCCGCAGACGCTGAACGAGCCGAACTTCTACACCTACTCGGCGCAGATCGACGTGGCTGGCGACATCATCCCGCAGAACAACCGCGCGACGGCGTTCGTGAACGTGCGCGGCGATCCACGCATTCTGCTCGTCTCTGCAGATCCGGCGCAGGACGCGACGCTGGCGGCGGCGTTACGCTCGGCGAACATCGAGTTGCGCGTGATTGGCGTGGACAAGTTTCCCGAGTCGCTCGCGGAGTTGCAGAGTTACGATTCCATTTTTATCAGCAACATCGCGGCGGGCGATCTGGGCGACCGACTGATGAAATATCTCGAAAGCGCGGTGCGCGATTTCGGCGTGGGCCTCGTGTGCGTGGGCGGCGACCAGACTTACATGGCGGGCGCGTACAAAGGCACGCCGCTGGAGACGACGCTGCCGGTGACGATGGAACTGGATTCCAAGAAAGTGCTGCCGCCCGGCGCGGTGGTGCTGGTGATGCACGGCATGGAATTCGGCAATGGCAACCAGGTCGCGCGCGATTGCGCGCAGGGCGTTCTCTCCGCACTCGGCCCGCAGGATGAACTCGGTCTGGTGATGTGGGATGGCACGGAGCGCTGGGTGCAAGAGTTGAAAAAAGTTGGCGACAAAAAGGAGGCGAGCCGCGCCATCGCGGGCATGAACCAGGGCGACTTGCCGGACTTCAATGGCGTGATGGGCAAGGCTTACGAGGCGTTGAAGAAATCCAACGCCAGCCTCAAGCACATGATTGTTTTCAGCGACGGCGACCCCGGGGCTCCGTCCGCGCAACTGATGAGCGACATCGTGTCCGCGAAGATCACCGCGAGCACGGTTTTGATTTCTGGTCACGCCGGGCCGCAGACGATGCAGTTCATCGCGGACGCAGGACGGGGGCGTTTTCACAACGTCCTTTCACCGAACGATCTCCCGCAGATTTTCATCAAGGAGACGATGGTGATTTTGAAGTCGGCGATTTACGAGGAGCCGTTCCGTCCGAAGCTGGTCGCGAGCACGGAACTCGTGCGCGGCATTGGAGCGGAGGAATATCCCACGCTGCACGGCTACGTAAGCACGCAGCCCAAGCCGCGCGCCGAAGTGCCACTGCACACGCACAAGGGCGACCCGCTGCTCGCGCACTGGCAATATGGACTGGGCCGCGCCGCCGCGTTCACCAGTGATGCAAAACCGAAGTGGGCGCGGCAGTGGATGAACTGGGACAAGTACCGGCAGTTCTGGGTGCAAACGGCGCAGTGGAGTTTGCGCCGCGTGGAGAACGCGGACTTCACGACCGAGGTGAACATCGACAAGGGCGAGGGTGTGCTGACCGTCGAGGCGCTCGACGCGAAGGGTGAATACAAAAACTTCCTGAACCTGCAAACCGTGGTGGTCAGCCCGAAAGGCGACCGGCAAATCGTGCGACTGGAGCAGACCGGGCCGGGCCATTACGAGGCGCGCTTTCCGACGAAAGAGATCGGCGGCTACTCGCTGAACCTGATGGACATTCAGGACGGCAAGGTCGCGGGCCAGCAATTCTTGGGCGCGAGCGTGAACTATTCGCCGGAGTTTAATGCGACGGAACCAAATCTTCATCTGCTCCAGCAAATCGCCGAGATCAGCGGTGGCAAGACGCTGCCGATTCAGCCGACCACGCCGGAAGACAATCCATTCCTCCACGACCGCAAGAAAACTTTTCAACCGCAGGACTTGTGGGAGTGGCTGCTGAAGCTGGCGATCTGTTTGTTCCCCCTCGACGTAGGCGTGCGCCGCATCCAGATCGACCGCGCGGAGTGGCTGAAGGCGACGGAGAGCTTGCGGCGCTGGCTGTTCTTCTGGCGCGTGAAGCCGCGGGCGGTGGAATCAGATGAATCGCTGGGCGCATTGCTCGCCCGTCGTGAGCAGGTGCGCTCAGCCACGCCGTCGTCGGTCACGCAGCCTGCGCCGGAGCTGTTTCAGCCGGTGCGCGCGGTGGAGGTGGGGTCGCGAGGAAATGACTGGCCCGCTCCAGAATCTTCTTCTGCTGCCACCGTCGCCGAGGAAGTGGCAAAAATATCTGACGCTCCCGCCGGCACGACGAGCCGTCTGCTCGAGGCCAAGAAACGCGCGCAACGTCGGAAGGAGTGAGTCGCCCTTCGAGGTAAACGCATCTTGAAACTGTTCTTAATTACTTCGAGACGGCGTGGATGGCGCACTCTCTCGGGTGTGTTCCCAAGCTGGCAAAGCCGGTCGGATTATTAACTCGAGCTGTTCCCATTGAAGGGGATTGCTCCTTTACACGTCCATACCCCTGCCCTAGTTTTCCGGGCACTGGAATTTTGATTTTATGAACACGACACTCGCTGCTTTTCTCGGAGGATGGGAAATTATTCTCATCCTCGCCGTCGTCCTCATCCTCTTTGGCGCAAAGAAGCTGCCCGATCTGGCCAAGGGTCTCGGCCAGGGCATCCGTGAATTCAAGAAGGCCAGCAGCGAAGTCACCTCCGAACTCCAGCGCGCCGGCGACTACGACGACGCGCATCGCCAGGCCTCCTATCGTCCGGCGGAAAAAACCATCGAGGCTGGTTCCTCGGCTGACCCCCATTGGTCCGAAAAGTTTGGCGATAAAACGGTCGTCTCGGCCGCCAATCCGCCCGCCCAGCCCAAGGTTTAACGCCCGTTCTCTTTCCTCATGGCCAATCAGGGCGAAGGGGATCGTCCCGAATCCGAGTTTCACGACGACGAGGGCGGTCCTGTTAAGTCATTCCTCGACCACCTCGAAGACCTGCGTTGGGTCCTCATCAAGTGCGTCGTCGGGATTGCGATCCTGATGCTCGTCTGCCTGATTGCCGCGCAGCACGTCCTCTCCGTCATCACCTGGCCGCTCAAGCGCGCGGACCAGTACCGCACCCCGCCCACGACCACGCAGCTCGTCTGGCTCGCCGGCACTAACACGCTCGGCACCAGCACGCCCGGCACCAATTTCCTCCAGCAACTCGGCGTGACCAACGGCGCGCGCATCGGCTTCGACCTCGTGCCCAAGCTCGTCGGCAGCAACCTCCTGCTCACCGTCGAAGTCCTGACCAACGACGCGCGCCTCGACGCCATCAAGCCCAAGGGCACTGAACTCATCAACCTCAGTCCGGTCGGCGGATTCTGGGTCGCCTTCCAGGTCGCGCTCTACGGAGGCATTGTCATCGCCGCGCCGTATCTTATCTACGTGCTCGGCGGGTTTCTGCTGCCCGCGCTTAAGTTCAAGGAGCGCAAATACGTCCTGCGTGGATTCGCGATTGGCAGCGGACTGTTCCTCACGGGCGTGTTCTTCTGCTACTTCCTGCTCATGCCGCTGGCCTTGCGCGCCTCGTTCCAATACTCCGAATGGCTCGGCTTCTCGGCCGACCAATGGCGGGCGGAGGATTACGTCAGCTTCGTCTGCAAGTTCATGCTCGGCATGGGGCTGGGCTTTGAACTGCCGGTCGTCGTCCTCACCCTCGTGAAGATTGGCGTCGTCGATCACGCGAAGCTCAAGGCCCTGCGCCGCTACATGATCGTGGTCAACCTCTTCCTCGGGGCCATCCTGACCACGCCCGAAATCATCACCCAGGTGCTCATGTTCATCCCGCTCCAGGGCCTTTACGAGCTGAGCGTTTGGATTGCCGGCTACTGGGAGATGAACGAGCGCGCCAAGGCCAAGGCCCGCGTGAAGCTCGTCCTCGTCATCCTCGCGGTGATCGGCTTCATCATCTGGGCCTCGTGGAAGTTCAACTTCGGGGTGCAGAAATGGCTGAACTTCTTCTTTGGGTGAGGCGCCTTGAACTCTGAACTCTGAACTCTGAACTCTGAACTTTGAACGGGGTGCCGCTCGTCGTGCGGCTGCGACGTTCAAATTTCGAGGTTCAATTGTTCAAAGTTCAAAGTTATCGCCCTATCAACTCTCGGTGCCCCCAGTTCCGCGCTCGCTGCCGTTTTTACCTTGGCCCGTCGAAAGGGGAAGTGGTTCACTGAACACCATGAAGACGGCCCGGGTGCTAGGCTTGCGTGGTAGGCCACCTTCTACGTTATGAACATTCGACCACCCTCTCTCGAAGAAGTGACGGACAGACATGACAGCATTTTGCGCCGCCATTTAGCACAGCGGGCGGGCGAGTGGCAGAGCCAGCGTGGCCTTCGGAAGTTCATAGCGAGATTGCGCATTGGCTGGTGGGCTTGGCGACAGACGAACAAGGAGATGAGAGATGACCCAAGGAAGCTTTACTGACGTAACGCCGACCAAAAACTATTCACCCTTCAAATTTCAGGATTCGAAGTTCAAGTTCCCGCTCCCATTCCGTCGCCAGCACATTGCCGCTTGAACGGGTTACTTTGAAACCCGACCGTGCGCGCGTGCGCATCGTCATCGCCATCACGGGAGCCAGCGGCGTCATCTACACCCAGCGGTTGCTCGAGTGCATCGACACCACGCAGCACGAGGTGCATCTCGTCCTGAGCAACTACGCGCACCAAGTGATCAAAGACGAACTCCCCGGTGGCCTGCGCGTGCCGGCCGGCGTGCCGACGCACGGCTTGAAGAGCATGAACGTGCCCTTCGTCAGCGGCAGCAATCCCTTCGACGTGATGGTCGTGATCCCCTGCACGATGGGCACGATGGGCCGCATCGCCCACGGCATCAGCGAGGACGTGCTGACCCGCGCCGCCGACGTGATGCTGAAGGAGAAGCGCAAGTTCATCCTCGTGCCGCGCGAGATGCCGCTGAGTCTCATCCATGTGAAGAACATGGAACTGCTCATCCTGGCCGGCGCGACGTTGCTGCCGGCGAATCCGTTCTTTTACACCAACCCGAAGACGATTGATGAAGTCGTGGACACCGTGGTGGCCCGCGTGCTCGACCACATGGGGCTGCCGCAGAAGCTGGTCGCGCGGTGGGCGGAGGAGGGAGACTAGCAGAACTTTGAACCTTGAACTCTGAACTCTGAACTTTGAACGGGGACCGGAACGCGCCGGGTGGGAGGCGAACGCAAAAGACGAACATGAAAGAACGAGTTTATGATCTGGAGGAACGGCTGCTGAACTTCGCGGTCGTGGTTATCGACATCTCAGAAAGTTTGCCGAATACGCGGGCGGGCAATCACATCGCGGGGCAGATTCTTCGTTCCGGCACTTCGCCCTACGGCAATCATGGCGAGGCACAGGAGCCGGAGTCGGCGGATGATTTCATCCATAAGCTAAAACTCTGCTTGAAGGAGTTGCGCGAAACGCGCCGCTGGGCACGCCTCATCGAGCGCAAGCAATGGCGCAAAGGCGATCCGCAACTCGCTGTTCTGCTTTCGGAAGTTGAAGAGTTGATCCGCATCTTCAAAGCCAGCATCCAGACTGCCCAACGCAACCGCACGACCAACACACGCAAACTCAACCAACCCCCAACGCGCCCAAACTCCTGACGCCTCCGCGTTCAAAGTTCGACTGTTCAGAGTTCAAAGTTCAAAGTTCCCAAACCCAATGTTCACCACCCTCCGCAACTGGTCTGAGTTCGTAAAGCTCTCGCACACCGTCTTCGCGCTGCCCTTCGCGCTGGCGGCGATGGTCGTGGCCGCGAGGGACACGCGCGGCTGGCCGGGCTGGCGCGTCTTCGGACTGATCGTCGCGGCGATGGTTTGCGCGCGCACTTGCGCGATGGCGTTCAACCGCATCGTGGACCGGAAGTTCGACGCGCTGAACCCGCGCACGGCGCAACGGCATTTGCCGGCGGGGAAGATTTCACTGGCGAGCGCGTGGTTCTTGTGGGTGGTGAGCGCGGCGGGACTCATCGCGGCGAGCTACTTCCTGAATCCGATTTGCTTCTACCTCTCGCCGGTCGCGCTGGTCGTGGTGTGCTTCTACTCGCTCACGAAACGGTTCACGGATTACACGCACGTCTTCCTCGGCGTGGCGCTGGCGCTGGCGCCCATCGGCGCGTGGCTGGCGGTGCGCGGGGAATTTGGTTTTGTGCCGCACGACACTGCGGCGGTGGCGAACACCACTGAGCAAGTCGCGCGCGTGTGGGCCGGCTCGATCTTCACCGGGCTGATTCCCATCGTGCTGGCGCTGGCGGTGGTCTTCTGGCTCATCGGCTTCGACATCATTTACGCGCTGCAAGATTACGAGTTCGACCGCCGGCACGGGCTGCGCTCGCTGGTCGTGGCGTGGGGGCCGCTGAACGCCCTGCGCGCGGCGTTCCTCTCGCATATGATCACCTGCGCGCTGCTGCTCGCGTTCGGGTTGCTCTGCCGATTCCGCATCGCGTTCATCGTCGGCTGGATGGTGATCGTGGGGTGCCTGATGTTGGAACACTGGATCGCGCGGCGGCGCAGCTTGAACTGGGTGCAGAACGCGTTCTTCAAGCTGAACGCCGTGGTCAGCCTCGCCTTCCTCGGCGTGACCGTCGCGGAGGTGGTGTTTCAGGGCGGGTTCAGGTTGAAGTGACCTACCCTGTAGCGGCACCTCGTGAGAGTGCCGCCATTCTCAAAAATCAATTGGCGGCGCTCTCACGAGACGCCGCTACAGCGCGCGACTCAAAAAACTTCGGCGCTGGTAGGGCGCGGTGTCCTCACCGCGCCGCGCTGGAATCCTAGAGAAGTTTGGGACTTGCTTGGGCCTCAATCCGGCGCGCTGAGGGCAGCGATGCCCTATCTCTCCGTGAACACGAGCCAGCCATGAAATCCGGTGATGCTGTTGCTGAGTTCCAGCGCGGAGTAGTCCCGATAGAGTCGTTGCACGAAAAGCTCCGGCTTTCCGCGAACGCTGCTGCGTACGGAAAGCTGCCAATTCGTTCCGTCAGAAAGCACCTGATACTCGATGGCGTTTGCAACGGGTGCCGCCGGAATCTTCGGAAGATACTCAGGAACCAATTGCGTGAGATTCGTCGGAGGCGCGCCGGTCTTTTCTTGGAACTCCTGCAATGCGTTGATGACCGGATGAAAGGCACCGCAGATTTTTTCTTCGTTGGCAAACCTGCTCCACGCTTTCCAAAAACCGTGACCCAAACTCACGATGGCGATCACTACCACGAGCGCAACCGAGCGAACGATCCATTTGTTGCGCCGGGGCATGGCCTCAACTCCCCGCCTCATCAAACGACAACTGCGCGTCCTCCGCCTTCGCCTCCTTCGTCTCCTTCACCGCCACCACGGGCAGGCGGATGACCTGGCCTTGGAACGTGTAGCCCGGCGCAAGGATGTCGCCGACCAGCGCGCCGGGCGTGGGCTTCGCGCCGTCCAGCAATTGATGCCGCTCCACATCGAAGGGCACATCCGACTCGGGTAGCACCGGCATCACGCCGAGGCGGCGCGCGGTGTCGCGGCAGGCGTTTTGGAAACTGCCGAGTTGCTCAATCACATTGCGCTGACCGGAACGCACGCCGGCCGTATGCAGCGCGTGAACGTGATCGAGCATCCGCACGGTCACACCGAGCCAGTCGCCTTCGGCGCGGCGCAGCTTTTCCACTTCGAGACGCAGATGATTCTTCTCGTTCTCGTGCAGCTTGCTCATCAACTCGCCGAAGCGGCGGGCCTCGTCAGTCATTTGCTCGGCGATGTGCTGGGCGGAGGTGACGAACTGCGTGGAGCTTTGCTGGAGGTGCTGCCATTCGAGAATCGCGCTGGCGATGCTGCTCGTGACTTTGTCGAGGTCTTGAATTTTCGCGGTCACGTCATCGAGCGCGGAGGCTTCGGCGATTTTGGTGGCGGCGCGGAATTCGAGGACGAAGGGCCACGCGAACAACCACGCGCCAAACGCCAGCGCGCTGATGATGGCCACATACTGCCACTGCCCGAGGAACGCCCCGAACCGCGCCACGTACACGGCGGCGGCGATGAGCAACACATCCCCGATGAGAAACGGCAGTTTGGACAAGCGCGGCACAGTCTGATTCATGCGGCGCGGAGAGTAGCGAAGGGGGAAAAGCTGAAAAGCTGAAAGACGGAAAAGCTGAAAGGGGGAAAGAGGGAACATCGAACACCGAACACTGAACGCCGAACATCGAATGAAGCGCTCGTCGTGCGCGCGCCCCTTCGATGTTCTGTGTTCGACGTTCGATGTTCGGTGTTCTGCCCCAACCTCACGGTCCCGGCGGTGGTTCTGCTTGGCCGCGAAGCGGCGCTGGAAATTAGCCAGACCCGGAGTGTCTGGTTTCAGGTCAGGAAACGGGATGCGAGGCACGGTCGGGCGCGTTGACTCCGAGGGAGCGCCAGCATACCGTCCCGGCCATGAAGGCGTTTACTGCGATCATCGAACGTTGCCCGGACACCGGATTGTATGTCGGCTTTGTTCCCGGTTTTGCGGGCGCTCATTCGCAGGGTGAATCACTCGACGAGCTTCAGGCCAATCTCCGCGAGGTCATCGGAATGCTTTTGGAGGACGGCGAACCGGAATTGGCGTCGGAGTTTGTCGGCACCCAGAGCATCAACATCGCGGCGTAGCTCATGCCCAGGCCACCCGTTCTCAAGCCGCGTGAGGTCTGCCGCGTCTTGGAGTCCCTTGGTTTCAACCTCGCGCGGCAGCGCGGCTCGCATATGCAGTATCGCCACGCGGATGGCCGTGGCACGACTGTTCCGAACCATCCGGGCCGGGACATTTCGCCGGTGCTGCTTCGCCAAATCATCAAGGACATCGGGCTGACGCTCGAAGGGTTCCTGAGCCACCGATGAGTTGCTCAAACAGAGCGAAGGCCTGACTGGGCGTGGCAGCCAACGCCATCACCCCACCAATTGACACCCGCGCGCGCGCTCCAATAACTTCACATCGCATGGCAGCTTTGCTCGATTCACTCGTTGAACTCATTCGCCGCGCGTCTGCGGAAATTCCCGAGGACGTGCATCAGGCCATCACGCAGTCGCTCGAAGCGGAGAAGAAGGGCACCATCGCCGAGTCCGCGATGAAGATCATTGAGCGCAATATCGAGCTGGCCAAACAGAAGTCCCAGCCCATCTGCCAGGACACGGGCAGCGTGCTCTTCTACGTGGATTGCCCGGTGGGCTACGACCAGATCACCTTCGAGGAGACGACGCGCGAGGCGGTGAAGCTGGCCACGAAGAAAGGTTTTCTCCGGCAGAACTCGGTGGATTCCATCACGGGCAAGAACGACGGGACGAATCTCGGGCCGGGCGCGCCGGCGCTGCACTTTCATCAGCATCGCGGGCCGGAGGTGGAGGTGCGGCTGGTGTTGAAGGGCGGTGGTTGCGAGAACGTGGGCGCGCAGTATTCGCTGCCGAACGAGAAGTTGCACGCGAACCGCGACCTGGACGGCTGCCGCAAGGTGATTCTGGACGCGGTGTTGCAGGCGCAGGGCAAGGGCTGCGGCCCCGGCGTGCTGGGCGTGTGCATCGGTGCCGACCGCGCGACGGGCTACGAGTATTCCAAGAAAGAATTTCTGCGCCTGCTCACGGATCGCAATCCGATGCCGGAGCTGGACGCGCTGGAGCAGGACATTTTGAAAACCGCGAACGAGCTGGGCATCGGCCCGATGGGTTTCGGCGGCAAGACGACGTTGCTGGGGGTGAAGATTTGCGCGGCGAACCGGGTGCCGGCCTCGTTCTTCGTGAGCATCAGTTACATGTGCTGGGCGTATCGGCGGCAGGGGGTGGTGTTGGATGGTGCCGCCGGGATTGTCCGTTGGCTTTACTGATTGTTGAGACGAGCAGGAGAGAGTATGGATCGTGCATGAGCAAGTTGCAGCAAATCGAGGCCAGCGTCCTGGAGTTGAGCGCGCATGAGCAGAAGGCTCTGAGCGAGTGGCTGGAAAATCTGCTCGAAGACCGGCTAACCTTGCGCGAGGAATTCCGCGCGGAGATCGAGCAGGGCATTCAGGAGATCGAGCAGGGCCAGAGCCGGACGCGCCAGCCATGACCACGGGGGCGGCGACGCAGATTTTTTCCAAACGCTTCGACAAGCGGTTCTTCAGCCTCTCTCCTGCTTTGCAACACCACATCGAATCGAAGATTGATGACATGGGGCGACGGCTCGGGGTTTTTTCACACACGCGAATGCAGGGCGTGGAGGCGTTCCGGCTGCGGGTTGGGGACTACCGCATCATTTATCGGTTCGATCTCGCGAAAAACATTTTGCACCTGATTGCCGTGGGACATCGCCGCGACGTGTACGAAAATCTTTCCGTAAATTGAACCTATGATTCCCCTCTCCTTCCCCTTCACCGCCGAAAAAATCCTCGCGCTCAAAGTCGGCGACGAGGTGGGCATCAGCGGCATCGTCTTCACCGGGCGCGACGCCGTGCATAAGTATTTGCATGAGGGCGGTGTGCTGCCGCCGGAGGTGAATTTGCAGGACGGCATCCTCTACCATTGCGGCCCCGTGGTGATGAAGGATGAGTCGGGCGCGTGGAAAGTGACGGCGGCGGGACCGACGACTTCCATCCGAGAAGAGCCGTATCAGGCGGAGGTGATTGGGAAGTTCGGCTTGCGCGGCGTGATCGGCAAAGGCGGCATGGGGGACAGGACGTTGGCGGGCTGTGAGAAGTTTGGCTGCGTGTATCTGCACGCCATCGGAGGCGCGGCGCAGGTGCTGGCCGAGTGTGTAAAAGCAGTGCGCAGTGTCCACTTCATGGAAGAGTTCGGAGCACCGGAAGCCATCTGGGAACTCGAAGTGGAGAACTTTCCCGCCGTGGTCACGATGGACGCGCACGGGAATTCCCTGCATCGCGAAGTGCTGGCGGCGAGCCGTTCCGCCTTGGAATCGCGGTTGTAATCGGGGCGACTTCTCGGGTACCGACAGGTCGGTTCTTAAACTCCTACAGTCAGCCGGGTTGGCTGCTGATTCCGGCAGGGCCATTTTTCCCCATTTGGCAACCTCCCTGCTAGGAAAATGGCGATGGAAACAAAGCCAGCCAGTAGGGCCGACCAGATGGGGTACACCCTCATTGAGATCCTGATGTCGATGCTGATCGTCGGCATCATGGTCACGGGGCTGGTTTCCGGCTTCATGCAGACGCACAAGCAGGCGGAGTGGTCGGCCTACAGTCTCGCCGCGCAGTCGCTCGCCATGCAGCCGCTCGAGCAGGCGCGCGGCGCGAAGTGGGATCAATACGCGACCCCGCCGGTGGACCAGCTTTGGAACACGAATTTTCCCTCCACGAGCAACATTCTCGACATCCCGATCAGCGGCACGAACATCGTCTATGCCACGAACCGGATTAACGTCCGCTGGGTCACCACCAATCCGCCGCTCAAGGAAATCTCGGTGGAGACGACCTGGCGTTTCATGAACCGCGGCGTGTTCACGAACACGGCCGTGACTTATCGCGCTCCCGACCAATGAAAACTTCCCTCCTCGCCTCTGCCGCCGTCCGCCCCCGGGCCTTCACCCTGGTCGAGATGCTCATCACCATGGTCTCGGTGGTCATGGTCATCGGCGCGATCATGTCGGCCTACATGTACGGCATCCGCATCACGCAGTTTGTGAACCCGAAACTGGGCGCGAGCGACGAGGCCCGCAAGGCCGTCTCCCTGCTCACGGACGAGATTCGCTCCGCGCGCTCGCTCAAGATCGGCAGCGGCTCGCTGACCGCCTTCACCGAGGTGTCAGCGTTCACGGCTCAGGAGGGCAGCGCGCTCCAGTTGTATCCCACGCTCGCGACCAATTCCTTCATCCGCTACTTCTGGGATTCGGCGGACAAGAAGCTCAAGCGCACGACCAACGGCATGTCCACCACGCTGGTCATCGCCAATTCGGTGAGCAACGCGCTCGTCTTCCGCGCCGAGGATCACAAGGGCGCGCTCATGTCGAACAGCTTCAACAACCGCGTCATCGCCATGGAGCTGAACTTCTACCAAATTCAATACCCCATCACCCCGGTCGGGCCTGGCAACTACTACGATTTCTACCGGCTCCGCGCCAAGATCACCCGCCGCACCCTGCTCTAATTTTATGAAAATGCGCCTCTCGTCCCGTCGCCGCCAGCGCGCCACCACGCTGATCGTGGTGCTCGTGCTCTCGGCCTGCACAATGGTCATTCTCGGCGGCGTGCTCAGTTGGACGACGACCAACACCACCCTCTCCGCGCGCAACAATGAATACTTCCGCACCGTCGCCGCCGCCGAGGCGGCCACGGAAAAAGTCATCTCCGCCATCACCCACGATTATCAGACCGCCGGGGACTTGCCGGTGCGGAACAACGTGTCGAACTACAAGTTGAAATATCCCACCGCGTCCGAGAACGCGGTCTGGGGCAACTACCAGTTCAGCGACGGCGCAGGCAACGGCAACCGCACCTGGGTCGAGTACATCCCGCCCAGCGAGTTCCGCGTGCTCAACGCGCAGTACCGCGGCCTCTTCGGCTACTCCAGCATCTTTCGCGTCATCTCGAATGCGCGCGACAAAACCAGCCGCTACAACCTCACCGCCGGCGTCTGGCAGGACGTGGAGACGGCCACCATCCCGCTCTTCCAGTTCGCCATCTTCTACAACATCGACCTGGAAATTAACCCCGGCCCCAACATGACGGTGCTCGGCCCGGTGCATTCCAATCAGAGAATTTATGTCCGGCCGGGAGCCACGCTCACCTTCGAGGACGACGTGACGGCCGCCGCCGAAATCTTCAACAACCGCAAACCCGGCGATCCCTCCTCCTCCGGCTCCGGCACCTTGACCTTCAACGGCGAGAAGGACAGCGGCGTCAGTTCGCTCAACCTGCCCATCGGCATCGACAACAGTCCCGCCGCCGTGCGCCAAGTAATTGAAGTGCCGCCGGTCGGCGAGTCACCCACCTCGGCCCTCGGCGCGCAACGCCTCTACAACAAGGCCGACCTGGTCGTCACCCTCACCGACGGCGGGACCAGCATCAAAAGCGGACGGGTGAACAATTTCACCTCCACCATCAACTTGGCGGGCGTGCCCGCCAACCAGAATTGGCTCTCCACCAGCACCCTCTACAACCGGCGTGAGGCCAAGACGGTGCAGACCGTCGAGATCAACGTCGGCCATCTGGTGAATTGGAATGCGAGCACCAACAATACTCTGCCCTACCGTGCGGGTTCGAGTTCGCGGGATGTCACCATCATCCATGTGGACGACAAGCGCTCCATCTCCGCCGCCAGCGGCAACCAACCCGGCGTGGTCGTGAAGAATGGTGCTTTGCTGCCGCCCTCGGGGCTGACGGTGGTGACCCCGGAGCCACTGTATGTGCATGACCATTACAACGTGAAAAACACCGCCGCCTCCGCGCCGCTCTACGGCTCGCACAACACGGCGGCCACCAAGCCCGCCGCGCTCATGGGCGATGCGATAACCATCCTCTCTGGGTTATGGTTATTGCCGGACACCACTTATGGGAGCAAGGCCTTCGGAAGCCGACTCGCCCAGAGCACCACCGTGAACGCCGCCATCCTCGCCGGCATCGTCGAGACCGTCTCGGGCCAGTACAGCGGCGGCGTGGAAAACTTCCCGCGCTTTCTCGAAAACTGGAGCGGCGACTCGCTGACGTACAACGGCTCCATGGCCGTCATGTTTCCCAGCCAGACCGCCACCGGCCTCTGGCAGGGCACGGGCAGCAGCATCGGCATTTACAATCCGCCCACCCGCGACTGGGCCTTCGACCTGAACTTCCGCGATCCGGCGAAAATCCCGCCCGGCACGCCCTCCGTGCGGGTGCTCATCCGCGGCGCGTGGGCCATGGTCAAACCCGGCACCACCGACATCGTGAACCCGAACGAACTGGTGCCATGAGATTGACGTTTCTCCTCCTGCTCGCGGTGTGCGCCAGCGGTTCCGCGCAATCGCTGTCCATGCAGACCCGCACCAGCAAGCCGCCGGAGATGGACCTCCTGCGCTTTCTCGAACTTCAATACGACGGCCACACTTACACCCTGGTGCCGCCCGGCCCTGACTGGCGGCTGAAACTCGACGCGCCGAACGCGCGCCTCCAGTTCTCGCCGCCGAGCGGTGCGGCGGGCGTTGCGCTCCGCTTCACCACGAATGCCGCGCGCGGCGTGCTCGCCTCCGCAGACGCGCTGCGCCAGCACGCCGCGCCGGAACTCGGCGAGGCCTACAAGGTGGCCGAACTGGAAATTTTCGGCGGCAACGCGGCCGGCAAGGCCGCCGACTTCGCCTACACGCTGCAAGGCTACGCCATGCGCTGCCGCGTGGCCGCGCTGCCCGTGCCCGGCGGCACCGTCAGTTTCGTGCTCCACTGCGGCGCGGAGGAGTTCGCCATCGCGCAACAGACGTTCGGCGCGCTGATCAACACCTTCCAGCGCACCAGCCGCACGGCGGCGGAAACTGCCGCGGCGGCGGAGCCAAAGCTCACCCGGCGCGACGAACCAATTTCAGGCAAATAGAAACCTGAACCACTTCGGGGCCGGCTTACGCACTTAGGCCGCTCCGAGATCAGAAGGGGAAGCGGCGGGAGGCGGGGAAACTCGCCTCCCGCTTTCCTTTTCCTGCGCACGCCAGTCTCCGACGCTGCGTGATTTCAACGCTCCAAGCCGAACGCAGCCCGCTGCCCGCAGGATTGCAATCCCTCTGGCAGCGCCTAGCCTAGCGGCCAGCAAACACTGCGTGAAAATTCCTCCGGACATTTTTGTTCACCCGCGCCGGCCCGGGGCGGGGCTTTTCGTCTGGCTGTTCACCGCCGCCGCCTGCGCCCAGCCGGCACCGCTCACGAACATTCACAGCGTGCTGAATTTGCCGGATGCGGCGCTGGCCGCGAAGCCGCCGGTGGAGTTGCGCGGCGTGGTCACGTCCGTGGATGTGAGCTACGACATGCGGTTCGTGCAGGACGATTCGGGGGGCATTTTCCTCTACCAACTCAAGCCCCCGGTGGATCTGCAACCGGGCGACTGGGTGAGTGTGCGCGGCGTCGCGCAGCGCGGTCTCTTCACGCCGATGATCGCGAGCGCGCAAGTCACGGTGCTGGGGCGGACGAATCTGCCGCCCGCGCGGGCCATCTCCATCGGTGCATTGAACACCGGCGGGAAGGTGGGTGAACGGGTGGAACTTGAAGGCGTGGTGCAGCGGGTGCGGGCGGCGGATGGTCATGTCTTCCTGCAACTGGGCAGCGGGGAAAACCGTTGCACCGTCTCGGTGCTGCACTCGGGCGATCTCTCGGACCTGCTGGATGCCCGCGTGCAGGTGCGGGGCGTGGCGGCGGCGAGTTTCGACAAGCAGCAGCAACTGACCGGGTTTCAAGTCTTCGTGCAGAGCCTTTCCAATCTCGCCGTGGTGGCGCGACCGGCGGTGCCGGCCTTCGAGTCGCCGGTTTTTCCCGTGGGCGAATTGGTCCGCCAGGCCGCGCGACGCGGGGGCCAACACCGCGTGCATGTGCGCGGTGTAGTCACGTTGCATTGGCCGGGGCGGCTGACGGTGTTGCAGGACGCCACGGGTGGAATCGTCATTGAACGCGGACTGCCCGGCGCGTTCCAGCCGGGCGACGATGTGGAGGCCGTGGGCTTCCTCGCGAAACCTTTGGAGGGCGTGCGGCTGCATCATGCGGAGGGAAGGCGGCTGGGCACCGGGAAAGAAGTCACCGTGCGGAACGGCACGCTGGCGGCGGCCGCGGCGGGCAGCAATCAACTGGTGCGGATGTCCGCCGAGGTCGTGGCCTGGCAGCCGGAACAAGAGGGGGAAATTTCCGCCGTGCTCGCGGCGGGCGGGCAGCATTTCACGGCGCGAATGCCCTCCGCGGGCGTGCCGAACATCGCGGCGTCGTTTCCGCCTGGCGCGCGGATTTCTGTGATCGGCGTGCTGCACTCGACGATGCGAGAAGCGAGCAAGGTTCCGGCCCTTTCGTTCTTGCTGCGCGGGCCGGGCGACGTGCTGCTGCTGCGCGCCGCGCCGGAGTCACCGTGGCGCTGGGTGTGGGTGGCGGCGGGCGCGGCGCTGCTGCTGCTGGTTCTGGCGAACGTCGCCCTCGTGTTCTTCTGGCGGCGGCATCAACGGGTCACGACGGCGGCGGACGCGCGGCAGAAAAACGCCGAGGCGCGCTTCTTGGAAATGGAACGTCAGTTGCGCTCGGCGCATCGCGAGCGCGAACTCATCGCGCAAGAGCTGCACGACAACATCATTCAATCCATCTACTCCGTCGGCCTCGGGCTGGACGAGGCGCGGCGGCTGGCGGAAAAGAACCCCGACCGCGTGCCTGAGCGGTTGACCCTGGCCGTGGGCAGCCTGAACACGGTCATTCGCGACGTGCGCGCCTTCCTCGGCGGGCTGGAGCCGCGCGGGCTGGACGGGCATGAATTGAAAGCCGCGCTCAAGTCCGTACTCCTGGCCACCGGCGACGACCAGCAGGCGCGCTTTTCCATCCGCATCGATCCGGCCGCCGCCAGCGCGCTGACCACGGCGCAGGCCACGGAAGTATTCAACATCGCCAAGGAGGCCATGACGAACGCCATGCGCCACGCGAACGCGGCGCTGACCACGGTCACGCTCCTCTCGATCAGCCGCGGCGGCGTGCGGCTGGAGATTGAGGACAACGGTGTGGGCTTCGACCCGGCCGGCCTGGAACGCGATTCCCTCGGCCTGCGCCACATGCAGCAACGCGCGCAGGCGATGGGTGCTATCTGGCGGCTCGACTCCGAGCCGGGCCGCGGCACGCGCATAATCGTGGAAATCTCCGCCACGCCCCTGCTAACCTCCTCCCCACCACATGACAACGAGTGACGCAAAAACAATTACCATCCTGCTCGTCGAGGACCACGAGGTCACGCGCGCCGGATTGCGCAGTCTGTTGAATGCGCACGAACACCTGCAGGTCACGGGCGAGGCTGAGACCGTGGCCGATGCCGTCGAGCAGGCCAGACGCCTGCAGCCGGATATCGTCCTGCTCGACATCCGCCTGCGCGACGGCTCGGGCTTCGAGGTGTGCCGGCGTTTGCAGACGTTGAACCTGGACGCGCGCGTGATCTACCTGACCTCGTTCGCGGACGATGACGTCCTGTTCGAGGCCATCACCAGCGGGGCGGATGGCTACCTGCTCAAGGAGATCAACAGCCGCGCTCTGGTGGATGCGATTGAGAACGTCGCCGCCGGCCATTCCATCCTCGACCCGGCCGTGACGCGCCGGGTGATGGCGCGGGTGCAGGGCGTGATGCAGGCCGCACCGGATGACGGCGGACTGAGCCGTCTCTCGCCGCAGGAGTTTCGCATCGTCTCGCTCGTGGCTGAAGGGCAGACGAACAAGGAGATCGCCGCTGTACTCGGCCTAAGCGACAAGACGGTGAAAAATTATCTGAGCAACGCGATGGGCAAATTGAAAACCCGCCGCCGCGGGCAGGCCGCGGCGCTGTTCACGCGCCGCCCCAAGCCGCCGTTGTCCTGAACGGCTGGCGGCGAGCATCCTAGCCCGGCACCATCATCGCTGTCTTGATTCACCACGGGACTTCCCAATTCACAGACGGGACCAACTAGGGTCTAGTGGCTCCCTCCGTCATCGATCCCTCACGATTTCACCCCGCACCACCGCGCCTGAAACAGTTTTTTCCGTTGGCAGCCTCGTTGCTAAACAAGCGGTGTGCTGAAGCAAACCGAGAGTCGTGGATTATGAAACTGTCGCGTTGGAACCAACTCCCCGCTCGCGCGCGCCAGCAGGGCTTCACCCTGATGGAGGCGCTGGTCGCCATGCTCATCTCCGGCATCATGTTCACCGCGCTCTACGCCGGGCTGCACGGCGGGTTTCGCATCATCAAGATGTCCCGCGAGAACACGCGGGCCACGCAGATCATGATCGAGCACATGGAAATCTGCCGGCTCTACAAGTGGAAGGATCTCACGAACACCGGCGGCTTCCTGAACACCAACCCCATTCCCGTGGCCTATTACCCGTCGGGCAGCGGGAACAGCAGCATCATGTTCACCTCGCGGGTGATTCTGGAGCCGATCAACTTCGCCCCTTATCCCACACCCTCCTACGCCTCGGACATGCGCAAGCTGACCGTGCGGGTGGACTGGGAGCCGATGGGCGCGACGAACCGCACCCGCCAGATGAGCACCCACGTGGCCCGCAATGGCCTGCAAAATTATGTTTGGTAAAGCCTTTCCAACGGGCGGACGGCGCGGCGCGCGCGGCGGTTTCACGCTGGCCGAGCTGTCCATGGCCATCGCCGTGTCCGGCGTCATCCTCACGGCCCTGCTCTCCTTCACGGTCTATGCCGCGAAAAGCTTCGCGGCCATGGACAACTACGTGGACCTCGAGCAGAAGAGCCAGAACGCGCTCGACCACATGACCCGGAACATCCGCCAGACCCAGGCGCTCTCCGCCTACGGCACGCGCATCGTGAACGGCCTGTTGGTGACGAACTCGCTGACCTTCATCGACGAGGATGGCTCCCCGTTGAACTACAACTTCACGCAAAACGTCCTGCTGCAAACCAAGGGCGGCGTCGTCTCCATGCTCCTGACCAACGTGGACTACCTCAACTTCCAGATTTTCCAACGCAACACCCAGGCCAGCACCTACAACCAGTTCCCCGCCGCCTCGGTCGGGCAGTGCAAGCTGATCAGCGTCAGTTGGATTTGTTCCCGCTCCATTCTCGGCAGCAAAATGAACACAGAAAGCGTGCAGACGGCCAAAATCGTCATCCGCAAACAATAGCCTTCAATAACCTTATGAAAACCCTCATCTCTCCCCGCGCGCGCGTGCGCGGCATGACCTACGCGACAGTTGTCGTGTCGATGATCGTCATCGGCAGCCTCCTCGCCGCCTACTTGAAACTCGTCTCCGTGCAGAACCAACTCGTGGCCCGCTCACAGACGTGGAATCGCTCCATACCCGTCTTGGAGTCGGGCGTCGAGGAAGCCATCGCGCACCTGAACAAGAACGGCTCGCCCGACTCCGAGGGCAACGTCGATCTCGCCCGGCTGGGCACGGACGGCTGGAACAACAACGGTTCCTCGACCGGGCCGTGGTATAAATTTAACTGGATCAGCGGCGACTTCTACATGGTGAGCATCTCGTCGTGGAACGGCACCGCCGCCTACATGCCGTCGATCATGTCCACCGGCTGGGTGAAGCAGATGCCGGCCTACGCCCTGCGCGGTCTGCGTGGCTCGACCGGCCCCATGCTGGCTCAGGCCAACTCGGAATACACGGGCTACTCCCGCCGCATGGTTTCCTGCACCACCACGAACAATCCCATCTTCAACAAGGCCCTCGTCGCCAAGAACGGCATCGACATGAACGGCAACAATGTGACCGTGGACAGCTACGACTCCTCGAAGCCGGGGCGCCACATCAATGGCCGATGGAACGCGAGCATCCGCCGCGACAAAGGCGACGTCGCCAGCAACGACACCGTGACCAACACCGTCAACGTCGGCAACGCCAACATCTGGGGGCGCGTCGCCACCGGGCCGATGGGCACCGTGTCCGTTGGTTCGAACGGCAAGGTGGGCGACAGCGCCTGGCAGACGGGCAACAGCAGTGGCATCAAGCCCGGCTGGGCCACGGATGACATGAACGTTGAATTCCCCGACGTGATCCTGCCCCCCGGGAGCGGCGGCTGGTTGCCCCCGGTAGGTGGGCCGAACTATGTGCTGACCTCGGGCGACTACCTGCTCCCTTCTGGCTTGCTCAGCGGCAAGATCACTATCGCCCCCGACGCCATTGTCCGCCTGCGGGTCGATGGCGGGGTGAAATTCAGCGGGCAGGACGGCCTGGTCATCAGTTCCAACGCGAACCTCAAGTTGTACCTAAACTGCGCCAGCGCCACCTTCACCGGTCAAGGTATTGTCAACGGCACCGGCACGCCGAAACAATGCCAGATCTACGGCACCACCGTGCTGAAGGATCTCGACATCGGCGGCAACGGCGAACTGACCTGCGTGGTCTATGCGCCATATGCGGCCGTCAAGATGCACGGCGGCGGCAACAGCGATCAGGACTTCTCGGGGGCCGTCATCGCCCAGAGCTTCCGGTTCACCGGCCACTACATGGTTCACTACGACGAATCCCTGGGCACCAGCGAACTCTGGCGCGGCTTCACCATCACCTCGTGGAATGAGCGATAATTTCCGGCCTCTGCAAGAGAACCGAAACAGCTTCGGGGCCGGCTTACGCACTTAGGCCGCTCCGAGATCAGAAGGGGAAGCGGCGGGAGGCGGGGAAACTCGCCTCCCGCTTTCTTTTTCGTGGCGGCCGGCATCCTTGCCGGCCGCCACCAACGTCGGCCATCGCCTCCCGCCATTTTACTTTTCCCGCCGGAATTTTTGTTCGCCGCCCGCGAAGCCCCTGCCCTACTCTCCGCGCCACATGCGGCTCCATTCATGATCGAAGTCGTCAATTTGACCAAGCGCTACGCCGGACATCGCGCCGTGAACGGACTCACGTTCCGCGTCGCGCCCGGCGAGATCGTGGGCCTGCTCGGGCCGAACGGCGCGGGCAAGACGACGATCATGCGCATCCTTTCCTGCTACATGCCGGCCACTTCCGGCACCGCGCGCGTGGCGGGCTTCGATGTGTTCACCGAGGCCGACGAGGTGCGCCGCCACATCGGCTACATGCCGGAGCACAATCCGCTGCACCGCGAGATGCGCGTGCGCGACTACCTGAAATTCCGTGCACGCCTCAAGGGCCTGGGCCACGGGCGTTCCCGCGAGCGCGTCGATACCGTGCTCGAGCAATGCGGACTCGCCGACGTGAGCAAGCGCGTCATCGCACAGCTCTCGAAAGGTTATCAACAACGCGTCGGACTCGCGGACGCGCTCTCGCACGAGCCGGAACTGATCATCCTCGATGAGCCGACGGCCGGCCTCGACCCGAACCAGATTCGCGCCGTCCGCCAGTTGATCAAAGACCTCGCCGGCAAGCACACCGTGCTGCTCTCCACACATATTCTGCCCGAGGTGGAAGTGACGTGCAGCCGCGTGCTCATCCTGCATGAGGGCCGCGTGCTGGCCGATGACACGCCGCGCAATCTGGAAAAATTGATGAGCAAGAGCGGCCGCGTGGTCACGGAAATCGCCGCGCCGCTCCACGAGTTGGAAGACGTTTTTGAACACGCCGTCGAGATCGACAGCTTTGATCTCTCACCGGCCGAGGGCGATTACATCCGCTGCTCGCTCACCGCCCGCCCGGGACTGGACGTGCGCGAACAGATCTTCCGGATGACGCGCGACCGCGATTGGAAACTGCGCGAACTGACGCGCAGCGCGCATTCGCTCGAAGACATTTTTGTCCGCATCACGCGGCCCAACCAGGAGGACGAAGTCTGATGCGTGTGTGGCTGACCCTCGTGCGGCGCGAACTGGCCGGCTACTTCGTCTCGTGGACGGGCTACACCGTCATTGCGGCGGTGGCGTTCCTGTTCGGGCTGTCGTTCTACATCCTGCTCAACCAGTTGAACCTCAGCGAGTCGGACCAGCCGCTCACGGAAATGTTCTACGACTCGCTGTCGTTTTTCATGTGGATGATTCTGCTCTTGGCTTCGCCGCTGATCACAATGCGGACCTTCGCGCACGAGAAATTCACCGGCACGTTTGAAACGCTGATGACCACGCCGGTCAGCGATCTTCAGGTCGTGCTGGCTAAATTCTTCGGCTCGTTCTTTTTCTACCTCGTGCTGTGGAGTCCGCTGGTCGGGTGCCTGTTCATCGTGCGGCATTTCAGCAATGACCCCACGGCCATTGATCCCGGCACGCTGGGCAGCACGCTGCTCGGCATCGGCTTGCTCGGCGCGCTCTACATGGCGCTGGGCTGCTTCGCGTCGTCGCTCACGCGCAGCCAGATCATCGCGGCCATGATCGCGCTGGTGCTGGGTGTGTCGCTGTATCTGTTGAGCTTCCTGTCCTACGCGATGGCCGGGCAGACGGGCTGGATGATGAAAATTTTCAACCACGTCTCGCTGGTCGAGCAGATGCGCGATTTCGCGCGCGGCGTGGTGGACATCCGCCCGGTCGTTCTCTACCTCTCGCTCACGGTCCTGTTCCTGTTCCTCACCTTGAAGTCGGTCCAAAGCCGGAGGTGGAAATGAGCGACGAGCCAAAATCCCCGCTGAGTTTTTCCTGGGTGCGGCGCTGGAGCGCGACGTTGAACCTCATCATCGCCGCCGCCGCCGTGCTCGCGCTGGTGGCGATGTTCAACTACCTCGCCATCCGGCATTACACGCGCTTCCACCTGAACCGCAGCGCCGAAGCCGCGCTCTCCTCGCGCACGCGCGACGTGCTGGCCTCGCTCACGAACACGGTGAAGGTGATTGTCTATTTCGACGAGAACGACCCCCTGTTCCCGCGCGTGAAGGGCTTGCTCAAGGAGTATCAATACGCCAGCCCTCGTATTCAGGTCGAGTACGTGGATTACATGCGCGACGTGGCGAAGGCGCTGAAGGTCAAAGACGAATACAAGCTCACCTCCGACAACCGCGACGTGGTCATCTTCGAGTCCAACGGCGGCAAGGTCATGGCCAGCGCGACCGAACTTTCGGATTACGACTATGCCGATCTCGTCGCGGGCAAGAGCAAGGAAGTCACGCGCACGCACTTCAAAGGCGAGCTGGTTTTCACCTCAAAAATCTACTCCGTCGCCGCCGGCAAAAAGACCCTGGCCTACTACATGGTGGACAACGGCCAGCACGCCAGGGACGGCGACAGCAACGAAGGCTACGGCGCTTTCCTGGCCCTGCTGCGGGACGATAATAATTTCGACATTCGCCTGCTCCATCTGATCAGCACGAATGAAGTCCCGGCGGATTGCAGTCTGCTCATCATCGCCGGCCCCACCACCGCGCTGGCCCCGGTAGAGCTGGAACGCATCGAGCGTTACCTCCAGCAGGGCGGAAGGGCGCTCATCGCTTTCAACACCGCGACCGCCTTCGCCGCCACGCGGACGGGCCTGGAGAAGCTGCTGATGAAGTGGAACGTCGAAGTCGGACAGAACGTCGTCGTGGACCGGGAGAATTCCCCGGGGAACAGCCTGGAACTCCTGACGACCACCGAACTGGGCGCGCACCCCATGATGAATCCGCTGCGCGGCGGGCGCGTGCTGCTCTACCGGCCGCGTACCATCCGCGCGGTCAAGGCCGGCAACGCGCGCGGTGAAGAATCCAAAGTCGATGAACTGCTGCTCACCGGCCCCGGCACGCGCGTCGCGATCAGCCCGCGGGAAATTGATCTCACGCAGTCCGGCCCCAAGCCGCTCATGGCCGTGGTGGAGAAAAGCGTGACCGGATTGCAGCGCGGCTCGACCCGCATCGTCGTGCTCGGCGACTCGGTGCTGTGGGGCAACAACTTCATCAAGAACGACGCGAACCGTGAGTTCGCCGCCGCGACCGCGAACTGGCTCGTGAACCAGTCCGTGCTGCTCAGCGGCATCCCGCCGCGCGCGCTCAAGACTTACAAGATCACCCTGACCCAGCAGCAGTTGCGCTCCGTGCAATGGGCGCTGCTGGCGGGAATGCCCGGCGGCGTGCTCTTCATCGGCCTGCTGGTCTGGTGGCGGAGGAGAAGCTGAAGTGAAAGCGGAAAGCAAACTCATGTGGCGGCAGGCATCCTTGCCTGCCCGTGAGCCGTGGCTTCCAGCCCGGTGGGGAAAGAGCCGGTTCGAGATGCTGGCGATAAAATTTTCCAAAGCCTTCGCCGGGCGAAGCTCAATTTCCGGGCGGCTGGAAGCCGGCCCTAACTGGCAGGCAGGATGCCTGCCGCCACCGCATCGCGCATGAAGTGGAAGAACACATGGATCCTCGTCGGCTGCGCAGCCTTGCTGTTCGCGTTCATCTTTCTTTTTGAACGACGGCTCAAGGAGAGCGGCGTGGTGGAGCCGACGGCCCCGCTGTTCGCCGGTTTCAAACCCACCGCCGCCACGGGGCTGTCCCTGCGGCGCGGCACGGAATTTACGCTCGCGCTGCAGCGGACGAACGGCGCGTGGCAGCACCACAAGCCGTTCGCCTATCCCGCCGCGTCGTTCGCCGTGCAGAGTTTTCTCGAAGCCCTCGAAAACGTCGTGCCCGCCACGCGCATCACGCCGCGCGAGATTCTCGCGCGCAAACAGACCGCCGCGAATTTCGGCTTCGACGCCCCACCCATCGCCATCGGCCTGGAGCGCGGGGACCAGCGGGTGGATCTCAAGTTCGGCGCGCGCACCCCGGCGGGCGATCAGGTCTATGTGCAGGTGGGCAGCGACCCGAGCGTCTTCGTCGTCACTTCGGAACTGCTCGACCGCGTGCCGCGCACGCCGAACGACTGGCGGCACGCCGCGCTCTTCGACTTCGGATCGGAGACGCCCGACCGCGTCGAGGTCGGCCAGAAAGGCAGCCGCTACGAACTGCGGCTCGAAGCCACGAACAAACTCTGGCGGCTCACGCGCCCGGATCATCGCGCGGATCAGAACCAGGTGCATGAATTCCTCAAGCGCCTCCAGGCGGGCCGCGTCGTGGAATTCGTGACCGACGACCTGCGCGCGGACGGCGAAGCTTTCGGTCTGCTCACGCCGGAGTTTGAAGTGACGCTGGGCGCCGGGGCGGTCGTGCGCCGGATTCAATTCGGCCAATCACCGACCAACAATCCCGGCCTCGTGTACGCGCGGATGCTCACGCACAGCAATGTGGTGCTCGTGCCGAAGAGCGCGGTCGATCTGCTGGCCCTGCCCTACACCGAGCTGCGCGAGCGGGCGCTGTTCCCCTTCGCGCCAGAATTCGTGGACCTCGTGGAAGTGCGCGGTGACGAAAGTTTCGTGCTGCGCCGCGCGGAAGGCGGCGTGTGGAAAGCAGGCGAGCAAATCGCCGACGCCGCGTTCGTGGCCGAGTGGCTGCGGATGCTTTCGCAAATCGAGGCCAATGAATTCGTGCAGGACGTGGTCACAGATTTCACGAAGTACGGACTCGAACCCGGCCAGCGCCAGTACACGCTCCGCACCGCCGTGACCAACGGGGCGACGGTGACGAACCTGCTCGTCGCGCACCTCGCCTTCGGCACGAACGGCACCGAGGGCAAGGCCTACGCGCGCCGCTTCGGTGAGGATTCCGTGTATGGCATCCGCCCGTTTGATTTTCTGCATCTGCCCGTGGCCGCGTGGCAGTTCCGCGAGCATCGTCTCTGGAATTTCACCACCAACCAGGTCGCGCGCATCACGGTGCGCCAGGGCGGGACGGTGCGCGAAGTCATCCGCCAGCCCGACGGCCTGTGGATCGGGGTGCGCGGCTGGGCGCGGGAGATCAATCCGTTCGCGATGGAGGAAATTACCCGCGCGCTCGGCGAACTCACGGCGACGATGTGGCTGGGGCGTGGTGCGGGTGTGCGCGAGCGTTTTGGTTTCGGCGCGAACCCGGTGGAGTTCGAGATCGAGCTGCGCGGCGAGCCGGTGCAGAAAATGGTTGTGGAATTTGGCGGCCAGTCCCCGATGGGGCTACCCTACGCCTTGACGACGGTCGAGGGTCAGCCGGTGGTCTTCGAGTTCCCGTGGGTTTTGTATGCCGACTTGCAGCGATATTTTGAACTGGCCGCGCCGCGAGCGGTGCAGTAGTGGGGCAGCCGTCCCGGCTGCCGCAAGTCCACTGGCCGTCCCGGCTGGTGTCTCTCACCTGTCTTGGCTGGTGCCCTTCAGCCGGGACGGCCAAAGGACTGAAGGCAGGCGGGACGCCCGCCCCCCTGCACGACGGCTCGCAGCGCGAGCCGTTCCACCAAGCCCATGAAACCGCCCGCCATTGCCCGGCCGCGGCGGCGTTTCTGGCGCATGGCGCGCATCGCCTTTCGCTGGTGCCGCATCGTGGTCTGGCTCGGCGTGTTCGCACTGATCCTCCTGCTGCTCCGGCTGCATCACTACGGTCTGCCAGGGTTCGTGAAGGATCGTCTCGTCCTCGAATTGCGCACGCGCGGCGTGGAACTGCGCTTCGCCCGGATGCGCCTCGACCTCACGCGCGGCATCGTGGCGGATCAAATCCAGTTCGGACGCGCCGGCGTGACGAACGGCCCGCGCGCCTCCGCCGCCGAGGCGGAAGTTCATCTTCGCTGGAACGCGCTGCGCCACCTGCAGCTCGACATCGAAGGCGTGGAATTGCGGGACGGAAATGTCGTGCTGCCCGTGTGGGGCACAAACGCCACGCCGCAGGAACTCGTCATAGAAAAGGTCAACGGCGCGTTGAAATTCCTGCCCGGCGATCAGTGGGAACTCAGCCGCTTCGAGGCCGAGACCTTTGGCGTGAGCCTGCGCGTGTCCGGGACGGTGACGAATGCGACCGCGTTCCGCCGCTGGAACTTTGGCCGCGAGAAACCGGAAGGCCAGACCGAGGCCTTCTGGCATGGAGTCCTCGCGCAGTTCGAGCGCACGCGTTTTGCTGCGCCCACGGAGATCATGGGCACGATTTACGGTGACGCGCGCCGGCTCGAATCCTTCCGCGTCAACGTCAACGTCCGCTCGCCCGTGATTGAATCGCCGTGGGGCGCGGCCAGCAATTTCATGATGTCCGCGCACATCACGCCGCAGCCCGGCGCGCTGCTCTTCGCGACGGTGAAACTTTCGGCGCAGGAGGCCGACACGCGCTGGGGCCGTGCGGCCCGCGTGGAACTGGACGCGCAGCTCACGCCCTCGCTCACGCAGTGGACGCCGACCAACGCGCATCTCGACTTGCAGGTGAAGCGCGCGCAGACGCCGTGGGGCAGCGCCTCCGCACTCTCGATTCTCGCGGACTTCCGCCCGAATCCCGCCGACGCCACGACCGCGCTGACCACGTATCAGATTCGCGGGCAGCAGATGCAGACGCCATGGGCGCGCTTCGCGCAGGCCGAACTGACGGCGGCGGGAACGGTCTCCGCGTCGAACGCCTGGCCGAGTTCCGCGAAGTCACGGCTGCAATTCGCCGGCGGCAGCGTGAACGAATGGCGCGCGGCCTCGGGCCAGATCGACGCCGCGCTCACGCTGCCCGCCTGGGAGGACATGGGTTTCGCCGACACGAATCTTTCGTGGCGCACGCGGGTGAAAAACATTTCCGCCGACGTCGCCGTCCAGTTCACCGCGCTGCACACGCCGAAACTGGAGGTGACTAATCTCACCGCGTCCGCCGCGTGGCAGACGCCGCAGTTCACCGTGCGCGAACTGACGGCGGAACTGCTCGGCGGCGAAGTGCGCGCCGCCGCCACGCTCGACACGACGACGCGGGCGCTCACGGCGGAGGTGCAGTCCACGCTCGACGCGAAGCAGGCCGCGCCGCTGCTCGGCACGAACGTGTCGCGCCTGCTCGAGCCGTTCGTCTGGGACGCGCCGCCGAAGCTGGCCGTGAGCGGAAGCATCGTGCTGCCGCCGTGGACCAACGCGCCGCTCTGGACCAACGTGAACTGGCCGCGCGACGTATGGCCCACGCTGGCGCTGGCGGGAAATTTTTCGGCGGGCCGCGCGGGGTTCCGCGATCTGTTCGTCTCGTCCGTGCAGTCGGATTTCAATTACTCAAACCGGACGTTGCGGGTGCCAAATCTTGTGCTCACGCGCCCCGGCGAATCGTTGCGCCTCGCGCACGTCACGCGCGAGGACACGCAGGAGTTCGAGTTCATCCTCGACAGCGCCATCGACCCCAGAATCTTGCGCCCGTTTTTTCCGCCCGCCGTGCAGGTGGTGATTGATGACTTCACGCTCACGCAGCCGCCGCTCGTTCACGCGGAACTCTCCGGGCGCTGGGATCAGCTCACCAACCTCTCCGCGCGCGCCACGGTGGCGGTGACGAACGGCGGTTATCGCGCGCGCCTGGTCAAGTCCGCGCGCGGCCTGCTCACGTTCACGAATCAAGTGCTGCACATCCTGGAGCCGGAAGTGATTCGCACCGAAGGCTCCGGCCGCGCCGACGCCGTGATCATCGATGTGCCGCAGATGAAGCTCTACATCCGCAACGGGCGCGGGCGTTTGAACCCGGCGGACATCACGCACGTCGTGAGCCGCAACGTGGAGAAACTGATGGCGCCGTACAAATTTCTCTCCGCCCCGCTGTCGCGCTGCGAGGGCATGATCAACATGGCGGACGGCCTGCACAGCGAACTGAAGATTCATTTCGAGGACGCGCCGTTCGAGTGGCGCTCGTTCCGCTTTCAGTCGGTGACGGGCGACGTGCACTGGCTCGGGCCGTCGCTGACCATTTCGAACGCGGGCGGCACCCTGCACGGCGGCAGCGCGGATTTCTCCGCCGCGTTTGCGTTCACAAATCCGGTGGGCGCGGACTTCTCGTTCGAGACGCGCGTGCGCGACCTGAATTTCCACTCCCTGATGAACGATCTCTACACGCCGACGAACCGGCTCGAAGGCACGTTGAACGGATCGCTCGTCGTCACGCGCGCGAACACGGGCGATGCGCGGAGCTGGTTCGGCCACGGCGCGCTCACGTTGCAGGACGGATTGATCTGGGACGTGCCGGCGCTGGGCCTGTTCTCGCCGATTCTCAACGCCTTCAAGCCGGGCGCGGGCAACAACAAGGCGCGCGAGGTGGCGGGATCGTTCATCATCACGAACAGCGTGGTATTGACGGACGACATGATGATCCAAGCTTCAGGGATGCGGTTGAACTACGAGGGCACAATTGATTTCGACACGCGCATCAACGGACGGATGGAGGCGCAACTCTTGCGCGACCTGCCCGGACTGGGCGTGGTGGTGACCACGATCTTCACGCCGCTGACCAAGCTCTTTGAATACAAGGTCGGCGGCACGCTGGGGAAACCAAAGTCCGAGCCGCTCTACATTCCGAAGATCATGATGATGCCCTTCCATCCGATCCGCACGATGCGCGAACTGCTCGGCGACGATAAGGACGAGCCGCTGCCGAAGGGGCCGTGAAGGAGGGATTTTTCCCTCACTGCCGGTTACGCCCCGAGCATCAGCCGCACATCTTCCGCGAGAATCTTCTTCAAGTTCGGCCAGTCCGCTTCGTTCATGTCGTGAAAGGCGCGCAGGTAGAGGCCGACGACTTCCGGCGTGTTTTTGCCGAGCAGCAGTTCCACTGCGTCATGCAGATCCTTGTCGTCCACGGTCGCGGGCAAGGTCTCGACTACGCCGTTCTGGTGCGGGATGTGCAGCGCGGTGAGGAAGTCGATGAGCAGGGGCTGCTGGTTCTTCACGAGCCAGCCGCTGAGGACGTTGCCGGCAATCATCTGCATATCGCTGCGCGCCAGTGCGGTGGCCATGGTGCGGAAGCGGTCGGCCTTCGCCTGGCGTTCGAGGAACAGGGGACGGACTTTTTTAACCTGCGCCACGCCGGCGAGCGCGATGCGGTAGAGGTCTTTGTCGGTGGCGTGGACTTCCTCGACGATACGCACCGCGAGGGCGGGCGACACTTCGGCAAACATTTGATTGGCGGTCATGCGGGCGCTCTTGTACGGCGCACGCGGAGCGGGGGCAAATGGTTTAGCAGGGGTGATCCCTGCAATTGCCCTCAAGCTCTGATGGCGCTCATCGGGCCAGGGGAAAAAGCGGCGCTGAAGCGACCGCACTCCAAACGCTCCGCGACTCCAGAGGCGTCCGATGCTGCGCGCCAGCGTTTGGAGTGCGGTCGCTTCAGCGCCGCTTTCGGAACGCGTAACTCCAAGATGCGTTCTGATACGGGCACGAGCCGCCGCAAGATTGACAACACCGCGCCGGCCCCACCACAACAAGCGGACTTATGGGCCAACTCGACAATCAAACCGCCGTCGTCACCGGCGCGGGCCGTGGCATCGGCCGCGCCATCGCGCTGAAATTTGCCGCCGAAGGCGCGAACGTCGTCTGCGTCTCACGCACCGTGGAGAACTCCGAAAAGGTCGCCGCCGAAGTGCGCGCGCTCGGGCGTCAGGCGTGGGCCTTCGCCGTGGATGTTGCGGATGCCAAGGGCGTGGCGGAAGCGGCGGAGAAAATTCTCGCCGCCGCCGGCCGCGTGGACATTCTCGTGAACAACGCGGGCGTGACGCGCGACGGCCTGCTCATGCGCATGAGCGACGAGGATTGGGACACGGTGTTGAACACGAATCTCAAGGGCGCGTTCTCCTTCACGAAAGCGTTCACGCGCGGATTTTTGAAACAACGCTCAGGGCGCATCATCAACGTCGCCTCGATCATCGGACTCATCGGCAACGCCGGGCAGGCGAACTACGCGGCGAGCAAGGCCGCGCTCATCGGCTTCACCAAATCCATCGCGCGCGAGTTCGGTTCGCGCGGCGTCACCGCCAATGCGCTCGCGCCCGGCTTCATCGAGACCGACATGACGGCGGTGTTGAACGAAGAGGTACGCAAGGCGTTGCTCGACAAGATTCCGCTCGCCTCCTTCGGCCAGGCCGAGGATGTCGCCAACGCCGCGCTGTTTCTGGCCGGGCCGTCGGGCCGCTACATCACCGGCCAGGTGCTGGTGGTGGACGGCGGGATGGTGATGTAGGCGGAGCGCGGACCGCCGAGTCCGCGCGTTTCTTTTTGCCTCACGCCAAGGGCGCAAAGGACGCGAAGGACGCGAAGGAAAAATAATTTTAAGGGATGTTGGCATCGGCCCCCCTTCGCGTCCTTCGCGCCCTTGGCGTGAGGCATTTTTCTCCCTACGAATTTCACCACGCGGACTCGGCGGTCCGCGCTCCTGTGCGCGGTGTAAAAACCCTGCGCCACTCTTTCCTCTGGCTTGCCAGCGGCGGATCAGTTGCTAGGCTCGCGCGCATGAAACAATTCATCGCCCTGTTGATTCTTATGGCCCTCACCACCTCGCCCTTGCTCGCCGCCGACGCGCCCGCGAAAGGGAAAATCGTCCACGTCGTCTCGTTCAAATACAAAAAGGCCGTGACCGAGGCGAAACAGAAGGAAATCGCCGACGCCCTGGTCGCGCTGAAGAAGAGCATCCCGCAAATCATCTCCGTGGACCACGGGCGGAACATCAGCAAGGAAGGCTTCGACAAGGGCTACAACGAGCTTTTCATCGTGACCTTCGCCAGCGAGAAGGACCGCGACATCTACCTCGAACACCCCAAGCACAAGGAATTCGCCAAGCTCCTCGACGGCCAGCTCGCGGACAAAGGCGTGTTCGTGTTTGATTACGTGTCGAAGCAGTGACGTGCCCCCGGCGTCCCGCCGGGTGGGAACTCGTTCACTATAGACGCAACTTGTTTTGGGAGGCGCGCTCGTCGTCAGTCAGGTTCCACCCGGCGGGACGCCGGGGGCACGTCACTTCACCGTCACGACCGTGTAGTTGCGTTTGCCTTTGCGCAGGAGCAGGTGCTTGCCGAAGAGCAGATCGGCGCTCGTGACCGCGCGTGCGGCACTCGCCTCGCGCACGTTGTTGATGTTGATGCCGCCCTGCTCGATGTCTTTGCGCGCCTGGCCCTTCGATGGACTCAGCCCGGCGTGAACGAGCAAGTCCACGAGCAGCGTGCCCGCGCCGTCCAACGCTGACTTCTCCAAATCCTTCGATGGAACTTCGCCCACGAGATCGTTGAAGGCGCGTTCGGAAATTCCCTCCAGCCCGCCACCGAACAACACGTCGCTCGCGCGCACGGCGTCGTCCGCCGCCGTTGCGCCGTGAATCAACTCCGTGAGTTCGCGCGCGAGGAATTTGTGCGGGGCGCGCGCGCCGGGATTCGCGATGTGCTGCTGTTCGAGTTCCGCAATCTTCGCCTGATCGGCGAAGGAGAGCATCTTGGCGATCTTCAGCACGTCCCCGTCTTCGAGCTGGATGAAAAACTGGTAGAAGCGATACGGACTCGTCTTCTTCGCATCGAGATAGACCGCGCCGCTGGCGGTCTTGCCGTACTTTGTGCCATCGGCCTTCGTCATGAGCGGAAAGGTGAGACCCCACACGGGCACGCCCAGCTTCTTGCGACAGAGATCCGTCCCCGCGGTGATGTTGCCCCACTGGTCGGTCGCGCCGACCTGCAGCTCGCAGTCCAGCTCCTTCTTCAAATGATAAAAGTCGAACGCCTGCAACAACTGGTAGCTGAACTCGGTGTAGCTGATGCCCACTTCGCGATCCTCCATGCGCGCGCGCACGGACTCCTTTTGAATCATCTGGTTGACCGAGAAGTGCTTGCCGATGTCGCGCAGGAAATCGATGAACGTGATGTTCGCCGTCCAGCTCGCGTTGTCCACGAGCCGTGCGGGATTCACCTTCGTCTCGAAGTCGAGCACGGAGGCGAGCTGCGTCTTGATGCACGCGATGTTGTGGTCAATCAACTCGCGCGTGAGCAACTGCCGCTCGCTGGCCTTGCCGCTCGGGTCGCCGATGCAACCGGTCGCGCCGCCTGCGAGCGCGATGGGTGAGTGACCGGCGAGTTGAAAGCGCCGCAGCGCGAGCAGCGGCACGAGATTGCCGACGTGCAGCGAATCCGCCGTGGGATCAAAGCCGCAATACAGCGTGGTGGGCGTGGCGAGGCGCTTCGAGAGCGCCTCAAGGTCGGTGCAATCCGCGAGCAAACCGCGCCACTGTAATTCGGCAATGATGTCCATTTGAGGCGCGATTTATCGCGACGGGCCGCGTGGCGCTCAAGGTGAATCTCGGGGCGCAGATGGTGGGGGGTGCATCTGGAAATGCTCTTGAAGAACGGCGCGCGTCGGCCCGACGCATTGAAATATTCTGGCCAGCGAGGCGATCTTCATTCCTCTGCCGTGATCGCTGCGCGGCGGTGCCGGCCGCAGAAACCTCTTTGTCCGCCGGAGAACTTTGGGAACACTGCGCGCCATTCAAAATATGAGCCTGAACATTGAAGTCATTCTCACTCCCGCGGAGTTTCCCGCGCTGGCCGCGCGCGACTTGAGCGCGACGACGTGCATCGTTTTCGACGTGCTCCGCGCCACATCTTCGATGCTCACCGCGTTGCATCACGGCGCGGAGGAAATCATTCCCGTCGTGGAAATCGCCGAAGCGCTGGCAGTGAGGCAGCAGCGTCCCGAGGTATTGCTCGCTGGTGAGCGCCACGGTCTGCGCATCGGCCCGGAACTCACCGGCGGAATCGATTTTGACTTTGGCAATTCCCCGCGCGACTTCACGCCGGAGAAAGTTCAGGGGAAATCCATCGCCTGGACCACCACGAACGGCACGCGCGCCCTCCGCGCCTGTGCGCACGCCGAGATGGTGCTGCTCGGCGGGCTGATAAATCTGGACGCGCTCAAGGACGTGATTGAACAACTGCGCCCGAAGAATTTGCTGCTCGTGTGCGCCGGGACTTTTGAACTGCCGGCCTTCGAGGACATCTTCGCCGCCGGCGCGCTCGTGGATGAACTCGCCCAGGAACTTCCTTCCGAAAACCTGAGCGACTCCGCACACCTGGCCGGCCTGGCCTACAGCCAGAGCTGCATGAATGGCGGCGGAGTCTGGGAACGCGCCATCACCTCCTGCTCGCTCAACGCCCGGCGCCTGCTCGCCAATCCTGATCTCGCACCCGACGTGGCGTTATGCCTCGCGGACGCCCGGATGCCGCTCAACGCCGCACTGATGAAAGACGGTTCGGTGCGTCCGCTGCACGGCTTCGGGGCGAAGCTCGCGTAGCGTGCGGCTAGCGTCCCCCTGGTCAGTGGGAGGTTTCGCCAGCGGGACGCTGGCGGGACGCTACAGCCGATAGCTCGCCACCACCCACTCGCTCAACGCCTTCTCCGGCGCGTCCACCACCGCGCGGTCAATCGTGAACTCCGTTTGCGCCGTGTTCTGCGCCAGCAGTTTCAGGCCGAAATGGAAGTCCTTGAACTTCTCCGCGCACAAGTCGCGCACGGTCTTGCTCTGCGCGATGGCCAGCGTCACGAGATGCTCCGCCGCGTCGTCGGTGAAGACCAGCGCCAGCCCGTAGCTCTCGCGGAAACGCTGGGCGAACTCGCGCACCACCTGCGCCATCACTTCGCGCTCTTGCCGGGCCTGCTCGGCGAGCAAGGTCTTCAGCGCCGAGGCCGGGCTGTCCACCAGTGCGCGCGTGATGACGATTTGCTTCACCACCGTGGACGGCAGCTCGAATTTGAAATCGCGAAACACGCGCTCGCACACCGTCATCAATCCACGCGCGCCGGTCTTTTCCTCGGCGGCCAGTTCCGCGATGCGCCGCAGCCCATCCTCGCGGAACAGCACTTCGATGTTGTAGGCCGCGAAATCTTGTTCGTACTGGCGGATGATGCTGCCCTCCGAACCTTGCAGGATGTGAAACAGGTCGTCGGTGTTCAGCGCGTGGCAATGCACGCGCACCGGCAGACGCCCGATGAATTCCGGCTCGAAACCGAAATCAATGAAGTCGCGCGTCTGCGCTTCTTTCAAGACTTCCTCGTCCGCGATGGCGCGGCTCTGGGCGGCGAAGCCGATGACCGCCTCGCGCAAGCGCCGCTGCACAATTTTCTGCAAGCCGTCGAAGGCACCGCTCACGATGAACAGAATGTGCTTCGTGTTGATCGTGGCCGGCTGCTTCTTGCCGTCTCCGCTGCCACCGCGCTGCAAATCCATCATCGCCTGAATCTGTCCCGCGATGTCGTTCGGCGCGCGCGCGGCGACTTCAGTCTCTTCCATCAGCTTGAGCAGGTTCGTCTGCACGCCGCGCCCGCTCACGTCGCGTCCGCCAGAGGTGGACGACGTGGCGATTTTGTCGATCTCGTCGATGTAGATGATGCCGTATTGCGCGCGCTCCACGTCGCCATCGGCGCGGCGCACCAGTTCGCGCACGAGGTCCTCCACGTCGCCACCAACGTAGCCGGTCTCGGAAAATTTCGTCGCGTCACCCTTCACGAACGGCACGCCGATCAAGTCCGCCACGCTGCGGATGAGATACGTTTTGCCCACGCCCGTGGGGCCGACGAGGATGATGTTCTGCTTGGCGTAATTCGCCGTCTGCCGGCCTTCGCGGGCAAAACGCACCTGGTTGTAATGATCGCAGAGCGCGACGCTGAGAACTTTCTTGGCCTCGTCCTGCTTGATGACAAAGCGGTCGAGATGCGCCTTCACGTCGCGCGGTTTGTAACTGAAGTCGAAATCCCCCGGAGCGCGCGGCGCGGGCGATTCGCCGTCCGCTTCATCGCCATCACTGGGGCTGGTGGCGAAGGCTGGATTGGTGACGCCGGGGAAATTCTTGCGCATGAATTCCGAGAGCTGCCGCTGAAATTCCTCGGGCGAAGGCGTCGCATTGAACATCGTTTTCATCAGTGCGTGGACAGGTAAGGCGGCGCGGCGTTCAGGACAAACTGGATTCTGCCAGCGCGGGAGATTTTACACGTTGAAGGGAGCGCGGACCGCCGAGTCCGCGTGCTCCAAATTTGTCAGCACCCCATCGCCAACACCCGGAAGAGCCTCACGCCAAGGCCGCGAAGGGCGCAAAGGTTGAAAGAACTTTTCCTTGGCGCCCTTCGCGTCCTTGGCGTGAGGAATCAGGAACACGCGGACTCGGCGGTCCGCGCTCCGGCGTCTTCCAGTGGCAAACTGGCCGCACCTTATCTTGCCGACTCCACGCGCTGCGCGAACCGCAGCGCATCCTCGTAACCGACGAGCCGCAAGTTCACCCGTTCCGCGCCATTCGTGCCGATGAAGACCACGGTGGGAAACGCTTCGATGCCAAACTTCTCGGCCAGCTTTTGATTGGGCGCGTTGTCCACCGTCAGGTCGGCGCGCAAGGCGAGAAACGGCGCGGCGGCATCACCAACGCGGCGATGCGAGAAGACCTTCCGTTCCATCTCAAGGCACGGCGCGCAATGGCGAGAGGTGAAATCAATCATCACGGGCCGCCCGCCTTTCCGTCCGGCTTCGAGCACCTCATCGGAGTAGGTGATCCAGGAAACTTTTTCCTCCGCGCCGGGATTGGTGCCGAGCCAGACGGCGAAGGTAATCATCAGCAAGGCCACGCCGCGCTTGAGCGTTTTCCCATCGCCCACGGGCAGGGCCGTGCGATCCAGCAGGCCGATGTGCAGCGCGCCGAGACCGAGGATGCCCGGCACGAGATACGGAATGGGACCGCCGAGAAAAATCGTGGTGCAGAAATGCACGGCGAGCGCCGCCCCGATCCACGCGGCGACTTTCACGGCAAAACCTGGCCAGACATTTTTCACGATGCGGGCGCAAGCTAGGGAAGAGCGGAGCGTTTGACAACCGGGGCGAGGTGGCGGTTGTCGCGCTGCGAGAACTCCGCCCGCGCAGAGCGGGCGGTGCGTCGTCGTAGGACAGGCTTCCAGCCTGTCTCCACCATCTAAAAAGCGCATCGGACGGCATGTGCCGTCTTACCGCCACACGCCACTGGCGGGCGGGAAAAAAGTTAGTTTAGACAGGCTGGAAGCCTGTCCTACGTGGCCTCGTGCCGCTCTGCGCGGCACGATTCGTCGCAGCGCGACGAGTTCCACCTCAACCTGCGCGGGCGTCTTGTCGGAAATTTCTTTGCCCCGTCAACTTCGCGCCGCTTACGATCCTTCACAGCATGGACACGATTCCGTTGGGCTTATCATGGCAGGTCAGCCGTCTCGCCTACGGCTGCTGGCGCATTCTCGGTCACGAGGGCGCGGAGCCGAACGCGGGGCGCGAAGCCTCCGCGCAGCAGGCCGTGACTGCGGCCTACGAGGCGGGTTTCACCTTCTTCGATCACGCGGATGTCTATGCAGACGGCGCGGCGGAAAAAGTTTTTGGCGAGGTGTTGAAAAAAGTTTCCGGCATGCGCGAGCGCGTGGTCATCACGACCAAATGCGGCATCCGTCGCAAGGGCGTGCCCAATCCCGACTCGCCGTATCGCTACGACTTTTCCGCCGAACACATCGTGAAGTCGTGCGAGCAATCGCTGGCCCGGCTCCGTGTCGAGACCATCGACATCTACCAACTGCACCGGCCGGATTACCTGATGGACCCGGCGGAAGTCGCAGGCGCGTTCACGCAACTCAAGCAGCAGGGCAAGGTGCGCGAGTTCGGCGTGAGCAATTTCCGGCCGCAACAATTCTCCGTGCTGCAACGCGCGTGTTCCTTTCCGCTCCTCGTGCATCAGGTGGAAATCAGTTTGGCGAAACTCGAGCCGTTCGACGACGGCACGCTTGATCAATGCCTCGCGGAAAAAGTTGTGCCGCTGGCGTGGAGTCCGCTCGCGGGCGGGCGGCTTTCGGACACGCTGGCCATCGACATCAACAGCCCCGATCACGCGCGGCGCATCGGCCTGCGCGAGACGCTGGATGACATCGCACGCGACTATGGCGTGAGCCGCACCATCATCGCACTGGCGTGGCTGCTCAAGCATCCGGCGCGCATCGTGCCCATCATCGGCACGGCGAAGCCCGAGCGCATCCGCGAGGCGGCGCAGGCGGACAAAGTTCACCTGTCGCGGGACGAATGGTATCGCCTGCTGGAAGCGGCGCGCGGGGAGCGGCTGGCATAAAAAATTTATGCGTGAATCAACAGCAAGGCCGCACTACTTTCCCGCCATGAAGCAATTCAAGGTCGTCATCGAACAGCACGAAGATGGCTTCGTTGCTTATCCGGTCGGAATGAACGGTGTCGTAGTTGGGCAGGGTGACACGGAAGCGGAAGCGATGGCCGACGTGCGTTCCGCCATTCAATTCCACATCGAAACATTTGGTGCTGATGCCCTGGGTGAGCCGGTTGAAAGCGTGACGTTGAGAGACGTGTCTGTGGCTGCATGAAATTCCCGGTGGATGCGCCACAGCGCCGCGTTCTGGCCGCGATGGCGATGCTCGGTTTTCATCTGGTGCGGCCCGGCAACCATCTCGCTCTAGCCCGAAAGAATCCTGATGGAAGCATCACTCCGATGACCCTTCCAAATCATCCCACGATCAAAGGTTCAACTCTCCGCACCATCTGCACACAAGCAGGAATCAGCCGGGAAGAATTTCTGAACGCCTTTCACCAAGTTTAATCCATGTCCCAGAATATTCTGACCCCCGCCGCGCTCGGTTATCGCATGCCGGCCGAATGGGAGCCGCACGCCGGCACCTGGTTCACATGGCCGCGGCCCGAAGGCATCAGCTTTCCCGGCAAGTACGACACGGTGCCGCCAGTGTATGCCGAACTCATTCAGCATCTCGTCACCGTCGAGGACGTGCACATCAATGTCTGGCACGCGGAGATGGAGGCGTGGGTGCGCGGACTGTTGAAGGAGAACGGCACGCCGCTGGAGCGCGTGTCGTTTCATCATTTCCCTGCGTATGAACCGTGGTGCCGCGATCACGGGCCAATCTTTGTCGTGCGCGAGCAGAACGGGCGGCGCGAGCGCGCGGTGGTGGACTGGGACTATAACGCGTGGGGCGGCAAGTATCCGCCGTTCGATCTGGATGACGCGGTGCCGCAGCACGTCGCGAAGCTGCGCGGGTTGCCTCTGTTCTCGCCGGGCATCGTGATGGAGGGCGGTTCGCTGGAAGTGAACGGCTGCGGCACGCTCATCACCACCGAGGCGTGCCTGCTGAATCCCAATCGCAATCCCGAACTCAACAAGCAGCAGATTGAACAGCACCTTTGCGACTATCTCGGCGTGACGAACATTCTGTGGCTCGGCGAAGGCATCGTGGGCGACGACACCGACGGGCACATCGATGACCTCACGCGCTTCGTGAATGCCACGACGGTGGTGACGGTCGTGGAGGAAGATCCTTCCGACGATAATTACCAGCCGCTGGAGGAGAATCTGCAACGCCTGCGCACGTTGCGCGATCAGGACAACCAATTGCTGCGCGTTGTCGAATTGCCCATGCCTCGCCTGCTGGAGCACGAAGGCCAGCGGCTGCCCGCGAGCTACGCGAATTTCTACATTGCGAACGAATTGGTGCTTGTGCCCACGTATCGCGATCCGAACGACGCCCGCGCGGTGGAAATTTTGCAGAGAGAATTTCCTGACCGCCGCGTGATCGGCGTGGACTCGATGGAACTGATTTGGGGACTGGGATCGTTCCACTGCATCAGCCAGCAGGAGCCGGCGTAAGCCTAGACTGGTGATCGCGGCGGTGACACCGCCTTGTGCCGCGAAACGGCTCTGGAAATTAGCCAGACACGGAGTGTCTGGTGACACGCCCGATAGAATTTTTCGTCCTGAAAGGACGCTGGTTTTCCGCCGTCCCTCCGGGACGGAAACTTTTCCTTCCAGACCACCCGGCACCATGTGCCGGGCTAATTTCCTAAGTCGCTCCGCGACGGCGGCAGCCGCATTCGGCAACTTCAAGAACGGGTCCAGATGTAACCGCTGATCATCCACAGGGAGGAAAAACAAAAACCCCGTCCGGTTTCCCGGACGGGGCTGGAGCTGAATCAGATCAGCTTAGAACTTGTAGATGACGTTGGCCGCGATGATGACTTCGTCCTGCTTGCTGGCCGTGCCCGAACCGTTGTTCAGGTTGTTGCCGCCGAAGCGGTCGCCGCCGGAGATGTGATCCCAGCGGATTTCCAGACGGGTGAGCACGTTGGCCCAGAGGTCATACTGGAGGGTACCGGTGAGGGCCCAGATCTCGGAGGTCTGGATATTCGCCGGGGGGGCGGTGACGTCGTCGCCGAGGCTCGACTTAAACCATTCGCCGCGCGCGTGGAGGCTGAGCTTTTCGGTCGCCTGCACCGACGCATAGAGCGCGATGGACTGGGCGTAGCCGCCGTTGGCACGCACGTTGCCCGCCGCAACAAAGCTGTTGTCGTGGCCGACGAGATAATCCCAAGCCGCGCCCACCTTCAACGCCTTGATCGGCGTGGCGAGAGTGGCTCCGAGGTAATAGCTGGTCACGTCGTTCTCGACGGCGGTGTTGTAACCGTCCACCACGCCCGCGTAGAGCGCGGAGCCGGCGAAGTCGCCGAAGCTGTCAGGAGCCGTGAGGGTGATCGCGCCGAGGTAGGTCTTCTTGGATTCCGAACGGGGAGAACGCTCCACGCCGCCGCCGATGCCGGGGCTCCAAAGGTTCGCCACGCCGCCGCTGATGCCGACGACTTTGCTGACCTGGTAGGAGGCGAGCACGCCGGACTGCGACGTCGGCTCAATCGTGTAGCCGTAGGAACGCGTGTAGTTCGGGTTGCTGCCGGAGTTGGCGACTTCGTAGCCGATGATGGTGTCCCAGGTGCCGATCTTGATGTCGATGCCGTTGCCGACGGGTGCGCGCAGCGCGACGTAGCCCTGCTTGAGCGCGACGTCATTGCCGCCGGTGTCGCTGAGGCCGGAGTCGTTGCCGAGACCGGAGGCGTTCGGGCCGAACCAGAGTTCGACTTTGTAGCCGGCGGACCAGGTGCCTTCATCGAGCGGCTTCTCCAACGTGATGTCCACCACGTTGACGTTGAAACCGTCCTGCTTGGCCGGCGTGTTGTAGCTGTAGGGCGGGGGATTGGCGTTGCCGCTGCCCAGCGTCCACTGCGCCGACGTATCGACGTAACCGCTGATCGTGGTGGAAGAGAGAGCCGTCAGAAGCTGATTCGGCTTTTCTTCGGCCTGCACCATCGCAGGGAGACTGACCAACCCGACGGCGGCCAGGCCCAATGTCCATTTGTTAACTTTCGTCATTCTGTTCCTCGCTTATTTTTTGGTTTGTTTTGTATGCGTTTTAACGCAGGCAAAAACAGTTTGCCTGTCGCACCGTCTGGTGCAGTGGGGGTTTTCTACGGAGTGTCCAATCCTTTGACAACAAGTATTTTGCCTGCGAATCACGGGTTTTTAAGAGATTTCAGGCGGCGATCCGGTCGATTTTCCCGATGCGAATGTGGTTTCCCGGCCGGGCGACGTTCTGAAACACTCCGGCCACCATGAAACACCTTTTGCTCGTCCTGATCCTGCTCAGCCTGCCCGGTTCGCGGGCGGGCGCGGCGGCGCGGCCCAACATTCTCATCATCCTCGCGGACGACGTGGGGTTCTCGGACCTCGGCTGTTACGGCGGAGAAATTGCCACCCCGAATCTGGATGCGCTCGCGGCGGGCGGGGTGCGCTTCACGCAGTTCTACAACACGGCGCGGTGCTGTCCCACGCGCGCGTCGTTGCTCACGGGGTTGCATCCGCATCAGGCGGGCATCGGGCACATGATGGACGACCGCGGGCACGACGGGTATCGCGGCACGTTGAACCGCGAGTGCGTGACCATCGCCGAGGCGCTGAAGCCGGCGGGCTATCGCAATTATGCCGTGGGCAAGTGGCACGTCACGCCCGGCCAGTCGGCGAAGGCGCTGGCCGCAACGAACAACTGGCCGCTCCAGCGCGGCTTTGATCGGTTCTACGGCACGATTCACGGCGCGGGCAGTTACTTCGATCCGAGTTCGCTGACGCGCGACAACCAACTGCTCACCGTGGCGAACGACGCGGAGTATCAGCCCCAGGAATTTTATTACACCGACGCGATTGCGGATCACGCGGTGAAGTTCCTCCGCGAACACACGCGCGATCAAAAGGCGCAACCGTTCTTCCTCTACACCGCCTTCACCGCCGCGCACTGGCCGCTGCACGCGAAAGGATCGGACATTGAAAAATACAGGGGACGCTATGACGGCGGTTACGAACCGGTCCGCGCGGCGCGGCGAGCGAAGATGAAACAGCTCGGCCTGCTCGACGAGAAATGGCCGGAGGTCGCACCCGCCGAGAAGTGGGCCGACGTGAAGGACAAGGCGTTCGAGGCGCGTTGCATGGAAGTGTACGCCGCGCAACTCGACAGCATGGATCAGGGCATCGGGCGCATCATCGCGGAGTTGAAGGCGCAAGGGCAGTTCGAGAACACACTCATTTTTTATCTGCAAGACAACGGCGCGTGCGCGGAACTGAACGGACGCGGGACGAACTTCACCGCGCGCGGCGACAAGCCTTCCCTGCCGCCCATGGCGAAGGACGCGCCGCAATTCGACAGCACGCCCAGGCAGACGCGCGACGGCTGGCCCGTGCGCGGCGGACTCGGCGTGCGGCCGGGCGGGCCGGACACCTACGTCGCGTACGGACGCGGCTGGGCGCAGGTGAGCAACACGCCGTTCCGCGAATACAAACACTGGACGCACGAGGGCGGCATCAGCACGCCGCTCATCGCGCACTGGCCGGACGGCGTGGCGGCGGCGCGGCTTGGTCGGTGGGAAGCGCAGCCCGGGCAGTTGGTGGACTTGATGGCTACGTGTCTCGACGTGGCGGGCGCAAGGTATCCCGCGGAGTTTCGCGGTGAAAAAATCAAACCGCTCGAAGGCGCGAGCCTGCGTCCGGTCTTCGCGGGAAAATCCATTGAGCGCACCAAGCCGCTGGTCTGGGAACACGAAGGCAACCGCGCCCTTCGCGACGGAAAATGGAAGCTCGTCGCGAAGGAAAACCAGCCGTGGGAACTTTACGACCTCAATCTGGATCGCGGCGAACAGCGCGACCTCGCCGCCGCCGACCCGGAACGCGTGCAGAAAATGTCCGCGACCTGGGACGCCTGGGCCGCGCGCGCGAACGTGCTGCCGCTCGGGTCGTGGCGCGGGAGGAACAACGCGTCCGGCACGAACTGGAGCCAGACGACGCGCTTCACGCTGAAGGCCGGCGCTCATCTCGACCGCGCGGAAGCGCCGGCCATCGCCGGACGCAGCTTCACCATCACCGCGAAGTTTGACGCAACCACGGCGAAGACCGGCGTGCTGGTGGCGCAAGGCGGCAGCGCGCAGGGCTACGCGCTTTATCTCGCGGACGGCAAACTGCATTTCACTGTCCGTGGGCGCGATGGCATTTCCACCGTAACCCTGAAGGAACCCGTGACCGGGGTTCACACCGTGTTCGCGCGCGTCGATGCACGAGGGCTGCTGGCGCTCTCCATCGACGGACTGCCTTCATCAAGCAGCACCACGCGCTCCCGCATCACCACCATGCCCACCGACGGGCTCGACGTGGGCGCGGACTCCGGCGGTGCCGTCGGCCCTTACTCGTCGCCGAACAGATTTGCCGGGAAAATTGAATCGCTCACCCTCCAGTTCGACGCCAACTAGAAATTGTTTCCGCGCGCTCCGGGCCACGCGGACTCGGCGGTCCGCGCTCCGGCTCACTCGTACTCAGACTTCGCGGGCTTGGCCATCTTCTCCCACTTCTCCCAGCCGGGCAGCGGGTGTTCCTTCATGAGGTCCTCGACCATGTAGAAGTCGGCGCGGTCTTTCGTCGCCGCGCGCACCTTCGCGACCACGGCGGCGGTGACGAGCGGGAGATCGTTGCCGAAGGACTGGCGCACGTAATTGACCGTGCCCGCCACTTCGTCGTCGCTGAGGAAACCGCCGAAGCCGGGCATCGGCGGCACGCCTTTGCTCGGGTCAAATTTTTGTCCGCCAATCTCCATCGGCCCCCACAAACCTTTCAGCACGATCTTGATCAGCCGCTCGTCGCTGTTCAGCCACTCGCTCTTGGCCAGCGTGGGATACATGGCGGTCATCCCCTGCCCGTTCGGCTGATGGCAGGTGCCGCAGTGCGCATCGCGCAGATAGATCGAGCGGCCAAGCTGATACGATTTCAACTCCTCGCCCGCGAGCGCGCGCGTCGGTCCGAAAGTTTTTTCCTCCTCCGTTTTGGGCGCGGCGGCGAATTTGAAGGTGCCGTCGAGCCAGGCCTGCGCGTTGGGATTGCCGGCCAGCGTGAAGCCAGAAGTTTTTTGCAGCGCGGCCACGTCGTCCTTCAGCGTGTTTTCGAGAATCTGCTTCGTCACGGGGCCCATCCATTTGTCGAAGGGCAGCTTCATCGCTTCGAGCACGATGCGCGCGCCGTCGGCGTTATCGAGCCAGGACGCGGCGACAATGGCTTCGAGGCGCACGCGCCCGTGCCCGTCGCGCGCGGCCTGCAGGAACAGGTCGGTGGAATTGGGAATCTGGTGCGCGGCGAAACGCAGCACACGCGCGGCGGCGGCGCGGGCCTGCGGCGCGTTGGCCTGGAGGCAGCGTTTCAGCAAACCGGCGTCGGGCTTGTTCTGCGCCCACGTCGCCCAGAGCGCTTCGCAGAGATGGTGCTCGTACTTCGGATCCGTTTTGTCGAGCTTCGCCGCCCACGCTTTCACGGCGGGAATCACGACGCCGGCCGGATGGCTGCGCAACTCGCGGCGCGTGCGGTAGCGCGTGCGATACTCGGGCAGCTTCAAGTTCTCCAGCAGCTCCGCAATGCTTGCGCCTTCGACCTTCGCCGGCCTGACCAGCGGGCGGCCTGGATAGGTGATGCGATAAACGCGGCCGTGATCGCTGTCGCGGTTCGGGTCGCGCGCGTTGTGCTGCATGTGGCCGATGAGGGCGTTATGCCAGTCGATCAAATAGAGCGAGCCATCGGGCGCGAATTCCAGATCGACGGGGCGGAAATTCGGATCGCTCGACGAGAGCAAATCACCGGCGACCTTGCCCGAGAAACCGGAGCCGTCCTCCCACACGTCGTGCATGCTGATGCCAAGAAAGCCGATGCTGTTGCAAATCATGAAGTCGCCCTGCGCCTCATCGGGGAAATGGCGCGAGGACACAAACTCCGCGCCCGACGTGGGCCGCGAACGCTTCGGTGCGAATTCCCCGACTTTCTTGATCTCCACGCCGTAGGGCATTTTCGCCGAGAGCGGGAGCGACCAGAAGTTTTCCCCGCTCGAGCCGTCGCTGAGATAATCCTGCTCCCAATAGTCGAACGAGTAGCCCCAAGGATTGTTGATGTCCGTCTGGTTGTGGCGTTCGAGGCGGAAGCTCTTGGGATCAAAGCGCCACGCCCCACCGTCGTTGCAACGGCGCGGGCCATACGGCGTCTCCACCTGGCTGTGCAGGAAGCGGCCTTCCAGCAGATAAAACGCACCGCTCGCATCCGCGCAGTAGGCCGAGATGGCGTGGTGCGTGTCGTGCGTGTCGAAGCCGTGCATGAGAATCTCCATGCGGTCGGCTTTGTCGTCCTTGTCGTCATCCACGAGCAGGCAGAGGTTCGGCTCCTGCGAAAGGTAAACGCCCTCGGGCGCCAGCTCGAAGCCGATGGGCAGGTGCAATCCGCGCGCGAAAATCGTCTGCTTGTCCGCGCGCCCGTCGTTGTCCGTGTCTTCGAGGATGAGCAACTTGTCGTCAGGCCGCTCGGCACCGGGCTTGTAATGCGGATACGTGGGCATCACCGCGACCCAGAGCCGCCCCTTGTCGTCGAACGACATCTGCACCGGATTTTTCATGTCGGGAAATTCTTTCTCCGAGGCGAACAGTTCGACCTGATAGCCCTTCATCATCGTGATCTTCTCGATGGCCCTCTTGCCGTCGAGATAGTCGATGGGGCGCTTGAAATTCGTCGGCACCGGCGGCAGCACGCGCGTCGTCGAGTCGTCCACGGCGAGACTCTTCGTGGTGCCCTTCGCGACTTCGTGCAGGCGCGCCTCCCGGATCGCCATCAGTTCGCGCGTCTTCGCGACTTCCTCGGGATAATTCTGCGGGCCGTAGGGCGCGTAACGCTGGCCGTGCGTGTGGACGCCGTTCACCAGGTTGTAATCGTTGTTCCAGAAGAAATCTTTCTCCTTCACCGCCGCGTTCACGAGCGCGATGTCGGCCTTCGACTGGCGCGACTGTTTGCCAAACATACCGTCGGCGAGCATCACGCCGAGTTCCGCGTAGCCGCCCTCGGTGGGCGCGAAGCCATTGATGGTCAGGGGCGGCAGGCTCTTATTCGCGTAACGCGCGAGCGTGGAATCAAACAAGTTCACGAAGGTCAGCCCGTGCTTCTTCGCCACCTTCTCCATCGCGGCGGTGTAAAGCGCGAGGTTGGTGTTCTCCGTTTTGCCGTTCGGCAAATCCCGCTGCGCCGACAAATCCTCAAACGCGATGGGCGACACCAGCACCAGCCGGGGCGCGGCCACGCCGTTGTAAGCCTTGCTCAACGTGTGCTTCACGAACGCCTCCAGTTCCGCCTCGTAATTGTCCACGCGCTCCGGCCCGTCGAACGACTCGTTGTAACCGAAGAACGCCACGATGGTGTCGGCCTTCAGAAACGTGAGCCACTGATCCGGCGTGGGGAAAACGCCGATGCCGTTGTGCTGCTTCAACTCAGGATGAAACTTCTCCGCGCCCGGAAAGGCCCACTGCGATTTGCGCGCCGGATGCGGACGAAACCCCGGCGTGTCCCCCGGCCGCCCCAGGTTGCGCACGATGAGTTGCTGCGCCGGAAAGCGCAGGTGCAGCTCTGTCTCCATGCGGCTGTAATACACGTCGCGCTCCGCCAGCCCGTTGCCGAGGAACACCACGCGCTCGCCCGCGGCGGGCGGCGCGACCGCCTGCGCCCGCGCCGCAGTCGCCTCCGCCGGCAACGCTTTGGGCGCGTGCGGTGAAGTGTCCGGTTTGGCCGCCGGCGCATCCTGGGCCGGCAAATTAAAGATGAACGCGCACGCGCTGAGGACGCCAAGCAATCGAGTGAACATCGGCAAAGTGTGAAGGATCGTGCCGGTTGTGAAAAGAGAAGAATGGGCGCGGGCGTGGCTGCCATCACCCGTCACTCCGGCTTTCCATTTCGCGTTCTTTCGCGGCCGGTTCACCGCGCGAGGGGAAGCGGCGGCAGCGTGCGCCGCCATTGGAGCAGGGTGGATTTCAATTTGTCGGCGCGCTCGGGCTGCGCATCCGCGAGGTTCTTTGTTTCGTTCGGATCGGCGGGAAGGTCATAGAGTTCCGGGCCGGTGCCGTCAGCGTTCAGGAGAAACTTCCATGCTCCATCCAGCAGGGCGAGGTTCGGGCTGCGATCCGGCGGCTTGGGATAGGCAAAACTTTGCTCATTGCGACCGTATTCCCAGAAGATGGGTTTGCTCCGGGTGTGAATTTGGCCGAGGAGCGCGGCGGAAACGTCCTCGCCATCGCTCGTGTAATTCACGGGAAGTTTTGCGCCGGCAATTTTGGCGAAGGTCGGCAGCAAATCCACGGCGGCCAGCACGCTCGTCTCGTCCACGCGCGCGGCGGGGACGTGTCCGGGCCAGCGCGCGATAAACGGGAGGCGCGTGCCGCCTTCGTAGAGACTGAGCTTGCTCCCGCGCAATCCGGTGTTGCGTGCGCCCGCGAACGTCGGCAGCGCACCGTTGTCCGAGGCGAAAATGAGCAGCGTGTTCGTCGGCACGGCGTCCATCAGGCGTCCGATCTGCCGGTCAAGTTCGGCGATGACTTTGACGAGATTGGCCCGCGCCGCGCCGTTGGCCGGCCGGACCCGGCCCGGCACCCACGGCGTGTGCGTGTCATCCAGCCAGAGATTCACAAAGCACGGACGCGCGGCGTTCGTTCTCAAAAAAGCCAGCGTCGCATCCACCATCCAGCGCGTGCGGTCATGGCGCGCGACCTGTTGCGGCTCGCGGTTCGTCCCCCACGGCACCGTTTTGAGGCCGAGCGGCGCGCACGGCTCGGGGCTTTCGTAGGTGCCGAGGCCGAGATCGTAACCGTAGGCGGCAAACTTCGGCGCATTCGTCACGTCGCGCCCGCCGCCCAGATGCCACTTGCCAATGTGCGCCGTGGCATAACCCGCGTCGCGCAACACCCGAGGCATCGACGGCGCTTTCGCCGAAAGAAAATCCGCCTGTTCACACTCGCGATTCCCCGCGCGCGTCTGCAAATAACTCGTGATGTTCCAGCGCGCCGGAAACTGCCCCGTGATCAGCCCGCACCGCGATGGCGAACAAATCGGCGACGCGGAATAGTAGCGCGTGAACCGCGTCCCCTCCCGCGCCAGCCGGTCAATGTTCGGCGTCGCCGCCATGGTGCCGCCATAGCTGGCCACGTCTCCCAATCCCATGTCATCCGCAAGTACGAGGATGATGTTCGGTCGCGCCGAAGTTTCCGCCGCGAAAGTTGGGCCGCAAAAGAACGCAAGGAGCGCAAAGAAGATCGAAACCGTTTTCCTGGCTTGGGTTTGTGAATTCTTCACCAGCACGACCGCTCCAAGAAAGCGGTCAGGCCGACTGTTGGTGGAAAATTTCATGCCCCACATTGCCGCTCCCGACCGTCCGCACACGAGAGCAAAAAATTAAAACCAGAGAATGGAGAGAGGGAATTTTCCGGGCCGGCTTCGTCTCGTTGCCTCCTGTCCTTGCCGCGTTCGGAAGCTCGGCCCGCGCGGCATGAATCACTTCGCCATCTTCAACGGCACTTCACCGCCGGGGAATTTCACCTTCATCTCCAGCGTGCCGCCCAGCGCCTTCACGATGGCCGCGAGCGTGTCCAGATGCAGGTCTTGCCGCCGCTCCACTTTCGATACCGCCGCCTGCTGGATGCCCAGCCGCTCCGCCAGTTCCACCTGCGACAGTCCCTGCATCTCGCGCAGCTCCCGCAACCCCGCAACGCCGACCTCGCCCTCGTCCACCAACTGCCCCACGCGCCGCAACAGCATTGCCACGTCCCCATATCGCTCCGACGGAAACTCGCCGAGGACCGCCGCGTCGCTCGCCGGATGCAGCCCGAAGCCCGCCTTCGGTTCCCAACGCACCGTGAAGCTCCCGCTGCGATGTCCCACATCCATCCACCAGTCGCCGATTTTGTCGCCGCCCTTCTCACACGCCACGCTCAAGCCCGGATGCATCGTCTCCAACGCTTCCAAAAACTGCCGCACCACGGCGGGAACACCTTTAGGTAAAGATTCCATGCGTGGAATATATCCAGGGCGGAAAATTTCACAAGCACTATTCCCAATCCGCCGTGTGCCGCCCGTCCGCGCCCGGTTTGTCGAATTCCGTTCGCTCGCCCAGGATCGCCATCACGCCGTCCTTCATCCCGCGCACGAACACGCGAATCACGATGGCTCCGTTGTCCGCGATGAGCGTGTAATGCCCCGTGTGCCGGTAACGCCGCAGCCCCGGCTTTCCCTCCACTTGCCGCTCCATCGGCGCGACCGGCGGATAGAGCCGGTCCGCATGAAACGGCTCCTGCGACGCGCCGCTGTGTTGGTCCTCCACAAGCCGGAACACTTGCTCCATCAACGCCAGCGCCGCGTCGCGATTCGCCGCCGCTGGCGCATCCCGCAACGCCGCGAGAATCAGGCGGACCCGGGCGGGCTTGGAGAGGCGTGTTTCGTCGGGCATGGCGGCGATAGTGCCGCGCCGATTGCGGCTCGCAATCTTGATGTGCCTTGAGCAACCAACCAAGCCCGGAGGACTGGTGCAACGATGGGGCAACGCACAAGACACTCTGGTCAGTTGGTGCGGTGCGCGCTGATTCAGTCGTAAAGAAATCTTTTACCACTGCCCACACGGCTGAAAAATCCACGACCCTGCACTGAAGGTTCCGAATCGAACCGTTCAGTGCTCCTGAATTGTTGCCGGTAGTTGTTTCCCCACCCACCCCATCGTCTCACGCTGGCGTTGTTCGACGAAGGCGCGGGCCTTTGCGGCTTTCGCTTTCGCGGTGGCGGGATCCTTCGCCAGCGCGAGGACGGCGGGGACGAGGCGTTGGCGGTCGGCTTCTTGATCGAAGTCGAAGAGCCAGTCGGCGAGGCCGATGTCGCGCCACATAATCCCTTTGGTGGTCTGCTCGGCCCAGCGGCAAACGAGGGCGGGCACGCCATTTCCGACGCACAGGATCGGCGAGTGCATCTCGTGTCCGAAGAGTCCGGCGCTGCGCACGTAGGTCGAGAGCGCCTCGCCGGTCAGCCAGTAATCGGGCCGCCAGACGGCGCGCGGTTTCACGTCAGCGGGGAGCGGTTCGTAGAGCAACTCTTTGCCCACGGCCATCTGCGTCTGGTCCTCGGGGCAGATGAGAATTTTCAGTTTCGTCTGGCGCACGACTTCGATGATGGCCTGGCGGAGCGGCGCGTGGTCGCGCTCTTTCATCGCCTCGTTGCGCGCGTGTTTCTTCGCGTCGAACGCGGCGTTCTTGCCCGCAATTGTCCAGTAGGGCGTGAAGCGCAGGCGCGGAATGCAGCAGAGAAATTTCCCTTCCTCCAAACCGTTCGCTTTGAGGAAAGGATTGACCTTCGCGTCGTCGCGCAAGTCGGTGCCGAACGCGCCGTCCGGGCCGAACTCCATCACGGGGCTGGTGCAGCCGAGTTGCTTCGCCAACGCCAGCGAGGCCGAGTCGCGGAAGAAAACAAAGCGCGCCGCACTCAGCACGCGGATGGTTTCGGAAATCACTTTGTCCGCCGTCGGCGCGGTGGCGGTGGAGTCTTGCCGCGAGAGCGTGATGCCATAAACGCCGTAGGGCTTGCCGGTCTCGCGGCTCCAGCGCGTCACATCAGCCTGCGCGACGAGTGACGGCCCGGAGCCGTGCAGCAGGAAGTCGCACTCCGCGAAGGCCGCACGCAGCGCATCGGCCCCTTTCACGATGTGCAGTTTCGGAAAGCGCGCGCGCAGCATTTCCTCCACGCCGTTGTTCACGTTGCCCGGCCACAGCCGGACTTCGACGCCGGGCAAATACTTCTCGAGCAGCGCCAACACGCCGGGCGTGTGCGCGATGTCGCCGATGTTCACCGTCTGCCAGGACGAACGGAGCAGCAGGCGCGCTGGCCGTTTGTCTTGCGCCCGTAAAGCCGTGGCGAGCGCGGCGAAAGCGGTGGTGTGGAGAAAGGCGCGGCGGTTCATGGCCCAAGTGTCTTGCTGGTCGTCCCTCCGTCCACGGTTATTTAGCCAATCATGCCGGGGCCGGGATTGCCCCGGGGCGATCCGGGCAGCAGCGCGAGGATGGGGAGGAAGCGAACCTTCAAAGGCGGTCGTTCGCCGTTTGATCGAAGGTGCTGTCATAGCCGGATTCACGTCAGCAGTTCAGTGATCGGCCCCGCGCTTTCCTTGAAGGACTTCACCGGGCAGCCGAGTTGCTGGAGGATGGTGAGGTAGAGATCGGAGGCGGGCTTGGTGCCGGAGGGCCACTTGATGTGACGGCCGTGCTTGAATCCGAGCTTGCGTCCGCCGGCGAGGAGCATGGGGAAGCTGCCGCCGGAGTGACTGCTGATTTGTGAGCCGCCCATGAGCAAGACGGTGTGGTCGAGCAAGGTGCCGTCGCGGGCGGGGATAGCTTTCAGTTTGTCCATGAGGCGCGCGAGGCAGGCGCTGAACATGACGTCGCGATAGCCGAGAACTTTCGTGTCGGGATTGTCCGCGCCGCGATTGCCGGAGCCTTTGTGATGCACGTCGTGCGCGCCGCGCAAGGGCGCGCCCGCCTGCTTCGCCCAGTCCTTGTAGTTGTCGTAATTGGGTCCGCCTTCGCCGCCGAGGCAGTGCGTGACCACGCGCGTCATGTCGGTCTGAAACGACAGCGCCACGAGATCCATCATCAGCTCGATGTGCTCCTGCATGTTGCTCTTGCCCTGCGGCTGGAGACGCACGCCGGCTTCGTCGAACTGCGGGCGGCCTTGTTCCAGGATCGCGTCCTTGTCCGTGAGGCGCTGCTCCACTTCGCGGACGGATTCCAGATATTGCTCCACGCGCTGACGGTCGCTGTAGCCGAGGCGGCCTTGAAAACTTTTCACGCCGCCCGTCGCGGTGTCGAGGATGCTGCGGTCCTGCGCGAGCCGCGCCTGGGCGTCCTTGATTTGCGCGCGATCGGCGGGCGGAAAGAGACGCTCGAAGACGGAGCGGTAATTCGCCACCGCCGGGATGTCCGCGCCCATGGCGTTGCGCGAAAGCGTGCGCGTGCCGACGCCATCCTGCCACGAGAGCGCGAGCGACGGCACGTAAGTCGGGCCGAGATGCCGCGCGGCCACCTGGTCCATCGAGATGGAATTGGTGAGGGTGCCGGGGGTGATTTTGATGTTCGTGCCGGTGAGCCAGTTGTAGGGATGCTCGTGTCCGCTGATGCGGCCCTGGATGTGCAGGAGGTTGCTCAACACGGAGAACTCGCCGCGCAATCGCGCCAGCGGCTGGTGCGACGGCGCGAGCGTGTAGTTGAAGCCCTCGTCCGGCGGGAACCATGTGTAGTGGTTGATCGCGCCGGGAATGTAGAAGCACGCCAGCCGCGTCGGGTCGCTTTTGCCGGGCACCGCCGCGAGCAACGGGCGGCCCATGATTTCGAGATACGGCAGCGCAATCATCGCGCCCAGGCCGCGCAGCGCGGTGCGCCGGCTGATGGAATGTGTTTTCAGGTTCATGGCTGGTGCTGGTTCAGGGTGAAGTATGGCCGTTCGTTTCGCAAAATCGAGTCCTCATCCGCGTCCGGTGAACGCCCGCAGGCGCAGCACGCCCTTGAGCAAATCGCGCAGCGGATAGCCCGCCGCCGAATGCGCTTTCATGAGCGCGCGAATCTCCGCCAGGTCGTCCACGCCCGGTTCGCGGCCCGTGGCGTAAATCGTCAGGTTCTTCAGCAGGCCGAGCACGAGGTCGTCCTGATACTTCGCCACGAGCAGTTCCTTGCACTCGGCGAAATTTTGAAACGTCTCGCCGCGCGGCAACTGTCCGGCGGCATCCACGGGCCGCGTCGCGCCCACGCCGCGCCACGCGACTTTGCCGTCCAGCTCGTTGCGCTCGTAACGCTCGTGCTCGACCGCGCGCCAGCGCCCGCTCAAGTCGAAGTTCTGAAAAGCGAACCCGAGCGGGTCCATCGTCTTGTGGCACGTCGAGCAGCGCGTGTCCTCCTGATGCTGCCGGAGCAGTTCGCGCATCGGCTTGCCGCGATTCTTTTCGTCGGCGGGATTGAGTTCCGGCACTTCGAGCGGCGGAGGCGGGGGCGGCGCGTTGAGCAGGTGCCGCAGCGTCCACGCGCCGCGATAGATGACCCAGTTGTCGCCCATCCAGCAGAGCATGGACTGGAGGCCCGCGTGCCCGAGCAGGCCGCCGCCGCGCGGGTCGTCCGCGCGCAAGGCCACGCGCCGCAACTCCGCGCCCGCGATGTTCGTGTAGCCGTAGTGCCGCGCGAGAATCTCGTTCATCATCGTCCAGTCGCTGCGGAGGAGTTCGCGCGCCGGGCGGTTGCCGGCCAGCAACGCGCGCACATACGCAAAGGTCTCGTCCTGCATGGAAGCCTTGAGATGCCGGCCAAAGCGGTGGTCCTGCTTTTGAATGTGCTCCATCGCGAGCGTAATGGGCTGGCCCATCTCCAGCCATTGCGTGACGAACGGACGCACGAACGCCTCCGCGCGCGGACTCGCGAGCAGCCGCTCCGCCTGCGCGTCGAGCACCGCCGGGTCACGAATCTTGTCCGTCGCGGCGAGCCGGCGCAGTTCGTCGTCGGGCGGCGTACCGTGGAGCATGAAGCTCAGGCGCGAGGCGAGGGCGTGCCGCGCCATGACCGGGTCGGCGTCCGACGGCGCGGGCAAATAACGGAACGGCGCGCTCAACAGCGCCGACTGGCACGCGGCGCGCAGCGCAGGGTCGAAGGCCGCGCCCTCCCGGCGGAATTTTTCGTAGAGTTCGACGAGCGGTTTCAACTCCGCGTCCTGCACCGGACGACGCCACGCGCGGTTCACCCACAGCGCGAGCAGCCGCCGCGCGCTCGCGGGATTGTCCGCCAGTGCGCCGGTTTCGATCTTCCATTCCGGCGGCGGCCACGCGGCGACGTGATTCGGCACCACCTCGATTCGTTGCAGCGCGATGAACGGAAACGGCTGCTGCTCGGGCGTGCCCTTGTTCTTGTTCTCGACCTTGGGCCGGAACAATCCAGTGCCGCCGGGCACGGGCTTCTCCGGCGAATCGCGCTCGTCGTTCGCGAAGCCCTCGACGGCGTACGGCACTTCGATTTTGTTGTGCAGAACGATTTCGAGGCCGCGCTCCTCAATGACGAGGTCGTCCACCTGCACGTCGAAAGTCAGTTCGAGCGGCGCGTCCGTGGGGGCGGTGATTTCGCGCTGTCCCAGCACGCTGCCGCCGGCCTCAACCCACAGATGCGGATTGGGAAGGCCGGGGAAATTTCCCTTGAGCACCGACACGGCGAGCTTGAGCCGCAGCACGCCGTGGCGGTTCGTGGGCGGCGGGATGAAAAGAGAAATGCCGCCGCGGTCGCCCAGCCAGTTCGGTTCGATGAGCAGGCCCGCAGGATGATTGATGCCGCGCGCTTTCCACGTCACGCCGCTGCTTTTCCACGCGTCAATCGCCTTGCGCGGGTCTTTGTGCGAGCGCAGTTCGGCGGCGAGCACCTGGCGCGGCGCGGGTTCGAGAAACCGCACGCCATCCACCGCGCGGCGCGTCACCTCCATGAGTTGCGCGACGGAATCCGCCGTGTCCTGCAAGCCCTCCACGCCCGTGTCGAACCCCGCGACCTTGCCATCCTCCGGCAGGCTGTAAGCGTAGTCCACGGCCAGCCCCGTCACGTCGCGCAAGGCCGCGCCCAGTTCGCGCCGGTTGAGACGCCGCGTGTTGTTCGCGCGCACGGCGCGCTGCTCCTTTTGAATCCACGCGAGAACTTTTTTCTTCTCGGACGCGCTGGGCTGCTTGCGCTCCTCGGGCGGCATCGCGCCGGTGGAAAGCTGTTCATGCACGAGCGTCCACAGATGCGAAGCCTCCGCCTGAAATCCGCCCAGCCCGTCGTAGCGCAGTTGCGCCTTCTGCTTCTCCGCCCCGTGACAGTCGAAGCAATGCTGCTGGAGAAACGGCTGCACGACCCTGGTGAATTCCGCATCCGCCGCCGCGCCCTTCCGGGCCGCCAGCAGCACGAGCACCATGACGATGACCTTCGTTGCCTTCATGAGTGTGCGTCCATCCTGCCCCGCCCCACGCACGACCGCCAAGAAAGTTTCCCGCAGCTTCAGGGAAGCCACAGCTTGGGGAATCTGAAAACTTTTCATCTGTGGCCGCTCTGAATCTGTGGTGAGTGGAGAGGAAAACATCATGGTTTTGTCGTTTTCTGAATTGTTTCCGCCGGCAGCCGCCAAATCTTCACCGCGCCCCGGCCGCTCGCGGCCACGCGCCGGCCATCCGCGCTCAACGCCACCGCCGTGAGCTTCCCCAACGCACTGCGCAACGTCCACCGCGCCGCGCCGCTCTCGTCCCAAATCTTCACCGTGTCATCCGCGCCGCCGGACGCGATGCGCCTCCCGTCGCGGCTCACCGCCACGCCGGTCACTTCGTCCGCGTGCCCGCGAAAAGTCTTCAGCGGACGTCCGCTGCCCGTCTCCCAGGTCCGCACCGTTCCATCCCAACTTCCCGACACCAGCCGCGCGCCGTCGCCGACAAACGCCACCGCTGACACCGCGGCCTCGTGCCCTTCGAGCGTCCTCACCTCATCGCCGCTCGCCGCGTCCCAAATCGTCAGCCGGTTCTCGCCGTCCCCCGACACGATGCTCTTTCCATCCGGACTGAACGCCACCGCCGTCACGTCGTATTCGTTCCCCCGGTCGAGCGTGTGGAGAGTCTGGCCGCTGGCCAAATCCCAAACCCGCAACGTGTCATCCCCGCTCCCCGTCACCAGCCGCCGCCCATCGGGACTGAACGCCGCGCTCGTCACGCTTTCCTTGTGCCCGCCCCACGCCATCACCACCGCGCCGTCGCCCGCCGCGCGCACCGTGACCACGCCATCCCAGCGCCCCGCCGCGATGCGCCGGCCATCGGCACTCACCGCCACCGCTGTCACCACCGACCCCGTTTCCTTCTGCGACCAAACCAGCTTCCCCGAATCTGCCGCCCACACCCGCACCACGCCGTCATCCCCGCCCGTCACCACGCGCCGCCCGTCCGCACTGAATTGCACCGCCGCCACCCAGCCTTCATGCCCGCGCAAGACCAGCGGCTTCTCCACCTCGTCCGCCGCCACCAAGCACGGCTGAAACGCACCGAGCGCCAACACCGCCGCAGCCACCGCCGAACACGGCACCGCGGGCCAGCCTGTTATGCGCAGCAAGAAATGCATGAGACTCATTTGACGCGCGTCGCAGCGGGGGCAGTCGATGGCGTGAGCGTGGCCGTGAACACGATGCCGAGCAAGGCGATGACCGGAAGATGCAGGACAGCAAAATGGAAACTCCGAGCTGCCGTCCCTCGGCTTTCTGTCATCTCGGTCCTCATTCCAGCCCCCATTCGCCCCACTCGGCGGGACGCAATTCGGCTTCGCTCGGCACGTCGGCGGTGATGCCGGCACCGGGGCTGTGGTCGAAGAGATACGCGCGGGCCAGCGTGCCTTCGCCGCCTTCGTTCGAGAAAAGCACACCCACATCTGCGCGCAAACGCAGGCCGCTCGCGGCATGTTTCAAGGCAATGGCGTCGCTCTTCAACTTCGCTTCGCAGATGTAGCCGGTCGCGGTGCGGGTGAAGACGGCCTCGAACTCTTTGACGGGCGTGACGCTGGCGAACTTCACCGCGCGCACGGGTGACTCGAAGGTGAAAGCCTCGTCGGGCTTCGCGTCCTTTTTCACGGGACGATAGCGCGTGGCGATTGGTTTCTTCGCGCCGGGGGCAATAAGGATTCGGATGTCGCCGTCGCCGGGCGCGGTGCGCGCCGGGCGCAATGGGCCGAGTTGGAGGTCAATCGCGTCGCCGGACTTGAAGAGGAAGTTCGGTTCACGCGCGGCGTTCATCGCGGGCGAAGAATCTTCGACTTCGGCGAGGAGCCAAAGGCTGTCGAGGTCGTGCGCGAGGGCGACGCGGGCGACGACGTTGTCGCCGAGTTTGATTTCCTGGCGCGGGATGTCTTTCCACTCGCGGGCGTCGCCGTCGGCTTTGAAGGCGGGAAACGCGCCGCGCACGTTCGGGATGCGCAAGGGAGCGCGGCTTTCAGGCCGCTTCAACGTGGAATCTTTGGAGGCGCTCGAACTGGTCGTGGCGCTTCTGGTGGTCGCGAGTTGAAGCGGCGTGTACGCCGCGCTCCGCTCCAACCGCACGCGCCCGGCGTCAAAGCGCTTCACCTTCTCCAGACCGTTCACCTGCACAACATGCGCGGCGGTGTGGCCGAAGAGATAGCGCAGCTTCCCGTCGTCCTGCCGGCCAAACCAGCCGCCAAACGCCTCCTCGTTCATCGTCACCTTCGTCCAGTCCGCGCCGCGCGATTCGGTCGCGCCCTGGCCCTGCGGCGCTTCACGCGTGTCGCGAAAGAGCGTGGTCACGAACAACCCGTCCTCGCTGAGGATAAACGCCTGCCCCTTATTCCCATGCGCGGCGATGACGTGACCGATCTCCCCGCCGCTGTCCGCGATGCCGGAGAAAAAATTCTCGCCGATGGTGCGCCCGGTTTGTCCCGGCGCGTAGAGCGTCGAACTCCACGAAGCGTGAACCGCGGGCCAGTTGATGCGGTAGTGCGCGGCGCGTCGGCCATCGAGATCGGTGAAGAGATAGTTGCCTGCGAAGTAGTAGCCGGCCTCAGGGCTGTCCCATTTGCCCGGCACAGTCGCAATGAGGTGTTCGCCGACACGAAGAAAATGTTCCGGCGCGGCGAGTTTCTTCGCGGACGAAGCGTCATAGACCGGCACGCCGCGTTCCGTGAAACGCGTGGGCGCAAACTCCCAGCCGCCGAAGCGCCACACGAGGTCGAGCGGCGGCGGATAGCCCCAGCCGGAAAAGAACGCCACGCTGTGCGAGCCGCCGCGCACGCGCGTGAACTCTTCGGGCTGCGCCTGCTCGTCGCCGTTCAGATCGCTCCAGAGGAACACCGCTTTCTTGTCGTCGTCCGCTTTGGGGAACGCCTTGTTGTGCTCGTGCGAACCGGCGGCGAACACAGGCCGGTAATCGCCGCGCGCGTCGGCCTGATACAGAATCGGGTAGCCGTTCGCCTGAAGCAGATACTCGCGCATCACGCCGCTGGCCGCGCTGCGGAACATTTTCGTGGAGCCGAAGAGCACGCCGGGCGAACCGGTCCAGAGCGCGAACGGAGACTTCGGTTCGCGCGTGCTCGACGCGTAACGCAGCGGCGAGTAGGCCGGCTTCACGCCCGGCTCGACGCGATAAATCATCCCGTAGGCGTAGGCCAGCGACGGGTCTTGCGCGTGCAACGCCACTAGGTTCGCGCCATACCAAGTGCCACCGATGAAGTGACGCGAGAACTTCCCGCTGGCGTCCCAGACGGCGACCCGCCGCGCGAAGCCAGCGTAACGCGGCTCCAGGGTGTTGCCTTCCACGACCCACAGCGCGCCGTCGTCCGCGACGGAGATGGCCTCGACTTGATGCAGCGCGTTCGCATCGAACTCCGCGGACTGCTGCCCGCCGCGCGTCCCGATGGCGTGGAGAAATTTTCCGTCGGGCGAGAAGACCTTCACCTGATTGTCCGCGCCCGCGTCGTGGATGAACAAGTTGCCCGCGCGATCCGTGGCGAGAGCGGATGGCTTTTCACAGCCGTCCAGAGTGACGGCGACAAACGCGGCGTCCGCGACCGACATGTCCATGCGGAGCAATCCACTGGCGGTGGCGAGCAACACCCGGTCACGCGCGTCAAAAGCCACACCGTTATGCACCGTGTCCGCAGGCGGCGATAGTTCCTGGAGAATTTTCCCGGAAGCCTTGTCCAACAGAAGCAGCCGATCCGGCTTCACCTTGGGATTCTTCTCCCGATCCTTCTGACGCAGCACGAGCGTGGCGTATTTTTCACCGACGGCCAGCGCGTGGATGCGCGTCTCCTTCGCCTCGAACTTGAGCGACTTCACCGCGCCCGTGGTTGTCTGGAACGAAATCCTCTCGGCGGTGTGAAACTTCATCCGCACCAGCTCGCGGCCCAACCCGGCCCACAACACGCCGTCGCGCGCGGCCAGTGCGTTCGGTCCGGTCCAGCCGTTGCCGAAGGAGAAAACTTTCCGGTCGTCCGCGCCGAGCACGAAGCCCGGCGATCCGCCTTCCGCCGTGCGCCCGCCCAGCGCGACGCGCCACGCGTTCGACTTCACGTTGTTTGTCGCGCCGGGCAGGCACGCGATGGCATTCGGGAACTCATGGTCGCCGCCCCACGCGCTGTTCGGATAAAACTCCCACGGCGGCGTGCCCGCCCCGAGCAGCGAGTAATCGTAGGCCAGCGTCACGCCTGGATGCGACACGCCGCGCACGCGATATTCGCCCTCGGGGAGAGGTTCGCCGCGGTCATCGAGACCATTCCATTCGAGCGTGAGCAACTGCGGCGCGGTGGCGTTCGTCTTGCCGCCGAAGCCCGTGACCTTCGCCATGTCGAGCAGGTTGCGCACGCGCCCGCCGTTCGTGCCGTCAATGACCACGGTGAAGAAGCGATGCTCGGCGGGCAGAGTGACCTGAATTGAAACTGGATTCGTGAGAGCCGCATCCACCCCGTGCCACTCGAACTTGTGGCCTTTCCAGACGCCGACCTTCTGCTCATCTGACCTGATCGCCATCGAGGCAGCGGCGAGCGAAACTTCCATCAGCAAGACAGCGCCGCAGGTGAAGTAGTGGAATTTATTCATGGTGCGAAGGTTGGATGAATGGCTGGCCCCGCCCATTCAGTCTGCGAAGACGAAACAACTTGTTCCGCTTTCAATTTTTACCGGCGCTTTTCCAGCAACTGCTTCCGCCGCGCTTGTTGTTCCGCGCTCAACTCGGTCAATCATGCGGCCCTCACTTATCCATCGGCTTCTCGGTCGTCCAGCGGCGCATCAGTTGGACGTTTTTTTCAAAGACCTCGTTCCGGTTGCCGCGCCCGCCTTCAGGGCGTTCGTCAGCGATGTAGTTCAAATAGACTTCCTCCGTCTCCAGCGTGCGGCCTTGGTCATCCGTGCGTTTGATCCAGTCGTCGAGGGCGGCGCGGTGTCTCGCGAGCGCGACAGCGTGCGTGGAATCGGCGGCCAGATTGCGCAGCTCGTGCGGGTCGGCTTGCAGATCGTAAAGTTCCTCGCGAGGGCGCGTCTCGGCCATGATGAGCGACTGCGCGGGCGTCAGCTTCTTCTCCGCGTGCAGGCGGCGCATGGCTTGCACGACGGCCTTGTCGTCCTTGTAGCGGTTCGGCTGCAAATAGGGGCGAGTAGGAAAGAAGTTGCGGATGTATTTGAACCGCGCGCTGCGCACGGAGCGGATGCGGTCCACCGTTTCATCTGCGCGATCGCGGGCGGCGAAGACAAATTCTTTGGGCGCATAATCTTTGGCGAAAACATCGCGCGCCTGCATGGACGCCGGGCGCGGCAAGCCCGCCAGCGCGAGCGTGACGGCGGCGATGTCGATGTGCTCCACGAGATCGTCGCGCACTTTTCCCGCCGCGATGCCCGGCCCACGCATGACGAGCGGAACGTGAATCCCGGCGTCGTAGAGAAACTGTTTCGCGCGCACATGACTGATGCCGTGATCCGTCCAGAAAATGATCACGGTGCGGTCGAGTTCGCCCGCGTCCTTGAGCCGTTGCACGATGCGGCCCACTTCCCAATCGGTGTAGCGCACCGTGTCGAGATACTGCGCCCAGTCGGCGCGGATGGTCTCGTCCTCGGGCAGCCACGGCGGAAGTTTCACGTCATTCGTGGCCGTGAGGCTGCCGAGCACGGCGCGGGCCTTGGCGGGCCACGCCGGGCCGGGCTTCTGGCCGCGATGCTTGCCGCCGCTTAACTGCACTTGCGCGAAGAACGGCTGGCCCGCCTTGCGCTCCGCCCAGTGGGTGCGGTCGTAATTTGCGGCGCGATCCCAGACGAAGTTGTAATCGGTCTTGGCGATGTTGACCGCGCCGTTGCTTCGCACGAAGGCGTCGAAAGGAATGTTGCCAGTGTGATAGCCCGCCTCCTTGAGCAACTGCGGCACGGTCTTCATCCCGGCGGGCAGCGCGATGGGAAATTTCTCCGAACCGCTGCGATGATTCTGCCCGCCGATGCTGGTCTGATAACAGCCCGTCATCAGCGCCGAGCGGCTGGTGGAACAGATCGGCGCGGTGACAAACGCGCGGCTGAAGCGCGTGCCCTGCGCCGCGAGCGCATCGAGGTGCGGCGTGCGAATGGTCGTCTCGCCGTAACAAGAGAAATTGGCCGACATGTCATCCACGAGAATCCAGACAATGTTCGGGCGCGCGTTCTCCGCCGCGCGAGCGCACCACGGAAGACACAGCAGACACGGCAGGAGCAAGCGGCAGAAGACGGCGCGCGCAAGAATCGAAACAGTAAATGAGTTCATGGTGTCGGGTTGTCTGACAGGACGATGTGGGTCTTGTTCAACGGATGCGAGCCAAACCAGGCCCAGTTTTTTTGGTGAATGATGGATGGTGAATCATGGGACTGGAACCCGAGGGCTGAACAGTTCCATGCCTCTTTCCCCCATGATTCACCATCCATGATTCACCACACAGTCCAGACTGATTTTGCCGACGTTCAAATTCACCCAGGCCACATGTCGCAGCCGGGTGTGCTCCACCAGCCGTTGCAGGTGCAGCCGGAACGGCTCCGGCTCAGGAAACGCCGTGACCGCCAGCGCGACCTCCGGTTCGAGCAGGCTCATGTCGTGATGGCCAACAATCCTGTCGCCGCTGAAAATGGGAACCTTGCTCCACCGGTGCGCCTCACCGGTGACCTGAAACGCCAGGGCCTCGCGATACAAATTGATTTGCAAGCCCAGACCGACATCCGCAGCGAGAGCTTCGAGGGTCCGGCGAATTTTGTCGTGCCGCGCGTCCGCCGGCCAGCCCTCCGCCTCCGTTGTAAAGCGACAACGGTCGGCGAGGCTCAACCGCGTGGAGACAAACTCGCGATGCACGCGCTCCGTGCGGAAGTTCACCAACGACGCGTGGGGCGTGCCGGCCAAGTGCAGGTAGTTCAGCGTCTGTCCGTGATGACCGCTGGTGATGGCGGAGACGGTCTTCGCCTCCAGCACCGTGCTGTCCTCCAGCAGCAGGTCGATGAAATAGTCCTTGAGAAAACCGCCGTGCGTCACGCGCGCCCGTGCTTCGCGCACGACCTTCATCCCGGCGGCCAGGCAGCGCGTGGCCAGTTCCGTCTTGTACACGACCTCATCCATGAGGCGGCCGAACTCATTGTGAATGTCGAAGGCCAGGCCCAGCGCGCGACGGTCAATCGCGTGATACTCGTCCTGCGAGACGCGGTGAATGGGGGTGGAGAGTTCGATGGGCATGGGGTGAATTATTTTTGGTGAATCATGGATGGTGAATCATAGGGAGTGGAAAAACGGAACACTTCGCAAGTTGGTGTTTCTTCGAAAGTCTTGTCCCCATGATTCACCATCCATGATTCACCAAAAAACTTTTCACTGTTCCCCGCCTCTCTTCGACCTGCCCCAAGCCGTGACTGGTGCCAAGCCCAAGGAACACCAAGAGGAGAAGACGTATCGGGTGCATGATTTTATTTTCGAAGCGTGAGGTTCAACTGCCGGACATCCATGACGCCTTGGCCGGGAATCTTCCGTGCGCGGAGCGTGAGCGGGCCGCGGCCTTTATCGAGACGAATCGCGCCGAGGTGGAGCGGGCGGAATTCCTTCATGCGCGATTCACCGGCGGGCCGCGCGATGGTGTCCTGGTTCGTGTAGAGCGGAGGATGCCAGCCGGGTGCGACGTTTCCGGTGAGCTTCGCGCCGTTGAATTCCAGTTCAATGGTTGAGCCGGCATCGGCCACGGGACAGGTGTAAAGAATCTCCACGTCGTAATCGCCGGTTGTGTTCACGGCGACATCCCAGGTCATCAAGTCGTCGAGCCTCGTCCAGTTGACGAAGTAGGAGCAGTTCGGTGCGCCGGCGCTGCGCTTGATGCCGCCATGCGGGATGCCGTCGCGCGCGGGCAGCGGAGTGCGCGGGAATTCCGCGAAGCCGACGGGATACGGCCGGTCGTCCTTCGACTTCGGCAACACTTCCGCGCGCCAGTCGGCCACGGCCTTCGTCATCTGCGCGGCGATGTCGGATTTCTCAACCGCGATGTCCTTCGTCTGGCCGGGGTCGGCCAGCATGTCGAAGAGCGCACCGCGATTGTCTAGGCGGTATTGCTGCGAGCGGGCGCTGAGGTTGCCGTTCTGGTGCGAGAAGATCAGGCGGTCGCGCCACGCCACGTTCTCTCCGCGCAACAGCGGCGAGAGGTCGCGGCCGTCGAGCGCCTTGTCACCAATGCGCTTCACGCCGGCCAGCGCGGTGAGCGTGGGCAGCAGATCAATCGCGCCGGAAATTTCCTTCACCACCGTTCTGGCCTTGATGCCGCCCGCCGGCCAGCGCAGGAAGAACACCGAGCGCACGCCGCCTTCGTCCGTCGTTCCCTTGGTGCCTTTCATGCCGCCGGTCCAGCGGTGTCCGTTCGGGCCGTTGTCGGAGAAGTAGATCACGATGGTGTTGGTCGCGAGGTTCAACTCGTCGAGGCGTTTCAGCACGCGGCCCACGTTGTCGTCGAGATTCTCCATCATCGCCAGCGCGCAACGGGTTTGCTCCAACTGCTCTTTGCTGGCGTCGGTGGCGCGCTGGGTGAGCGGTCTGTTTTTGAACTTCTGCCAGTATTCATCCGGCACGGCCCACGGCGAATGCGGCGTGTTGAACGGCACGTAGCAGAGGAAGGGCTTCTCTCGATTCTTCTCGATGAACTCAATCGCACGGCTCGTGAAATCATCCGCGATGAATCCTTTCCCGCGCACGGGCTGGCCGTTGCGTTCCAGCGGCGGATCAAAGTATTCGCCCCAATGGCCGGAGGTGAAGCCGTAGTATTCGTCGAAGCCGCGTGCGTTCGGATGATACGGCCACTGCGAGCCATTGTGCCATTTGCCGAACGCGCCCGTCGCGTACCCCGCCGCCTGGAACGCATCCGCCAGCGTCTTCTCGTCTGTGTTCAGCCGCTCTTGTCCGGTCGAGACACCACGCACACCGGTGCGCGGATGATAACGTCCGGTGAGAAATTCCGCGCGCGTCGGTGAACAAACCGCGCAGACGTAGAAGCGATCCAGCGACGCCCCGCCGCGCGCGAGCGAGTCAATGTTCGGCGTCCGCAACTGCGTGTTGCCCGTGTAGCCGTAGTCGCCCCAGCCCGAATCATCCGCGAGAAAAATGACGACGTTCGGACGCTCCGCCGCAGTCAAAACTGCGGCCAAACAAGTGATGGCGAACCAGACGGCAAACGTCCGGCTCCGTATCTCACGGGCGGTAGAGGGCAGTTTCATTGGTGTCCACGGTGTAGTTCCATTGGCGGATGTATTCGGGGCCGGGGCGGAACTCGTCGCGCTGGGCGGCGAGTTTTTGTTTCAACATCGTGTCGAGTTTCTTTTGGAGCGGTTCGTAGGCGGACTGTCCGACGAGATTGTTCAACTGATACGGATCATTCTCGTTGTCGTAGAGCAGCCACGGGCCGTCGAGCGCGCGCACGAACGTGTGTTGCGCGGTGCGGAGCGCGCGGTACTCGCGTCCGCCGCGTGCGCGGGTGAATTCACCAAACGGCGAGATGCAGCGCAGCACCGTGGCGCCACCCGAAGGATCCACACCGCCGCGCATGGCCCCGCTGAAGTCGAGGCCTTCGACTGACTTCGGAATGGCCACGCCCGCCAGGCTCAACAGCGTGGGCATCACGTCCTCCGTGTTGATGGTCGCGGCGAGGCGCTGCGGTTTGACATTCAGAGAGGTTGGCACGCGCATCAGCATCGGCACGCGCGACGATTCTTCCCACGGGCGCTGCTTGCGCTGCTGGTTCTGCGACCAAAGCATGTCGCCGTGATCGGAGGTGAAGACGACGATGGTATTCGTCGCCAGACCAGTTTCATCCAACGTGTGCAGCAGATCGGCGAAGGCGTCGTCGAGCGCGGTACAGTGCGCGTAATAACCGGCAAGTTCCTGGCGGGCTTTCGCGCGCACGGACTCGGGCACGTTCGGATGAAGCTGAATTTTCTCCGGCGCATACATCGCGCGGTATTTCGGCGGCGCGGTCTCGTACGGATTGTGCGGCGGGCCCCACGCGAGCCAGAGCAGGAACGGACGGCTGTTCGTCGCGCGTTGACGCAAATAATTCTGCGCATCCCGCGTTTGCGCGATGGCGTCGTAGCCTTCCCACTTCAATTTCTCCGGGCCATCCGCGTAGTAGGGCGAGTTGTTGTAGGCGTGCGTGCATTCGAGAACTTTCCAGTAATCAAAACCCTGCCGCCGTTCGCGCGGGATGAAGGCCGAGCGGCTGCCGTGGCCGTCCACATGCCACTTGCCGATGCACCCGGTGTCGTAGCCCGCCGCCTTCAGCACCTTCGGCAGCGTCACCGCGTTCGTGCTCAACGGCACGTCGTTGATGAACACGCCATGCGTCTGCGGTCGCTGCCCCGTGAGCAGCGAGGCGCGCGTGGGCGAACACACCGGCATCCCGGCCACGGCCTGGGTGAAATGCACGGACTGTTTCTCGAAGCGATCCAGGTGCGGCGTCTTCACGTTCGGGTCGCCCGCGAAACCAAACGCCTGCGCGCGCCACTGATCCGCGATGACGAAGAGGATGTTCGGCGGAGCCGGCTGTTCCGCCGCGAAGGCGAACCACGGAAGACACAGCAGGCACAGGAGGAGAAATTTCATCAGCGTGGATTGGTCAAGGGCGTTTCGCCGGCGCGACCCGCTCCGGATCGGTGAAGGGCGCGCGTTCAAACTTGAGCCCGTCACCGGTCACGCGCGGGTCGCCGGTGTCGGTGAGAATTTTCATCAGGCGTTTCGCCAGCGCGTTCTTCTCCACGAGGAACGACGGCTCGCCCGCCACGTTCTTCATCTGCCCGGGATCGGAGCGCAGGTCGTGGAGCTCCTCGGCGGGGCGCTTGGCGAAGGCGCGGTCGTAGAATTCCTTTCCGCCCGCCGCGTCGCGGTGCGCGATGAGCCACGCCTTCGTCGGGCCGGCGTCCATGTCAGCAAAGGCGGCGCGCGTGTTCGTCTCCAGTTCGCGCGCGCCCGGTGCGCCCGGTGCGCCCGTGGCGGTCACGCTGGCGGGCGCGCCCATCGGCCAGCGGTCGGGCGTGAAGTTGCGGATGAAGACAAAATCCTTCGTGCGGATGGCGCGCATCGGATACGGCAGGTTGCCCTCCCGCGCGGAGCCGACGTGGCGCTCGCGGCCCGTCACCACAAAGTCGCGCGTCGGATCAATCTGTCCGCTGTTCGTCGAGTTCAATTGCGCGACGAGACTGCGCCCGCTCACGCCGTCGGGAATTTTCGCGCCGCCGATTTCCAGGAAGGTCGGCGCGAGGTCCATGAGGTTCACGAAGTCATCCACCACGCGCCCGCCGGTGCCGCCAGGGACGCGGGCCACGAGCGCGACGGCGGTGCCGAAGTCGTAGAGGTTGCACTTGCCGCCCGGCACGCCGGGCATCCCGTGATCGCCGCTGATGACAATGACCGTGCGTTCGATTTCGCCGGTTTCTTCCAATCGTTTGAGCAGCACGCCGATGTACGAATCATAGGCCTGGCATTCGCCGAGATAATCCGCCACGTCCTCGCGCACCTCCGGCACGTCGGGGAGAAACTTCGGCATCTTACCCCGCAACGACTCCGGCTCGAGGCCCCAAAGTTTTTTGCCCGAGCCTTTGATCCAGGTGCGATGCGTCGTGGTGGGGCCGAAGAAATACAGCCACGGCTGGCCGGCTTGGCGGTCGGCGAGGAAGGCGTCGAAGTTGCCGCGCACTTGGTCGAGAATTTTTTCGCGCGCCTCCGCGAGACTCACGCCGTTGGAAATCATCCGGCTCGCTTCCTCGGAAAAATTGTTCGGCAGCCGGCCCGCCTTCTCGTAGGCAAACTTCTGCCCGCCGAACGGTGCATCGGCGGGCGTGCCCGGACTCCACACCTTGTAGCTCTTGCCGATGTGATAGCCCGCGTCGCGCAGTCGCAGTGGGAAACTGGGCAGGTTTGTGTTCCACACCGCGCCTTGCAGGATCGCGCCGCGATCCGTGTTCCACCAGTAACGCCCGGTGAGCAGCGAACTGCGGCACGGCGTGCAGGACGGCGCGGGGACAAAGGCGTTGCGGAACATCACGCCCTCGCGCGCCACCCGGTCAATGTTCGGCGTCTTGACGATTTGATTTAACGACGGTCCCGCGTCGAGCTTCGCGTAACAACTGGCGTAGCGCCCCCAGTCGTCGGCGAAGCAGAAGAGAATGTTCAGCCGGTTCGTCTCGGCGGCGTGGCTGAACCACGGAAGACCCAGCAGGCACGGGAGGAGCAGTCCTCGCGCGGCGAGCCTTAAACCGGCGGCAATTGTTTTCATGGATTGATGGAAGATGACTGTCGGCGCGCGCTCATTCAACAGCAGGTGAAGAAAGTTCTGCGCCCAGAAATCCGAGCAGCACATGAAAGACGTTCAGCGTGCGTCCTGACTCGTCGTGATGGCCGGTGCGATAGGTGAACGGCGCAAAGCCTTCACCGGGAAATGCCGACCATTCTTCGACGAGGCCAAGTGATTTGGTGCGACTCACCGATTCAGTCGAAAGCTTTTCGGCCCATTCGGATCTATCGTCGGACTGCACGTAGCCGAGCATTCCGACATCTTCGTGACTGCGGTCGTAGTAGCCAGTCGTGAACGATTCCAAGCCGCCTTCGCCGAAGTAGCCGCTGGCGGGATGCGCCGGGCCAAGACGTTTGGCCTCGAAGCGCAGGCGTGGGCGGCTTCCGCGCTGGTGACGCTCAAACTCGATGTCCACGATGGGGCGGGCTTTGCCGAATTTGTCCGGCGTGTTCGCGCGCACTTGCTCACAGACCGAGTAATGCTCCGCCCACTCTGGCGCGCTTTCGTCCTCAATGACGGCGTTCATTTCGCGTGTGAGTTCGCCGGTGATGGCGTCTTCCTCGGAGGTCGTGAAGTTCGCGGGCGTCATTCGCGCGTGGCCGAGGGCGAGGAGAGTAAGCGCGTGGGTACGAAGGGCGGCGGTGTAGGCGGGAGCGAGCGGCGTGTCGCTGGCGGGGCTGGAGAGAGGGTCACTCATGCACCGCCGCTTTGCTCCAAAGTTTCGGCGATGATTTCACCAGCATCGAGCACCGCCTGACGGCGCGTCCAATGCAGGCGGTGCATGGGCTTGAATTGGTAAAAGACGCCACTCTTGGGTTCGTAGCGGTTCAGTCCCCGGTCAAAATACACCCACTGGCTATGCCGCGCGCGCAGCCGGTCACGCATCTGGCGCAACGGCGCGGCGGCGGCGGCATCGGCGGTGATGGCGGGCGCGATGGCCTCGTTCGTCCGGCGGGCGGCGATGGAGAAGAAAGCGCCGCCGGGCGCGGTGAGGGCCTCCACCTTGTGCCGCAGTCCCTGCGCGGCGGGCAGGAAACCGTCAAGGCCGTCGCGGAGCGTTTTGAAATAGAGCACGACTTCATCCGGCGACGGTTCGCGCATCGCCTCGGCGGTGACTTTGCCTTTGTTGAGTTCGAGATTCATCCGCACGAAGTCCTCGACGAGCCACCGCTCGACGGGCCGCAGGCCGAGCAGACGGAAGACGCGCGTGTTCACTTCAGCGAGCAGCTTTCCGAAACGTTGCTCATCCAGATCGTTCCAGCCGAGGATCGCGAAACGCTTTTCGGAGAGCGCAGTGAGCTGTTGGTGAAGTTCGAGCCACTCCTTCGTCTCTTCTTCGCTCAGTGAATCGAGCGGTACGGGGAGCTTTTTGAGAGCGTCCAAGTCTGCCCGATTCATGTCCACTCCCCACTGTGGGGAAACCATGAACTGGTGATAGGTGCAGAAGTCGGAAGATAAAAAGAGACTGAGTGCCCGAAGTGAATTTGCATTCCTGCCTCCAATACCAACCTGCCTCGGCGGGATGGCAGAGAACTGATTCGAGAAAACTGCAAATCGCCGTGATGCATCCACGATGAGGTGCGGGGGTTCTGATATGGCAATTGAAAGTTCCGCACGTCCTTCGCGGACAAAATGCCCACCCTCTTCAATCCTCGAAAATGCTGATGACGGGAGGCTGAACACGCGGCCAACTCCTCGCAGCCCTTCAAACGAAACCTTCCATTGGCCAATTAACTCTCGATGCTCCTCCAGCGGCTCATTTTCTGCATCGGCGGCTTTCCGCAATTCGAGTCCTTGGTGGGCCATTATCTCACGGGATAAACGCCAATCCTCAAAGGCCGGGAACCGTTTAGACAGCCGAGCAAGAATCTTTTCATCCCTCCCCGTCCCCCACATCGCCAGCTTCCACGGCAGCCCCGCACCTTCGCGGGCCTCGGCCAGCGGCACGTCACGGATGTCCGTGTGGTTCACGACGATGTTCCAAGTCGCGCCCAGCTTGATGTCCCCCTTCTTGCGTTTGGGAGCGCGGTGGCCTTTTCGATTTTCCCAATCAGGCCGGTTGGCCACCTGCTCGGCGACGAACGGCGCGAAGGTCAGAATCGTGTCATCATCGCCCGGCGGCTCGGCGCGGTAAAAGACGGCGGCGGCGGGGACTTCGGCACGGCCCGCGAAGAGCACGTAGGCGAGGTTGGCAAAGTTTGCCAGACACCAGACGCGGTGCGTGCCGAAGAATTTTTTCCGAAACGCGACGGATTCCTTTTTGAACCAGGTCATCGCCGGGACGAGCAAGCCGGAGACGCCGCCATCGGCGAGGTGCGTAGCGGCTTTCCACAGAAACGCCTCGGCGATTTGATGGCCGCCGGTCGGGCAGTTGTCCTCATGGTCGGTCATCCATTGCGCCACGAGATAGTGGATATGACCCTTGGCCGGTGTTCCTTTCACCTCGGCCCACGGCGGGTTGCCGATGCACCAATCAAAGCGCGTGCCGCCGAGCACCTGCTGCCAGTCGCCATCACTGCGAAAAAAATCATCCTTGAAGATGTTCTGGCCGCGCAGCGTGGGGAGCTTGAAGTTCGTGTCCTCCAGATCGGGCGGCGTGACGTAATCGAGCAGCGTGAGGATGAGGCTCAGTTCGGTGACGCGGCAGGCGTCGTCGTCGAGATCGAGGCCGAAGATGTTGTTCTCCAAAAGCTCACGGAGTTCCTTTTTTCTCAACGCACGGCCTTGGACGCGCATCTCCTTCTCGATGAGACGCCGGTAACATTGCACGAGGAAGGCACCCGAGCCACACGAGGGATCGAGCACCTTCATGCCCGGGCGGAGCGGATGCCGCCGCTCCAGTTCGGAAATCATGTAGTCCGCGAGCGGAATGGGCGTGTAGTAGGCGGCGAGTGATTTGCCGCGCGACGGGCCGGGGCCGGCGGTGTCGTGCAGGAACTGCTCATACACGCACGAGAGCGTCTCAATAGGGATGTGCGAAAAGTCGTAAGCTTGAAACGCGAGGTGCAGCCCGTCCTGCGGCGAGTCACCCGCAAAGACGCCTGCGACGGCCTTGAGTTGATCCGCAGTGATGTCCGCGAGGGCTTCGTCGCCGAGGCGAAAGACAGAGCCGTTCAGCCAGCCTTGCAGCTTTTCATTCACGAGCCGGAACGATTTCAATGTGGCGTGGTGGGTAAACAGTTGGTCCGCTTTGAGATCCCATTCGGCGAGCTTGCGGTCGGAGAGGATGTCGCGATCACGAAGGTAGTGGAGATAAACGTATTTCCCAATCAGCCCGTGCGCCGCGCCGCGCGGGACATGGTGGTCCTGTTGCAGAACACGATCCAGTTCCTTGAGATCGCGCAGCAACGATTCATCCGAGCGCCGGGCCGGGTCCGCCGCGTGGCCCCACTCACGCCAGACCGTGCCATCATCAATCGCCGTCGCGCGAAAGGCCGCGAGCATTTCCAGCGCGACCACGGATTCCGCCGCGACCATCCGGAGCGGCGCATCGGCGCCCAACTCGTAGGCAAACCCAGGATACAACCGCACCTGCTGCGGCGAGACGACGATGATGAACGGCGCAAGATTTTGATTCCAAACGAGGCGATGAATCTGCCGAGCCATCGTGTCGTCCGGCGTCTCGATGACATACGCCACCGGCACTGCCGGGCCGCCCGGTTCGTCCTGCAAGACGTAAGCGCCGTGAAAGCGTCCGCCATTTCCGCCGTCGCCCGCCGCTGGCTGCGCAAGGCGGCGGATGGCGAAGGCAAGTTCGCCCTCCGGCAACGTGTCCGTCTTGTCCGGCGTGATAAAGTGCCGTGAATCCGCGTAACCAAGCTGCGTGATGAGGTCAGCAGCAGTCATGGCCCGGCGCGGTCTGGAGCGTGAATGTCGGCATAAAATTTACGGGGACATGCTGCCAAAGACGCAAGGTGAAGGCGCGAAAAAAGTGCGCGCCGCAACCCCTTAGGACGGAAATCGGCACAGCGCCAGATTTTCCAAGGCGTGTTCTGGACGGCGCTTTCGCACGGTCTGGGCGTCCGGAAGCGGTGTCGCACTTCGCTGGCCACCGCAGCACACGTCGCCCCACTGGATTGCGACGGCGCGGGTGTCCATTCGCAATGCAGAACCGGACGACGCGGCTCACGGAGCTTTTTTCCCTTCGCGTTCGGAACGGGCATCTTTGCGCCCACGTCTTTGCGCCACGTCGGTGGGCAGCGAGGCGCGCGTGGGCGAGCAGCCCGGGCAGGCGGCATAAGCTTGCGTCAACCTCATCCCCAGCACCGCCAGCCGATCAAGATTCGGCGTGTCGTAAAACGTGCTGCCGTAGCAGCCGAGATCGCACGCGCCAAGATCATCGGGGAGGAAAATAATGATGTTGGGCCGCGCCACTTCCGCTGCGGGGGCGAACCACGGAAGACCCAGCAGGCACGGGAGGAGCAGCGCGATGAATTTCATATCAGATCCAGTTCGATGGCGATGCCTTCGACGGTGCCGGACAAAACGGCGGTCGTCGAGCACGCGCCGGCGGCAAGATGGACGGTTCTGTTCACCGGGCGGCGGCCTTGACTTCCGCGAAGCGCCGACGCATCTCGACGAGCCGAGCGGCGTGCGCCGGTTGCGCGACGAGATCATTTTCCTCCTGCGGATCGGCGCGCAGATCAAACAACTGCTCCGTCCGAAAATCCGGCCAGTAAAAATATTTCCAATCCTTCCGCACCAGCGCCTCGGAGGCCGGGATGAAGTTCGTGCTCCTGATGATCGCGTGCTCGTAGAAAAACTCCGTGCGCCATGCGGGTTGGTTGGTCGCGAGGTAGAGCGGGGCGAAGTCGCGGCCCTGCATCGTGGCGGGCGCGGTGATGCCGGCGGCGGCAAGGATGGTGGGCGCGAGATCAACGTTCAGCGTGAAATCGTCATTGGTCTGCCCGCGCTGCGCCCGCGTCATGCGCGGGTCGCGCACGATGAGCGGCACGCGAATGCTCTCCTCGTGCGGGTACCATTTGTCCGCCAGCCCGTGCTCGGCGTGGAAGTAGCCGTTGTCCGTGGTGAAGATGACGAGCGTGCTATCGCGCAATCCCTGCCGCTCCAGTTCCGCCAGCACGCGCCCGCAGGTCGTGTCCACCTCGGTGGCGAGTCGGTAATAATTCTTCATGTATTCCTGGTAACGCTCCGGCGTGTCGAACCGCCAACGCCAGCGGTTGCGGCCTTCGTTCTTCTCGTTGGCGATGAAGGATGGCAGCCGCCGAAACGACGCGTCGCTGGCATTGCGCGGCACGGGGATGGTCACGTCCTGATACAGTTTCATGCTCTCCGGCTGCGGCAGATATTGCTTCGGATGACCGTCCTCGGCGTGCGTGGCGAAGAAAGCGAGCGTGAGGCAGAACGGTTTTTCCTGCGGTCGCGTGCGGAGAAATTCCAGCGCGTCGTTCTCGTTCTTCTGCGTGACGTGAATACTGGTGCCGTTCCGGTTCGTGATCCAATGCGTGCCGGAATAGGCGCGACCGAAATCAAAATGCGCCGCCGGGAATTTCCCATTGTGCCACTTGCCGATGTGTCCGGTGAAGTAGCCGTTCGTGCGCAGCAGTCCCGGATACGTCTCCGCCCACGGCGTCTTGAACGCCTCGAACGCACGGTTCCCATGCCGCGCCATCCACTGCCCCGTGAACAACGACGCGCGACTCACGCCACAGATGGAAGTGGTGACGCGGTTCTGCGTGAAGCGCACCCCCTCGCGCGCCAGCCGGTCGAGCTGCGGCGTCTGCACCACCGGATTTCCTGCCACACCGAGCGTGTCGTGCCGCCAGTCATCCGCGTAGAGCAGGAGAATGTTGAGCGGCTTTTCTGCGGCGCTGGCCGGTTGGAAAAAGACGGCGGCCAGCACGAACAGCGGAAGAACTTTCCGCACGATGGCGAGTGAACTTGTTTTCATGGATCGATACCTACCGCACGCACCTCACTGCCCTTCGTCTTCTGCAAGGTGTCGCCGAGCTCGCGGCGCATGTGCTGGGCCAGCGCGCTTAGTCGTTGCACTACGTCGGGATTTTGTGCGGCGAGATTGCGCGTCTCACCGGGATCGTCCACGACGTTGAAGAGCGAGAGCTCCAGTGGCGCGACGCGATAGCCGTGCCGGCTGGCGATGCCTTCCACGCCGCTTTGCGTGATGGCTTTGGGCGCGAGCTTGCCCCAGTTCGAGGGCTTGCCATCGCGGCCCGGCTCGGCGGCCACGGTCAGGTAGGCGTGCGGGAAATGCAGCTTCCACGGGCCGCTGCGCACGGCCTGCAATTCATCACCGGAGTAGAAGAACAGCGCCTCGTGCGGCGCACGCGCGCCGGGTTCGCCGAGCAACAAGCCCTTCACCGAAAGTCCATCGGTCTTCTTCACCGGCACTTTTCCTCCGACGAGTTCCGTGAGCGTGGGCAGCCAGTCGATGGCCATGAACGGTTCCGCCGACACGCGACCCTTCGGCACGCGTCCCGGCCAGCGCACCAGACACGGCACACGCACGCCGCCCTCGAACGCCGTCAGCTTGCCCTCGCGCAAGGGCGCGGCGGAACCGGCGTGTGATCCGTAGGAGAGGAACGGCCCGTTGTCCGACATGAAAATGACCAGCGTCTGCTCGTCGAGTTTGAGGCGCCGCAGCGTGGCCAGAATATCGCCCACCGACGAATCAAGTTCCTCCATCACATCGCCGTAGAGTCCCGCCTGCGAACGGCCCTTGAATTTCCCCGACGCAAAAATCGGGACGTGCGGCATGACGTGCGGGAGATACACGAAGAACGGACGCGCCGCGTTCCGTTCGATGAAATCGATGGCTCGCGCCGTGAACCGTTGCGTGAACCGGCTCTGGTCGGGATCGGTTTCCACCACCTTCTCGCCGTCGTGCAGCGGCAGCGGCGGCATTTCGCCCGCGAGCGACGGATGGAACTTCGAGTTGTCGTTCGAGTAGGGGATGCCAAGCCATTCATTGAAGCCGTTCCGCATAGGATGAAACTTCGCGCGCGTGCCGAGATGCCACTTGCCGAAGCCCGCCGTTGCGTAGCCGCGTTCCTTGAACATCTCCGGCAGCAGCCACTCATCCGGGTGCAGGCCGTCGCGGCTGGTGTGATTGAGCGCGCCCTGCAACCCGACACGATTCGGATAACAGCCCGTGAGCAGCGCCGCGCGCGACGCCGTGCAGACCGCCTGCGCGACATAAAAACTGGTGAAGCGCGTCCCCTCCGCCGCCATGCGGTCGAGATGCGGCGTCTTGAACCCGCGCGCCCCCTGGCAACTCAAGTCCGCATACCCCATGTCATCCGCGACGATGAGAATGACATTGGGCAGGCGCTCGGCGGCGTGGAGCGCGGCGAACGGAGTCAGCAACAGTGCGGCGAGGGTGAGGAAGTATTTCATGGCTCTCCTCGCGCCTATTGCTGTGTGAAGACGAACACGCCCTTCTTGTTGGCCACGATGACGTCGGGCTTGCCGTCTTTGTTGAGGTCGCCGGTGGTGACTTGCGTGCCCACCCCGCTGTCGTCGTCGATGAGATGCGGGATGTATTCGGCACCGCCCTGGCCATCGCGCTTGAGTTGGAACCAGTAGAGCACCGGTGGCGCGGCCGGCTCCGCGTCCGCCGAAGGGCCATGCGCCCAGCGCCGCTTGCCGGTCACAAGATCCATCAAGCCATCGCCATCCACATCCACCAGGCGCATGGCGTGGAGCTGGCTGAACTTCACGCCCTGTTTGTTTTCCTCCTTGGTGCTGCCCATGATCTTGCGCTCGATGAACTTCCCATCTGCCTTCTGTTCAAACCAGCCGAGCCCGAAGCCGTGCGCATCGTAGCTGGTGATGACATCGTTCCGGCCATCGCCATTCACGTCATAGACATACATGTGTGCGCCACCGCGCGCGCCAGCAGGAGCGAAAGGGCCGGGATGAAACTTCCAGTCCTTGTCCTCCTTGGTGCTCGCCGGTTGTTCGAACCATCCGTCCCGCTCCAAAATGTCCACGCGTCCGTCGCCGTTCACATCGCCCGCGCCGTAACCGTGGGTGTAGCGGAAATACTTCTCATCGTTCGCCGCTGACTTGGGCGTGATGGGGCGGAAGCGCGCCTGGCCCAGCGGATTCGCCCAATCGATTTCCGCATAACCGAGTTGCCCGCCGCCCTTGCCTTGTGCCGCCGCGGGCTTGCTAGCGTTGCTGGAATGCACGAGCAGCTCCGGCTTGCCGTCGCCATTGATGTCCTTCAAGTCCGGCGACTCGCCATCCGCCACGTCGAAGATGGCGTGCTTCACCCAGTTCCCAGCCTTGCCCTTCGGATTGAGGTAAACGAGCGCCGGCTCGCCCGGCAGGCTATAGACAAGAATGTCCGCCCACGAATCGCCATTGAAGTCATGCGCGTAGGCCAGGAAATAATCGGAGTAACCCTTCGCCGCATCGTAAGGCGTCTTGGTCGGCCCGCTCGCGTTCACGCTCGGCGGCGTGAAGTTCGCCCGCCGCGCAAAGTCCGGCCCATACCAGATGGAGCAGCCGGCGTTGATGTCGTTGTGGCCGTCATGATCAAAATCGGCCAACGCACAGCCCTCCGCGACGAACTCGGTGGTGAGAGTTTGCTTCTTGAAAGTGACGTTGGCGGCTTGCAATGGCAGGGTCGCCAGCACGCCGAGAAGGAGCGGGGTGAATTTCATGATGCGTGAGATTGGAACAGAAACTTCGCCGCGAGGGAACCGGATGTTTGCCGCGGCCCAAGTGAACACGCGTCTCCACCTTCCCGATGCGTTGGGTGCATCTGGCCGCTGTTCTTGAGAAGGACCGCGACGAGGTAGAGAACGGTGTCCTCACCACGCCGCGCCGGAACCCAATCGGCGTGGTGGAACTTGCGGGTGCCTCACCCCGGCGCGCTGAGGACAGCGCCCCCAGCCGCCACTCCCCGTGCCGCGGCCTCGGTGGCAAGAACAGTGTCCAGATCATCTGCGTTCAGTTCTTCATCATGAATCAAGATTGATGGGCGCTGCGAGTTTGGGAACTCTCCCTCCATGCTTCGACCCCGAAAGAAATACACGATCCATGATCTGCAGCAGCTCAAGGGTAAACGCTGCCTGACGCACATCCATGTGAAGTCGCCGGAGGAAGCCGCCGCCGCGGAACAGGCCGGAGTGGACTTGATGAGTTGCAGTTTCGATTCACCCGAGGCGCAGGCCCGACTGCCGCTGCTCGTTGCTGCCGCGCCGAACAGCTTTTTTTCCTGCGCCACGCCGCATGGACTGGCTTCGCCCGAGGAGGCGATTCGTGTCGGCTTTCGTGCGCTCGAACTCGGCGCAAGTTCCGTCTATTGCTCCGCCAGTCCGTTCATCATCGAAGCCATGGCGCGAGAACGGATTCCAGTCGTCGGGCATCTCGGCATGGTTCCGCGTCACGTCACCTGGACCGGATACCGCGCCATCGGGAAGACCGAAGAGGAAGCGCGACGGCTCCATCAGCAAATGAAGGCACTGGAAAACGCCGGTGCTTACGCGGCGGAATTGGAATGCGTGCCGCACAACCTCGCGCGCTTCCTCTGTTCGCAAACCAGGATGCTCCTCATGTCCCTCGGCTCTGGCGACGGCTGCGATACGCAATTTCTTTTCTCCGACGACATCCTCGGCGACTACGAGGAACGCCCGCCACGCCACGCCAAGGCCTACCGCAATTTTCTGGAAGAACATCGCCGCCTGCAACGTGAACGCCTCGCCGCCTTCACCGAATACATCGCCGACGTGAAGGAAGGCCGTTTCCCGGAGCGGAGCCATCTCGTCGAGATGGACGATGCAGTCTTGCAGAAGGTGATTGGCTCGGTCGGGAAAGCGCCGTGACACGTTTGGGTCTTTCCCAATTGAGCGAGGCTTCGGTTGACGAAAAACCTGACGAGGTTACACGCTCACCGTCTGCGCCACGCTTGTCTGAATTGGCGTGAAGATGTCGAGGTTAACGCCGACGGTTTCGAGCGTCACTACGAGCGCATAGCGGATGCGATGGTCGCATCGACCATGTTGTTTGCGTAGCCGCCACCAGCCGTTCACGGGAAAAACTATGAGGTGCTCCATCGCCGCGAGCTGTGCGGCAGTGCCGCTCCATGTGTCGGAGTGAATCGAGCCGCGTCGGCGCAGCTTGTCGCCGAGCACCCAGCCATCGCTGGCATCGCCCGGGGACTCGTAGGCTTCTTTGTCTTCCTTCGAAATGGCGTCCGACACGCGAGCGATGAAGTTTTCCAGTTTTTCCGTCTGTGTTTGCGTCGCGAAGCGGAGGTTGCAGCCAGCATAGCGATACTTCGACGTTACCATGCGCGAGCCAGGATTCGGCTCGATGAAATAGGAAAGTGTGACGCGCAGCCGCACGTCAGCGGCACCGTGTGCTTGGAGCAGGTTTTTCGGCCATGGCAGCCGATAGAGCATCATGTCCCTAGTCTTGGTGCTGTCCTTCGTCTTCTCGAAAGGTTGGAGTGAATCTTGGCAGATTAGCGTCGCGCGACTTCGGGCGGAGGCGAGGGCGCGAGTGAGGCTGGGAACTCCGTGGCCGAATCGCTGGATAATGTTCTCCACGTCACCTTTGATTTTCAGATTCGCGCCACGCTTCATTTCGTCTGTCCAGTCGGCGGAGTGAATCATCAGTGCCCGCACTGTCTCAGGCCAGAAATGCGGATAGCTCGCTTGAATCTGCGCGGCCATTCTGGCGGCAAGCGCAGTCGCTGCGCTCGTGGCCCAGAGCGGCGCATACAGCCGCATTTGGAAATCCGAATTGGTTGAAAGCAGGCGGAGGCTGTCGTGTTCGTTGAGGTTTCCGGCAGCGTTAGCTGCTATGTTTCCGCCCTCGAAAACTACGTCGGGTTTGAGCGGCCACTGCCGTGACTCTGCGGAAGTCCAAAGGCAGGTTGTCGCGCTGTGCGGCGAAAGCCCGCCACGTTTGGCTATGCAAACGGCATCGGGCATGAGGTTGCCGTTTTCGTCGGTGACGGTGTCCTTTTCAGTGAAGGCTCCGACGGTGATCGCGTTCCATGATTGGGCAGGGTCGCCGAATGCCGTGAGCTTGTTCAGATTGGGATACTGCGCGCTGACTTCGAGCCACGTGTTTCCGCCGCTGACGCAGACGAGGCGCTTCTTTTCATCTTCTTCCATCGCTCCGGACGCCTGACTGTCGAGAGCCGCAGACCATGCGCTCGGCCTGCCGTTTTCCGTGAACTCCTTCGCATCGCTCGCGGTTGCGGCGAGTGCAAAAACACGCTCCCGTTGCGGTGCGTTAAATTCGGCCTTCGCCATCGCGGCCAGCGTGATTGGCCCGTAGTGCTCCGGCTCATTCACGCCCACACGCGGCAGGATTTTCACCGACTCGATGCGATGGGAAAGCGGCACTGGGTCTGTGTTTTCCAGCACTGGCGTCAGGTCTCCATACGCGGCGAGGCCAGCCATCGGAGTGCCGTGACCGGTTGGGTGATGGTCGTCCTTGCCCCATTCGTCGCGCACGGTGTCGTGGTCGCTTTCGGCGAGGATATTCGTGAGCAGTGGATGGCCACGATTTACTCCGGTATCGAGCACGCACACCGCAGGGGCATCGTCTGGCGGGGGCCGAACGCGCGACAACAAATCCGCCGTCCATTGCTGCTGCTCCCTCGGCGTTTGCTCGATGAAGAACTGCGCGGTGAGCGCAGGATGGCGCAACTCGCTCACGAAATTGAGCAACGCGGTCGCCGACGCGAGCACGCGGCGCGAGGTTTTGATTAGAAAGACTGTGTGCTCCCGTAGCGCGAGCCATTCTTGCCTGCGCTGCATTCCGAGCCGTTGCGCTTCGGCAATCACCGCACTTTCATGGCGTGCCCGCTCCGCTTCGGAACCAACGCGCACCCACACTTCCCACCATGTCTGCACGTCCATGCCCGGTAGCGGATGGCGCGAAGTCCAAAAGGCTTCGATGGCAGCGATACCGATGGACTCGATGTTGGCAATGAGCGGTTCACTGTCCAACTTCAGCACCTGCCCAGCGCGTTTGCCCTTCTGGATGATGGTCTGGCGCTCGTTCGCATAATCCTCAATGCGCTTCGTAAGGAACGTGAGCTTGCCGTGACGGACGAACACGGTGGCGATGGTCGTCACCACCTCGCCGCCGTCGGTGTGCGTCACTTTTTCAAAGCGCACGTTTTTCAAAGCGATGCCGGACTTCGGTGCCGCATCGAAAGGCTCCACGGAAAGCGGAAAGCCCGGCTTGCCGCGAATTTCCAAGTTGATACCAACATCCTCCTCGTAGAGCGCAAGCTCCTGCGAAACCCTCAGTCTGTCGGATTCCAACTGCGCCACTTGCAACTCGCTGCGCAACTTCGCTGCGTGTGCGGCGCGTTGACGGGGAACGAGCGCAAAGTCGGCCCCACCGCCGGGACGTCTTGCTTTGTAATCCTCGCGTTTCGCCCTTCCTGAATAGTCGAGGTGGCGCAATGCTGCTGGTGCTTCACCGGGCATGTGGGTTACTGGGCATGGCGCTTATCTAGGAAAAGCCGCCGCTCGCTGATGACCTGCAACACGTCGTTGGTCGTGAGAGTTTGCTTGTCGTGGAGCAGCATATCCTTGATGGACTCCTCGCAAACCCGGGTGATTTCCGCGAAGCTCAATCCCTCGGCAGCCGTAGCAAGTTTCGCGTAGGCGAGGCGCTGGCTCTTTTGTCCCGCCAACCGCTCGCGCAACGTGCGCTCGGCCAACTCGACGCCGGGCAGGCCGAGTTCAATGAGGTCGTCGAAGCGGCGATAGAGGGCACGGTCGAGCAAGTGGCCGTGATTTGTGGCGGCAATGATGACGCTGTTGCCCCGATGATTTTCGACGAAGACAAGGAAACTGTTCAGCACGCGCCGCATCTCGCCAACGTCGTTTTCCGAGCCGCGTGCGATGCCGATGGAGTCGAACTCATCAAACAGATAGACGGCGCGAGTTTTCTCCACGGCCTCAAAAATCAGCCGGAGTTTCGCGGCGGTTTCACCGAGATAACGCGTCATCAGACTTTCTAGCCGCACGATGAAAAGCAGCAGGCCCAACTCTCCCGCGATGGCTGACGCGGTCAGCGTCTTTCCACAGCCGGGCGGCCCGGTGAGCAAGAGCGTCTGCCGTGCGCGAAGGCCGTGGGACTTGAGTTTGTCGATGTGGAGTTGCTCGTGCAGTACGCGACGCACATGCGCGGCGGCGGCTCCGTCGAGAATGAGGTCGGAAAGTCTCGTCGCCGGTTGCCGCACGCTCAACAGGTCCGCCACTTCCCCCTGCGGTTGCGCGATGTGAAGAAGATTCTCATGGGCTCCGCGCTGAGAATCGCGCGTCCGCGTTTTCTCCACGATGTCACGCAACTCTTTCGCAAAGTCAGCGTGTCCTTTGCGCGCTTCCGCCGCCGCCAATTGCAACCCCACGGCATAAAAGCGCGAGTCATCGCCGTCAGCGTGACTTTGGAGCAGGGCTTTCAGTTGTGCGGCGCTCGCCATATCCAAGATAAGAGTATTTCCGGGTTCCCTCTGCGGCAAGCCGCGAAACCGGGAGAGAGGAGTGAGGCTTGATCCACTGTCGAGTTAGTTCGCGTTCAGTGGCGGCACGCCAATTTCGTCGCGCTCGCAGCGGGCGGAGTGTGCCCGAGGAGTCCGCTGGCCCAGGCGATGAACTGTTTCATGTTCGAGCGGCTCTCGTGGCCGCCGTCGTGCTGACGCCAGCCGAGTTCGCCGTCGAGCAGGCTGGTGTTGACGGGCGGCATCTGCGCGGTGCGGTAATTTTCTTTCTCGCCGAGATCCTTCGCGCCGAGCAGGCGGAAGACGGGGCCGGCGGCAACCGTCGCCATGTAACTGCCTTGCTGGTCCAGCCAGTTCGCATCACCGCGCGCGGGGATGCCGTAGCTGATGAAGGGCGGGCGCGGCTCGAAAGCGAGCGTGACGGTCAGTCCATTTGCAAGCGGTAGAACTGCTGGCCATTGGTCGCCACTGGCAGCGTCACTCGCCATTCGTTGTCGAGGAGCGTGGGCGCGTTGGTGAGCGGACTCCAGAGTACGGGCGGGGTCAGATTCGTCGCGCCGAGGAGCGCGAAGTAGTTCGCGTCCGGCGGCGCACTGAGGATCAGATCGGGGCCGGACTGGCGGGCGCTCAACTCGAGATTCGTGTTCACGCTCACGTGCGCGAGCAACTCGAAGTTGAAACCCGCGTCGCTGCTGGTGTTGGTCACTTGATGAATCTCGGCGGCGAGCGTGTTCCAGCCGGGGAGGAGCGGGTTGAAGGTGGAAAGTTGAAAGTTGAAGGTGAGCCAGTTGGTTTCGTCCGCGCCGCTGATGGTGGCGGTGGCGGGCGTGGTGTGGGTGATGGTTCCGGCGGGCATCGAGTCACGCCAGATTTCGGAGCCGTTCAGGTAAATCACCGCACCGTCATCGCGCACGAGGCGGGCGGTAAGCGATTGCACGGCGAGCGGCGAAGGAATGTAGAACTGGCGGCGGAAATAGAACGTGATGTTCGTGCTGCCGGCCGCGTTGGTGCGCGCGAGCAGCGTGACTTCGCCGTCGTTGCCGAAACCAAATTTGCTCAGGCCCGTGGTCCACGCTGAGTCGTTGAAGGAGTTGTTCCGCCAGGTCGTGCCGAGGTTCACGCCGAGGTCGTGATACTTCCACACCGCGCCATCCGCGATCAGAGTCGTGGCGCGCGCCGGGCGCAAGGTGGCGAGCAGTTCCAAATCAAAACTCAGGTCGCTGCTGTTCGTGCCGTTCTGATGCACCTCCACGGCGAGATAATTTGTTCCCACCATGAACGCGGCGGGACTTAGATTCGTGGTGAACCAAGTTGATTCATCCGCGCCGCCGACCGCCGTGCTCGCCGGTGTCGCCGCTGTGATTGAACCCGTGGGCAGGTTGCTGCGGAACACCTCCGCGCCATTGAGATGCAACACTGCGCCGTCGTCGCGCTTGAGGCGAAGCGTGACACTGGCGAGTTCGCCGGTGCCGGTGAGCGGGAAGGCGCGGCGGAAGTAAGTCGTGATGCGCAGGCGGTTGGTGTTCACCACGGTCGCCTCATCGTCGTCGCCGAAGCCGAGTTGCGCCGGGCCGCTGGCCCATGCGCTGTCGTTGAAATTCGTCTCGCGCCAAGCGGTGCCGAGGTCTGCGCCGGTGTCGTGGTATTTCCAAATCGAGCCAGCGGCCACGAGCGTCGTGGTGTTGGTCGTGAAGAACGCGAGCGCGTCGGCCATGTATTGCTGGCGGCGCGTCGCGCTCGTGATGGTCTCGAAGGGGAAGCCGAGATAGACCACTTTGCCGCCGCCCGCGCTGCCGTCGTATTGAACCGCTGCCGCGCCATTGCCGTTGCCGGAATAATTCAGCGCCGCGCTCGCGCCCACGCCGAACGGCGTCAGCACATCCGGCGAACGCACGAAATAAATTCCGCGCGAGCCGTCATCGAACGTCGTGCTCGCGCGCGTGGCGAAGATGCCGCCGATGACCGAGGCGAGGTCGTAACTGTTCGAGTCGTCATTCGCGTCGTTGGCGAGATTGGCCTTGAGATGATTGTTGAAGAACGCGCGGTCGCTCGCGCTCGGCCCCGAAGTGCGATCCAAGTCCCACGCGATGTCTGATCCGGACACGAAGAGATGCCCGCCCGCGTTGCGGAAATTTGCGATGGCCGTCTGTTCCGCGTCGCTGAACGTCTCGTCGTTCACTGACTCCTGGCCGCAGGCCCAGACGACGATGGCGTAATCGCCGAGCGCCATCGCGCCGCTCGCGACCGCTTCGTTCTGGCACGAGTCGAACGGCAGGCCGAACGCGCTGATGGCCTGCCCGTGCGGCACCACGTAATCGAACGAGTTGTTCCGCCTCGGCAGCACGCGCTCGATGCTGCCGCTCGCGCCGGGCGGGGCCCACGCTTGCACGCCGGTGTTCTGGCGCAGATTCGTCGTGCGGTCGAAACGGTCGAACGCATTCACCACGAGCACACGAGGCTGAGTGCTGGTCGTCGGCGTGCGGCAACCGACGACTTCGGACGGCATGGACTCGCCGCCTGCGTTCACGGCCGCGACGCGGAAGTAATAATCCACGCCGCTCGTCAGCCCCGCGATCCGATGACTCGTCACGTTGCTCACCGTGATCGGATACCCGAAGCCGTAGCCGTTCGTGCTGCGATAAATCACATAGCCCGTCGCCGCACCGCTGCCGCCGCTGCTCACGGGCGCGCTCCAGCGCAAGGTGATGGCGCCGTCCGCCGCGCCCGCCGCGCGCACGTTCACGGGCGGTTCGGGCAGAAAGTTCGCGGGCAGCAGGTCGAAGTGGTTCATGTATTTGATTACCGCTTGCATCGCGCCCCGGCCCACGGCGGCGCGCGCTTTCGGATCGCGCAACACCGGGGTGTCGTTGGTGTGGTCGTGGAAGCCTACTTCGATGATCGTCGCGTCCATTTCGTAATTGAAGTAGGTGCCGGTGATTTCGCCGTAGCCGCCGGTGTAAGTGACCGTGGTGCGATTGTTCCACGCGAACTCCAGGGGCGGCGAGCCGAGCGCGACCAAGTCCTCGTCCACTTCATTGCCGGCGATTTGCGCGAGCAGGCTTTGATTGGGCGTGGGGTCGCTAGTGATGAGCGCGAGCGTGCCGCGTCCGCCGCCCGCGTTCGAGTGGAAGCTGATGTGAATGCGCTTGAAGAGATTGCCCTGCTCCTGACGGTTCATCTCGGCGGACATGCGGCCGGGGGCTTGATACGAATCATTCTCGTCGCCGGTGCTGGCGTCGTAAATGACCGGGTCCTGGCCCTGGCCGAAGTTCGCCTGAATCCAGTAGCGGCAGCTCTCCTCCTCGCGCGGGTAGCCGGACACGCCGCCGCCGCGATTCACGGAACCCATGCCGTTCCCGAAGCGAATCGCATCGGCAAACGTGTAGGTGCCCGCCGCCGAGCCGCGCAGATTGCTGACGACCACGGAGCCGAGGGCGGGGTTCGCGCCGGCGTTGAAAAAATATTCGCCGAGATAAATCCACCCGTTGCCCACCATGTGATGCGGAATACGAAGCTGCGATTCCCCGCCCGTGTGCCGGACGCGATACAACTGCTCGCCGCGATCCGAACCGTGGCGCACCCAGGTATAGACGGGATAAAAACCCGCGACCGGAATGTTCGGCGTGTACGTGGCCGTGGCCGTCTCCGTCGCCGCGAGCACCGCGTAGCGGTACGGCAGGTCGCCGACGCTGCCGAAATAATTTGTCGAGACGCTGTCGAACCACGTCCCCGCGAAAACCACGCCCGCGTCGTCATTGTCCAGCACCACCTCGTTCGTCTGCTGGCCGAGGGGGCGCATGGAGATGACGGTCGCGCCGGCGTTGAAGCAATACGCGGCGAAAAAGTTCAACTGATCGAGATTGCCGTAGTCCTCGTTCATCTCCAGCAACGTGCCGCGCTGCAAACGCCAGGTCGTGCTGGGGCCGTAGGTCCAGCCGTGGCCGCTGTTCATGAACACCAGCCGGCCGCTCAACGCACCGGCCGGTTGACGCGCCGCCGGAGCAATCGGCCCAAACGCCTTCGGCATGGATGTCATTACCGAGGGCACCGCGCCTGCTGGCTCCGCCCAATCGGGCGTGAAGTGCGGACGGTTCGTGGAGGTTTGGAAGTCATCGTGTCCATGGCCGTCCGCCCACGCCGCGAGCGCGGAGAGAAGCAGCAACACCGGGATGCACGAGAAACGCACGGGGCAGAAGTAACACTTCAGCGCATGGCTCGCCAACATGGGACTAACTGAGGGTGCGATTGAAAGTGGCGAGCAGACCAGCGAGGTGGAACTGCTGGCGCTGCGAGCAGTCGAGACGCGGTGGCGGGCGCCTCCCGGACCACCGCTGAGCCGCCCGCTCTGCGCGGGCTGGTTTTGTCGCAGCGCGACCACTGCGTAGTGGGGCAGGCGTCCCGCCTGCCGCAGTCCCTTGGCCGTCCCGGCTGAGGGACACCAGCCGGGACGGCCAAGGGACTCCGTGACAGCCGAGACGGCTGCCCCACTATGGCTTTGGTCGCTGCGCGACAAAACCGACCAGCTGGTGCGCTCGACTTTCAATCGCACCCGCTAACTGGCCTTCTCCTCGTCCACCGGAAATTCGTCATTCGTCACTCGCTCATTCGATTGGCTCACCAGCACCACGAACTCGCCTTTGAGCGTGCGCTTCTCCATCACCGCCAGCAACTCGGCCGCGGTGCCGCGCAGGTATTCCTCGAACTTCTTCGTCAGCTCGCGCGCGAGCACGATGCGGGCGGCGGGGTAGAGGTCTTTCAGTTCGCACATCAGTTTCTCGATGCGGTAAGGCGATTCGTAGAAGCAAAGCGTGCCGGGGACGGCGCGCAAGGCTTCGAGCTTTTTGCGGCGCTGGCCGGATTTAATCGGGAGGAAACCAATGAAGTGAAATTCCCCGGCGGGCAGTCCGCTGGCCGTTAGTGCGGCGATGAGCGCGCAGGGGCCGGGGATGGATTCGACGCGGAAACCAGCAGCCACGGCGGCGGCCACGACACGTTCGCCGGGATCGCTGATGCCGGGCGTTCCAGCATCGGTGACGAGGGCAATTTTCTCGCCGCGCCCGAGGCGTTCCAGGAGTTCCTCACTCCTTTTTGCCTCGTTGAAACGAAAGTAGCTCAAGAGCGGCTTGGAAATGCCGAAGTAGTTAAGAAGCTGTCCGGTTCGACGAGTGTCCTCCGCTGCTATGACATCGCATTCCCGAAGAGTGCGAAGAGCGCGGAGGGTGAGGTCCTCCAGATTCCCGATGGGAGTCGCGACAAGATAAAGCGTCGCTGAAGTGAGCGGGGGCAGGGTCGGTTCGGCAGACGGCATGGCGCATCGTTCAACACGAACCGCGGCCACGCCAAGAAAAAGAGAAAGGCAGCCAATGCTGGAATTGTTCAAAAGAATGTTGTCGAGGTCGCAACCGGTGCCCGCCGCGCCCGTGCGACAGGCCGTGCCCGCGCGCGCCGGAGCCGTGCCGCCCGCGCGCCCCCGCCCCGGCAGCACGCCGATGCGCGTGACGCCCGTGGCGAAACCCACGTCGGCCGTGAAAGCCGCCGCTGCCATCCCGCCTGCGCCGCCCCTTTCCGCTGTGCCCGCCACGCCGAACGGCACGCACGTTTACGTTTCGCTGGCCGCGATTGCGGCCTGCGTGCCGGAATCGATCAGCCACAAAGTGCCGGCGAACGGGGATCAGTTCGTGGCCATTCCGCTGGAGTTCATCGTGCCGCAGTTGTCGCAGGGCCAGGTGGTGCTGACGGGCGCGGAACTGGTCGCCAGCTCGACGGAATTTTTTGGCGCGCTGACGCCGCAAGACGAGGTGTCCGTGTCGCTGCCCCTGGCCGACGTGTTGCAGCAGGTGCCGAAGGAATATTTTGTCCGCAAGAACAAGCGGAAGATCGAGGTGCCGGCGGAAGTCGCGTCGGTGTTTGCCGCGAATGGTCATGGCGTGAGCATCGCGCGCCCGCCTGCTGCTCCGGCCTCTCCGACGGCACCCGCGTATCGTGCGCAGCCCGCCGTGACCAGCACGAGCGCGCAGCCCGTGCCGGCCCCGACCGCGCCCGCCGCGAAGATTTCCATTTCTCCGTCGTCGCTCGCCGCGATGAAAGCAGCGACGGGGGCTCCGACTCCCGTAGTGACTGCGTCGCCGGCGCGTCCGTCTGCTCCGGCTCCACGCGCCATCACGCCTGCTCCGGCGACGCCCGCCGTCACGTCGGCCCCGGCTCCTTTGCCGCGTGTGGCTGCGCCGGCTCCGGCTCCGATGGTCAAGAAAGTTGCGCCCGCCGCGCTTAAAAATGCCGGCGAACTCGCTGTGCCGCTTGCTTCCGTCGCGCCCGACTGGGATCAGGAAGTGCGCCGACAGTTGACCGACGTCGATCTTCAACAGCATCAAGTTCTGGTGCCGCTCGAACTGCTCGAGCCCGCCATGAAGTCCGGCAAGGTGCTGTTCAGTTGGGCGGAAGTGGCGTCCTGGATTCAACCGCCGCTGCCCAGCCCGCCCACGCCGAAGGTCGGCGAGATGCCCGTGGAGCTGCCGCTCAAAGTCATCGCCCCCTTGTTCATGGCGAACCAGAACGGTGCCGCGCACAAGCGCGTGTCGGTGGATGAATCGATCCCCGATTTGTTCGGCGGCGGCGCGAAGGAAAATGGTCACGGCCATGCCTCGACCAACGCACAGATTCAAACGCCGCTCCGCGCTCCGCAGACGCCCGCGCCCTGGCCGGCTCCTGCGCGCGCCACGACTCCGGCTCCCGCGCCCGTCGCCCGCACGGTGCCCACACCGTTGCCTGTCGCTTTTGCGGAGCCTGAACCCGCAGCGGCCCCTGCCCCTGCGCCGGCTGTGGAAGATATTTCCGCCGACGCCGTCATCGGCGCGGAAGGTTCACGTTTCGGTGCGAAGGAAATTGTCCTCAACACTTCGCGCCTGCCCGGTGTCGCGGGTGCGCTGCTCGCCATGAGCGACGGCCTGCTCGTGACCAGCGCCACGCCGCCGGCGGTGAAGGGCGAAACCATCGCGGCCTTCCTGCCGCAGATGTTTGGCCGCATGAATCAATACACGAAAGAACTCGCGCTCGGTCCGCTCCAGCAATTGACGCTGGGCATCGAGAGCGGCCAATGGCACGTCGTCAAAGGCCCGAACATTTACTTCGCAGTGCTCGGCAAGCGCGGCGAAACGCTCCCGTTAAACCTCCTCGCTCAAGTTGCCGCTGAATTGAGCATTCAATCGAAATAGTTATGGCCATCATCAACCAAGCGACCAGAGAGCTGCAGGTGAAGATCGTGTTCTACGGTCCTGCGCTCGGCGGCAAAACCACCAACCTCGTGCAAGTCCACGAGCACGTGCAGACCCAGGAAGGGCACAAGGGCAAGCTCGTCTCGCTCGCCACCTCCTCCGACCGCACGCTGTTCTTCGACTTCCTGCCCATCGAAGCGATGGCGATCAAGGGCTTCAAGACGAAGTTCCAGCTCTACACCGTGCCCGGCCAGGTGATTTACAACACCACGCGCCAGCTCGTCTTGCGCGGCGTCGATGGCATCGTCTTCGTGGCCGATTCGCAGTACGAGAAGATGGAGGAGAACGTGAAGGCCTTCCAAAACCTCGAGGAGAATTTGCGGACGCTGGAACTGGACCTCGATTCGATTCCCTACGTCCTGCAATACAACAAGCGCGACCTGCCGACCGCCGCGCCCGTCGAATACATGGAGTTCCTCCTGAACAACCGTGACGTGCAGGTGCCCGCGTTTGGCGCCACCGCCCACAAGTGCCAGGGCGTCTTCGAGACCCTGAACATGATCACCCGCATGTTGCTCCACAAGTACATCAACGAGAGCAACCGGGTGAAGCAGTTGGTCTGACGGGAACCAAAACATTTTATGGCTCTGCCCCAACTTATTGCAGAGGACATGCGGGAACTCGACCGCGTGTTGGGAGAACTGGTCTCCCGGAGCGAGGCTTCGGCCGCGCTCATCATCGACAAGGCCGGCTTCCTGATCGCGCAGACCGGGGACCTCGGCGAATTCGATTCCACCACGCTGGCCGCGCTGGCCGCCGGCACCTACGCCGCCACGCAGGGCATGGCCTCGGTCATTAGCGAGCCAAACTTCACTTGCGTCTATCAACAGGGGGAGAACTTCAGCCTGCTCGTCCGCAACATTGATTTGGAATCCCTCTGCGTCGTCGTTTTCCAGGCGCATGTCAGCGTGGGCGCGGTGAAATACTTCGCCAACTCCGCCGTGACGCATCTGGCCAAGCAGTTCGAAGCGGCCTTCCAACGCGACCCGAGCGGCAAGGTGGACTTCGCCATGCTCAACATGGAGGACAGCGCCACGTTCTTCCGCAAGACGGGCTAAAGGGGGAAAGGCTGAAAGCTGAAAACTGGAAAGGCGAAATGCGGCGGATACTTTCCGCCCCTTTGCTTGAAGAACCCAAAAGTAAATCGCCACTGAACATGCCCACGACTCCTCTCGAACGCACGATGTGGTTGCAAGGGCAACGCTGTTTCTTCTGCAACGGTACCATTCCGAAAGATCAGGCCAGCGTCGAGCACCTTGTCCCTTCGTCCCTCAATGGTTCCGATCATCAAGAAAACCTTGTGGCTTGTTGCAAGACCCTGAACGGGATTTTCGGCAGCATGAATGTGAAGGAGAAGATTCGCGCCATTCTCAAACAGAACGGCAAATTCACCTGCCCCAATCAGCCGCCTCAGCCGCAGAAGCCCGCACTGTCCGTGTCGCGCGAACCGAAGCCGACGCAAGGTTGACCGGCTCCAAGTTCATTGTTCAAAAGCGACAAGCATCCGCTGATTAGTTTTCCTCCCATTCGTTTGCCCTCATTCGTTTGCCAGCCCTGCTGACTGCGGCAGGCAAATCTGAGCAGAGGAATTCGGCCGCGAAACATCGCGTTGACGCTCCCGCACCTTCTTCGCAGTATCCGCCCCGCCTGCGACCCAGGCGCAAGGTGCTGAATCCTGAACTCTAGTTCCTGAACTCAATTTATTTTTATGAAGCTCGATAGCGTTTACTCGAATCTCACCATCAAGACGGGCGCGAAGCTCGTGCTCATCGTCATGGACGGCCTCGGCGACATCGCCACCAAGGCGTCCGGCTACCTCACCCCGCTCGAAGCCGCGCAGACGCCGAACCTCGACGCGCTCAGCAAGGACTCGGCGCAGGGGCGCATGATTCCCGTGGCGCCCGGCATCACGCCCGGCAGCGGGCCGGGACATCTCGGTTTGTTCGGCTACGACCCGCTGGAGTTTGAAGTGGGCCGCGGGGTGATCGAGGCGCTCGGCCTCGGCTTGGAATTGAAAGGCGGCGACGTGGCGGCGCGCGCGAACTTTGCCACGCTCGACGCGAAGGGCATCGTGACTGACCGCCGCGCGGGCCGCATCCCCACGGAGAAGTGCGAGGAGTTGTGCGCGTTGCTGTCGAGTAAGATTAAGAAGATCGGCACCACGCAGGTCATCATCAGGCCGGGCAAGGAGCATCGCTTCGTCGTCATCTTCCGCGGCGCAGGACTCGAAGGGCCGCTCACGGATGCCGATCCGAATCGTGAAGGGCTGCCCATCCCGACGGTGAAGCCGACGAACGCGAAGTCCGCGAAGCAGAAGAAGGCGGCGAAGTTGATCGCGGATTTCTACAAGGCCGCGCTGCCGCTCTTGAAGGCGCAGAAGCCGGCGAATGGTTTTCTCATGCGCGGCATCGCGCATCAGCCGAACATCCCGCTCTTCGAGGAGCGCTACAAACTGCTGGCCGCCGCCATCGCGGTGTATCCGATGTACAAGGGACTCGCGCAACTTGTGGGCATGGCGAAGATCGAAGGGCCGCAGACGATTCGCGAACAGTTCGAGTGCTACGTGAAGGAGCACGGCAAGTACGACTACTTCTTCATCCACTTCAAATACACCGACAAGTACGGCGAAGACGGCAACTTCGAGATGAAGAAAAAAGCCATTGAGGAATTCGACGCCGCGCTGCCGATCTTGCTCTCGAAGAAGCCGGACGTGCTGGCGATCACCGGCGATCACTCCACGCCTGTGCCGATGAAAGGCCACTCGTGGCATCCGCAGCCGGTGCTGCTGCACTCGGCGTGCAGCGGCTCGGACAAGCTCGAACGCTTCACGGAGACGGGCGCGAACTCGGGATCGCTCGGCGTATTCGACGCGAAGTTTTTGATCCGACTGATGCAGGCGAACGCGAAGATGTTCGACAAGTTCGGCGCGTGAGCGCGGAGCGCTGAGGCGCATTTGTTTTCCCGCAGATTCAGGAAAGCCGCAGATGAAAAAAACATCTGCGGCTTTTTTCTAAATATGCGGGAGAACATTTTTTGCCCGGAAAAATTTCCTGCGCGCGCTGCAAAATCCGTTTTGATTTTTGCCTTTCGAAAACTTTTTTTGCGCGTGCTCCGGATCGCGCATGGAAAAATTGCTAAGGAAATTTCTTTCCACCACACAATGATCTCACTACAAAGCTGGCCCATGAATTTCACATTTCATGGATTGGAGGTGAGCGCACATGGCAGCTAAGAAAAAAGCAGCACCGGCAAAAAAGCCCGCAGCTAAAAAGAAGAAGTAACCTTTCACCTCAACCAGGATGGCGACCAAAGTCGCCATCCTGTTTTTTATCCCCCATGCCTACGCTCGTATTCGACATTGAAACCGCCGGCCTGCCGCCTGAAACCTTTGACGAGGTGCAGCAGGAGTATCTCTTCCGCGAAGCCGAGCGCCTCGAAGACGTGGCGGCGCGCGAAAAGAAACGCGCGGAACTCACGCAGATGTTCAGCCTCTATCCTTTCACCGCGCGCGTCGTCTGCATCGCCATGCTGAATGTCGAGAGCCTGCGCGGCCAGGTGCTGTTCACGGCGGAGGACTTCGAGGAGGACGCGGTGGAGGACGGGCCGGTGAAGTTCGCCCCATGTGTGGATGAGGCCGAGATGCTCACGCAATTCTGGGCCATCGCGAAGCACTACGACAAGATTGCGACCTTCAACGGACGCGGCTTCGACGTGCCGTTTCTTTACCTGCGTTCGGCGCAGCTCAACGTGCCGATCACCTGCAAGAACTGGCTGGGCTACCGTTTCGCGACCGACCCGCACTGCGATCTCGCGGAGCAACTCACCTTCTACAACGTGAGCGGACGCGACGGCGCGGCCCGGAAGTTCAACTTGGATTTTTACTGCAAGGCCTTCGGCATCGAATCGCCGAAGAGCCATGGAGTGAGCGGGATGGACGTGAAGCGGTTGATGGACGAGGGCCGCCATCGGGAGATCGCCGAATACTGCCTGCGCGACGTGGTCGCGACGGTGAAGCTCTACCAAGTGTGGAAAGAGCGGCTGGCTGGGATCAAGTGAGCACGCTCCCGACACCATGACGCTCGTCTGCTTCGCCGTTCCGCAGGAGGCAAAACCATTCCAGAAACTTGTTCGCGCGCGCACGAATGTCTGCGTCGTCATCACGGGCATGGGGGCACGGAACGCGGCGCGCGCGGCGCGTGAGGCGTTGATAACATTTTCTCCCGCCCTGGTCTTCACCTGCGGTTTCGCCGGCGCGTTGAATCCCGAACTCGTCATCGGTGATGTGGTCTGTCAGCGCGATGTTCCCGTGGCCGGCGCGAAGCCTGCGGTGTTTCATTGCGCGTCGCGCGTCGCTGTCACCGTGGCGGAGAAGTCGGTGCTGCGCGCACAGACCGGCGCGGACGTCGTGGAAATGGAATCAGCCATCATCGCCCGCGTTTGCCGCGCGGCGGGCGTGGAGTGCGTGACGGTGCGCGCCATTTCGGACACGGCGCAGGAAGATTTGCCGCTCGACTTCAACGCGTTGATGACGGCGGAAGAGAAGCTGAGTCTGTTCAAGCTGGCGCTGGCGCTTCTGAAGGCGCCGCAGAAAATTCCGGCGCTGATTCGTCTCGGGAAAAACAGCGCGCTGGCCGCAGAACGGCTGGCGGAAGTTCTGGATTGCGCGGTGGGAACGGCCCGGTAGTCAAGAGACCGCGAACACCTCACGGCGTGCCGTAGTTCGGCACGACGTTGCCGGAGGCGAGGCGCAGCCAGGTGCGGATGATGAGGAGAATTTTCTGCGGCTTGCTCACGCGAGTCGGCTCGGGACCGAAGACGTCGAACTCGCGGGCCTCCAGTTTTTCCAGCAGCCGCCAATAGACGGAACCCATCAACTCCGCCGCCGCCATCGCGCGGCGATCCTCGCGCGGCAGCGTCTCCCTCGCGCGTTTGTAGAAGTGCCGGGCGCGCGCGGCCACGCTGACGGCGAGTTCGCGGAAGCGTGGGGAGTATTCGCCGCGCAGAATTTCCTCCTCGGTCACGCGGAAGCGCGCCAGTTCTTCCAACGGCAGGTAAATGCGCCCGCGTTCCGCGTCCGTTTTCACATCGCGCAGGATATTGGTGAGTTGCAGCGCCTGGCCGAGATGCACGGCGTATTCGCGCACCCGCAGATTCGTGTACCCAAAAATCTCGATGCTCAACAGACCGACGACCGAGGCGACGCGGTAGCAGTATTGCTCCAATTCGGCGTGCGTCTGGTAGCGCTGGATGTCGAGGTCCATCTCCACGCCGCGAATCAGGTCGTCGAAAAGCGCAAAGGTGAGTCCGGGATGCGCGCGGATGACGGTTTGCAACTCGCGGTTCACGGCGAACTGCGGTTCCAGCGTGGTGCCGGTTTGTAACCGGCACAACTCGGATCCTGCCGGTTGCAAACCGGCAGCACGTTGGGCAGCGGCACCATTACACGCCCGCCGCACGTCCTCGCGCCACGTGGCCAGTTGCACCCGGCGCTGCTCCACCGGCACGGACTCCTCATCCGCCACATCATCCACCTCGCGGCAGAAAGCGTAGAGCGCGGACATGCCGTCGCGCTTGGCCTTGGGCAGCAGAATGAAGGCGAGCGCGAGATTGCTCGCGCTCTTCTGCGTGATGTTGCGGCTCTCCTGCATCAGTATTTCGGCAATTGATCCTCCGGACGCAGGGGGGGCAGGCCTCCGGTTTCAGAGAGCGTGGAGTTGCGCTGGCGATGGTCGCGGCGGCGGCGGCGTTTGCGACGGCGATGCCGCCCGTCCGCCGTGATCGTGCTGGCACTTTTCCCGGAACTGCTCTTGCCTCCGCTCTGGCTTCGGATCATCTGCGCGAGCCGCTCCTGATCCTGCCGGTGGCTCTTCATCCGTGAGCGGAGAAATATCCAGAGCACGAGGCCCGCGCCCACGGCCAGAGTGATGGTCAGGCCGATGAGCAAATCACGCGTGTCGAGGTGGCCTTGCGTGGCGCGCTTGACCTGTTCGTCAAAGGCCGCCGCCAGAAAAAATTCTGCGGACATTTTCATGCGGGGTGCGACGGCTCCTCCTCCGTGTCGGCGGGGCTGTTGATGTTCAGACGTTGCATCCGGTAGCGCAGCGCGTGGCGGGTGAGCTTCAACTGTTCGGCGGCGCGGCTGACGCTGAAACGGTTCTGCTCCAGCGTCTGCTGAATCAATTCGCGTTCAAAGTGCGCCATCGCATCGTCGAGCGACTGGCCGACCGCCGAATGTGGCGACTCGGCCTTGCGCAGGCTGCTTTCGATCAGGAAGTCCGGCAGGCTGCGCGCCTGAATCTCGGCGGTGGTTTCGAGAATGACCGCACGCTCAATGACGTTCCGCAGCTCGCGCACGTTCCCCGGCCAGTGATGCGCGAGCAGCTTCTGCTTCGCGGACGCCGCCAGGGCCTTGATCTGCTTGCGCATCGTGGTGTTGAAGTGGCGGAGGAAATGTTCGGCAAGCAGCACCACGTCCGGACCGCGTTCGCGCAAGGGCGGCGGACGAAACTGCATCACGTTCAAGCGGTGAAATAAATCCTCGCGGAACTGGTGCTCCCGGATCGCCTCCACGATGTCGCGGTTCGTCGCGGCGATCAGGCGGACGTTGACGCGGTGTTCGTCATTACCGCCCACGCGCGTGAAACTGCCGTCTTCGAGAAAGCGCAGCAGCTTGGCCTGCAACGGGCGGCTCATGTCGCCGATCTCATCGAGGAAAATCGTGCCGCCATCCGCCTCCTCGACGCGCCCAGCCTTCTGTTTGATCGCGCCGGTGAAGGCACCCTTCTCGTGGCCGAACAGTTCGCTCTCCAAAAGAGTTTCTGGAATGGCCGCGCAATTGATGCGGACGTAGGGCGCGCCGCGCCGGTCGCTCATGGAATGGATCGCGCCGGCCACCAGTTCCTTGCCTGTGCCGCTCTCGCCGAGAATGAGGACGGTGGCGTGCGACGGCGCGACGGTGCGGATAAGGTCGCGCAACTCGCACACGCGCGGCGAGTCGCCGATGATGTCGTCAAGCTGGTACACCTCGCGACGATTGGCTCGCAGCGCGGCGTTCTCCTGCAGCAGGCGGTGCCGCTCGGCGCAGCGCGCCACGGCGTTGATCAGTTCCTCCGGCTCGCAGGGCTTGGGCAGGTAGTCGAACGCGCCGGCCTTGATCGCCTCGGCGGCGAGCTTGGGCGTGGCATGCGCGGTGATCATCAGCACCGGCATGGCGGGCCAGCGCCCGCGGCAGCGCGTGAGGAGTTCGCCGCCGTTCATCCCGCCCATGCGGAAGTCGGTGATGGCCATGAAGAACTTCTCGCGCTCGAGGAGGCGGAGCGCCTCCTCCGCGGACTCGGCTGTTTTCACGGCATAGCCTTCCTCGCCCAGGATGGTGCGAAGGGAAAGGCGCATGTTGTGCTCGTCATCGACGACGAGCAATGGGGGCAGTGGCGAGGTCATTGTCGGATTTTCATGAACGTCCGGGTGGGCAACTGTAGGAGGAAGCGCGCGCCCTGTCCAAGCTTCGATTCCACGCTCACGCTGCCGGCATAAATCTCGGCGTTGTGCCGCACGATGGCGAGGCCGAGGCCGGTGCCTTTCTCCTTGGTGCTGAAGTAGGGTGAGAAAATTTTCTCCGTCTGGTCCGGTGGAATGCCCGGGCCGTTGTCGCTGATGGTGATGAAGACGATGTCGTCGCGGGCCTCGGCGCTGACTTCGATCTGCCCTCCGTTCGCGAGCACCTCGCGCGCGTTCTGGAGGAGGTTCACGGCGATCTCGGAGAAATGTTTCCGCTGCATGAGCAGCGCGGGCAGCGGCTCGGCGTAGTTCGTCATGATTTGAATGGTGCGATACATGCCGGGCGGGAAGACCTCGTGAATGGCGCGGTTCAATTCCGCCGTCACGTTCAGCCGCTCGACCGTGCCTTCGGCGAGCTGCGCGTAGCCCATCAGCTCGGTGATGATGCGGTCGGAGCGCGCGACTTCCTCGCGAATGATGTCGAGTTGCTGGAGCGGCACGGGCTTGTTCGCGGCTACGCTGCGCTGGAGGACGAACGCGGCGTTGTTGATGATGCCGAGCGGATTCTTGAGCTGATGCGCGATCTCCGCCGCCAGCCGGCCCGCCGCCCGCAACTGTTCCTGACGGGCCACGAATTCGCGCCCTTCCTCCTCCGCCGCGCGCGCCTTGCTGAAGAGCAGTTGCAAGCCCCAGCACGCGGCCATCATGAAGAGCAGCACGGCCACGCGCAGCAGCACCGGTTCGGCCTCGGGGTCGGCCTCGAAGCCGCGGCGGATTTCCTCGCGCAACTGCGAGGCGTCGTAACTGGTCGCCATGGAATGCACGACGCCCGCGCAGACGAAGCTGATGATCAAGGTGACGTTCAGCACGATCTGCACGCGCGCGATCGGAAAGCTGGCCGCGTTGCGAATGATCAGTCCTGGAAACAGCCAATAGAGCACGCTGTCGAAGCCGCTGGTGATCACCGTGAGCGCGCCGAGAAACAGCGAGTCCAGCACGCTCATCACGAAGACCAGCCGCCGGCCCCAGACCAGCGAAAGTCGCCGGACTTTCAAAAGATAAACGGCCAGCGCGATGTTCAGCACGAGATAGATAGAGAAGGCCTTCACCGTCATGATCTGCGCGACTTGCATGGCCGTTGCTTGATCCGCTTCCCACGAGGTGAAGTAAAAATAGTAAACCAGCACCCCGAGGTAGAGCACCTTGATGGGCAGGATCACGTCTCGCTCGACCGAGCGGAGGCGGAACAATTCGTCCGCCGGATCGGGCGGCAACGGGCGGAGCAGCTCCCTCAGTCGCTCGAATGATTTGCGCGGGAAGCTCATGGCGCAGCGTGGTTCAACGCGGCGAAGTCAGCAAGGCGCGGACACATTCCACAATCTTCTCGACCGGCATGAGACGGCCCACGCCCTCGTAACCGCACGAGAGCAGCCCTTCGTCAGGGCCGATGATTTCCACACCGCGCGCCTTGAGCGTGGCGACATTCTGCTGCGTGGCGGGGTGCTCCCACATCTTGCCGTTCATGGCGGGGGCGATCAGGACTTGGGCCGTCGGTTTGAGCGCGAGCGCAATGCAAGTGAGCGCATCGTCGGTCAGGCCGTGCGCGAGTTTGGCGATTAAATTTGCGGTGGCAGGAGCAATCAGAAGCAGGTCGGCATTGTCCGCGAGTTCGATATGGGCGGGCTTCCACCCCTCCTCCTCGTCGTAAAGATCGGTCACGACCGGATGGCGCGACATGGTCTTGAACGGCAGCGGCGTGATGAACTTCTGCGCGTCCGCCGTCATGACGACGTGGACGCTGAAGCCGTCCTTCGTGAGCTGGCTCGCAATGTCCACGGCCTTGTGCGCGGCGATGGAGCCGGTCACGCCGAGCACGATGTTTTTTCCAGAGTTCATTTCAAAATTCACTCACACTTCTAAGCGCAATTTCTGTTCTGGCAAAGCCGCCCTGCCCGGTAGTGGGGCAGGCGTCCCGCCTGCCTTCAGTTCTTTGGCCGTCTCGGCTGAAGAACACCAGCCGGGACGGCCCGTGGACTGGGTGGCAGCCGAGACGGCTGCCCCACTAGAAAAATTCCCGCCTAAAAATCCGGCGCCTGCGCCCGGCACCGCCGCATCTTCTCCGCGTCCACCACCGCCAGCATCCGCCGCAAGTCCTCTTCGATGCTGGTGCTGATGATCAAATAATCAAAGTGTCGCCACTGCGCGACCTCCTGCCGCGCCACGCTGAGCCGCTTCTGGATGGAGGCTGCTGAATCCTGCCCGCGCTTCTTCAGCCGCGCCTCGAGTATCTCCGCCGACGGCGGCGTGAGAAACACCGAGATGAAGGCGCGCTTCAAATCCTCATCACCTTCCACGCTCGCGCGCACGCTGGCCGCGCCCTGCACGTCAATGTTCAGCAGCACGTCTTTGCCCGAACGCAGCTTGTCCAGCACCTCGCCACGCAAGGTGCCGTAGCTGTTGCCATAGACCGTGGCGTGTTCGAGAAAATGTCCCGCCTGCACGCGCTTCAAAAAAGTTCCCGCGTCGAGGAAGTAATAATCCTTTCCGTCCTTCTCGCCGGGCCGAGGCACGCGCGTGGTGCAAGTGATGGCGCGTGCCATGTCCTGACGCGTCTCCAGCAACTTCTCGCACAGCGTCGTCTTGCCGCCGCCGGACGGAGCGGAGATGACGAAGAGAAGGGGGTGTGAGTGTGCGCTCATGATTGAAGCGGAAGCGATGAGTGAGAAACTCCAAATCCCAAAACCCAAATCCCAAACAAACTCCAAACTCCAAGACTACAAATTCCAATCAGACACCCGCGCGCCACGGAGGCACCCGGTTTGGGATTTGGGTTTTGGAATTTGTTTGGGATTTGGGTTTTGGAATTTGGAATTTTCATTCACTCCACGTTCATCGCCTGCTCGCGAAATTTCTCCAGCTCCGTCTTCAGCACCACCACCTCGCGCGAAATCAGCGCGTCGTTCGCCTTCGAGCCGATGGTGTTGATCTCGCGGTTCATTTCCTGCGCGAGAAAGTCCAGCGTGCGCCCGACCGGCTCCTTCGCGTTCAGGCAGTCATCGAACTGCTGGAAATGGCTTTGCAAACGGGTGATTTCCTCCGAGATGTCCGAGCGGTCGGCGAAGAAGATCACTTCCTTCAACACCCGCTCCTCCTCGATCTTCACCGCCTCCAGGCCCGCGTTCTGGATGCGCTCCATCAACTGCTCGCGGTAGCGCGCCTGCACTTCCGGCGAACGCGTCTGCACGGTGCGCGCGGACTCGCGCATGGTGTCAATGCGCTTCACCAAATCGGTGAGCAGATTCGCGCCTTCCTTCTCGCGCATGGCCACCATCATTTCGAGCGCCTGCTTCAAGGCCTTCTCGACGCTGGGCCAGAAATCTTCGGCGTCCGGCACGTCCTCGTCCGCTTCCAAAATGCCGGGGACGCGGAGCAAATGATCGAGCGTCACATCGCCGCCCAGTTTCAGTTCCGTGGCGAGCGCGCGGAGCTGGCTGGTGTAGGCGGCGGCGCGCGCGGTGTTGATGCGGACGGTGCCGGCCTCGGTCTTTTCGCCCGCGTGCAAGGTGATGCGCGCGCTCACGCGCCCGCGCGCGACACGTTTGTTCACCTCGTCGCGGATTTGCGCTTCGAGGACTTCGAGTTCGCGGGGCAGGTTGATGGAGATCTCGCTCTGCTTGCGATTCACCGAACTGAGTTCCACGGTGACTTTGAAGCCGTCCCGCGCCGCGTCGCCCCAGCCGTAGCCCGTCATGGATTTCATTGGCGCGGGACTATGCCGGGGCGGGGAAACAAATTCCAAACTCCAAATTCCAGCGGAGCGCCGGCTTCCAGCCCGGCGCGTTTGGCGTTCATCAATTCCCAACGCGCCGTGCTGGAAGCCGGCGTTCCAAGCTCTTGGAGTTTGTCTCGTCCCGCGTCTTTGCTACTTTTCCGCCATGCCGATTTACGAATTTCACTGCGGAGCCTGCGATCGGGACAGCGAAGTGCTCGTCCGCTCGACCGACTGGAAGGGAACGCCGTGCCCACACTGCGGCTCGGAGAAGCTGGAGAAGAAATTTTCTACTTTCGCGGGTGGCGGCGGTGGCGCGGAGGAAGGCCCGAGTTGTTCAGGTCAGCCGCGTTCCTGTGGCCGCTGCGGCACAGGCCAGCCGCATTCGCACTAGGCTGCGATCACGCCTTCCACCAGTCATCGGTGATGCGCAGCCGATGCAGCAGATGCGCATCTGCCGCCGGGAACTCATACGCCGCCAGTTGCTCGCGCGTGATCCAGGCGAAGGCGGGGCAGCCCAGCGCCTGCGGCTCGTTCGCCCGCCACGCGCACCGGAAAAATTTCAGCCGCACGCGCTTCTCGGGGTATTCGTGTTCCACCGTCTCGATGAGTTCTCCGACGTCAACCTCGATGCCGAGCTCCTCGCGCAGTTCGCGCACCAGGCAGGATTCAAAAGTTTCGCCTGCCTCGCGCTTGCCACCGGGAAATTCCCACAACCCACCGAGATGTGCGTCGGCGTGACGCTGGGTGATGAGGAGCTTGCCGTCGCGGAAGACGAGACCGGCGCTGACGTCGATGGCTTTCACTGATTACTGTCTCACTGGTTGCTGATTACTGGATCGACTGGGAGGTAATCAGTGAAACAGTCATCAGTCATCACCCCGCCCTCACCTTCCCACGCTCTTGTAAATGAACCCGAGCTTCTCCATCGCCGCCGGGTCGAAAAGATTGCGGCCGTCGAAAAGAATCGGGTGCGTCAGTTCGCGGCGCACGCGTTCGAGGTCGAGCTGCTTGAACTCCGGCCACTCGGTCGCGATGACCAGCGCGTCGCAGCCCGCGGCCACGTCGTTCATGTTCTCGAGGTAGGTCACGTCCTTCAGCACGGCGCGGGCTTTCTCCATCGCCTTCGGGTCGTGGACGCGCAGCTTCGCGCCTTCCTTTTGCAAGCGCTGGCACAGCTCGATGGCGGGCGAGAGGCGCACGTCGTCGGTGTTCTGTTTGAAGGCGAGGCCGAGCACGCCGATGGTCTTGTCCTTCAACACCCAGAGCGTCTCAGTGATCTTTTTGAGGAAGCGTTCCATCTGACTGGCGTTGATCTGCTGCACCTCTTTCAACAGCGCAAAATCATAGCCGAGCGTCTCGGAAATTTTGATGAACGCGCTCAGGTCTTTCGGAAAGCAACTGCCGCCGAAGCCCAGGCCCGCGTTCAGGAAGCGACGGCCGATGCGCGCGTCCATGCCCATGCCATTGGCGACTTCCTCGACGTTCGCACCGCTGGCCTCGCAGATGATGGACACGGCGTTGATGTAGGAAATCTTCAGCGCGAGGAACGAGTTCGCCGCGTGCTTGATCAACTCCGCCGAGTTGATGTCGGTGATGATGATGGGCGCGTTGAAGGGTGTATAAACTTCCTTCATCGCCGCCACCGGCCGAGTCGAGCGTGTGCCGATGACGATGCGGTCGGGCTTCATCAGGTCCTCGACGGCGAAACCTTCGCGCAGGAATTCGGGATTGCTCACCACGTCGCAATCCACCTTGGCCTTGCAGTAGCGCTTGATGGTCTCGGCCACCTTGTCGCCGGTTTTCACCGGCACGGTGCTTTTGTCCACGACGATCTTGTAGCTGGTGATGGCGCTGGCGATGTCGCGCGCGACGCTCTCGATGAAACTCAAGTCCACCGAGCCATCGGCCTGTGGCGGCGTGGGCACGGCGATGAAGATGACATCAGAATTCTCGACGCCGTCCTTCGTGCTGTCCGTGAAACGCAGCCGGCCCGCCGCGACGTTTTTCTTTACGAGTTCCTCTAGGCCCGGCTCGTAGATGGGGATGCCGCCGGCCTGGAGCGTCTTCACCTTCTCCGCGTTGTTGTCCACGCAGATGACGTGATGGCCGACTTCGGCGAAACAGGTGCCGGTGACAAGACCGACGTAGCCAGTCCCGATGATGGTGAGCTTCATGCGATCAAAAAGTTATTTCCGCACGGCGGCTTGTTCGCCCGACGCCGTGGCGCGGAATCATTTCGCCGGAGCGGGCGTTACAGGAGCAGGCGTCGCGGGCGCGGGATTGACGATGATCTTCGGCGCATTGGCCGGGTTCGGCTGGCCGGGCGTGGGCTGCGCCGCGGCCGGAGCGTCCTGCGGTTTCAAAACGAGCGGCTGCTGTTGCACCGCCGGGCGCACGGTGGGCGCGGCGGCGACGGGCGCGGGCATGAGCGCGGGATTCTTCGTGTAGATGGCGCGAATCTTGGCCTGCGCTTCCTGCGCCACGGGGCTGGGCGGCTGGCCGGGGATCGGCGTGCCGGCCATCTTGGTCAGCACGTCGAGCGCGAGCTGCGGCTGGTTCGATTGTTCGTAGAGGCGCACGAGATTGAAGCGCGCCATGTCCGCCACGGGATCGGCGGAGTAGGAAGGATTGGCGATGAAGTCTTTGTATTTGGTGATGGCCTCGGCGGATTTGTTTTCCGCCTCGAGACAGACGGCGAGGCCGAAGACCGCGTCCTTGACCTGCGCGGTGGCACCGAACTCACGCAGGTAGGCATCAAACTGTTCACGGGCCTTGGCGTAATTGCCGTCGCCGAAATAAACCGTGGCGGCGCGGAGCCGCGCCTTGGCCGCCGCCGGCGTGCCGGGGTAATCCGTCGCAATCTTCGCCAGCGAATCCGCCGTGCCCGCCGCCGGAATCTCCAGCGGGCTGTACGGCATGCGCACTGAAGCAAGCGCCTGCTCGGCCTTGATGACCCGCTCGCCTCGCTGCCAGACGAAAATGCCGACGGCCAGGGCGGCCACTGCCACCACACCCGCACCGATGGCGACGCGCTTTTTGTTCGTCTCCAGCCAGCCGAGAAGGTTGTAAATACCCGCTGATTGCGGGGCGTTTGTATCCATAAGGGCGGGGAATTTCCGGGCCAAGCCCGTAAAACGCAAGAGCGAAAAGGGGTCAGCGGATTGAGGTGGGTCAGGCTTTCGTCCGTTGGCCGCCTACTTCGGGGTCAGCAGCGAAGCCACTGCGTCCAGCTTCAGGATGAAGTTTGCGCGCAAGGCCAGCACGGTGAATCAGCCGGGTTCGGCGATTGCGCCAGCCTCGAACGAACGAACGCAGAGCAGTTTGCGGACGATGGACGCATCCGCAGGCTTTCACGATTGTCTTTCCCGCCACCCGCCGACACGCTCGCGCCGCCATGAAACGCCGCGCCTCCGCCTTCCAGCCATGACGCCCGCCCCGTCCACTCCGCGCGCGCGCCACATCCTGCGCCTCGTCGTATTTGTCGCCGCGCTCGCGGTGTTCTTCTTCGCGCTGCGCTGGGTGAAGAACAGCGGGCTGCTCGATCAATCGCTCCGGTGGATTCAAAGTCTCGGCCCGTGGGCGCCCGCCGTGTTCATCCTCCTCTATGTCGCCAGCGTCATCGTTTGCCTGCCGGCGTCGATTCTCACGGCGGGTGGCGGATTCATCTTCGGCTTCGCTGAAGGCTCGGTCCATGTGTTGATCGCGGCGACCATCGCCTCGAATGTGAATTTTCTGCTGGGCCGCCATCTCGCGCGCGACTGGATCTCCCGCAAGCTCGGCGCGAATCCGCGCTTCCGCGCCATTGACGAGGCCGTGGCCGCCGAGGGCTGGAAAATTGTCGCGCTCGTCCGGCTCGCGCCTGTCTTCCCGTTCTCCCTCGCCAGCTACGCGTTCGGACTCACGCGCGTGCCGTGGGGAAAATTCTTTCTCGCCAACTTCGCGCTCATTCCCGGCACGCTGCTCTATGTCTATCTGGGCAGCATCATGCGCGACCTGACGGAAAAGGTGCAGACGCCTCTCTGGATCAAGCTCACCGCCTTCGCGCTGGCCTTGGTCGCGGTGATTTACGTGGCCCGCGTGGCGAAGCGCGCGCTCGCGCGAAAAATGTCGTGAGCGGTCATTGGTTCGAACAGCGCACGCCCGGAGCGCGGGGGCGAAGCCTGTTTCCGGCGCTGACCGATTTACCGCTGGCCGTCAGCCGACAGCCGCGTCCTCACCGCTTCCGCATCATACACACACCCGCCCCACGTTCTGCCGCTGAGTTGGTGGAGCGCGGCCCGGAGTTTCGTGTCGTCGGGCAGTTGCGGGTGCGGCGCAAGATGGGGGCGTGAGTTGCGTGCGACGAGCATGATCGCGCCCAAACGCCGGGCCGTCTGCGGGGACAATCCTGAAAGGATTGAATCCTCTAGCCCAGGGTTGCGCGGCCGTCGCGCTACCCTGGGTCATGGGCGTAATGAGTTGCTCAACCCTGTAGGGGTTGAATCGTTTCCGTCTTGCGGAGTGATGCAACCCCTTCAGGGTTGGGTCCATTTTCACGCGATGTTCCCAGGGTAGCTCGCGCGGCGCTCGCAACCCTGGGCTTTGGTGCGGCAACCCCGTTGGGGTTGGGAAAGGCGCGCGGTTCATGGGCATCTCCGCCGCTCCGGCGGATTGGGCCGCACGCCATCAAGAGGCACCCGATGCAGGAACCACGCCCGCCGTTCGGGCCGTCTGCAGGGACAATCCTGAAGGGATTAAATCACCAAAGCCCAGGGTTGCGCGGCAGTCGCGCTACCCTGGGTCATGGACGTGATGAGTTGCTCAACCCTGTAGGGGTTGAATCGTTTCCGTCTTGCGGAGTGATGCAACCCCGTCAGGGTTGTGTCCATTTTCACGCGATGTTCCCAGGGTAGCTCGCGCGGCGCTCGCAACCCTGGGCTTTGGTGCGGCAACCCCGTTGGGGTTGGGCAAGGCGCGCGGTTCATGGGCATCTCCGCCGCTCCGGCGGATTGGGCCGCACGCCATGAAGAGGCACCCGATGCAGGAACCAGGCCCGCCGTTCGGGTCGTCTGCGGGGACAATCCTGAAAGGATTGAATCCTCTAGCCCAGGGTTGCGCGGCCGTCGCGCTACCCTGGGTCATGGGCGTAATGAGTTGCTCAACCGTGTAGGGGTTGAATCGTTTCCGTCTTGCGGAGTGATGCAACCCCTTCAGGGTTGGGTCCATTTTCACGCGATGTTCCCAGGGTAGCTCGCGCGGTGCTCGCAACCCTGGGCTTTGGTGCGGCAACCCCGTTGGGGTTGGGCAAGGCGCGCGGTTCATGGGCATCTCCGCCGCTCCGGCGGATTGGGCCGCACGCCATGAAGAGGCACCCGATGCAGGAACCAGGCCCGCCGTTCGGGTCGTCTGCGGGGACAATCCTGAAAGGATTGAATCCTCTAGCCCAGGGTTGCGCGGCGGTCGCGCTACCCTGGGTCATGGGCGTGATGAGTTCCTCAACCCTGTAGGGGTTGAATCCAGGTGTGCGAGGACAACCGTGCGCGGAGGAGGCAACCCTTGCAGGGTTGAGTGGGTTTTTGGTGGCGACGTTCCCAGGGTAGGCCCGACGGACGGGCCAACCCTGAGCTTGGGTGATGGAATCCCTTTGGGATTCAGGAACCACGCCTGGTCGCGGCTTGCCATTCCCCGCTCCTTGCGCCTGAATGCCGGGTAGATGCAACACACGAGAACAACTCCATGCGCGCTGTGGCCGTCGTCGGTGAGCTTGGATCGTTAGGACGCGTCAGCATATGGAAACGCAACTGTCCCATTTCGAACAATACAAGATGTTACGCGAAGAAATTATGCATCACATGCAGGAGGCGTCTCGCACCGAATTTTGGGGAATCACTGCAACAGGTGCCATCTACGCATGGCTCATACTGCATAAAGATGTTTCACCTCAGGCTGCTTGGACCATTGGGCCATGCGTTGTTCTGTTTTCCGCCCTTCGGATCCTTTCAATCACGCGTCGCATGAGATCAGTTGCCGAGTACTTGAGGCTGATTGAGAAGATTACTTTCCTAGAATCCGCACTACCTGGTTGGGAGCGCCATCTCGATAAGCGTGTCGGTCACTTTCGATTTTTTTCTCCAGCTTACAACGCGATCATTTTTTGGGCGCTTATGGTTGCGGTGTCGACCATGGCATCATGGTACTTATCGCGATGATCATGCGGACTAACCTTACGCGGCAGCGAACTACGGCGAGCCGTCGCTAAGTTTGGTTCGTTAAGCCACTCCAGTAACCAGCCGCTTCCTCACCGCTTCCGCATCGTACACGCACCCGCCCCACGTTCCGCCGCTGAGGTGCTGGAGCGCGGCCCAGAGTTTGGTGTCGTCGGGGAGTTGCGGGTGCGGCGCGAGGTCGGGGCGGGGCGGGCGTGCGGCGAGGACTTTGGCTCCTTCTTCGGCGGAGAATTGGCGTCCGTCTGCGCCCACGAAATCCACGGTGCCTTCGAGCCGGTTCCGATCAATGACGATGCGGATGCGGTCGCCTTCGCGCAGTTTGCCAATCGGCCCGCCGGCCAGCGCTTCCGGTCCCACATGCCCGAGGCACGCGCCGGTGGACACGCCGCTGAAGCGCGCGTCGGTGATGAGCGCAACGTGTTTGCCGAAGGGCAGGAACTTTAGCGCGGAGGTAATCTGGTAAGTCTCTTCCATGCCGGTGCCCATGGGGCCGCAACCGCAGAGGACCATGACGTCGCCGGCTTGAATCGCGCCTTGCTTGATGGCCGCGATGGCGTCGCTCTCGCGCACGAAGACGCGCGCCGGCCCTTCGATGCGATACACGCCGTCGGCCCCGACGACGCTGGGATCAATGGAGGTGCTTTTCACGACCGCGCCTTCAGGGGCGATATTGCCGCGCGGGAAGGTGACGGTGCTGGTGAGTCCGCGCGCCTGCGCCTGCGCGGGGGACATGATGACGTCGTCGGCGTTCACGCAGTCGTGTTCGAGGAGCAACTGTTTGAAGCGCGCGCGGCGTTCGGACTTTTCCCACGCGGCGAGATTCTCGCCCACGGTCTGGCCGGTGACGGTGAGCGCGCCCAACTCCAGCACGCCGAGGTCGCGCAGGTGGAGCATGACTTCCGGCACGCCGCCCGCGAGAAACGCGCGCACGGTGGGATGATGGACCGGCCCATTCGGCAGCACGGAGACGAGGCGCGGCACGCGGCGATTGATGGCGGCCCAATCGTCGCGGGTCGGGCGGCGGAGCTTCGCGGCGTGCGCGATGGCGGGGATGTGGAGCAGCAAGTTAGTTGAACCACCGAAGGCGGCGTGAACGGCCATCGCGTTGTGAATCGCGGCGTCGGTGAGGATGTCGCGGGCTTTGAGGCCGCGCCGTTCGAGTTCGCAAATGGCGCGGGCGGATTGGACCGCGATGTCGCGCCACACTTCCTGGCCGGAAGGCGCGAGCGCCGAGTGCGGCAGCGAAAGGCCGAGCGCTTCACCGACGACTTGCGACGTGGCCGCCGTGCCGAGGAACTGGCAGCCGCCGCCGGGCGTGCCGCACGCGCGACAGCCAAGGTCGGCCGCTTCATCGAGCGTGATCATCCCGCGCGCGAAGCGTGCGCCGATGGTTTGCACCGAGCCGGCGTCTTCGCCGGTGGTCGGCGGAAGCATCACACCGCCCGGCACGAGCACGACCGGCAGGTCGTGCAGGCCCGCGAGCGCCATCATCATCGCGGGTAAACCCTTGTCGCACGTCGCCACGCCGATGACGCCGCTCCGCGTGGGCAGCGAGCGCGCGAGCCGGCGGAAGAGGATGGCGGCGTCATTGCGATACGGCAGCGAGTCGAACATGCCGGTCGTGCCTTGCGTGCGCCCGTCGCATGGGTCGGAGCAATACGCGGCGAAGGGAATGCTCTTCAACGCGCGCAGCTCTTCCGCCGCGGCCTGCACTTGGATGGAAATTTCCCAATGCCCCGTGTGGAAACCGAGCGCGATGGGCGAACCATCCGGCGCGCGCATCCCGCCCTGCGTGCTGAGAATGAGGAATTGTTTGCGCCCGAGTTCGCTGGGATTCCAGCCCATGCCCGCGTTCTGCGTGAGTCCGAAGATGTCGCCGCTCGGACGTTCGAGAAGCATCTCCGGCGTGAGCGGCAGCTTGCCGGACGGGCCGGGTCCCTGAGTGTGAATTTTAAAAATGTCGCGCGCGGAATCGGGCATGGGTGAAGTGTGCGCGGAGCGTGCGCGGAGTCCAAGTCCCGGATTGGAGCGCCGGTCTCGATCCGGCGGTGCCGGAATTTCCCACGGATTCAGGAATTCCACGGATGAAAAAGACCGCTTCCGTGGATTTTCTGAATCCGTGGGAAAAATTCCGGCCAACAACCTGTGAATACTTGCGCAAACATTTCGGTTGCTGCGCGCGACTTTCGCCGCTGTATTTCAGCGTATCAGAAATCCTTCCGTGACCGCTTGCATGAAACTAGATGCGTACATTTCTGATTCAGGCGGGAGCCGTGTGGTTCACCCTCGCGTGGTGGATGACTTTCTCCTTGGCGCTGGTCGCGCGGCGGCGCGCCCCGCTACCCGCGTCACTCGCCTGTTCAGGACGACGGTGGACGGCGAGTTCCCAACCGCAGCCCGCAGTCCCGCTCGCCGATTCTTCAGAAATTCCAGTGAACGAAGCCAACGATCCCGATCCTGACCGCGCCCCCGCTTGAACCGCGCAACGACGCCTACCCGAGGACAAACTTGCGATGCGCCGCGAAGACGCCGCGCAGCGACTTCGACGCCTCATCCTGCAACGCCTGCAACTCGCGATACACCTCAACGTTCTTTGCATTGGGCGTGGCTGTCTCGCTCTTGTTGATAGTCACGAACTCGTCGGTGATGTCCTCGATGGAATCATTTCCGCCGCGCTGCAAGCGCCAGCACCAGAGCGCCTGGAGTGCCGCGCCGTAGGCCGCGCCTTCGCTCACTTTCAACGTCACGACTTCGGCGTCAAAAATGTCGGCCATGATTTGCCGCCAGACCTTGGACTTCGCGCCGCCGCCCGTGGCGCGAATCTGCGACGGCTTCACGCCGAGTTGTGCGAGGCGGCGTAATCCGTAATTCATCCCGAGTGTCACGCCCTCCATCGTGGCCCGCGCAAAATGTGAGGCGGTGAAGGTGCGCGCGTTCACGCCCACGAAGACGCCCGTGCCGTCGGGCACGTTCGGCGTGCGCTCGCCTTCGAGATACGGCAGCAGGAAAAGTCCGTCGCAACCCGCAGGCGCGCGCGCGGCGCTGTTGGCGAACTGCTCGTGCGACAATTTGAAATCGTTGCGCACCATCTCGGTCGCGACGGTCACGTTCATCGTGCAGAGCAGCGGCAGCCAGCGGTTCGTAGAGTCGCAGAACGCCGCAATCTCCCCTCGCGGATCGACGACCGGCTTTTCCGCGCAGGCGTAAATCGTCCCGCTCGTGCCGAAGCTCGCCGTGATCACGCCCGCGCGCGTGTTGCCCGTGCCAATCGCGCCCATCATGTTGTCGCCGCCGCCCGCGCTCACGAGCACGTCGGTGTTCAGACCGAGTTCATTCGCGGTGCTGCGTTGCAAACGCCCGGCGGGCTGATTGCTAAAGAGGATGGGCGGCAGCTTGCTGGCGATGTCGGCGTCAATCGCCTTCAACATCGCCGCCGACCACTTGCGTTTCCGCACGTCGAGCAGCGCGGTGCCGCTGGCGTCGCCAAACTCCATCACCTTCTCGCCGGTGAGCCAGAAGTTCAGGTAGTCGTGCGGGAGAAGGATGGTGGCAAGGCGCGCGAAGTTTTTCGGCTCGTGCTTTTTCAGCCAGAGAATTTTCGACGCGGTGAAACCGGGCAGCACGGCGTTGCCGATGGCCTTGATTGTTTCCTTCGGCCCACCGAGCGCAGACATAATTTCCTCGCACTCTTCCGCCGTCGAAGTGTCGCACCAGAGTTTGGCCGGTCGGATCACTTCACCACTCGCGTCGAGCGGCACGAAGCCGTGCTGCTGGCCGCTCACGCCGATGGCTTTGACTTCCGCCGCCACGGCCTTCGCGCCGCGCAAGGCCTGACGAATCGCCTTGCCCGCGGCCTCGCGCCAGGTGTGCGGATGCTGTTCCTTCGCGCCGGGCGGAAGGTTGGGAATCAGCTCGTAAGCCTGCGCGCCGGTGCCGAGGACGTTGCCGGTGTTCGCGTCCACGACCACGGCTTTCGTGGACTGCGTGCCGCTGTCGATGCCGAGAAGAAGGTTGCGCATGGGCGCGAGGGTAAATGTGAAAAGCGGCGCGCGGCAAGCGTGGGCAGGAGCGGGGGTGTGATTAGAAGTGGCGGGCAGTGAGAAGGATTTTTTCTGCCACGGCGTGATAGAAACTGGGCGCGCGACGCCCAGAACGTGCTGCCGGTTTGCAACCGGCAGGACTCGGCGACGACGGGGCGGCCTGCTCTTACCAGGCGGACCGATCGGATTTCCGGCCCCTGCCGGTTCTCGACGGCTCGCCGCGCACCGCCAGCGCCGCCGTGCACATCCCCACGATTCTTCTCGTCATTCAGCGCACTGCGTTTCACGAACTCGCGCAGCGCGAGCCGCACCTCGGCCTGGTCGTCATGCGCAATGTGGCCGTGGAATTGTCCACCAAGCTGCGCAAGACCACGGCGGTGTGGGTCGCCGACCGCAAGGAATAAGGGGGAAAATCCCCCGATTTTAGATTTTGTCTGGAGCTTGGGATTTGAGATTTGGAATTCCCCCGCCCGCCAGCGCCGCGCCGGTGTGACTGCGCCGCTCGCGCGCCATTTTTTCCGGCGTCCCCACGGCCACGATTTCCCCGCCTTGATCGCCCGCGTCCGGCCCGAGATCGATCAGCCAGTCGGCACAGCGGATGAGTTCGAGGTTGTGCTCGATGATCAGAAGCGAGTGGCCGTCATCCACGAGACGCTGGAACACTTCGACCAGCACGCGCACGTCATCGAAGTGCAGGCCGGTGGTCGGCTCGTCGAAGATGAACAGCTTCTTGAGTTGAGAGCTGGGAGTTGAGAGTCGAGAGCCGGACTCGGCGAGGTGACTCACCAGCTTCAGCCGCTGGCTCTCGCCGCCGGAGAGCGTGTTGATCGGCTGGCCCGCGCGCAGGTAGCCGAGGCCGACATCCTGCAACAGCTTCATGCTGCGCAGCGCGCTGGCCCGATGGCGCGACTCCGGCAGGCCATTCAAGAATTCCACCACCTCATCAATTGTCGCGTCGAGCAGATCGGCGATGCTCCAGCAGTAGGAATCAGTAATCGGTGAGTCAGTAATCAGTTTTGCCTTCGCGCGTGCTCTGAGCTTCGACTGATTACCGATCACTGACTTACTGATTACTTTCCCCACCCGCCCTGACTCCAATTTGATCTCCAAAATGTGCCCGCGATACCGCCGCCCGCCGCACTCGGCGCAGGTCACAAAAATGTCGCTCAGGAACTGCATCTCAATCTTCTCGAAGCCCGCGCCGCGGCACTTCTCGCACTGGCCCTGGCCGGAGTTGAAGCTGAAGGCGCTGGCGTTCAGGCCGCGCTGCTTCGCGGTCTCGGTCATGGCAAACAGTTCGCGCATCGGCTCGAACGCGCCGACGTACACCGCCGGATTCGAGCGCGGGGTGCGGCCGAGCGACGATTGATCCACGAACACGACTTCGCCGAGCGACTCGTGGCCGGTGAGGGTGGCCGCGAGTGGCGCGCTCACTTCGGAATCGGTTTCCGTGTCGCTGCTGGAATCTTCGGCGTCGGGGTTCGGAGTCGAGGCCAGTGAGGCTGCACCCAGTTTCTCCTGCAACAACGGATAAAGAACATCGCGCGCCAGCGTGCTCTTGCCGGAGCCGCTCACGCCGGTGAGGCAGACGAAGCGGTTCAGCGGAATCTCCACGGTGAGATTCTTGAGATTGTTCGCGGCGGCATTTTCCAGGCGCAGCTTCAGTGTCTTCGCGTTCACGGTGCGCGGCGGGCGCGGCGGAATTTGTTTGCGACCGGACAAGTATTGGCCGGTGAGCGAGCGCGCATCGCGCAGCACGCCGGCAAAGTCGCCTTCGTAAATCACTTCGCCGCCGCTCTCACCGTGACCGGGGCCGAGATCAACAAGGTGATCCGCAGCGCGCATGACGGCTGGCTCGTGCTCGACGACGACCACGGTGTTTCCGAGGTCGCGCAATTCTTGCACGATGCGGACGAGCCGCGCGGTGTCGCGCGGATGCAGGCCCACGCTCGGCTCGTCGAGAACGTAGAGCGTGTTGACGAGCTTCGTGCCGAGACAGGTGGTGAGATTCACGCGCTCGGTTTCGCCGCCGGAGAGCGAGCGCGTGGGGCGGTCCAGCGTGAGGTAGCCAAGGCCGACTTCGTTCAAGTAATGCAGGCGCGCGCGGATTTCCTGGAACGCGAAGCGCAGCGGGTCAGGAGCGTTGGCTGCCAGCACGGCCCGGGGGAAATCAGCTTCGAGCCGTGCTGGAAGCCGGCGCTCCAAGACGGCGTCATTCAGCGCAAGGGCTTGCGGTGAAAGCTCCGGGTAGGGCGCGGTGTCCTCACCGCGCCGCGAAGTGACGGACGGTTTCATTCCACGCGGCGGCACGCTGGGGATAGCGCGCCCCACCTCCAGCTTCGCGATGAAACTCAACGCATCCCGCACCGGGAGCAGATAAAAATCCGCGAGCGTGAAACCGTTCAACTTGTAGAGCAGCGCATCGGGTTGCAGTCGCTTCCCCGCGCAATCCGGGCAGGTCGCGTAAGCGCGGTAGCGCGCGAGCAGCACCCGGACGTGCATTTTGTAAGCCTTGCTTTCGAGCCAGCGGAAGTAGCCCTTCACGCCGTACCACGCGCGCGGCCATTCGTTCTCCTCGCCTTTTCCGTAGTCCGGATCGCCTTCAATGATGACGCGCTGCGTCTCCGGCGGCAGTTGGTTGAACGGCGTCTTCATGGAGAGGCCGCGGGCCTTGCACATGCGCGTGAGATCGTTCTGCGACTGGAGGCCGTGGCCGACCTGCCACGGTTTCACCACGCCACCGGCGAGTGACTTCGAGCGGTCCGGCAGCGCGCGGTGGTAATCGATGGTGATGGTGCGTCCGAAGCCCTTGCACGTCGGGCACGCGCCGAGCGGGTGATTGAAGCTGAACAGCGCGGGCGAAGGCTCGCGGTAGTCGAGGTCACACGTCGCGCAGTGGAAACGGTTGGAAAAGAAACGTGGATTTGTCGGAAGCCCGCGACCGTTGATTTCGAACACGGTCAGCTTGCCTTTGCCGAAATGAAACGCCTGCTCGCAACCCTCGATGAAGCGGGCGCGGTTTTCGGGCGCAAGTTTCACACGGTCCTGCACGACGGTGAGTGCGGAGTGCGGAGTGCGGAGTGCGGAGTGGTGGGCGGCTTCGTCGATGCGAACGACTTCGCCATCAAGAAGCAGGCGGTGGTAGCCCTGATTCGCCACCAGCTTCAGCGATTCAGTCAGTGAAATTTTTTCGGAGAGAGCGAGGTCGAAAGTGATGAGGACTTCCGCCGCCGTTTTCAATTCCGCGTTCCGCGCTCCGCGCTCCGCACTCACGCTCGTCCATACTTGGGCTGGCGCTTCCTTCCGCACCTCCTGCCCACACGTCCGGCAATGCAGCCGCGCGAGGTGCGGCCAGAGCAGCTTCATGTAGTCGGTCAGCTCGGTCATGGTGCCGACGGTCGAGCGCGTGGACTTCACGGCGTTCCGCTGCTCGATGGCGATGGCGGGCGGGATGCCCTCGATGCGATCCACCTGCGGCTTGTCCATGCGGTCAAAGAACTGCCGCGCGTAAGGAGAAAAGGTTTCGATGTAGCGCCGCTGGCCTTCGGCGAAGAGCGTGTCAAACGCGAGTGAACTTTTGCCCGAGCCGCTGAGTCCGGTGATGACGATGAGTTTCCCGATGGGCAGATCGAGGTCGAAATTCTTGAGGTTGTGATGCCGCACGCCCCGGAGGCGAATCACATTGGGCGCGGAGGTTTTCGACATGTGGCGCGGAATCTACGAGCGAAGGAAGTGATGTCAACGAGCGGGCCGGGCGGACAGCGGTTGCCGTCAATACGGCTGGGCGAGCACTCCGACCTGCGGTGTTCCGGGCGGAAGTTTGACCGGCTCATCGAAGTTGCGGTCGAAGGCCCAGTTGCGGATCGGTGGGTTGTAAATGCCAAGCACTGCTCCGCTGCCTTGCCACAGACCGGTCGCAATCTGGCTGGGAAAGAGAACGACCATCGACCCGTTGTAGGTGAAAGTGAGGACGATTTCGTTCTGTTTGTCCTGCGAGCGTGGCGAACAGCACAAGCCAAAGTAAACTGCGTTGGCGGAATCTGAAATGTCCGCGCAGGTGAATCGTCAGGAACAGGTTCATTGCATTTTCCGGGCTGCTTGGATTTTCATTTCTAATTGGATGATGGGCTTTCGGTCGCTTGTTGCGAGATGGCGGACAAGCTCGATTGCAGTTACAGCCATATCTGTCTGTTTTTGAACGCTCGTTTACTTCAATAACTTTTGGTCGTTTCATTGTGACTCTTGTAAAACAGGAGTCGCGGACCAGCTTGGACATAAGCAGCGGGCGAGAATGTCCAAGCGTTAGCCGAACTTAATGGTAGGCGCGCTTGCCTCGCCTCCACGGAAAACCTGCCGAATGAAAGGCGACTTGGCAGGAACCAAACCGAGTCGCCGCCACACACCTCGTAGTGTTGGTCCATCCAGTTCCACGAAGTAGCCGACGAGCACGCAAACTTTTACTCGCGTCGGATTAGACATGTACGCCAGCCCCGGCCAATAAGATTTGCCGTACCATCTTGGTCCCCAGTGGTGAACAAGAAACCACTTCAGGTTATCTGGAGCCAAGTCTTGTGCAGGCGATTCCCTCGCGAGTTCCAATCCCAACGCAATAAAGAAATCAACATCACGTTTTCTCGTAGCTTGCTGAATAGGTTGTTCTCCGCCAGGAAGAAATAGCGGTGGAGGCAGGGGTTCAGGCCGGGAACGGAGATAGCTGGCTGCCGTACGAACGGAATCAAATAAAGCCTCTGATTTCGGAAATGTCTTGATGACCGCGTTTCGAGCTGAATCAAGAATTCGACCCAGTTCGACCAGATCAAACCCTGCCATCTCACTTGCCGCACGGAGTTCACCAGCCTTGAGCTGCCAGTCTTCCATAACCACATCCGCAGGTCCGGGGCGTTCGGAACTGTAGGCGATGTTCATAAAGTTGCTGTAGGCAGCGCGAAATTGCAGCAAGCGGGGAATCTCAAGATGTTTCTTCGATCGAGAGCGCTTCATGTTTCTCTCAATCCTTCGTCATGTAAAATGGAACAAAGAAAGCGGCGAGCAGGAACATGAGGGCAATTGCTGGATGGATCGCGGTGAACACGGTGGCAAATGCCAGCATCGCTAACCCGATAATCCAAGCAGCAACACGGTTTTTTTTCCGCAAAGCCGCAGCGTCGATGTTGGTCGTGTCGTGCCTTTTGCACCATTCCTCGTAGATTTGTTGGTCTGCTTGAAACATCGTCTCTACCAACTGATCGACTTCTCGCCGTGCGATCGCCTGAACATCACGTCCTCGGTAGATACGAGTGAAACTGACTTCGCCGCATTTTTCGCACGGGATTGCGGCAAACGCAGTTGACTGTTCAAGACTATAGATTTCGCCCCTTCGCGCACGACCTCGTTTCAAAGTAGAACAGCCGTTGCAACGATGGAATTGATTGTCACCCTGCCAAATAGCCGAAGCATATGCGGTGAGAGCCTTTCTGTCAGGCGGGTTCATGATTTAATACGAACAAACAAAAAATGCACTGTCGAGCGGAAGTTGTTGATTGAAACCGAATGCGATTCTGGAAACGATTACTGAGCGACCTTCGGTGTCGCCGGGCAACTCACTATGTGCCGTGCGGTGATTTGTTCAATGTGGTTAGTTTGCTCCTAGTTCAAGAAACTCCTTGGACAATCCTCCGCGCTTCCCGCGTGCCGGTTCAATTCACGCGGCCGCTTTAAGCACAGCGCGCGGATCCATCGCCGCGAGTTTCAACAGCACCCGGGCTGCGCCGGTGGGTTTGCGCGAGCCTTGTTCCCAGTTGTGCAGCGTGCGCACGCTGATGCCGAGCAGTCGCGCGAAATCCGTCTGCGACAGGCCCATTTTGCGGCGGGCTTCCACGGCCTGCTCTCTTTGCCAGTCGCCCGCCTGCTCGCGCTGAAACTTTTCCGGCGCGAGGTTCCGTTTCACGGGACGCCCGTGGCGGTCAAGCGTGACGTGATAAACGCGCGTCGGTTTTTTCTCGCCGCGCCGCAGCGCCGCGATCTCGCGATGAATGTGCTGATAGGTCTTTTTCATTGGCCCAGCTCCTGTTGAATCTTTTTGGTCTCGGCGGCGGGCAGATTCTCCGCCTCGTTCTTTGCGTAGATGCGGCAGAGCCAGATTTTTCCCGCCGTGTCCTGCCAGTAATAAATCACCCGCGCGCCGCCACGCTTGCCGTGGCCTTTCGCGGCCACGCGAATTTTTCGCAGGCCGCCGGAACCGGGAATCACGCTGCCTTCGCCCGGCTTCTACAGCAGGCGGACGCACAGGTTCAGTTGCGCGTCATCATCCAGCAATTCCTCCACCCGCCGGGCGTAAGCCTTTAGCTCCACGAACGTCAGCTGCCGAGGCTACTTCAATGAAGCAGGGTGTCAACGCGGCCCGTCGGAGCCAGTCGCGAACGATGCCGGGGTGTTCTTGCAGAAAACTCCTTGGACAATCCTCCGCGCCTCGGCAAATCTTCGCCCACAAATTTTATGAGTTCCAAAGTTCCTTCCGACCTGAAGTATGCGAAATCGCACGAGTGGGTGCGGCTGAACGGCGACATCGCCACCATCGGCATCACCGATCACGCGCAGCATGAACTGACCGATGTGGTGTTCGTGGAACTGCCGGCGGTTGGTCGCGCGCTGAAGGCGGGGGAAACATGCGCGGTCGTGGAGTCGGTGAAAACGGCGAGCGACATTTACTCGCCCTTGTCCGGCGAAGTGGTCGCGATCAATGCCCAGGTCGTGGACACGCCATCACTGGTGAACGACCAGCCGTATGGTGACGGCTGGTTCTTTCAGATCAAAGTCCGCGACGTGAACGAGGCTTCTTCGCTGCTGAGTCCGGCGGATTACTCGGCGCAGACCGGCGGATAGCCGGGGCCGCCTTCGCGCCGCCCGCGCGCATCGGCGGGGCGAGGACCGGCAGCTTGCGTGCGAGAATGACCATCCCCAGCGGCGCTTGCACACTCATGCAGGCCCACTCGCGTTCGTTAAAACGGGCTTCATGTCTGTTCAGCATAGTTTCCTCCGGTTTCGGTGTTGGTCGTTGTTTCCGTCAAAGCACTTTCAAATCTAGCGGCAAAAAACGGGGCGGCCTGATGGGGAATCATCTCCAGCCAGCAGCCCAGAATGCGCGCCGGTTTTCCGTCCTCGTCGAACTCCAGCGTCATCTGATCGCGCACCGTCACGTAATGGCCCAAAGCGTGGCGAAAGCGGTAAGTCACGACTTGTCCGCCTTCGCGAAAGAGTTCCGGCATCCCCTCGAACACGCGCCCGGAATCCTCGGGATGAATCCGCACCGCCCAGAAGCTCGGGTCATCGGTGAAATCCTCCGGCGTGTAGCCGAGGACCGCGCGCACATTTTCCGTCACCGCGATGGTGCCGCAGTCCCCGGCCACGTTGCAGGAGTAAAGCACGGCCGGGCTGGCGTGGACGAGTCGCGCCAGCAACTGGAGGTCCGCGAGCGCCAGCCCGGTTGAGTTTGGGGGAGAATGTAATTCGTGCCCCATGGTCAGTGCGTGGTTTGGGGTTCAAGCGCACCGGTGAGCTGGCCGAACAGCTCGCGCAATTTCTCGAACTCGGTGGTCTTGTCGAAGAAGTAATCGGCGCCGCCTTCCAGCGCGCGCTTGCGATATTGGGGATAAGAAAAATTCGTGAAGACAATCATCAGCGGCGTGCCGTTCACCGGACGGATGTTTTTCAGCACGTCCAATCCCGTGCCCCGCGGCATCTGGATGTCGAGAATCACCACGTCGGGATGCAACTCGCGGATGCAGTCGATGGCGTGCAGCCCGTCCTCCGCACAGCCGAGCACCTCGACGCCGGGAATGTCGCGCAACATCTCCAGCACTCTTTCGCGGAGGACGATGGAGTCATCGGCCAGAATCACTGTGATGTTGCGGACAGCATTCATTGGAGACGTGATGAAGCTGCTGGAAACCGTGGCCCCACACCATTGGAGTCTGGACGATTGTGGCGTCGGGGGGTGTCCTACGAAGTGGTACGTGCAGGGGCTAAACATCAAATCCCAAATCCCAAACACCAGATAAGCTCCAAGCTCCAAAAACCAAACTCGCCTGGAAGCATTAGCCAAATGGCTGGCCTCGGAGGAGCGGCGGACAGCCATGTCCGCCGTTCGCACAGATGTCGGAAATGGAGACGCTCTGGCCAGGCACAGCTTCGGCGGACATGGCTGTCCGCCGCCCCTCCGCTTTTGAGCAACTGACGACAAGATGCGCCCATCGGTTGGCCGCTTGGAGCTTGGAGCTTGGTGTTTATTTGGTGTTTGGGATTTGAAGTTTGGTGTTTATTGGTGGGCGATGATTCACGACGCATCACTCGATACGCTGCTCCAGAAAGTCTGGGATGGCGGGCGCATTGACGCCACCGAGGCGCTGCGGCTTTATCACCTGCCGCTGGAAGAACTCGGCGCGCTCGCGGATCGCCGCCGCCAACTGCTGCGCGCGAAAGCGCACGCCGGTCGCGGCAACGACGTCGTCACCTACATCGTGGACCGCAATGTGAACTACACGAACGTCTGCAACGTGTATTGCAAGTTCTGCGCATTCTGGCGGAGCGAGAAGGACGCGGACTCCTACGTCATTTCCCACGCGGAGATGGATCGCAAGATTGAGGAGACCATTGCTCTGGGCGGCACGCAGATTCTCATGCAGGGCGGGCACCATCCCAAGCTGACCAAGCAGTGGTATCTCGATCTGCTCGCGCACATCCGCACGAAGTTCCCGCAGATCAATGTGCATGGCTTCAGCCCCAGCGAGATGGTGGCGTTCTCGGAATTTTTCAACGAGCCGGTCGGGCAAGTGCTGAAAGATTTCGTTGCGGCGGGCCTCGGATCGCTGCCGGGCGGCGGCGGGGAAATTCTCGTCGAGCGCGTCCGCAACCGCATCGCGCCGCTCAAGGCCAGCGCGACTGAGTGGATGAACGTGATGGATCTCGCGCACCAGCAGGGCCTCGCCACCAGCATCACGATGATGTTCGGCCACGTCGAGACGGTGGAGGATCGCATCGAGCATTTGGAATTTGTCCGTCAGCAGCAGGATAAATCTTTGGACCGATTGATGGCCGCCGGAAAACTTCCAACACGAAACTTGAAACTCGAAACGACCGCCGACTTCGCGCACGCCGTCGAGTCCGGTGCCTTGAACGGCGGCGCGTTCACCGCCTTCATCTGCTGGACCTTCCAGTCCGAGAATGCCGTGCTCAAAGCCCCGACCGTGGGCGCGCACGAATACCTGCGCACGCAAGCGCTCAGCCGCATCTACCTCGACAATTTGCCCAGCGTGCAAAGCTCGTGGGTCACGCAGGGACTCGACATCGGCCAGGTCGCGCTCAAGTACGGCGCGAACGATCTCGGCAGCATCATGATCGAGGAGAACGTCGTCAGTGCCGCTGGCACCACCTTCCGCATGGGCACGGAAGACATGAAGCGGCTCATCACCGACCTCGGCTACGAACCGCGCCAGCGCGATAACTGGTATCGGCTGCTGAACTGACTGCGCTACGTTCCGAAGATCAAATACCAGAGCTTCATCAGCAACGGCGCGGCGACCAGCGACGGCAGGTAGTTGGCGATCTCCACCTTCTTCACTTCAAAAATCACCAGCGTCACGTAAGTCATCACCAGTCCTGCGCTGGCGTGAAAGACGCCGAGCACTTGCTGCGCTTCCAGCCACGGGGCGACTCGGACGCCGAGCAAAGTCACGCCGCACAAAAACGCCGCCACCGGCAGCGACGCCAGCATCGCCGTCCAGCCGAACATGCGGGCGAAGGAAATCGCCGCGACGCCATCCATCACCGCCTTGATCGCGAGCGGCGCGTAATACTGATGAATGCCGTCTTCCAGTGCGCCCACGATGCCAAGCGGCGCAGCGCAGAAGAGCAGCGTGGCCGCCATCAGTCCATCGCTCGCGGCTTTCTTTGGATTGATCGTGGCGCGCTCCAGTTTCAACTTCGCGTCATGGCCGAGGCGGTTGAAGAGCGACTGAATGCGGCAGAGCTTGCCGAGGAGATGGCCGATGACCATCGCGATGAGCACGACGAAAAGCTGACGGAAGAACCCGCGCGCCGTGCTGGTCGAGGCCAGCCCGATCCACACCAGTTTGAGACCGAAGAACGCCGTGGCCACGCCGAGCAAGACCTTGAGTTGTTGCTGCCGTGGTGCGGCGATGTCCAGCCGGGTGGCCGTGCCGAGAAATCCTCCGAGCAGAATCGCGCCGGCGTTGAGCAAGGTTCCTAGCATGTCGGGCCGCAGCGTAGTGAGACGTGCCGGAAAATCCAAAATCCAAATCCCAAGCTCCAAACAAATTCCAATCCTCCCAAACTCCAAAACCCAAACTGCGCGATCCTCGTTGGAATTTGAGGCTTGGAGCTTGTTTAAATTTTTGATTTTGGGATTTGGATTTTTCGCTCGCCCGCCCAGGCGCTCGAGACGCGTGCCAGACTATTCGCAGGCGAGACGCCTGCGCCGCCAAATCTCTCCGTGATTGCTTTCGCCCTCTCACTCAGGAAATTTCCTCGCGGCTTAGGAACGCATGGCTCAACTCATCATGTCCCCCGCGACCGGCGAGCGCCTGCTGCGCTTTGTCGGGGACCGTCTTCGCTTCACCTTGCGCACCGATGACGGCGCGCCACTGCCGGAAGGCTGGCGGGTTTTGCTGCGCACGCAACTTGGCCGGGCGAAACTGCTCCGGCAGGAAATCATCTCCGCCTATCCGCACCGGCCCACCCTCGCGAACGCCGCCTGGCACGACGTGCCGATGGAACATTCCGGCGGCGAATGGACGCGCGAACTCGCGCTCACCGAGACGGGTTTCTTTCGCGCCAAAGCTTATGCCATTGATCCCGAAGGCCGTCAGCACTGGCCCGAGGGCGACGACGCCGGCGTGTCCGTGCATCCCGATCAGTATCGGACCAACAACACTATTTACTGCGCGTTCATCCGCATGTTCGGCGAGTCGAAGCACGCGACGGCTACGACGAATCCTGAACTGGAAAAACAACTCGGCGAACTGGACGCGCGCGGCTACAGCGTCATTCCGCCGTCCGGAAAAATCCGCGACCTGATCCAGGAACTGCCCTTCATCATCGACACGCTGGGCTGCCGCATCCTGCATCTGCTGCCGGTGAATCCCACGCCCACGACCTTCGCGCGCTTCGGCCGTTTTGGTTCGCCCTACGCCGCGCAGGATCTCACCGCCGTCGATCCCGCGCTGGTCGAGTTCGACCAGCGCACCACCGGCATCGATCAATTTCGCGAACTCACCTACGCCACGCACGCGCTCGGCGGGCGGGTGTTCATCGACATCGTTATTAACCACACCGGCTGGGGCGCGCGCCTCCAGGAGACGCATCCCGAATGGTATCTGCGCGACGAGAAAGGCGACTTCGTCAGCCCCGGCGCGTGGGGCACCGTCTGGGAAGATCTCGCGGAACTCGATCACAAGAGCGCGGCGCTCTGGGAGGAACTGGCGGAGATGTTTCTCATCTGGTGCCGCCGTGGCGTGGATGGTTTTCGTTGCGACGCGGGTTACAAGGTTCCCTTGCGCGCGTGGCGTTACATCACCGCGCGGGTGCTGGAGGAATTTCCGGAAACGGTTTTCCTGCTCGAAGGTCTCGGCGGTTCGTGGGAGGCGACGGAGAATCTGATCACCGACGGCGGGATGCAGTGGGCTTACTCCGAGCTGTTCCAGAATTATTCCGGCCTCGATGTTGCGAGCTATCTCGAGTACGCGCTGCGCCAGAGCGCGCGCCTCGGCCTCTACGTTCACTACAGCGAGACACACGACAACAAGCGCCTCGCCGCCCGAGGTCGCGACTGGTCGTTGCTCCGCAACCGCCTCTGCGCGCTGACGAGTGTCAGCGGCGGCTTCGGTTTCACGAACGGCGTGGAATGGCTCGCGGCGGAACGAGTGAATGTCCACAGCAGCCGCGGTCTCGCGTGGGGCAGCGAGCCGAACATCATTCCCGAACTCGCGCAGTTGAACGAACTGTTGCGCACGCATCCGTGCTTCTTCGATGGCGCGACGCTCACGCGCGTCAGCACGCCGGAATCGCCGGTCTATGCCCTCCTGCGCGAATCGGCGGATGGCACGCAGCGCGTGGTCGTGGCGGTGAACACCGACCCCGAGCGCGCGCAACTGGCGACGTTTGATCCGTCGCTGTTCTGCGCCGGCGATGTCTCGCCACGATCATTCGATCCGAAACTGCTTGTGGATTTGCTTGGCCAGAAAATCGCGCTGCTGCCGCGCGGCACGGACGGAACCGTCGCCTTTGAAATGCCGCGCGCGGCGGCGTTCTGCCTCGGCGTTCACGCCACGCATCCAGGCGGTGGAGTTCTCCCGCACCACGAACCCGTCTTCTACCGCCCCGCCCGCGCCCGTGCCGCGTGGGCCGTGACCGCCTTGAGCCGTGTGCTGCCCGCCGAAAACATCGGTGCGTTCGACTGGCGCGTGCTGGCCGACTGGGTGGATCGCGATCCGAAAACATTTCTCGGTGCGTTGCAGCACTTGGATCGCGAAGCCGTCGCGCAGGATTTGCTGGCCGCATTGTTCAAGGCGATTGGGGAAAATAAATTCCCGCAAGTCGTGACGTGGGAACTCGCGGACCGCCGCCGCATCACGCTGGCCCCCGCAAATCACTGGCTGCTGGTGCGCGACAACGCGCCGTTCCGCGCCACGCTCACCGTGCCAGATGCGCCCGTGGAGCATGTCCAGTCCATCGCTGTGAAGTGCGGGCACGTCGCGTTCTTCGCGCCGCGCACTTTGGAAGGTTCGGTAGATGCCACGCTGGAACTGGAGCGTTACGCCGAGACCGATGCACGCGTGTCGGCCACGCTGCGTTTTCTGGAGTGCGGTGACTTGTCACCGCCTTTGGCCGGCGCGACTTGTCGCGCCGGGGTTGGCGACAAGTCGCCAACACGGGAAGGCGGTGACAAGTCACCGCACTCCAAAATCGCCCTGCTGACCAACGGTCGCGGCGGCATGGCGCGGCTGCCTGTGGACTTCGGAAACATCACTTCCAAATACGACTGCCTGCTCGGCGCAAATCTCCACGCGACGCTGCCCGTGGATCGGCACGTCTTCGCTAAGCGCGCGCGGCTCTGGCTCGTGGCGGATGGATTTGCCACTGCGCTCAACGCTGAAAATCTCAGCGCATTTCGCGGCGGCCCGCCCGCACATTGGAAATTTCTCGCCAGCGCCGGTGATGGCCGCGCCGTCGAGATCGAAGTCTCAGCGGAAATGGTTCCGAACCAGAACACGACCGTGCTGCGCTTCCACCGTCCCGCGCGCTCGGTGCCGTTTGGTTCCGATCTGCCGAGCGAGGCGCGCGTGAGCCTCACCGTGCGCGTGGACCTGGAGGATCGCAGTTTTCACTCGGAGACGCAGCGCAACGACGGGGCGGATCATCATTTCGCGAACAACACGCGCGAAATCGGAAAAGCAGAAAGCAGAAAGCAGAGAGCAGAAATGGGCTTCGAGTTCACACCAGCGCCAGACCGGCAGCTTCGCGTGTTCGTGGATTCAGGCCGCTACCATCCGGCTGCGGAATGGTGCGAGGGCATTCCGCATCCAGTCGAGGCCACGCGCGGGCAGACGGGTTGCGGCGACGCCTATAGCCCCGGCTGGTTTGAGATTCCGCTGGGGCGCGGCGAGACCACGACGCTCGTGGTCACGGCGGAACCAGACGTAAGCGCGACGGAGAAAATCTCCGGCATCTTCTCGCTCGAAACCGAAACCATTCGCACGGACAAATTTCACGACTCGCTGTTGCGCGCGGTCGAGGCGTTCGTGGTGCGACGCGGCGAGGGCAAGACGATCATCGCGGGCTATCCGTGGTTTCTCGACTGGGGCCGCGACTCCCTGATTTGCGCGCGCGGCCTGATCGCGGGCGGGATGATTGATGATGTGCGCGACCTGCTGCTGACCTTCGCGCGCTTCGAGGAGAACGGCACGCTGCCGAACACGATACACGGCGCGAACGCGAGCAACCGCGACACGAGCGACGCGGCGTTGTGGTTCGGCGTGGCGTGCGAGGAACTCGCCGCCTTGGAGTGCGGTGACTTGTCACCGCCTTTTCCCACCGCGACTGGTCGCGGTGGTGCTGGCGACCAGTCGCCCGCACGGGAAGGCGGTGACAAGTCCCCGCACTCCAAGTTCTACCGCACGACACTCGACGATGGCCGCACCGTCGCGGACGTGCTGCGCTCCATCGCGGTTCACCATCTGCGTGGCACGCCGAATGGCATTCGCATGGACGCGGACTCCGCGCTCATCTGGAGTCCGAGCCACTTCACCTGGATGGACACGAATTTTCCCGCCGGCACGCCGCGTGAGGGGTATCCCGTCGAGATTCAAGCGCTGTGGATTCGTCTGCTGAAACAACTGCATGCGATGGGTGCGCGCGCGGAAGGCGAGTCGTGGGATGAACTGGCGGCCCGCGCGGAGTCCTCGTTGCACGAACTTTTCTGGATCGAAGAACGCGGCTGGTTCGCCGATGTGCTGGCCGCGCGCGCGGGCGTCCCGGCGAAGAACGCCGAACGCGGCGACGCTTTGCGCAGCAACGCGCTGTTCCCGATCAGCCTTGGCCTGGTCACTGGAGAACGCGCTCAGCGCTGCGTCGAGGCGGCGGCGCGTTACCTCGTGGTGCCGGGCGCGCTGCGTTCGCTGGCGCCGCTGCCGGTCATGCCGCCGTTCGCGATCTACGGAAATCACGGTGGACTGTTGAATGATCCTGCGCATCCCTACTGGCCGCGTTACGAAGGCGACGAGGATACGCGGCGCAAGCCGGCCTATCACAACGGCACGGCCTGGGGCTGGACGTTTCCGTCCTTCTGCGAAGCGCTGGCGCTGGCGTGGAATTCCGATCCGGCGGCCGTCGCCGCCGCGCGCACGTATCTTTCTTCGATGCGCGATCTGATGCGCACGGGCTGCGCCGGACACATCGCCGAAGTCTTCGACGGCGACGCGCCCCACGCGCCGCGCGGCTGCGACGCGCAGGCGTGGAGCGCGACGGAGGCGTTGCGGGTTTGGACACTGCTTCGTTCGTAGAAACGAAAATGGCGGCGCTCTTTCGAGACGCCGCCATGTTGAGAACGGAACAGTTACTCGCGCGGGGCGAGCTTCTTCTCGACGCGGGATTTTTCCAGCGTCACGTACTTCGGCAGGCCGCCTTCGACGGGGAATTTCACTTCGCCTTCGATGAGCGGGCGGGCGTATTCCACGAACTTCTCGTTCGGCATGAAGCCATCCTCGCTGATCCAGTCGCGCGGGACGAGGTGCTCGACGTTCGCGATGTCGCCGAGGGGTTGGAGGCCGAGCGACCATTTGTAAGGATGGCTCTGCACGCGGACGATTTTCACCATGAACCCGCTCTGGCCTTCGACGGCGACCTTCACGGCTTCTTCGCCGCAGGCGCTGGCTTCGAGGACGTCGGTGGCGCTAGCAAAATGGCCGGCGGCGCGCTGCGCGTAGCCGAGCTTCACACTGCGGCTCTTGAGTTTCAATTTGTCCGAGACGAGATCCGCGAGATGATCCGCCGCGCCGGAAAGCACGGGATGTCCGAAGGCATCGACGCGGGATTTGTCCGCCGCGATTTCTTCGCCGGCCTGGTTCTTCAAACCTTCACCGACGACCACGACGCAGAAATTGAGCTGGTCCACGACCTCCTGCACGCGCTTGAGGAAGGCCGCTTCGTCGAGCGGAATCTCGGGGAGCAAAATGATGTGCGGCGCGTCGTCCGGCAGGCGCTTGGCGAGCACCGCGCCGGCGGCGATCCAGCCGGCGGAGCGGCCCATCACTTCGATGACGCAGCACGCGCCGTCGTCCGTGGCCATGCTGCGGACGTCGAGGGCGATCTCCATCACGCTCGCGCCGTTGTATTTGATGACCGAGCCGTAGCCGGGGCAGTGGTCGGTATGGGGAAGATCGTTGTCGATGGTCTTCGGCACGCCCATGACGCGCATGTCCCAGCCGCGCTTGATGGCTTCCTCATGAATCTTGTGCGCGGTGTCCTGCGAATCATTGCCGCCCGCGTAGAAGAAGTAGCGGATGTTGTGCGCCTCAAAAACTTGGAACAGCCGGTCCATGTCCTTGGCTGCCAGTTCCGGCTTCTTTTTGAAATCAATCTTGTAGCGGCAGGTGCCGAGCGCGGCGGCGGGCGTGAATTTCAGTCCTTCAATGGCGCGATTGGTCTCGTCTTGGAGGTCGATGATCTCCTCGTTCAAGATGCCGAGAATGCCGTTCAGCCCGCCATAAATTTCCTCAATGACCTCGTGTTTGCCTGCCTGTTGGATCACCCCGGCGATGCTGGCGTTGATGACAGCAGTCGGGCCGCCAGACTGGGCGACCAGCAGATTTCCGCGTAATTCAGCCATAAGGGCGCGAACACTGCCTAGCGTGTTGGGTGGTGTCAAAGTGATTCACGGGAGGAATGGGTTGTCTGCGGATGCACTCTTTCCTGCTGCGCCTAGAATCCCTTGCACAAGTCAGCGACCTGAACCTTCAGCGCCTTGGCAATGCGATAAAGAGGATCCATCGAAATAGTTTTAACGCCACGTTCCACAGCACTGATGTAAACAGGGTGGAGGTCGGCCTTTTCCGCAAGCGCCTCCTGTGTCAGCCCGCTCATTTTGCGATAGAAGCGCAAATTGTTGGCGAGAATCGAGCGGTATTTTGGAACTGAAGGCACCGCCTGAAGAACAATCGGTTCCTGCCAGAGCAGCTACAACCTATGGGTTTAGTTTCTAATTGTGTTACAGCGTGAGAAGGCTAAAGTCGCACCGTTACCTGAAGCAGAAATAGGGAAAGGCCAAGACTGGCAATCGCTCGGGACAAACTGAATCGAATTATGAACTCAATCCAATGCTGGTCACTGCGGCTCTTTGCTTATTCGGCGATGCTCTTCACGGTGCAGGGTGCGTCACCTTTTGTGCTGCGCATTCAGACCACCAACCAGCCGCCAAACTCCGTGCTGCTGGACTGGAACAGTCAAGCCGGGCTGAACTACCAAGTTCTCGCGGCCACGAATATCGAACCATTCTCGCTCTGGACTCCGGCCAGCGGCACGATTCCGGCCACTGGGACAAATACTGCCGCCGTGGGTTCAGCCACCAACGAGATGGCATTCTTCAAGATGCATACCCTCGGGCAAACGAACACAGGCCGGCCGACCGTCTCTATTGTTTCCCACACCAACGGAGAAACGGCTTCAGGCCTGACCAGGATTGCGGTCAGTGCGCAGGACGACAGCCGGATTGCTTCTGTCAGCTTGCTGGTGGACGGAAGGCCTTATGAAGCCTCCATTGCAGAAGGAGATTTGTATTGGTCGGTCAACACAGGGCACTTCGCCAATGGCCCGCATACTCTCCAGGCGCAGGTCGTGGACAACGCTGGCAATGCGGCACTCGGGGGAAATCCAAACAGCCCCGTTGGCGGAAACAGCACTCTTTCAGCAACGGTCACGCTCAACTTCTCCAACATCGTGCGCTGGATTGATCCCGGGACGGGGTTTGACTCCATCGTGCCCATCTCCATCCGATCAAGTGTGTTTCCCACCAACTGGACGGTGTACGTTGAGGACGAGGCTCGCGACATCATCCGCACTTTTACCGGCTTCACAGCGGACGGGGTCGTGGAAACTGAATGGGACGGCAAAGATGGCAACGGTGTTGACGCTCCGATGGAGCACGCCTACCGCGTACTCTTCGTTTTGGGCGAACTGCCGCCACCACCCTCGCCCGCCCCTCCATCGCAACCTGGCCCGGCTCCGGGACCGGGTTCATCCTCAATGCAATCGCTTGAATCCGCTCCGAAACTCGCAGGTCACAACAAATACGGCAGCCCGGTTTATGAAGTGACCACCCCACTGCCTCCCATCCCCGGCGTTTACTTCGACGAAAAAATCCAGGAGGAGATCAAGCAGGGCAAACGTCCGCCGTTGCCGCCGCTGATCGAGGGCACCTTTAGTCCCAACGCGAAGCACCCCACCCTGAAGAAAAAGCAGGTGTCACTTCTGGAAGCTTCCTTCATGGCCCTGCAAATGGCCGGTGATCCGAACGTCTTTACCAATGACGTGCTGGTCTGGCGTGAAACACCGTGGCAGAGCGGGCAAATCATCCTGGCACGACAACGTTTTGGTGGAGTCGGGCTTGTGTTAAACGCAGTTTTTGCCAACAACCTCGCGACGCTGGCTTCGGACATTGCCGTTGCCGAGGATGAGAACCCCGGACGCACCGTGTATGGCAGTCCGATGGAATGCAATGTTTCCGCCCACTACGACGTTCTGCTCAATGATCTCAAGAGTCCGAATGGCGCCAACGTCAGGGATTTCTACTACATCGGCCACTCCACCGGGGACGCCATCGGCTATTCCGAGGGTTCTCCAAACAACGGCATCACCTCCGTGAAATTGAAACTGGCCTTGCGGAACTCCGTCGTCCGGAATTCACCGGCTTGGAACGGGCGCATGGTCTTGAACTTCAGATATCCGTACCGTTTCGTGTTTATTGACGGTTGCCTCTCGGTGAACGGCCCGCTGCACGATGCGTTTGGCATCATCGACTACCAGCCCTCCCTGCGGCGATGGAACCCGCGCCGTGCGTTTCTCGGTTGGACCGCTGAATTGAAAAACAGCCTCGTCAATCAGACGCAGGCCGACTGGAGCGGCATCTTCTGGAAAAAGTGGATCGACAACGACAATGCGAACTATGACGTTCCCTTGAACACAGCGATCGTCATGGCGACGCTGGCGAAACCCATCCCGGTGCAGCCGAAAATCATCGGCGACGTTGGTTTGCGATGGAGTGACTAGGATGAAGCAACTCAGATTATTTTTGGTGGCGATGCTGGCGGCAGGCTGTGCCTGCGCGGGCGAACGGGAAGAAACTTACTACCGCGAGAAGTGTCTTCCTCTCGTCCGCGAGTTCATTCGGACCAACCATCTGGCGTTTGACCCGGACTTCGCGACCAATAAGATCAGTCACCACGACGTGGAGTATTCTGACGAGTCCAAAAAATTCTCCTCCCGCACCATGCTGGAGAAGCGGTTGACCTTCTTTTTCGCCGGAGATACCAACCACACTCGCATCTACTATTTTCAAGACAAAGTTGGCTGGACGCCCGGCATGCTCAATCCCGGCAAACAAAAAGAGGAACAGGCGCGTGGTTGGGCGGCGCGCACCGACCTGCTGAACACCAACTCCGCCCGCGTGCTGCTGCTGGAAACCTTTCGTCGGCTCGGTCACCATGAATCCAACTTTCATCCGATGGAGTTCGAGCACGTTACTTGGGAGTATCACGGCCCCAGCCGCCCAATCGTCCTCCCGTTCTACCTGGGTACGTGGATACGCAGCGACGTGAAGCCCAGCAACAATTCTTACGTCCCTAGCGTGCGCATCACCGTCTCCGGCGTGCAATCGAACCTGGTGGAATACATGCCCGCGTTACTCCCCCACATCCCCGGTAAAGATTCGTTACCGGGCGAGACTTGGAAGAATTAACCAAGCCATCATTGGTTCACGCGCCTAGATGACTTGTGTCCGCGGCGCATCCAGCGCGGCGACGGCTTCGCGGAGGCGGCGCTCGGTGAGTTTGAGCATAGGCGCGTCCTCGATTTTTTTGCCGAGCATGTCGGTCACGTAGAAGGTGTCCACGGCCGCACCGCGCTCGGTGAGAATTTTCGCGACCGCGATGTTCAGCTCCAACTCCGCGAAGACCTGGGCCAGTGCGTAGAGCAGGCCGATGCGGTCCTCGGTCTCGACTTCGATGATGGTGCGCGTGCTGGAGCTGTGGTTGTCGAGGGCGATCTGCGTGGGGATGCGCTCGCCTTCGAGGGACTGGTAGCGCGTGACGGCGGTGCGCTGCTTCGCGATCAGCGCGGGCAAGTCCACCGTCTGAAGCGTGAGCACCTGGAGCAGAATTTCCTCGAAGCGCTCGCGTTCCTCGCGCGTGACGAGCGAGCCGCCCTGAGCGTCGGCCACATAAAATGTGTCGATGGCGATGCCGTCGGTGCGCGTGAAACTTTGTGAGGAGAGAATGTTGATGCCCGCCGCGCTGAGCGAGCCGGTGATCTTGCTGAACAGCCCGAGCCGGTCCCAGGTGCAGATTTTCAGCGTGGTGTAGCCGCGGTCGCGTTCGTTGTGCCAGGCGATGACGGGTTCGAGCGCCTGGTCCTCCTCGGTGATCTGGAGGTGCATGAAGCGGTGCGTGAGGCTGAGATCGGCGGCGATTTCCTTGGCGTTGTGCAGTTGAAAATAGCGCGCGGGCAGATGCTCAAAGTGCGCATGCAGTTCGTCCTCGCCGAAGGTGCGCGGCAGATTCTCGGCGATTTCCTCCTCGAGCAGTTCGCGCTCCCGCTTCTCGGCCCGCACGAACATGGTGCCGGAGACCAGCACGTCGTAGGTCTTGCGAAACAGCGTCAGCAGCAGCGAATCCTTGAAGCTGTTCCAGAGCTGATCGCTGGTGCCGAGCGAATCGGCCAGCGTGTGCAGCGTGAGCATCCGCAAATTTTCCGGCGACTGCATCAGCGTGGCGAACGGGCGCACGACATTTTCATCCTCCAGATCGCGGCGCTGCGAGGTGGTGGCCATCACGAGATGGTTCTCGATGAGCAGGCGGAGGTTGTGCGTGGTCGCGCCGTCGAGGGCGAGGCGCTTCGCGACCCGCTGCGCGAGGACGCCGCCGACTTCGCTGTGCTTGCCGGTGTGGTCGGCCTTGCCCGCGTCGTGCAGGAGCAGCGCGAGGTAGAGCACGAACGGGCGTTCCACTTCGCGGAACATCTGCGCGTAGTTGCTGAAGGGCGGCTGCTGCGCGTCCCACACGGCATCAAGCTTCTCCAGGCAGACCAGCGTGTGCTCGTCGGTCGTGTATTGATGATAGAACTCGTGCTGCACGAGCGAGGTGAGACGTCCAAACTCGGGAATGTAGCGCCCGAGAAAATCCACCTCGTGCATGGCGCGCAGGATGCGGGCGACGTTGCCGCGCGAGTTGAGAATTTCCAGGAACGTGGCGCGGACGTGCTCGTCGAGCCGGAAGGCCTTGTCCACGAGCTGCTTTTCCTGGCGGATGACCTGCGCGAGATCAGGATGCAATTTGAGGCCGCGCTGCTGCGCGTAAAGGAACACGCGCATCAGCCGCTCGGGCTTGTCGCGGAAGACGCGCGGCACGGCGGCGTGAATTACGCCGTCGATGAATTTGAAGCCATCGACGACCGGCTCCTTTTCCTTGCCGAACGGAAGCATCCGGCGGAAGCCCGGCAGCAATTTCGGCTTCGGACGCAAGGCCAGCCGCTGCTCTACGGTGCGCGTGAGGAGATAGATGTTCCGCGAGTGCGAATAAAAATCGCCCATGAACGCTTCGAGCCGTTTGCTGGGCGAGGGGTCTTTGTAGCCGAGCTGGTTGGCCACCGCCGGCTGCACGCTTTTCGAAAGCACATCGACCGCGCGGTCGGTGTGGTAATGCAGTTCGTTGCGCGCGCGCAGCAGATAATCATACGCCGCATCGAGCTGCCGGGCCTCCGACGCGCTGACGAGTTCCTGCTTCACCATCTCCGCCGTGGTGCGGGTGCGGTATTTGAAGAACGTCATCCAGATCATGTTCTGGAAATCGCGCAGGCCGCCGCAGCCGTTCTTGATGTTCGGCTCCTGCATGGTCGCGGAGTTGCCGTACTTGGCGTGGCGCGCGGCCTGATCCTTCACGCGCATCTCGAGGTATTCGTCCTCGTGGCCGGTCACGCATTTGTCCACGAGCTGCTTTTGGAAAATCTTGAACAGCTCGGAGTTGCCCGTGATGAGCCGCGCCTCGATGAGCGAGGTCTTCGACTGCATGTCCGTGTTCGCGACGTGAATGCAGTCCGCGATGCTGCGCACGGAATGGCCCACCTTCAGCCCGATGTCCCAGAGCGGGTAGAGCAGGCCGTCCACGATGGCGCTCATGGTCGGCTTGGGCCGCCCGCCGGTCACGAGTTCGCCGTTGTGCAGGAACATGAAGTCGATGTCGCTGTGCGGATTCAGTTCGCCGCGTCCGTACCCGCCGATGGCGACAATGGCGAGCGGCGGGAGATTTGATTCCGCGAGCGCGGGCGTGGCGAGGCGCGTGGCCTGAAGAATGTATTGCAGGAGCAAATCCTGGATGGCCGAGCGCGCGCTGCACACTTCACGGCCGCCGCCACCGGCGCGATGCAGGATGCGGAGACGGTGCGACTCGACCTTGAGAAAATTGCGATAGCGCGCCAGTTCCTCCGTCGGCTTGCGCCCGGCGGGCAAGGTCAGACGGGCTTCGGCATTGGCTTCGATTCGTTCCAGCAGGCTCGACACGCGCGGGACGCTACTGAGAACAAACTTCAATGTCCAAAGTTCAAAGGGACGGAGCGGAGGGCATTCTGGAAATGGTTTCTGCCGAGGGATTTTTGCCTCACGCCAAGGACGCAAAGGGCGCAAAGGCGAAAAACTTTTCTGACCTTTGCGTCCTTGGCGTCCTTGGCGTGAGGCCCATTTTCTCACCGGGAATAACTTCTCCGCTCCGCGCATCATACATACGGCAGGCCGGTGGAGGAGCCGCCGCTGGTACCGCTCGGATTTGTTGGGTTTAACGAGTCTGAACAAATGGTGCCGGCGGCATGGCCCGGGAGCAGCGTCCGCAACGGACGCACTGGCGCTTTCGGATCAACCATGACTCCGGTTCGTCCCCAGCCTGCCGGAAATTTTGCCGTGCTTGCCGAGGACGAGACAATTAGTGTGCGCACAGATTGAACAGGAACCCGAACAGGTCCGCCGCACCAGCCTATGCCGTCTGACGACACAGCGTTTGCGACTGTTGTGACTGCTTATTACGAGCCGCTCTACCGCTTCGCGCTTGGCCTGAGCCGCAGCGAGGCCGATGCCGCTGATCTCACCCAACGCGCCTTCGAGCGCTTCGGCGAGAAGGCCGGCGCGCTGCGTGACCAGGCGAAGGCCAAGTCCTGGCTCTTCACCACGCTCTACCGCGACTTCCTCCAGCAGAAGCGCCACGACACGCGCTTCCCGCACGCGGAACTGGATGACTCTTTCGATGACAAAATCGTGGAAATGCCCCGCGCGGAAATCAGCGCGGACGCGAACGCGGCGGTCCGGGCCTTGCAGGAAATGGAGGAGCCGTTCCGCTCCACGCTGCTGCTGTTTTACATGAACGATCATTCGTATAAGGAGATTGCGGAAATCCTCGGCGTGCCCATCGGCACCGTGATGTCCCGTCTCGCGCGCGGCAAAGAAATGCTGCGGACGAAAATGATCGACCCCCAGGACGATGCAGACCAAGCGGCGGCTCCGAACACCACCGCAAAAGAGGCCCGAGTATGACCCGCGAAGAAGCCAAGGAAATCCTGTCCGCCTACCGCCACGGCACGGACGACGAAAAGGATCCGCTGTTTGCCGGGGCGCTGGCGCTGGCGCGGCAGGATCGTGAATTGAGCGCGTGGCTCGCCGAGTCACTTGCCTTCGATCAATCCGTGCGCCGCGAACTCGCGCCGGTCAGCGCGCCGCCGGACTTGCGCGACACCATTCTCGCACGGCGAAAGATTATCCAGCCCACGCCCTGGTGGAATCCGCGCCTGAGCGGCCGCCAGATGGCGGCGGCGGCGGCGGTGTTCATCGCGCTGGGCGTGGCGGCACTGTGGGCGGGCCAGCGGCCGCCGACCTTCGCGGAATTTCGCGGCGACCTCGCTGAGCTTTCGTGGGGTTCGGGCCCGCATGTGCAGGCCCAGGCGGCGAACTTGCACGATGTGCGCGAGTTCCTCGCCACGCAGGGTGTGGCCACCAATTTCGCCGTGCCGCCGGTGCTGGCCGAGTCCCGTGTGCGCGGCTGCTCGCTCGTGACTTGGCGCGGCCAGAAGGTCCCCGTGCTCTGCTTCAATACCGAGGGCAAGCACCTGCATCTCGTGGTCGTGGACCGCACGCAGTTCCCCGATGCGCCCACCGAGACGCCGGAGACGGACCGCAACGGCTCCGCGCGCACGGCCAGTTGGTCGAAGGACGAGCACAGCTACGTGCTCAACGGCCTGAGCACGCACGCCTTCGTGAAACAGTTCCGCAAGGACAAGCGCTGGGATTGGGGAGGGTGAGGAGCGCGGCCCTTCCCAATCCTGAAAGGATTGAATCACCAAGCCCAGGGTTGCCGAGTCCGCGAGGCTACCCTGGGTTGGCGTCCAAAAACTTCTCCAACCCTGCAAGGGTTGAATCAATGCCGCGTTCTTCGTTCCTTGATTCAACCCTTGCAGGGTTGATGAGTCATCGCATCGCTCACCCAGCGTAGCGTCTCGGCGACGCAACGCTGGGCTGAATTATCCGAATCCTTTCAGGATTCAAAAAACGCACGGTCCGCTCGTGCGTCCTCTCGGCCGACTGCTGATGCGCATCAATGCTGCGCGTCAGGTCGAAGACGCGCTCTGGCGGCGCGGCAATGGAGGTGAACAGCCGGATGATGAGTCTGGCGGGCAAGCCCAAGCCTGAGTTCAGAAAACGCATGAACCGCCATTTTCTCACCGCGCGGTTTCATTGAAATACACCTTCACATTCTTCGTCGCCCGCCCGGCGGCGATGATGTCCAGCTTGCCGTCGCCGTTCAAATCGGCGAGGCACAGGTCTTCGCAGGCCATCGTGTTGTCATCAATGAGCGTGGTGCGCCAGTCCTTCAGGTCGGTGGCGAGCGGGGTGTAGAGCTTCAGGCCGACCTTGGCCTTGCCGCCCATGGCGCGCCATCCGGCCACGATTTGATCGCGGCCCAGCCCCAGCAAATCGCCGCAGGCCAGCCCATGACCGTCCGCCAGCGTGGCGTCGAGCACGCGGCGATCCCAGGTGAGCGAATTGCCTTTCGGCGCGGTGAACAGCGCGAGGTTCGTGCCGTGCATCGGCTCGATGGCGGTGAAGAAGGGCATGAGGCTGCCGTTCTGCCCGGCTCGCACTTCGCCCATGCCGCCTACGTTGTTGGTGGCCATGAGGCGGGTGGAGGTTTGCTTCGCGTCGCGCGCGAGGCGGAAGACGCCTTCCGCCGCCGCGACCCAGAGGACGGTCGCGCCGCCGGGGAATTTCTGGGCGTCGAAGTTGTGCGTCTTGTGCCACTGCTGCGCGAGGACGTTGGTCGCCCACGGCTGCCTGGGATCGGCGGGCTTGCGGTAGGTCATGATGGGCACACCCTGGCCCGCGCCGTTTTTGTTGCCGTAGCCGTGGAGCGGAACGGAGACGAGTTCAAAGCCACCCTGGGGCGATTCCACCCAGCGCATCCGGTGAATGGTCGGCACATGCGGCAGCGCGACGGCCTCCCACTTGTTCGTCCGCTCCTTGGGAGCAATGAGGTAAAAAACCGCACCGCTGTTCGTGGTGTCGTTGGGGTTCCAGCCTCCGCCCACGGCGATCTCGGCCTTGCCATCGCCATCAATGTCGCGCGCGGCGATGCAGACGTTGTCGAGCTTGGTGAGATTCTCGGCGAGGACGAACTTCTCCCACTTGGGATTGCGGTACCAGACGAACTGGTTCTTGTCCGCGAGCACGATGTCGGTCTGGCCATCGCCGTCCACGTCGGCGGTGGCGACGCCGTAGCCGATTTGGATTTTGTCGTCGATGGTCACGGCGCGGAACTTCGGTTCCGGCAAATCCGCCGCGAGAACGGCGGACGCAGTGCAAACAATGGTGGCGATGAAGAATGATTTCATAAGTTGGCCCTCGCGACGGTGTGGCGCGGGAGTGGGCGTATGCTGCGTTGCGAGGGCGGGACATTCGAGAAGAAAATGGAGCGTCGGCTTCCAGCACGGCGCGTTCAGCCCGGGCAAATCCAACGCGCCGTGCTGGAAGCCGGCGCTCCAAAGGAAAAGCGCGCGCCTTGCGGCGCGCGCCTCCTGGGGGGTCTTGACTGAAAGCTATTTCGACGGATTGACCAGTTCCGAGAGCTTGAAGATGGGCAGGAACATGCAAATCGCGATGCCGCCGACGGTGACGCCGAGGAACACAATCAGCAACGGCTCGATGAGCGAGGTCAGGCCGTTCAGCGTGGTCTCGATTTCTTCGTCGAGGAAGTCGGAGATGCGCTCGAGCATGTTTTCGAGCTTACCGGTCTGCTCGCCGGCGGTAATCATGCGGATGACCATCACGGGGAAGACGGGATGCTTGCCCAGTGCGGCGGAGATGCCCTCACCCTTTTCAATGTCGCTGGCCGCCGTGCGGATGGCCTTCTCCATGATGACGTTGCCGACGGTGTTGCAGACAATGCTCAAGATTTCGAGAATGGGAATGCCCGCGCGGATGAGCGACGAGAGCGTGCGGGTGAAGCGGGCGAGACAAATCTTGTGCGCGATCTGGCCGAAGATGGGCAGCTTGATGCGCGTGCCATCCCAGAACTCGCGGCCCTTTTTCGTTTTGATCCAGGCGAACCAGGCATAGATCAAGCCGCCGGTGGCGAAGAAAATGTAGAGCAGATAATCCTGCATGAACTGGCTGAAGCTGATCAGCACCTGCGTGGGGCCGGGCAGCTTCGAGCCGAAGCCCTTGTAGACCTCGCCGAAGACGGGCACGACTTTCACGAGCAGGAAGATGGTGATGCCGATGGCCACGATGGTCACCACGGTGGGATACATGCACGCGGACTTCACCTTCTTGCGCAGGCGCATGGTGTTCTCCAGATAGGTCGCGAGACGCGCGAGAATTTCCGCGAGCAGACCGCCGCGCTCGCCCGCGCCGACCATGCAGACGTAGAGGCGGTTGAAAACTTTGGGATGCTTCATCAGCGCCTCCGAGAAGCTGTCGCCGCCCTCTACGCGCTGGGTCACGTCCTTGATGACGTCCTTCATCACCTTGTTCGTGGTCTGCTCGCCGAGCGCCTGGAGCGACTGGACCATCGCGAGACCGGCATCAATCATGGTGGCGAGCTGGCGGGTGAAAACAACGAGGTCGGCGAGCGCCACCGAGCCGCCGGCGGCCTTGCCCTTGCGGGCCATTTTTTCCTGAATGGAAAGGACGAGCAGGTTGCGGTTGAGCAGCGTGGCCACGGCGGCCTGCTCGTTCGAGGCGTCCATGGTGCTGCGGATTTCGCGGCCCGTGCTGGCCTCGCGCGCAGTGTATGTAAATGACGGCATAGTTTCAGTTCCTTCTGGTTTATATTTCACCCGGCGCGACGAACCGGGCCTTGGCTGAAACTTCATCGGCAGAAGGCGCGCCGGACTTCAGTCGGGGGAGGATGGGGAGGCGTGGGGAATTTTTTGAGGCGAACGGAGCGCCGGCTTCCAGCACGGCGCGTGGGATCAGCCTGGCTCAACGCGCCGTGCTGGAAGCCGGCGCTCCGACCATGTCGTCCCCCTCAGAGCAGCGCCGCCGAGTCTTGGTCCAGCAGCAGCACCGCCTGCTGCTGCGTCCGCAAATACGACGCCGGACACTGCGCGCTCACGGGATTCTTCAACGCATCATGCACCGCCCGCGCCTTCCGCTTCTCCGGCGAGATGCAGACGATCTTCCGCACCGCGCAGAGCGTTGGGATCGTCAGCGTGTAGGCGTAGCGCGGCATGTCGTTCACGTTCGGAAAATGTCCCTCGTCCACCTGCTGCTGGCGGCATTTCAAATCGAGGCTGACGAGTTTCACGCTCCACGGATCATCGAACTCCGCGACGTGCGGATCATTGAACGCGATGTGACCGTTCTCGCCCACGCCCATGCAGCACAGATCAATCTCCTGCGCCTGCAACAAGTCGGCGTAGCGCGCGCATTCGTCGAGCGGTTGGTCGGCCTCGCCGTTCAAGTAGTGAAACACTTTCGGCTGCACGAGCGACTCCACGCGTTCGCGCATGTAGCGGCGGAAGCTCGCCTTGTGATTTCCATCCAGCCCCAGGTACTCGTCCATGTGGAAGAGTGTGAGCTTCGACCAGTCCACGCCGCCGAGTTTGATCAGCTCGTCGAGGAAACGAATCTGCGAATTGCCCGTGGCGAGAATGGCGCTGGCCTCGCCGCGCTCGGCGAGGCACTGCTGCAAGTGCGCCTGCACCATGCGCGCCGCGTCCTGCGCCAAGTCCGCCTGCGCGGCATAAACGCGCACCGGCAGATCATCCACTTGAAATGTTTTGATGGGGTTCAAAGCGCGCGGAATTTCAGGACGCGCTCGCGGGAACACAAGCAGGATTTCCTGCACCCGGCGCCGAAGCTCCAAACATCAAGCACCAAGCTCCAGAAAAGATGCAAACACCAACTTCCAAACAGCATGCTGCCACTGCCGTCATGATTTTCCGCCACGGGCGCACCCCGGCTTTGGTGTTTGGAACTTGGAGCTTCTCTGGTGCTTGGTGTTTGGTGCTTGGTGCTTCCTTCCTTCCGCCCGCCCTCCTTACCTTCCGCGCCGTTGAAAATGACGGAACAGCCTTTGATCGAACTGCGCAGCGTGGACGTGGACCTCGGCGGCGTGCGTGTGCTCCACGACGTGACGTGGACGCTGCGACGCGGCCAGCTTTGGATGATTCGTGGCGCGAACGGCTCCGGCAAAAGCACCTTCCTCCGCCTGCTGCGCGGCGAAGTCTGGCCCGCGCCCAAGCGCGGTGAACGAATCTTCCGGCTCGATGGCACCACGCAGATGACCGCCATCGAAGTGCGCCGGCACATCGCCCTCGTCGCGCCCGAGTCGCAGGAGCGCTACTTGCGGCAGGAGTGGAACATGACCGCGCGCGACGTGATTCACACCGGCTTCGCCCAGTCGGACATGCTCTACGTGAAGCTGACGCGCGAACAAAAGCGCCGCACGGAAACGCTGGCCCGCCAGCTCGGCATCACGCCGCTGCTCGCGCGCAACATGCAGACTCTTTCCACCGGCGAATTGCGCAAGGTGCTCATCGCCCGCGCCGTCGTGGGCGCTCCGCCGCTGCTGCTGCTGCTGGATGAAGTGTGCGACGGACTCGACGCACAATTCCGTCGTGAACTGCTGTGCATGATTGAAACCATCGCGCGGCGCGGCACGCAGATCATTTACACCACGCATCGCCCGGACGAGGCGTTGGCCGTCATCACGCACGAAGCGGAGTTCAAGAACGGACGTTTAATTCGGCAGGGAAAATTCGTCCAGACGCGAGCCGTCGGGCCACGTGCCGCCAGCGTCCCGCTGGCGGAGCCGAAAACCAAACGCCAGCGAGACGCTGGCGGCACGCTGGCCGAAGGCCCGCTCATTCGTATCGAAAATGCCGACGTCTTCCTCGACCGCGAGAAAGTCCTCCAGGGCATCAGTTGGCAACTGCGGCGCGGCGAACACTGGGCCGTGCTCGGCGGCAACGGCGCGGGCAAGACCACCTTTCTCAAACTCATCGCCAGCGATCTCTATCCGATGTTCGGCGCGCGCGTGAGCCGCTTCGAGTTCACGGCCGACGACACGATCTGGGATTTGCGCCGCCGCATCGGCTGCGTCTCGCCGCTGTTGCAGACGCACTACCGCGAGCAACTCAGCGCCGAGCAGGTTGTGGTGTCGGGATTTTTTTCCAGTGTTGGACTCATGGACAAACCCACGCCCGCGCAACTGCGCCGCGCTCGCGCCTTGCTCCGCGAATTCGATCTCACCCACCTGCGCGCCAAATCCATGCTCACGCTGTCCTTCGGCGAACTGCGAAAAGTGCTGACGCTCCGCGCGCTCGTCCATGACCCGGAGTTGCTCATCTTCGACGAGCCGTTCGATGGACTCGACGCCGCCTCGCGCCAGGACTTTGCCCGTGCCCTCGAGCGCATTGCCGCGCGCGGTGTGCAACTGCTCGTCGTCACCCATCACCTCGATGATTTGCCCCGCTGCCTGACGCATGGCTTGTTCCTGCAACGCGGAAAAATCCTGACGGCCGGCGAATGGCCGCACGTGCGCCAGCACGCGGCGGTGAGAAAAATGTTCGGCGACCAAGCGGGATAGAAAATGGGCGGGCCACCATCCGTGAAAGAAAGCAGCCCGCCCGACTGGTCAGAACATTGGCATACCACGTCCAATGAACCGGACGCGGACTATCTGTGACCACGCGCAAAAGTCAAAGCAGCGTCTGCACATTTTGCGCCGCCCACGCCCCGGCCGCCCTCAAGTCACGCCAGCACTTCGTGGATCACTTCCCCATGCACATCGGTCAGCCGGCGGTCCGCGCCGTCGTGGCGGTAGGTGAGCTTCTCGTGATCGATGCCGAGCAGGTGCAGCACGGTCGCGTGAAAATCGTAATTGCTGGTCGCCTGTTCGGCCGCCTTCCACGACCACTCATCGCTCGCTCCGTAGGCCGTGCCGCCTTTCACGCCCGCGCCGGCCATCCAGCTCACAAACGTGCCGCCGTTGTGATCACGCCCGTCGCCGCCTTGTGAGAAAGGCATCCGGCCAAACTCCGTGCTCCAGAGGACGAGCGTGTCTTCGAGCAGACCACGCGCTTGCAAATCCTTCAGCAACGCCGCCACCGGCTGATCCGTCGCGGCGCACATCGGCGGCAGTTCTTTCGCGATGCTCGCGTGATTGTCCCAGTTGTTCGTCGGCCCGGCCGCGCCGCTCCACACCTGCACGAAGCGCACGCCGCGTTCGACCAGCCGGCGGGCGGTCAGACAACGGCGGCCAAAATCTTCCGTCACCTTGTCGTCGAGACCGTAGAGCTGCCGCGTCGTCGCCGTTTCATTCTTGAGGTCGAAGGCTTCGGGCGCGCTGAGCTGCATCTTCGCGGCGAGTTCGTAGGCTTGAATGCGTGCTTCCAGCCGCGAGTCGTCGGGATGCAGCGCGAGGTGCCCGCGATTCAACTTTTGCAACAGCGCACGGCCCTCGCGCTCCGCGTCGGCGGTAATGTATTTGGCATTCGCAGGTGCGTGCAGATCGGCGATGGGCGCGGCAGCACCAGGATTGATGATCGTCCCTTGATGCGTCACGGGCAGAAAGCCGGAACTGAAATTGCCCTTCTGATTGTAGGGCAGGCCGCGCGTGTCCGGCAGCACGACGAACGCCGGCAAATTGTCCGTCTCATTGCCCAGTGCGTAGCTGGTCCACGCGCCGAAGCTGGGAAAGCCGGGCAGCAAAAAACCGGTGTTCATGAGGTAACTGCCGGGGCCGTGAACATTCGTCTTCGAGGTCATGGACATGAAGAAGGCGAGGTCATCCACGCACTGCGCCGTGTGCGGCAGCAGGCTGCTCACCCAGCGTCCGCACTGGCCGTGCTGTTTGAACTCGAACATCGGCTTTAACACCTTGCCCGGCTCGCTCGTCGCGGCCTCGACGCGTGCTTTCGTGCCCGGATCAAATTTCTCACCGTGGCGTTTCAACAGTGCGGGTTTGTAATCGAACAAATCCATCTGGCTCGCGCCGCCGTTCATGAAAAGCTGGATGACGCGTTTGGCCTTGGGCGGATGATGCAGCTTGCCGGTCAGCACACCGGGAACTGCGGAACCGGAAACAGAACTCACGGCTCCGAGTAGATTTTGCTCACCGAGCAAATGCGCCAGCGCCATCCCGCCCAGCCCGCCGCCGAACCGCCAAAGAAACTCGCGGCGCGTGCTTGCGTGGTAATTCGTTCCGCAGTGCATGGTCAGTTCACAAACATGAATTCATTGCTGTTGAAGAGCACGCGACAAAGGTTCGCCAGACCATGAGTGCGTGCGTAGGCGGATAAATCTTTCAACTCGCTCACCGTCGGCGGGCGGCACCACACCAGTTCGCAGGCGAAGGACACTTGTTGTTCAACCTCTTTCGAGTGCCTCTCCAGCCGCGTGGCGAAGCGCGAAGCGTAGTTCGCGACGAACGTGTCGTTCCACAGGGCGAGCGCCTGTTGCACGGTCACGCTGGCGTTGCGCACCGGCGTGAGCTGATCGCCGGCGGGACAATCCAGCGCGTCCATGAACGGATCGGGCAGCGTGCGAAACAGGAAGCGATAGACGCTGCGCCGCCGCGCCTGCGGGCTGTCCACATCGAACTTCGCGTAATCAATCTTCGGCGTGACGTGATGACCGGGCTGCAGATCAAACTGCTGGTCACCCGGCCCGCCCATGCGCAGATCGAGCGTGCCGGAGATTTGCAGAATGGCGTCGCGCACCTGCTCCGCGTCGAGACGCGTGCGGTTCATGCGCGCGAGCAGACGGTTGTCCGAGTCGGTGTTCAATTTTGAGTAATCAGTAATCAGTGCATCAGTACTCGGTCCTGCGGCTCGAGCGCGCCCACTGATTACTGAACTCCGCCGATAACTGGCGCTCGTCACGATCAACCGGTGCAGCGCCTTCAGCGAACCTTTCGCGTCGTCGCGAAACCACACGGCCAGCCAGTCGAGCAGTTCAGGATGCGAGGGCCCGCCGCCCATTTTGCCGAAGTCGTTTGGTGTCTCCACCAGACCGCGTCCGAAATGATGATGCCACACGCGATTCACGATGGAGCGCCACGCCAGGACATTCGCCGGATCGGTCAGCCACGTCGCCAGCGCGGCGCGGCGTGCGCCTTCGTTCTGTGCGTCTGGAATCTCAAACTTGGATGGAAGCGCGGCAACGCACGAGAGCGCTCCGGCCTGCGCCGCCGCCTGCGGACGATGAATGTCGCCGCGCTTCAGGACATGCACGGCGCGCGGCGCGCCCGCCGGTTTGAGTCCGCCATCCGGCTCGAAGTCACTGGCCGCAGCATAAACGAGTGACGGTTTCGGCAATGCGGCCAGCGCTTCCGTGACGCGCCGGTTCACGACGAACTTCGCCAGCGCGGCACGTTCATCCTCCGTGCGTCGGACGGGAGGCAACGCCACGATGCGGGCCAGTTCCGCCGGGAGCGCCATCGGTGTGGTCGGTGAAGAATCACCCGTCGCGGATAAACGGAAGCGTCCGATGAGGTGGCCTTCACCATGAAGTTGTTTCAGGACGAACGTCAGCTTTGCGCCTTCGGCCAGCGCGAGTGGCGTGGCGAGTTTGAAGACCGCCTGATGGGGCTCACCCACTTTCGGATGAATGCCCCAGGCGGTTTTGTCATTTCGATCTAGCGCGTGCTTGATGGTCCAGCCGGACTGGTTGAAGTCGGCGGAGGCGCTCGCGATCTTCACTTCACGCGCCGCCGCGCCCGGCTCGAACACGAGCAACTGAAACTCGCTCAGGTGCAGATTGCCATTGTCCTGCCGGCCCGGGCCGCGCTTCGGCAACGATTCATCGGTGAGAACTTCGAGGCGGATGGCGGTGATCGTTGGCGCGGTCGCTCTTGCGCTGATCGTGTACGTGTCGCGCTCAGGACGAATGCCGCTGGCGAGGATCGCGCCGTCCGCCTGACGCGCGAGCGAGGCACCGCCAGCCGAGACAAGAGTTTCAGGAACAATCACCTGCCAGGACCGTTGCGACTCCAACACCGTCTGTTGGAAGGCGATCACTTGCGGCTCAATTTCTTGGCCGAACAACCACGCCCGATCGCGGTCCGCCCGCTCACGCTCGCGCCGCAACGTCATTCGCTTTTGATGCACGGTTGGATCGGCGTCGTAAGCCCGGTTCGCGCGATCCACTCCGGCGAACACCGCCTGGAGCGCGTAGTATTCACGCTGTGGAATTGGATCGAACTTGTGGTCGTGGCAGCGCGCGCAATGGACGGTCGTGCTCGTGAAGGTCTGCATCACCGTCGTCACCACGTCGTCGCGGTCGAGGTAGCGCCCAATCTGCCGGTCGATGGAATCCTCGCGGATGTCGCGCAACGAACTTTCGTCCCACGGCCCGGCGGCGAGCATTCCGAGCGCAACCGTGGCCTGCGGATCCTCCGGGAATAGCACGTCCCCCGCGACCTGCTCCTGCACGAAGCGCGCGTAAGGTTTGTCACTGTGAAACGATGCGATGAGATAATCGCGATACGGCCAGGCGTTCGTGCGGATGCGATCCTGATCGTGCCCGTGCGTCTCGGCGAAGTGAACGGCGTCCATCCAGTGCCGCGCCCAGCGTTCGCCATAACGCGGCGACGCGAGCAAGCGATCCACGACTCGCTCCAGCGCGCCCGGCTTCGAGTCGGCGAGAAACGCGTTCAACTCTTCCGGCGTGGGCGGCAGGCCGGTCAGGTCGAACGTCACCCGCCGCAAGAGCGTGCGCGGGTCGGCCTCGGGAGCGGGACTCAACTTGGCGTCTTCCAGCTTCGCGGCGATGAAGTGGTCAATGGGATTTCGGACGCGGGTAGATTCCTTGACGGCGGGAACATTTGGCCGCCGCAGCGGTTGATAGGCCCAGTGCGGCGGATCTTCAGCCGCCGCTGCGGCGAACGTCAGCAGCAGAAACAAAAATAGAGGGTGACCGATCTTTCGCACGAATGATCAACGTCCGTTCACTTCAGTTCCCCACACCGGACGATGGCGGGGAATCTCTGATTTGAAATCGCCAAGACTCGGCCACATCAGACGCTGATCGAGATCCACTTCTGCGACCACGACCGTGCCCCATTTCTCGGCTTTGGTGATCGGTTTGCCTTCGTGATCATAGACGGCGGTGAGCGCCCAGTTGCGCGAAATATCCTCGTAGGTGCTGCTCACGAGATAAACGTGGTTCTCGCAAGCCCGCGCGCTGGCCAGCATCGGATTACAGCCCCACACCGGCCAGGCGATCACTTCCGCGCCACGCATGGTGAGCTGGCGCGCGACTTCGGGGAAGAAGCCGTCGTAACAAATCATCATGCCGACCTTGCCGAAGCGTGTGTCGAAGACGGGATAATCTTTGCCGGGGGAAATGCCGCCTTCGATTTCGCCGCGCGGCAGAGCGGTCTTGCGATATTTGCCGACGAGCCGGCCATCGGGACCGATGAGTGCGGCGACGTTATAAACGAGATGTCCCTCACGCTCCAACAAACCGGCGACGATGTAGAGATCGTGCTGCTTCGCCAGCGTGCCGAAATAATCCGTGCTCGGCCCGGGCACCGGCTCTGCACACTCGACGAATGTTTTCCTCAGGCCGTAGTAAGTCAGCGTCTCCGGCAACACGACGAGATCAGCGCGCTGCTTCGCAGCGTCGGCAATCAACGGCGCAAACTCGCGGCAGTTATCCATCATGCTCTGGCCGCCTCGCGGCCGGTGATGCACGGCGGCGAGGCGAACTTTGCGCGGAGCCGGAGCTGGCGTCTCGGTTAACAAAACATTGCTCCACTCCGCTTTGGCCTTGGTCGCCCATTGCAAGTGCAGCTCAACGACCACGCGCCTCGCTTTCGGTGGCGCGCGATAGACGCCCGCGACTTCCGTCCAGCCCCGAGCATCCGTGGTTCGGTCGAGCGGATGATCCGCCTCGGCGATGCGCGCAAAGCCCGGCAGAACATCATTGCCGACCGTCGCCTCATCCGTCGGAACGGAGCGGCCATTATCATCCTGCCAGAGCAAACGCACGACGGCACTGCGGCGCGGGCTTTCCACGTTGTGCAACTTGCGCAGTGCGCTGAAACGATAGTGTTGGCCGCCTATGACGGGAAAAGTTTTGGTCCAATAGCCGTCGAGCCCCTCGCGCTGGTCGGTTTGAATCACCAGAGTGCCGATGCCTTCGGCTCCTTTTTTGGGAATGAACGAGAAGTTTGGCCGCAACTCATCGCGCGGTGCGGCGCTCCGCCATCCGTCGCGTTCGGCCTCGGACATTGTCTGCGCCGCATGGCACGACACGGAGAGTGTGGCACTGGTCAACAGAGCCAAAAGCAGGCGGTGGCAAAATGTTTTCATAGCCTGTCGGGATTCTGGCGGATGGTAGCGGCGGACGACGCCCTTGGCTACGAGTTGTTATGGGGTGTGATTAGAAGGGGCGCATCTTGCCACTGTTGCTTGCCCAGCCGCGAAGCGGCCCAGGAAATTAGCCAGACACGAAGTGTCTGGTTTGGGATTCGACCTTGGGTGCGTCCTGAAAGGACGCCGGAGTTCCGCCGTCCCGCCGGGACGAAAACACTTTCCCACCGTCCACCCGGCACTTCGTGCCGGGCTAATTTCCTGCGATCGCTCCGCGACCAAAAGCCATTGCCGAGGCTCAACGACAACAGTGGCAAGATGCACCCGATTAGAAGGGGCGGTCAGTGAGAAGGATTTTTTCTGCCACGGCGTGATTGGAAACTGGGCGCGCGGCACCCAGAACGTGCTGCCGGATTCGCAGCGCGTAGTTAGCTTCGCGCGATGTGCTCGCCAAAAGTCTGTGCGGCGACTGGCGCGCCGAACATCTCTTCACCCTGCGCCAGAGCCACGCGCCCTGGCGCACCAATCAGGAACTCGTCGCCGATTGCGACGCGCACATCCAAGCCATGCTCGGCGCGTTTGACGCGCGCGTGGATTTGGCAGGCGCGCCGCTGGGCGCAGCCAAGACCAGCCACCAGAAGCCGCAGAAGAACCAGCCGCAGTTTGACGCGCGCACCGAATGAAGAAAACCCTTTCGCGCGAACGGGGCGGTGTGGCCCGGCACCGGGCCGCGGGCGGAAAACGCCGTGGCTCCACACGCCCGCCCGCGTGGAACGGCGCGCGGGCGTCGCCGCCGGAGCGGGCCGCGCGCGATCCGTGAGACCGCGCGCCGCGCCCAGACGCCGGTCCCGGCCGCGCGCCACCGCCGGGGGGTGAAAAGCAATTTACAAGGCAGCCGCCCCCGGCAAAGAAAAGGCCCGGTGCGTCCACCGGGCTCGTTCAACCACCAGTAGCTTTGAGGCTCCGCGCGCGTTCACGCCCCCGTCATGCTCCCATCCCCGGCGCGCTCCGCTCAAAGCTACCCTTGGGGTTAGGCGTTGCGGTCATTCGGTTACATGGTGAACGCATACACAAAAACTCGTCCATCCGGTGCGATGCCAACCCATCCGTTGCTGCGTCCGGTAACAGACTTGGGGCTGTAGAAAGTAAGGCTCAGAAAGTCATCGTGGGTAAGCCACCACGAGTGCGGCTGCTTCGGCGTGACATACTTGGGCGGCGTGTTCTGTCCCTCAATCGTTGGCAGGGTGGAACGCCACGCCGCAAGGTCAGCGGGTGCAACAGTCAGCGCGTAAAACGCGGCGAAGTCCGATGGGCCAAGCTGGCCGTCTCCTGTCTGCTGCTCGACGAAATGAGCGTCGAGAAGTGCGCTTGGCAGTGCCGCGTGCTTGCTGACGAGTTGAGACACTGCCGCGATGCGCTCTGCCTGTGTGCCGGTAATCTCGTGGGCTGACTCTGCGGGACGCTTGGGACTACAAGCGACCATCGAGCAAAGAAGTAATAACGCGAGCGGCTTCATGGGAGTGCGCGAGCAACGCCTAACGACCCAAGCTCAGCGACAGCCGCCGACGAGCGCGCTGGCTTGCAACAAGACCGTCGGAAAAACCAATGACGGTGAATCTGCCAAGCGGGGCGGCTGTTCGCTGCAGCGCATGGTTGAACTGAGCCGCTACGCGGCGGGGGAGGTTGGAGCGTTTGGTTGCGGGCTGGGTTGCGGGTGAGGGGACGGTCCCCCGG
>Ga0163150_10000085_pt1 | contig 167638 bp, 130 predicted proteins | sample OliLakLV19P2IB_FD_148628 | JGI IMG/M metagenome (GOLD analysis project Ga0163150, IMG submission 148628) | Freshwater microbial mat bacterial communities from Lake Vanda, McMurdo Dry Valleys, Antarctica - Oligotrophic Lake LV.19.P2.IB | ecosystem: Environmental > Aquatic > Freshwater > Lake >... | reverse complement strand
GGGCGGGGCGGCCCCGGATTTCACCTTCGCCACGCTCTACCGGCTGCGGCGCTGGAGCGGCGGGAAGTTCGAGAACGTGCTGGAGAGGGGCTTGACCCTCTCGCAGTCCCAAGACCCGGCGGGGATTTTCCGGTAATCGCCTCCGCCGTTCTTGCGCAGCCTGCTGCGCGGTTCCGGCGCAGCCGTTACAGCCGCTTCACGCGGATGTTCTTGTAGCGCACGACGCTCTTCGGGTCATGGGCCTGGAAGGCGAAGGTGCCTTCGTTCAGCTTGCGCGAGAAATCCTTGCCGGCCTGCGTGCCGGGCGTCTCTTTGTATTCCAGCACCAGCTTGCCGTCGATGCGTACCTGCACGGTGTTGCCCTTCACCATGATGTGCTGCGTCCACCATTTGTTGTCCTGCGCGGGCGTCACACCGAGGTTGGCGATGTCGTAGAGGCTGCCGGTTTTCTTGTAGTCGGTGTGGCTGACGTTGACCTGGCACTCGAAGCCCGCCTTTGGCCAACTGCTCTCCTGCCATTTGGTGTGGAAATAAATGCCGCCGTTGGAACCCGGCTCGGTCATCACATCGACCTTGAACTCGAAATCTTTGAACGGCTTTTCATCGCCCACGTAGAAGAGATGCGAGCGGTTGCCTTGCGCGATGATCACGCCGTCCTCGATGCGCCAGGACTTGGTCTCCGGCTCGGCGACTTTCCAGCCGGCGAGCGTCTTGCCGTCGAAGAGCGGGGTGAAACCGGCCTCGGAATCCGCCGCGTGAACGGACACGGTCAGGGCGAGCGCCGCGAGAAAACCAATTGGGAATTTTTTCATGGGCGGAGTGAATAACCCGGCGGCGGGGGAATCAAGCCCGCAGTGGCGGCGTAACGCCGCCTTTCCCGCCGACAGGTCGCGAGACTTTCCGGCCTCGGGGCGGTGTTTCCTCTCCGATGCGCCCGCGCTGGATCAACCGCCCGTCACCCGCCGGATGCGCACGGGGACTTGATACGTGATGCGAACCAGCAAGTCGCCACGCCCACCGCGAGGCTTGGGCAAACCCTCGCCGGTGATGCGGATGATTTCGCCGCGCGCCACGCCGCGCGGAATGGTCACGCGCAGCGACCCGCCGCTCACGCCGCGAATGGATTCCGTCCCGCCTTGCGCGGCGCGCTCGGGTTTAATCTTCAAGTCGCACCGCAAGTCGGAGCCGCGCGCCTTGAAACGAAAATCCGGCCGCACCCGCACGCGCACGACGACAACTCCGCCTGCGAAGGGTTCATCGCGCGGCACCCGAAACTTCGCGCCGGGCGCGGTGTCGGGCGGAATGATTAACTCGTAAGTCTCCGGCCCGCTCGCATTCGCCGGGTCGTTCACGCGCACTTCCAGCGTGGTGCCGCGCAGCAGTTCCTCGATGCGGAGATGAACTTCCTGCGCAAGATGGCTGTTCACTTTCGCACCACGCGCGGTCGGCGCAGGCCGGCTGGAGGCAGCGAGTTCACGGTCGTAATCGAGCCGGCGTTCGGGGTCGCTGAGAATTTCATGCGCGGCATTGAGCGCGCGGGTGCGGGCGGCGGCTTCCGCGCAGCCGTGGTTCACATCGGGATGATGCCGCTTGGCGAGCAGCCGGTAAGCGGCGCGAATTTGTTCGGCGGAGCAGCAGTGGTCGAGGCCGAGCGTGGCGTAGTGATTCGGTTCAGCGCGTTGCAATGGGCAAGACTAACGGGCGGTGCGGAATGGAAAAGATGAAAACCGAAACGCTGAAAGCGCGCCGGGGGCGTCAGGCGTCTCACGGCACGGCACGGGCCTCGACATTTTCTATATCATCAAAGGTCTGAAAGCCGGCGCTCCTGTTGGCCGAGCGCGTCCTGTGTTACGGTGGCGCGTCCGGAAACGTCTGAATGCAAGGCTCTCAGCCGCGTCTGAGTTGCCACTGAACAAAATGATTTTTGGAGAACAATTGAAGCGGAGTTTTGCGCTGGCCGTGCTGATGGTGGCTGCGCCGGCGGCCTTCGGCGCGGGCGATCAAAGCTACAAGGCCAAGGTCGAGCCGTTGTTGAAGACCTATTGCTACGACTGCCACGGCGATGGTGCGGACAAGGGCGGCGTGGCGCTGGACTCGTTCACAAACTTCACCGCCCTCGCTTCCGACCATAAACTCTGGCTCGGCGTCTGGCAGAACATGGAGACGCAGATGATGCCGCCGGCGAAGAAGCCGCAACCCACCGAGGCCGAGCGGAAAATCATCGCCAAGTGGATTGAGGCGGAAGTCTTCAAGCTCGACCCGGCGAATCCCGATCCGGGCCGCGTGACCATCCGCCGGCTGAACCGCGAAGAGTACAAGAACACGATCCTGGATTTGTTCGGCGTGGACTTCGATGTGACCGAGGCGTTTCCCACGGACGACAGCGGCTACGGCTTCGACAACATCGGCGACGTGCTGACGATTTCGCCCATCCTGCTGGAGAAGTATCTCGATGCGGCGCGGGACATTTCCGACAAGGTCGTGAACAGCGGCGAGGGACGCATCCCGACGATCTCGGTGGCGGGCGATGACTTCAAAGACAAGGCCAACCCCAAGCTGTCGCCCAACAATTTGCCGTTCAGCGAGGCGAACACGGTGGCTGTCACGCGCGAGATCAATTATCCCGGCCCGTACAAAATCACCCTCGACCTCGCGGTGGCCGGCTCGAAGGACGCGACGGTTCACGCGGCCACGGCGGTCTTGAAAGTGGACGGCAAGGAAATCGAGCGGCGCGACCTCGGCTGGGACGCGGCGAAGACGGTGACGATTTCCGATCAGGCGGTGCTGACGAAGGGCACCCACACCATCGCCATCGAGTTGATTCCCAAGCGCGAGCCAGCGGAGGGCGAGAACAAGCTGCACGCGAATCTCGACACCTTGAAATTGAACGGCCCGTTGGACCGCAGCTTTCTCGAACGTCCGAAGGAGTACTTCAAAGTGTTCATGGACGGTCAGCCGCCTATCGCCGCCGCGCCGCGTGCGGAGTATCGGAAGAAAATTCTGCGCTACTTCACAATGCGCGCGTTCCGTCGTCCGGTGGATGAGCCGACCCTGGACAAACTGGTGAGCATCGCCGCCGGAGTGGAGAAGCAGCCGGGAGGCAGTTTCGAGCAGGGCATCGGGCAGGCGCTCACGGCCATGCTGGCGTCGCCGCGCTTTTTGTTCCGCGCGGAGATTCAGCCCGAGCCGAACAATCCGGCGAAAATTGTGCGCATCGATGAGTATGCGCTGGCCTCGCGGCTGTCGTATTTCCTCTGGAGTTCGCTGCCGGATGATGAACTGCTGACGCTCGCGCGCGATGGAAAACTGCGCACAAACTTGCGTCCGCAGGTGGACCGCATGTTGAAGGACGACAAGGGGAAGCGCTTCGTGCGGAACTTCGCCGGCCAATGGCTGCAAACCCGCGACGTGGAGACGGTGAGCATTGATGCGCAGCGCATTCTCCGCATCCGTCGCAACGAGGATGCCGACAAGATATTCAACGGACGTATTCGCCGCGCGATGCGGCAGGAGACGGAAATGCTGTTCGGCCATCTCGTGCGCGAGAATCGTCCGCTCACAGAACTGCTGTCCTCGGACTACACGTTTCTCAACGAGCCACTGGCGAACTTCTACGACATCCCCGGCGTGAAAGGTCAGGAGATGCGGAAGGTGACGCTCGCGAAGGACTCGCATCGCGGCAGCATCCTGACGCACGGGAGTCTGTTGCTCGTGACGTCGAATCCCACGCGCACCTCGCCGGTGAAGCGCGGACTGTTCGTGCTGGAGAATCTGCTCGGCTCGCCCGCGCCACCCGCGCCCCCGAACGTGCCGACGCTGGAAAGCACGAAGCAGAATTCGGCGGAGTTCCTGACCATGCGCCAGGCGATGGAGATTCACCGCGAGAAGCCGATTTGTGCCTCGTGCCATGCGCGCATGGACCCGATTGGGCTGGCGCTGGAGAATTTCAACGCACTCGGCCAGTTTCGCGACAAGGAGGCCAACAAGCCCATCGACACGGCGGGCCAGTTGATCACCGGCGAGAAATTTACGAACACGGTCGAACTGGCAAAAATTCTCGTCACCTCACGGCGCAAGGATTTCTTCCGCTGCGCCACGGAGAAACTGCTGACTTACGCGACCGGTCGCGGTGTGGAATACTACGACGCGCCGACCATCGAGAAGATTGTCGAGCAATTGGAGCACGACGGGGCGAAGACGCGCAGCTTGATTTACGGGGTGGTGGAAAGCGCGCCCTTCCAGATGCGGCGCGGCGATGGCGACCGGCTGATGACCGACGCGAAGCCGTGACGAAGTGGTAGTGGGGCAGCCGTCCCGGCTGCCGCCCGTCCACTGGCCGTCCCGGCTGGTGGTCCTTCAGCCGGGACGGCCAAAGGACTAAGGCAGGCGGGACGCCTGCCCCACTATGACGAAGTGGCGAACGTAAATTAAATTTGTCATCGTCCCGCGCCGTCAGACCGTGAGCCGAAAGAATTTTATGAACAAACAGGCCATGCAAGTGAACCGGAGGAACTTCCTGCGCGGACTCGGCGTCTGCGTCGCGCTGCCGGCGTTTGAATCCATTCTCCCGGTGCGGGCGCTGGCTGCGGCCACGGCTGCACCGCTCGCTACCACGGCCACGGGCGCGCCGATGCGCATGGCGTTTCTCTACGTGCCGAACGGCGTGAACCTCAAGAAATGGCGGCCGACTGGCACCGGCGCGGACTACCAGCTCAACTCATCGCTTGAACCGCTCGCCGCGCATCGCAGCGAGTTCCAAGTCATCAGCAAGCTCGACCAGAAGAACGGCACGGCGGGCGCGGACGGCGCGGGCGACCACGCGCGGGCCAACGCCTCGATCCTCACCGGCGCGCGTCCGAAGAAAACGGCCGGCGCGGACATCCGCGTGGGCATCTCGGTGGATCAAGTTGCCGCCAAGGCTCTCGCCGACGTGACGCGCTTCGCCTCGCTCGAACTTTCCTGTGACGGCGTGCGCAAGTCCGGTTCGTGCGACTCGGGCTACTCCTGCGCCTACCAGTTCAATCTTTCCTGGCGTTCTGAGAACACGCCAGTCGCGCCGGAATCCAATCCGCGCCTCGTCTTCGAGCGCCTGTTCGGCACGGGCAAGGCGGGCGAGCGCCAGCGCAATTTCGATCAGCGCATGACGCAGCAGCGTTCCATCCTCGACTTCGTGATGGACGATGCGAAGACGATGCAGCGCCAGTTGGGCCGCAACGATCAGTTGAAGCTCGACGAGTATCTGACCGGCGTGCGCGAGATCGAGACGCGCATCCAGCGGGCCGAGCGGTTCAGCAAGCTGCCCGATCCCAAGTCCGACACGCCCTCCGGCATCCCGACGAATTACCAGGACCACATCCGCCTGATGGGTGACATGCTGGTGCTCGCGTTCCAGACCGACTCGACGCGCGTCGGCACGTTCCTGCTCGCGCATGACGGCAGCAACCGCAGCTTCAAGGACGTGGGCGTTTCGGACGGACATCACAACCTCTCGCATCACCAGAACAACGAGGAGACGCTGGCGAAGATTGCGAAGATCGACACGTTCTACACGACACAGCTTGCCTACTTCCTCCAGCGGATGCGCGAGACGAAGGACCGCGACGGCAAGTCGCTGCTCGACAACTCCATGGTCGTCTATTGCAGCGGACTCGGCGATGGCAACGCGCACAGCCACACCAATCTGCCGGTGATTCTCGCCGGTCGCGGCGGCGGCGCGTTTCATCCCGGACGGCATTTTGATCCGGGTTCCAACATGCCCATGAACAATCTTTACGTGAGCATGTTGCAGAACATGGGCCTGAAGGTGGATTCGTTCGGCGACTCGACGGGTGTGTTGCAAGGCGTGTAGGACGAGCTTCCAGCCCGTCCATCTAAATAAAAATGATCTGGTGGGACAGGCTGGAAGCCGTGTCCTGCGAAGCCAGTTGACTCCGGCCCGTCGCGTGGAAACTTCCCGCAGCACTTGAACACTTTTATGAAACTCCTCCCGTTAAAGTTTTTCCTCCTCGTCGCGCTGGCCTTCGCCGGCGCGGGGCGCGCGCAAGAACTCGATCTTCTCGGCAACACCCGCTGGTCGAAGTCCGGCTCGCGGCTCCACATTTTTGCCACGCAAATTCACAACAACCGCGAGTTCGGGACCAGCGGATCGTTGCGCCTGCAAATCTGGGCCACGGAAGAACCTTACGATGGTCTCAGTGACATCGTGGGTTTCGTCATCGGCACGGCGAACCTACGGCCGCTTGCGGCGGGCGCGGATTTTTTCAACGTGGTGAAGCGCACGGCCTACCGCCGTCCGCCGGCGGGCTACTACTTCACGACCATCACCCTGGAGGAACGATACTCGGACGGCTCGTGGCTGATCATCGACACGGAAAATTTTGATGGAGTCGTGAACCTGGGTGGTTTCGGCGAAGGCGTGGTGGATCTGACTTTGAGCACCACGTCGGACATCAGTTTCGAGGGCGAGGTCTCGTGGTTCGCGGGCGATGGCCGGGTGCAACTGTTCGCCGAGCGCATTCACAACCTGCGGAGCAGCGGCCGCAGCGGCGCGTTGCGGGTCCGGCTCTTCGCGGGCGAGGAAGCCTACGATCCGGCGGAAACTTTTTTCGCCTACCCGATGGCGACGAAGAGCGCGGGTCGTGTCTTTCCCGGGTGGATTGAATTCTATCCGCCCCTTACGCGCTTCCGCCCGCCGCCGCCCGGCGAATGGTTCGTGACCATCACGCTGGAGGAATATAACCGCGGCTGGGTCATCCAAGACTACTACACCTTCCTCGATCCGAGGCTGTTCTGAACCGTGGAGTGCGGACCGCCGAGTCCGCGTTCCTACTCGGACTCCACGTTCTTCAACAGTTGCTTTTTGGTCGCGTCCGGCAGCGCGGACTGGTTGACCCAGTTCGCGGCGGCGGTCTGGTCCTGGCGCAGCCAGTTGCGCGCGATGTTTTCCATGCGGCTGTTGCGCGTTTTTTCGTCGGCCATGGTCTGCGCCCAAGCGGCGGCGGTCTTGGGGTCGGAGTAACTGAGCTGATTGACCAGCGCGCCGACCGCGCTTTCGCGCGAGGAACCAGCGGGAAAACTTTGCAGCCAGGTGCCCGCGCCGTTCGCATCCACGCTGGCCCATGACTGCACCACGTTGTTGACCGCGTCATCGCGCATCTGGCCTTCCGGGAAATTGGAAACCCATGTCGCCGCCGCCTGCGGGTCAGAGCGCGCCCAAGTGGCGACCACGGAATTCGCCGCACGTTTCTGGGCGTCGCCGCCCGCCATGCTCGCGACGTAGGTGGCCGCCGCCTGCGGATCATTGTTCGCCCAGCCGCCGATGACATTGCCGAGCACGGTGTTCTTCTGGTTGCTGTCTTGCATTTTGTTCGCCCAGTCGAGCGCGCTCGTCGGATCGTTCGCGGCCCACTGGCTGGCGAGGTTGCTGATGAAATTATTTTTCTGGCTCCCCGAAGGCAGTCCCTCGGCGAAGGCCACCGCGCCCTGTGGATCGGTCTGCGCCCATTGATGGCTGAGATTCTGCAACGCGTTGTTCTTGCCGCCGCCGTCGGGAAGTTTCTTGGCCCACTCAATCGCGCCCTGCAAATCCACGCTGGCCCATTGCGAGGCGACGCTGCTCATCATTTCGTTCTGCCCCTGGCCGGGCGGCAGCGAACTGACAAAATCCGCCGCCGCCTGCGGGTTCACGCGCGCGACCTGGTACATCATGTTGCGCGCGGCGTCGCGCTGGGCAGTACCGGCGGGCAAACCCTGCACCCACTTCATCGCGGCCTCGGGGTCTTGATTCGCCCACTGGCTGGCGAGGCTGCTGATGGCGCTGTTCTGCTGGGAGCCGGGCGGCATGGTCAGCACGAACTCGGACGCGGCCTTCGGATCGCTCTGGCTCCAGGAGGAAACGAGCTGGCGCATGGCGTCGCTCTTGCTCCCGCTGGCGGGCAGACCTTCCACCCATTTCATCGCCGCGGTCGGATCGGTGGCGCCCCACTGGCTGACCACGGAACTGAACAGGTTGTTGCGCCCGCTGCCCGGCGGAAGATTTTGCACATACGCCGCAGCTTCCACCGGCGAACTCGCCGCCCATGAGGAAATCACGCCCGCCATCGCGGTCTGGCGCGAGGTGCCGGCGGGGAGCGTCTCGACCCACTTCAACGCCGCGCCCGAATCGCTTTGCGCCCACTGGTTCGCCAGCGTGCCGATGAGCGTGTTGCGGCTCTGCCCCTGCGGCAGCTTGTCGATGTAATCGCGCATCCCCTGCGGATCGCTCTGCGCCCATTGGTAGCCCATGTTTTGGAAGGCGTTATTTTTTGACTGGCCATCGGGCAGCTTCTGCACCCACGCGATGGCTCCGGCGAGATCAGTGGCGGCCATGGCGTTGGCGATGGTGCCCATCGCCGAGTTGCGCGCTTCACCGGCGGGCAGGGTCATGGCGAAATCTCCCGCGAGCTTCGGGTTCGAATGGGCCAGGGTGTACATCATGCTCTGCACGGCCTGCCGCTTTTTCGAGTCCGGCAAAGTCTTCACCCACGCGATGGCGGCGTCCGGATCTTTCTGCGCCCACTGCGAGGCGATGGTGCCGAAGATGTAGCTGTGGTCGCCCATCATCCCGCCGCGACCGCCGGTGCCGCCGCCGCCCGACATCAGCGTCATGGCCTTCGCGGCCGCCGCGGCGGGATCGATCTGCGCCCATTGCATGAGCACCGCGCCGTAAAGCTGCTGCTTGTTGCCCGTGCCCAAACTTTCGATCAGCGCCAGCGCGTCCTGCGGATTGTGGCGTGCCAGGCCGGTAACGAGGGACGTGAGCATCTGCGTGCGTTGCGGGCCGGCGGGCAGGGCGCGGACAAATTCCGTGGCTCCCGCCGCGTCATTCTCCGCCCAGACGGTGATGACGGCCTGGATGGACTGGTGGCGCTGGTTCGACGGCGGCTGCCCCTGCGCGTAGGCGAGCGCGCCCTTCGGATCCATTTCCGCCCAGCGCGCGAGCAGCCGCTGGCTGATGCCGTAGCGCACTTCCTGCGAGGGATGCTTCGCCAGAAACTCCAGCGCGCGCGGGATGTCCACCGGCTCAACGCGGTTGGCGAGTTCGTAGAGCGCGTGATAGCGCTCCATTTGCGAGCCGCGCAGGCCGCGCTCGATGGCGGCAGGCAAATCCTCGACGGTCAGCCGCCCCGAGGCCGACGCGTCATTGATGGCATTGGTGCGCGCGCGCAAGGCCTGAAACGAAGACGGCGAAATGACCGGCGCGCGATTGCTCGCGACGAGCGTGTCCGGCGGCCGGGCGGCGGACATAGACGAGGACTGACGACCCACCATCACGCCGGCGGCGACGCCAACGATCAGGCCCAGCACTCCGAAAACCATAGCACGTGAATTCATAAGATTGGCGAATTGGACGGAAATTTAGCCGAAACGCTTCTCGGGCGGCAAAGCAATAGCGGCCTCGAATTTGTAAAGTCTTGGCGGGCGAGCACAACGCACCCATCACTGTTCCAATGTTTCCACCGGCCGCGCCGTCCGCACGCGCCACGCGCCGTCGCGGATGGACAGCGTCACCGCGCCGGTCTCGCGTGTGAGCAGCACCGTGGCTCCGCTTCGGCGCAGCCGTTCCACCAGTTCCCGCGCGGCACGGCGCGGCGCGGGAAACTCGGAGTCGGTGATCACAATCAGCTTAGGACGCAATGCCGCGAGCCACTCCGCCGCCAGCGGTTCACCGCGCGTGGGCAGGCCCGCGATCACAATCTCCGCGCGCACCTCGGGATGCCGGGCGAACAAGACGTTCTGCCCCGCCGCGCCGAGATCGGACGCGAGCAGCACGCGCACGCCGTCGAAGGTGCCGAGCGCGACAACGGTCTCATCATCGGCGGCGGGGAAACGATCCTTCGGATTCGGATGGAGAAATTTCCACGGCGGAATTTCCCAGCCGTTCGTGGCGCAACGCCGGAGTCGCGCGGTGGTTTCCAGTTCGCTCAACGCCTCACGATAGCCCGCCGAGCGCGAGGGAATGGGCGAGGCCCATGCCTGTCGCGCGCGGAACAACTGGTGGAGTTGCGTCGCGCCGCCGACTTGCCATGCATCGCCGTGGGTCAGGAGCAAATTGTCCAGCCGGTTCACGCCTTGCGCTTGCAACCAAGGCTTGAGTGTGAATTGGAAAGCCATCTTGTCGCCTGAGTCGACGAGCCAGTTGCCTATGCCGCGCGCTTGAACATAGACGGCGTGACCGCCGCTCAACGGCAGGGCCGTGATGCGATGCCAGGCACGCTCGCGTTGCCAGCCGATCAACAAGCAACTCGCGAACACGATTGCAGAGCCAAGCGTCACCCAGCGCAGCAAACGATGACGGATCCATCCCGCACATCCCGCGAGCAGTAGACCGTAATAGAAAGTGAAGATCAGCGGCGCTGGCGCGCGTACATGCCACCACGACCCGGGCAGATCCGCCGCCGTCTCGCTGAAGAAAATCATCAGCCGCATCCAGAACCAGCCGCTGTGATTGAAAAGTTCGGTGACGTAAGGAAACCAGTCCCCCGTGAGCAGCGCACCCAGCCCGCTCATCAATGCCAGCGAACTCACCGGCACGACGACGAGATTCGCGAGCAGGCTCCCCGGCGTGAACAAGTTGAAGTAGTAAGCGATGAGTGGAACGGACCCAATGAAAGCGGCGAGTGACACGGCAAAAAAAGTCCAAACGTGTTTGCCAATTTCAATTCCTGCCCGTTGCCAGCGTGGGCGCAACGCGTAGGGCAGCAATGGATCGAGGTAGAACCATCTCGATCTCAGACTTTCAATTCGCGGCAGCAACACCGCAATGCTCAACACCACGAAGAAGGAAAGCTGGAAGCTCGCTTGGAACAGTTGTTCCGGCTGACAGGCGAGGATTACGCACCCGGCCATGGCGAGCGAGTTCAGCAAATCGGACGGACGTCGCAGCGACCAGCCGAGAATGATGACAGACATCATCACTGCCGAACGAACGGCCGACGGCTGCCAACCCGTTGCACCGGTATAGAGCCAGAGTATGGGAACCACGATGAGTCCACACACCGCCTTCGGCATGGTCAACGCCCGCAGCAGTGCGACGAAGATACTCGCGATGAGCGCGATGTGCAGTCCGCTGATCGCGAAGATGTGCATCGTCCCGGAACGCATGAACGGCTCGGAGACTTCCGCCGTGAGCGCCGTCTGCCAGCCGAGCAGCATGGCCCATTGCAGGCGCAGCGATTCATCCTGCTCCGGCAAGCCACGCGCCAGCGTGCGCTGTCCCCACGCGCGGAACCGATCGGAAATGGGCGGCGAACTTTTGTGGCCGATGACGCGCCACTCTTTCTCTGACTCGACTTTCAGTTCGTAGTAGATGCCGCGCTGGTTCAGGTAGCGCGCGTAGTCGAAGACGCCTTCGGCCATCGGCGGCGGCGGACGCAGCGCGACGCCCGTGACCTCGATGGTCTGGCCGGCGAAGACATTCGTGGCGAGATGGCCTGACGTGCGTGACATGACGCGACCGTGGGTGGGCTGCCACTCACCGTTTCGGATTCTGATTTCACTGACTTCGACCTCCGCCAGCGCGTGCCAGAATTCCTTCTCGCGCCGCGTCGAGACTCTTTCCACCGGAGTGCTGACGATGCGCCCACGCGCCGTCACGAGTTGGGCGTCGCGGGTGAACACGGTTCGCAAATCGTGCGGAGAGAGCAGTGCGGTGCGAGTGCTGAGGTTCAACCATCCCGTGAGCACGAGCAGGAGCGGAAGCAGGAGCGGACGAAACCGGTATAGGCAAAGAGCCGCGAGTGTCAGCGCGATGGCGACAGTGAAGCCCGCGACCAGCGGCGCTTCCACGAAGTGCCCTAGGACCACGCCCGCCCCATAGCACAGGGCCACCGCAACGAGTGGCTGTTTCACGCGACGGGCGAAGATGCAAATTCCCAAGGCCAAAGTTCAAACTCCAAATCAATTCCAGCTTCCAAACTCCAAAGCCGTGCTCGTGGGCCGCTGCAGCCCATCAAGCCATCGCATGGGTTTTGATAGCTCAAGCTCCTTTGGAATTTGGCGGTTGAAGTTTGTTTGGAGTTTGAGATTTGGAGTTTGATGTTTCCGCGCCGCCGCTCGCGGTGCCCCTTTGTCCGGTCGCCCTCCGGCGGCGCGGCCCTGTCCCCACAACTGGTGACTGGTTGGGGATGGGTTCCCGGTTAGTCTGTCCACGTTGTTGCTGCACTTCGTTCTCAGAGTGCAGTGTGTGTGAAAAGGCCGGACCTGTTGTCCGGCCTTTCTCTTTTCTACGATTCGCGTCCGTCACGCCCGGCGTTGTCCGCCAGAAAATCCGCGATGTGCAGCGCCGTGATGTGCTCTGCGCCCGCCTTTTTCAATCCGGCCCGAATCTGCATCAGGCAGCCAGGATTGGTGGTCACCACGACCTGCGCGCCCGTCTGGAGAATGTTTTCAATCTTCCGCCGTTGGAGCCGTTCGGCCATTTCCGGCTCGGTCAGATTGTAACTCCCCGCGCTGCCGCAACAGACTTCCGACTCCGGCAACTCGACAAAGTTTTCCCCGACGACGGCCTTGATGAGTTCACGCGGTTGCTTCGTGATGCGCTGTGCGTGGCACAGGTGGCAGGCGTCGTGGTACGTGACGACCTTGGACTTTGGACCTTGGACTTTGGACTGGGGCAAGACTTCGGTCAGGTCTTTCACCTTCGCGCTGAAGGCCCGCCCACGCGCCGCCCACTCAGGATCGTCCGCAAGCAGATGTCCGTATTCCTTCAACGTCGAGCCGCAGCCGGCGGCGTTGATGATGATGGCGTCGAGGTTGTGCTGCTCGAAGGCCGCAATGTTGCGGCGGGCGCAGGCGCGGGCCTCGTCGAGATTGCCGCCATGGGCGTAGAGCGCGCCGCAGCAACCTTGCGCGCGCGGTGTGACCACGTCGCAGCCAGCAGCATTGAGCAACTGCACGCTCGCCTCGTTCGTCTCGCCGAAAAGGACGTTCATCACGCAGCCACGGATGAAGCCGACTCGTCGCTGCTTTGGAGCGCCGGCTTCCAGCACGGCGGGAAGAGATGATCGCGCCGTGCTGGAAGCCGGCGCTCCGGGGGAAAACTCCGGCCACGTACCCGCGCGTCCGTTCGGAGGCACCAACGCCAGCGCTTCGCGCGCGAACTTCGGCAGCCAGCGTTCCAGGCCGAGCGCGCGAATCACACGCACGGGCGCGAGCGCCAGTTTCATCCGCCCGGGGAAGGGAAAGATTTTCTCGATGGCGAAGCGGCGCAGGAAGGTCTGCCCGACGGAACGCCGGTGATGCTTCTCGATATGCTCACGCGTGCCTTCCAGCAGTTCGCCGTATTGCACGCCGCTCGGACATGCGACCTCACACGCGCGGCAGCCGAGGCAGAGGTCGATGTGCCGTACCGCATCGTCGCTCAACGGCGCGCGGCCCGACTGGATGGCGCGCATCAGGTAGATGCGCCCGCGCGGCGAGTCGTTCTCGTTGCCCGTCTCGAGATAGGTGGGACACGCCGACAGGCACAGCCCGCAATGCACGCAGGCGAGAGATTTTTTCTCGTCGAGGAACTGGTTGGTGAGAGTGGCGTTCACGATGGGAACTCCGGCAGAAGGTTCTTCGGGTCGTAGGCGGCTTTGACGCCTCGCATCAATTCCACCGGCATCGTCGCCGCCGGCCCAACGCGTGCGCCGCGATAATAAATTGTGCCGTTGCCTGCGCGCGCGACGAAGGGACGATCGCCCAGCATCGTGATGGCTTCGGTCAGGCGGGAGGGGAGGACAGACAGTCGATGCGCGGGGGCGGTATCGTTCCAAAACTTGGTCTCGTGCTCCAACGACGCTTTGATCTGGAAGCCCAGCTTCGCCGCGAGCGCGAGCTGCCATTCGACTTCCGCACGCGTGCCGGCGAAACCGAGCACGATCCCAATCGGAGCGCGGACCGCCGAGTCCGCGCGTTCGTCCATGTTCGCGCGGACATGGCTGTCCGCGCTCCGCTGAACATCCAGAATCACCGGCGTCAGTTCCGAACTCAGCACGGCGCGCAGCGACTCCTTCATCTCATCCAGCGACTCAACCTGCCGGCCCACCATCCGCTCCACCTCTGGCAAGGGACGCAGCTTGAACGTCGCCTCCACAATTGCGCCGAGACTCCCGCGCGCGCCGATGAACAATTTCGCCAGGTCGTAGCCCGCGACATTCTTCACCACCTTGCCGCCGGACTTGATGACGCGCCCGTCCGCCAGTGCGATTTTCATCCCGATGAGATGTTCACGGATTGTTCCGTAGCCGAAGCGCCGCGGCCCGCTCAAATCGCGTGCGAGCAAATCATGGATGGTGAGCGCGTCCGCGTTCGGCGGATCGATGGGCAGCCATTGCCGATGTGTCGCGAGTTCCTGTTGCAGCGCACCAAGGGTGAGGCCGCTTTCGACCGTCACGGTCATGTCGGCGGGCGTCAGTTCCAAGATACGGCCGTGCGAACTCAGATCGGTGGGCATGGCCCGGAGGGAATTACGAGAACACCGCTGCGAGGTCGGCCGTGAGTCCCGTCACCGGGTCGGTCGCCACGCCGGTGTTCAAGACGATCTCGCGGTCGTCGGACGTGAGGATTTGGATGCTGTGCATGGGCGGCGAGACGATCCAGCAGCTCTTCACGCCGTGCGCGAAGTAGGCGTCCACCTTGTCCATCACTTCCTGCGTGCCTTGTTGCGGGGAAAAAATTTCCACCACGAGCAGGGGCGGGTCCGAGCGGCGGGAAACGTCCCGGCGCAAGTCCAGCGGTGTGCGCGGATAAACGCTGAGGTCGGGGGTGAAGGATTTGCCGCCGATGTCGAGGGTCAGTTCGCTGAGCACGCGCAACTGGCGGTTCGCGGCGAAGGCGATAACGAGGTTGCTCTGAATCGCGGAGTGGTTCGTGCTCGGCATCGGCTTGCCCCTTTCTTCCTCGTAGCTGAGTGGTTTCTCGATGGTCTCAACGCTCATGGGCATAACTTCTACTTCAGATTGGCGCGTCGGCATAGGCAAAACTCAGCGTGGTCGCAGGTGAATCTCCTCACGCCGCCGCCTGTTTCCTCATTTGAAAATCGCCGCAGCGTTTCGAGCCGGGGAACATCTTGTGCGGGTTGCAACGGTTCTCTGGATCAAAAACTTTTCGCAGCGCGAGCATCGCATCGAGGTCGTCCGGCGTGAACTGCTTGGCCATGAAATCCATCTTCTGCACGCCGATGCCGTGCTCGCCGCTCACGCTGCCGCCGAGGTCGAGGCACATCTCCAGAATCGCGTGGCCCGCCGCCAGCGCGCGTTCCACCTCATTGGGATCACGCTCATCGTAAAGCACGAGGGGATGAATGTTCCCGTCGCCCGCGTGGAAAACATTCGCGATGCGCAATTGATACTTCGCGCTCGTCGCGGCCACGAAGCGCATCACCTCCGGCAGCTTCGAGCGCGGCACCACGCCGTCTTCCGTGAGGTAATTCGGACTCAGCCGTCCGATCGCGCCGAACGCGCGCTTGCGACATTTCCAGAGCAGCGCGCGTTCTTCGTCGGTCTGCGCCAGCCGCACTTCGCGCGCGCGATTGGCGCGACAAATTTCCATCACGCGCTCGGCCTGCTCGTTTAAGCCCGCCGCCAGTCCGTCCAGTTCCACGATGAGCACCGCGCCCGCGTCGAGCGGGAAGCCGAATTGATACGCCGCCTCCACGGCGCGCGTGATCAACTGGTCCATCATCTCCATCGCGCCCGGCACGATGCCCGCCGCGATGATGTCGCTCACCGTCTGGCTCGCGTCGTCCACGCTCTCGAAGACGCCGAGCATCGTCTTAAAGGCCTGCGGCGCGCGCACGAGCCGCACCAGCACACGCGTCACCACGCCGAACATTCCCTCGCTGCCGATCACCACTGCGCGCAAGTCATACCCGTCCACGTCCTCGCCGCCGTCCGGCGTGGTACCGAGCCACACGACTTCGCCATCGGGCAAGACTAGTTCGAGACCGAGGACGTGATTCGTCGTCACGCCGTACTTCAACGTGTGCGGCCCGCCGGAATTCGTCGCCACGTTCCCGCCGATGGTGCAGGCGGACTGGCTGGAAGGATCGGGCGCGTAATAAAGACCGCGTGACTTTACCGCATTCGTAATCCACGCGTTCACGCAGCCGGCTTCGACGAGCGCGCGACGGTTCTCGAAGTCCACGCTCAAGACACGATTCATCCGCGTGAGCGCGATCATCACGCCGCCTTCCACCGGCAGCACGCCGCCGCTCAGGCTCGTGCCCGCGCCGCGCGGAATGATGGGAATTTTTTCGCGCGCGCAGAGTTTCACCACGGCGGCGACCTCCTCGGTGGTGCGGGGTAACACCACGGCGTCGGGCAGTTTCTTCTCCATCGTGAACGCGTCGCACTCATACACGAGCAGCTCATCCGTGCGCCCGATGACGCCGTCCACGCCGACGAGGCGGCGCAGTTCCGCGAGCAAGGCGGCGGAGATTTTTGCGGTGACGGCTGACATGGACGCGAGGTTAGCGAGGCCGCGCCAGAAAATGAAGCGCCGGAATAATAGCCGTCCCTTGTGGTTTTCGCTCAATCCGCCTGAATCTTCAGCAGGTGTTCCGCCGTGCGGAGATAAATCGCTCCATCCCCAATCGCGTAGGAAGCCAGCGTGCGTTCCTTCACGTCATTCTTCGCCAGCACTTCAAACTTCCGGCCCGGCTTCAGCACCGTGCCCACACCTTCCTCGCTCTGAGTGAAAATCTTCCCATCGGCGAACACGGGCGAGGCGGAGTAGTTGCCGCCGACGCGTTCCTGCCAGTGTACCTGTCCGCTCTTCGCGTCAGCGCAGGTCATGATTCCCGAGTCGGAGATGAAATAGACTTCGCCGCCCACGACGAGCGGGGAGGGCGTGTTCGGTGCTCCCTTGTTGATGCTCCAGGCGATGTGCGTCTCCGTCACGTCGCCTTTCCCATCGGGCCGCACCGCGTAAACCACCGGGCGATCATACGCGCTGGAAACAAACAGAAGCCCGTGCGCGAACACCGGTCGCGGAATGACCGAGTAGCCTTCGGGGTAACGCGCGCGCCAAATCTCCTGCCCGGTGCGCGGGTCGTAGGAAATGACCGCCCCGCTCGTCGGGCTGATGATCTGCGCCTGTCCGTTGTTCGTGATGACCAGCGGCGTGCTGAAGGAAAATGTTTTGCTCGCGCCGGTGTTGCGCGGGGTGCGCCAGAGCGTTTCGCCGGTCGCCTTGTTCAACGCCACGAAGAAAGGATTGCTCGCGCCATCACAACTGAACACGAGCGCGTGGCCGGCCAACGCGGGCGAGCCGCCGTTGCCGTGGACGGGTGGGAATTTCAATTCCGTGTTGCGCCAGAGAATGCGTCCCTGCAAATCCAGCGCGCCCGTGCCATACGGACCGAAGTGAACGTAGAGCCGCTCGCCGTCCGTCAGCGGCGTGGGGCTGGCGTGGCTGTTCTTTTTGTGCCCGTTCACGGGCGTGGCGGAAAAGACTTCGACGTTCCAGAGCATCTTGCCGTCGCGCGCGTCGAGGCAGAGTGCGCGCAAGGACTGGTTGCCGTTCGGCGCAGGCGCGGCGGTGGTGAGATAGATTTTTTCGCGGAACAGAATTGGCGAAGCCCAACCCGCGCCGGGAATTTCCTTTTTCCACGCCACGTTCTTCTTGGCGCTCCACTCGGTCGGCAGGCCGGTGACGTTGGCATGGCCTTGTCCGTCTGGCCCGCGAAACTGCGGCCAGTCCGCGGCGGGGGCGAGGAGAGTGAAGAAGACGACGAGCAAGGCGAGGCCACGCCACAGTTGGCTTCCCGCAGATTCAGAACGGCCGCAGATGGAACAGGAAATCAGGGGGTTCCCTGAATCTGCGGGAGTGGTTAGTTGGTTCTTCATCATTGCAAATCATAAAACCGCCACGTCGATTTCGTCTCGCGGGTCAGCGGCACGTTCAGCATTCCGGCCCGGATCAACTCGATGGGCATGGAGTTGTAAGTCAGCACCGTGTCGTTGAACTGCTTCTCGGACATCTTCCCGGTGCCGACGATTTCCTTCCGCAAGGCGTTCAGTTGCAGCCCTCCGATCATGTAGCCGGCCTGGTAGAGCGGCGAGTAACCGCCCGAGATGAACCGCCGCACTTCGCTCGTGGCGCCGAGCTTCTCGTGGCCCACACGCTCGACGAGGAAGTCCACCATCTCCTTCGGCTGCATCTGGTTCAGGTGATATTTCAAACTCACGATGATGCGCGCGCACCGGTGCATCCGCCAGAAGAGCATCCCGATGCGGTCCTCCGGCGTCTGGCCGTAGCCCATGTCCCACAAACGAATTTCCCAGTAGAGCGCCCAGCCCTCGGTGAGAAACGGCGTGGTGAAGAGGCTGCGATAGGGACGATTCCGTTCCGCCGTGAAGATTTGCAAGTGATGTCCCGGCATCAACTCATGCGCCGTGACGATGCGCGTGAAGTGGCGGTTGTTCCCGCGCATGGCCATCAGCTTGTCGTCGTGCTTCATCTCATCCTTCGCGTAGGCGACCAGCACGGCCTGCCCGCCGTAAGCCGCGTACGGTATCGTCTTCTGGCCTTCGGGCGAAATCATCGTCAGCCGCCAGACTTCCTCGCAGAGCGGCGTAACGGTCACGAGTTCGTGCTGGCGGATGAAGTCCAGCGCCTCGCGCGCACACTGAGCCACAAAATCATCCTGCTCGCCAGGTGGGACGAAGTTCGACTTCACTTTCGCCAGCGCCTTCTTCCAGTCATCGAAGCCCATTTCCTTCGCCGCCTTTTTCATCTCGGCCTCGCACCACGCGAATTCTTTTTCGCCGATGGTGATCAATTCCTCGGGGGAGTAGGGGAGAAACTCCGACGCAATGTCGCGCAACAGCGCGTCGCGGCCCTGCACTTCGCCGAGCAACGGATCCTCATCCTTGCCCTTCTGCTCGGCGATTTCCTCCTTCAAATACTTTGCGTAACTCTCCAGCGCGGTGTTCGCCTCTTCGTAAGGTTTCTTCAGCCACCACGAGAAATCCGGCTGATAGCCTTCGTAGAACTTGTACCAATTCTGCAACGTGTTCTTAACGTCGTTCACGGCGGAGGCGGCGCGGCGACCGAGGGCAGGGGAGACTTTGAGCGGCGGCTCTTCCGGTTTGTCCTTTGTCTCCTTCGTTTCTTTTTCCTTCGCAGAAGCCGTGTCGTTTGTCTTATCGGCCTTGGCTTTTTTTCCTTTCTCGACGCGCTCCTTGAGCTTCTTCACTTGCTCGGCGAGTTCGGAAACTTTCGTCGCCGCCGCCTGCGCCTCAAAGGATTTCAGCCGCCAGCGCGCCGCCTCCAACTCCTGCACCGGCCCGCGAAAGGAGAGCAGTTCGTCCATCTCCTTCAACCGCTCCCGCTGCACCGTTTGCTGATCCAACTGCGCCTCGATTTCATTCCGCAACAGCACGTAGTCGATGCGCCCATGCTGGTTCAGCGCGTCGAAATTCACCTGCGGCAAACGCCCCTGCCACTCGCGATACAGTTTGTCGAATCGCTCGAAGCGCACGTCCGACCAGGGCAGTTCATAAAAGCGCGCCACCGCCGAGCGGTCACTGGTGTAGAGGCGCACCGTGTCCTGCAACTCCGCCTCGCCCGCGTGAACAAAAGTCGCGACGCCGAAGACCGCCAGCACGATTGGGCATTTCATCGCGCGAGCCTCGCCAACGGGTTGTGGGGAGTCAATCACGCGGGGCCGTTCGGGTGTGATTGGAAGTGGCGGGCACGACCCCGGCACGACAATTTTCCCCGCCGCGAGCAGCAGCCAGAAATTCCAAACGGCAAAATCCAAATCCCAAACAAATTCCAAGGATCCAAATTCCAACCTGATGATTGGCGACCGTCCGGGCCCGCTTTGGGATTTAGGAGTTGGGAATTTGTTTGGGATTTGGCTTTTGGGATTTGGATTTTCATTCCTCCACCCCCGCCAACGCCGGGGAACCTGCGTCTGTGGCCGCCACTTCTAATCACACCCGGGCCGTTCCACGTTAGGTTCATGGTTCGGGAACAGCGGCGGATCGACGCGGAGAATTTGTGGCGGCAGGCGCCCAGCTTTTTTACCGGCGAGTTCCTTGACACCATCGGGAGCGTTCGCCAACGTCCCGTCCGAACTGACAGTGCGTTTCTCCCTTGCCTCCTTGGTGGATGGCTTTTCCCCTGAACAGTTTTCGGGGGAGGGTGTCGCGAGTCAGCCAACCAGTGCGCCGCGCGCAGGCCAATCCGTCTGACGCTCCGGCACTGAAAACGAATTACTGTTATGCCGAGAGTTGCCAAACCGAAGGAAGCGAAGGAACCGAAAGTCACCAAACCAAAAGCGGCCAAAAAAGCCGCCGCCCCGCCTGAGCAGGAAGATTTAAGCCTCGCGCCGCCCGCCCCCGTGGAAAAGCCCGAGTCCGACACGGATCGTATTGAACGCGCGCGCGCCGCCGCGCCGCGCGCGCCGCAGCCTTCCCAGGAGCCGCCGCCCGACGCGCAGATGGACGCGCCGCAGAACGGCGGCAGCGACCACGACACAGAAATGGTGCTCCGTCCGCCGACCCACGCGGTCGAGATGAGCGAGAGCGACACCGACCACGAGCGCCGCGAGCGCCGGGTGACCGGAGCGGAGACCGCGCCCGCGCTGAAGATCAACATTGCCGAGCTTCAGGCCATGTCCATGACGGACTTGAACAACATGGCGCGCGAGCTGGGCATCGAGAATTACGGCACGATGCGGAAGCACGAAATCATCTTCCACATTTTGCAGAAGAACGCGGAGCGCAGCGGAGTGCTGTTCTCGGAAGGCGTGCTGGAAGTGCTGGGCGAGGGCTTTGGTTTTCTGCGCTCGCAGAGTTTCAATTACCTGCCGTGTCCCGAGGACATTTACGTTTCGCCGTCACAGATTCGCCGGTTCGATTTGCAGACGGGCAATCTGGTGGCGGGACAAATTCGTCCGCCGAAGGACAAGGAACGTTTCTTCGCGCTGTTGAAGGTGGAATCCGTGGATGGCGCGGACCCGGACAAAGCGAAGGAGAAAACGCACTTCGAGAATCTTACGCCGCTCTTCCCGACGAAGCGGTTCATTCTGGAGACGAACCCAGAAGAGCTTTCCACGCGCACCATGGATTTGGTCTGCCCCATCGGCAAAGGCTCGCGCGGCATCATCGTCGCCCCGCCCCGCACGGGCAAAACGGTGCTGATGCAGAAGCTCGCCAACGCGATTCTCAAGAACAACCCGGAGTCGTATCTCTTCATCCTGCTCATTGATGAGCGCCCGGAAGAAGTCACCGACATGGAGCGCACCTGCTTGGGCGCGGAAGTCATCAGCTCGACGTTCGACGAACCGCCGGAGCGGCATGTGCAGGTCGCCGAGATGGTCATCGAAAAAGCCAAGCGCATGGTCGAGCACAAGCGGGATGTGGTCATCCTGCTCGACTCCATCACGCGTCTCGCGCGCGCCTACAACACCATCCAGCCGCACTCGGGCAAGATTCTCTCCGGCGGCGTGGATGCGAACGCGTTGCACAAGCCGAAGCGTTTCTTCGGCGCGGCACGCAACATCGAGGAAGGCGGTTCGCTCACCATCATCGCGACGGCGCTCGTGGATACCGGTTCGCGCATGGACGAAGTCATCTTTGAAGAGTTCAAAGGCACCGGCAACATGGAGGTGCATCTGGATCGCGCACTCGTGGATCGCCGCATCTTCCCCTCGATCAACATCGAGCGTTCCGGCACGCGCAAAGAGGAACTGCTTTACCATCCGCAGGAACACAGCCGCGTGGTCATCCTGCGTCGTGCGCTCACCGGCGTGCCGCCGGTCGAGGCGATGGAACTGGTTCTGGGCAAGCTCAAGAAGACCAAGACGAACATCGAGTTCCTGCTCGGGATGAGCGTGACGTGAGCGCCATGGGACCGGAGTTGAAAGTTAGAACCGTGGGCAAACGCCGCCCGCCAGCCACGCCGCAGGAGGCTTTCGCCCGCGCCCAAGTGCTGCAACGGCAGCTTGAGTTGATTCATCCCTTTCCGCGCCCGCGTGGTTTTGTGTTCAAGGCGAAGACGCACGCCGAATACGAGGCGTGGCGCAAGGCGCAAAAGAATCCCCGGCTCTGGTGATGAACCAGCCGCCTCCAGAACTGGCCCCGCTGCTGAAAGTGTGTTCTCTCCTGAACGAAGCTGGCGCACGTTATTTAATCGTGGGCGGTCAGGCCGTCATCCTTCACGGCCTGGTTCGCACCACCGAGGCCGTGGACATTTTGATCGAAGCCTCGGAGGAAAATGCCGGCAAAGTTTGGGAGGCACTGACCCGGCTGAGCGACGGAGCCATTCGTGAACTGTCCCCGAGCGATCTGCTGGATGGCATTTCCAAGATTGCGGACGAGGTGGAAGTGGATGTCAGCACTCATGCCTGGAAAGTGAATTACGCGGAGGCCATCGGCTCGGCGCTGGAAGTGACGATTGAAGGCGTGCGCATTCCGTACGTTGGCTACGAGATGCTGGTGGCGAGCAAGCAGACCTATCGCGAGAAGGATCAATGGGATCTGCTGCAACTCCGCGCACTGAAAGAGCGGAAGTGATTTTCGAGCCTGCCGTCGGCCCACGCTACCTCGTCTAAACTCCGTGGAAATAAATTCCCCTCTGGCAACGTCCAACTCGTCCCTTAAAGTGCGGAACTCTTTGAACATGCGAATGACACTGCGAAATTTGGTGACGGCCGGAGCTTTGCTGGCCGTGCTCACGGCTTGTGACAAGCCGGAGATCACGTCCTACCGCGTGGCGAAGGAGCGCGCCACTGCTGGGTCCGCCGATCCGCACGCCGGTCACGCGCACAACGACGCCACGGAAACTCCCGCGCCGCGCGCGCGTCCGAAAATTTCTTGGACGCTGCCCGCCGGCTGGCGCGAGACGCCGCCCGGCCAGGTCAATCTCGCCGCCTTCAACATCCAGTCCGCCGCCGGCCAGGACGCGCAAGTCACCGTCGCCGTGCTGCCGTTTCTCGCCGGGCGCGAGAAGGACATCGTGAATCTCTGGCGCGGTCAATTGGGCCTCAGTGAGTTGGATGCAGACCAGGCGCGCGAGGTGTTGCGCGATCTCCCGATCAACGACGAGCAGGCCAAGCTGTTCGAGTTGACGAGTGGCGACGCGGCCAAGCCGGACAAGATCGTCACGGTGATGATTCATCGTCCGGGCGCGAGTTGGTTCTACAAATTGTCCGGCGACACGGTGACGGTGGAGGCGCAGCGCACGGCTTTCATCGACTTCATCAAATCGGTGAAGCTTGATGAGTCGGCGACTTCGGCGGCGGCGGCTCCAGCCAATGTCGGGTCTGGCGGCAGCGAGTTTGCGAAAGTAGCGCCGAAAGACTGGCAGGTGTTGCCAGCGGGACAAATGCAGTTGGCGAGGTTCGCCGTGCCGGAAGTGCAAGGCGCGAAGGCGCAAGTCTCGGTCAGCATGTTCGACAACGACACCGGCGGGACACTCGCCAACGTCAACCGTTGGCGCGGCCAGATTGGTCTCGGCGAAATCACGGCCGCGCAACTCTCTGAAGTGAGCAGCCCGCTGGATGCAAAATTGCCCCGCGCCGTCCTCATCACCCTCACGAACAACGATCAGCAAATCATCGGGGCCATCGTGCCGCGCGGCGGGCAGTGGTTCTTCTATAAACTCATGGGCAGCACGCCGGCGGTGGTCGCGCAGAAAGAGGCGTTCGTCCGTTTCGCCGCGTCGGAGCTATGAGAGGAAAAATCCGCATGACGAATTCCGAAATCCGAAAGAAGCCCGAATGCCGAAATCCGAAGTGGACGAAGGGTAGGGCGTCGCTGTCCTCAGCGCGCCGGGCCGGACTTGGCAATAAGCGTTGGAACTTGCGAACGCCTCCCCATAAACTTTCCCACGGATTCAGAGCGACCACGGAGCGGAGAAATATCCGTGGTCGCTCTGAATCCGTGGGAAGAACTTTGGCTCAGGGATGCAGAACTCAACGTTTCGCTTCAGGAAATTCTTTCCCCGGCGCGCTGCGGACCGCGACGCCCTGTCAGGGCCAGTCCAATTCACGATCACTTAAATGAATCGCATCTGGAAATTTCTCACTTCGCTGCGGCTGACCGTCACGCTGCTCGCGCTGGGCATCGCGCTCATTTTCATCGGCACCGTCGCGCAGGCCGACGAGGGGCTGTATGTCGCGCAGGAACGCTACTTCAAGCACTGGTTCATCTTCGGCATCAGCTTCTTCGGGCACAAAGTTCCGATGCCTTTTCCCGGCGGCTACCTCATCGGTACGGCGCTGCTGGTCAGTCTCACGGCGGCGTTCATCCATCGCTTCCAGTGGACGACGAAGAAAATCGGCATCCACCTCACGCACATCGGCATCATCCTGCTGCTCACCGGGCAGCTCGTGACGGATTTGCTGTCGCGCGAGACGCAGATGCGGATTCGCGAAGGCCAGACGCGCTCCTATTCCGAAAGTCCGATGGACTACGAACTGGTCTTCGAGTGGGAGGCCGACGGTAATTCCAACGAAGTGGTCGCCATCCCGCAGGCCATGCTGACCAAGGGGGCGGAGCTAAGGCATGAGAAGCTGCCGTTCACGGTGCGCGTGAAAGAATTTTTGCCGAACTCCAATCCGTCGTTCCGCGCGCCGATGCAGCAGAACGCGCCGCCGTTGACCACGAATGGCCTTGCCAACGCCTTTGACTTTCAGCCCAGCAAGCTCACCTACGACATGGACAGCAAGAACGTGCCGGTGGCGCTGCTCGAACTTTCCGCCGCGGACGGCTCGCTCGGAACTTGGGTCGCGGCCGGTTGGGCCACGGACGAATCAATGTCGGAAAGTTTGTGGCGCTATTATCAGCGCGAGATGGGGCCGCAGATGGGCGCATCGATCAAAGCGCGTCTGGAGCAGCCGCAAATCGTGACCGTGAAGGGGAAGGAAATCACCCTGGCCCTGCGCCCGGTGCGTGCTTACAAGCCGTACTCCTTCACGCTGCTCAAGGCGACGCACGACGTTTATCAAGGCACGGACACGCCGAAGGATTTCCGCAGCCGCATCCGCATCGAGAACGCGGGGCGCAAGGAGGATCGCGAGACGGAAATCTACATGAACAACCCGCTGCGCTATTCCGGCTTGACGTTTTTTCAGTCCGGCATGATTCAGCGCAACCTGATTGATGCGGGCGAGACGCCGTGGACCGTGTTTCAAGTAGTGCGCAACCCCGGATGGATTACGCCTTACGCCGGCTGCATCATTGTGGCCGCCGGACTCATTTTCCAATTCATGTTTCATCTGGTGAAATTTTTACGAAAGAGGACTGCATGACCGATTCCAAATCATCCAAAGATGCTGCGCCGAAAACGGGCGGCTGGCGCGTGTGGGTTTCGTGGTCGCTCATCATCGTCTTCACCGCCAATGTGCTCGCCGCGCTGTTCATGCCGCCGCGCGACAAAACTTTCGCGGTGTCCGAGTTCGCGAAAATTCCGCTCGTCTTCGAGGGCCGCGTGCAGCCGATGGATTCTCTGGCGCGCAATTCACTCATCCAAATTCGCACCATTACCCAAGTGCCGCTCGAAGGAAACGGAGCGAACGGCGCGTGGGGACCGTGGGAGGAACTGGAAGCCAAGGGCGGCGCACTCACCGAACGCCGCTGGTATCAATTCAGCAAGCGGCCGAAGAAATTGAAGCCCACCGACTGGCTGATGGAAGTGATGCTGAATCCGCTCAAGGCCGACGAGCGCTACATCTTCGTCATCAACCATCCCGACTTGCGCGGCATGCTCAAGCTGCAGGGCGGCGTCGAGAAGAGCGGGCTGCACTTCTACCGCTTCAACGATCTGCGCGACAAACTGGAAAACCTGCGCCCCGAGGTCATGCGCGTGCAGGCGCTCAAAGCGCCGGAGCGTTCTCCCTACGACAACGCGGTGCTGCAACTGCACCAGTCGTGGATTCTCTACATGCGGCTGAAGAACACGATGCAACCCGAGGACGCCACGGATTTCGCGAAGGAGCTCGATCAATATCTCACCCTGGCGAAGGACGTGCGTGGCGCGCTCCAGGCGGCGCAGGCGCGCGGCGAACAGCTCTCGGAAGAAAAAGTGGATGAAATGATCGCGCCCATCCAGCGCATCGCCGGGCGCTACAATGCCATGGACCGTATGGATCCCCCGCTCGTCATTCCGCCGCAGAAACACGGCGACCATCAGCACGACTGGCAGCGCACCGGCGCGGCGCTGCTCGAAGCGCCGCAGAGCGGTCTGCCCGAAACGATCCGCCAGTACGCGGCGCTGGCGGGCGCGTATCGCGCGGGAGATTTTGCCAAATTTAATTCCGTGCTCGGCGAGTACCGCGGCTCATTGCAATCACTCGGGCTGGCGAAAGAGTTGAAGAAAGGTTCGAGCGAGGAGTTCTTCAATCGGATGCTGGCCTTCAAGCGCAGCATGTATTTCTACCTGATGGCTTTCCTGCTCATCCTGCTCTACTGGGCGAATGCGAAATCCATCTGGCGCGTCACGGCGGTGCGTTTGATTTTCATCGGCTTCATCGTTCACACGGCGGGGCTGATTTTCCGCATGTGGCTGGAAGGACGTCCGCCGGTCACGAATCTTTACTCGTCGGCCATTTTCATCGGCTGGGGCGCGATTGTCCTCGGGCTGGTGCTGGAAAGATTTTATCGCGACGGCATTGGCGCGGTCGTGGCGGCGGCGGTGGGTTTCCTGTCGCTGATTGTGGCGCACAATCTTTCACTTTCCGGCGACACCATGATCATGATGCGCGCGGTGCTGGACACGAACATCTGGCTGGCGACGCATGTGGTGGTCATCACGCTGGGCTACGCCAGCACGTTCATCGCGGGTTTCCTGGCGATTGTCTTCATCGCGCGCGGGTTGTTCACGCGGTCCTTGACCGAAGCCATGAGCAAAGGGCTGGCGCGCATGGTCTATGCCATTGTTTGTTTTTCCACGCTGTTCAGCTTCGTCGGCACGGTGCTCGGCGGCATCTGGGCCGATCAATCGTGGGGCCGCTTCTGGGGCTGGGACCCGAAGGAAAACGGCGCGCTCATCATCGTGCTCTGGAATGTGCTCATCCTGCACTCGCGCTGGGGTGGGTTGGTCAAGGAACGCGGCCTGATGAACCTCGCCATTGCGGGGAACATCGTCACCGCCTGGTCGTGGTTCGGTACGAACATGCTGGGCATCGGCCTGCACAGCTACGGTTTTATGGATTCCGGGTTCTGGTGGCTGATGGCGTTCATGGGGAGCCAGCTTCTGTTGATCGGTCTCGGTTTGATTCCGCTGCGCTACTGGAGAAGTTTTCGCAGCACGGTGCCGCCGGGCGGCGATGCGCCGACTGCGCCCGGACGTGAGACGCAGTTGAAGCCCGCGTGAGCGGAGCGCGGACAGCCATGTCCGCGCGATCCTAATTTTTCCCACGAATTCAGAAGTCCACGGATTTGGAAGGGGCGATTTCGTCCGGGTGGATTCCATTTCGTAGTCTTTCATCTGTGGAATCCTGAATCCGTGGGAGGGACATGATCGCGCGGACTCGGCGGTCCGCGCTCCTAAAAAAGGCGCGAAGGAACATCCCCCTCGCCTTTTGGGTCTGCGCTGCGTTCGTGCATGACTGCACGCGTCGAACGCACCGATTGAGAGTGGGCACGCGTCTCGCCTGCCCGTAGTCCCAAGGCCGTCCCGGCTGAGGAACACGAGCCGAGACGGCCCGTGAACTTCGTGGCAGCCGGGACGGCTGCCCCACTACGTCGCCGGCTGCGTGTTACCGCCTGGCTCCGTGGATGAGGCGCGGAGTTCATCCGCCAGTTGCCGGGCCGTGAAAGCGAGAAAGAGAAATCCACAGACGTTCAAGTAAAGGCTCTGCCGCTCGGCATCCAGTCCCGCTGCCGTCGGGTAAATCAGCCCGAACACAAGCAGCAGCGCGGCGAGAAGTGTTCCGGTCTGACCGCCGACAATTCGTCTCACAAACCATGCGAGCAACAGCAGCAGCGGCAGAAAGATGATCAGTGCCGTGCCCCAGAAGCCGAAAAGCAGATCACTGAAATCCCCGAGCACACCGAAGCCGAGCGCCAGCGCGGATGCGAACAGCACACCGAGCAGCGGCGCGTGCCGGACTTTCGCGAGCGTCATGCCGAGCAGCAGCAGCGCGGCGATCATCGTCCAGCCGCGTTCGGCTTCACCGAGCACGGCGTTCGTGGTCGCACCCGGCTGGGGCAGGGTGGGGAGCGCGACGCCCATGCCCTTCTGCGAGATGGCGTGGTCGAGCCGGTAGGTCAGCACGGAGCCGCGATTATCTGCGCTGGCCTTAACTTCAGTCGGTGACATGCAGCCTTCGGGGTAATTCAATTTCGCTTTCGGCAAATCCGGCAGATTCAACGTGAGCAAGAAATCGCGAATCTCGCGTTGCTCCGCCACTTGGAAATACCACTGCGCCATGCCCCGGCTCTTGAAGGAAATCGTCACGGTCAGTTCTTCGCGCGGTGCGAGATCGCGCGTCAGCGTCAGCGCGGCTTCGCTCAGTTCCATCTTGGGCAGCACGTCTTCGCCGTTCACGGTGGCGGTGAGTTCGTCGTACATTGCACCGCGTGCTGGCAGCGGGAAGCGCAGCACGCCCTTCGTCGCGCGGTCGGCGGGGCTTTTTAATTTCCACGCGAACCGGCAGACGGTTTCGTAGCCGCCGTAAAGCGCCGAGCCTTTGCGACGCGCGTTCTGCGTGAGCGTTACGGCGTGGCGCGCGGCGAGAAATGGATTGCCCACCACGTTGTGCTTCACGGTCTTCTTCCGAATGATCGCGGGCTTGGCCGGGTCTTCAAACTCGGTGCGTTCGGTCACTTCTTCTTCATAAGAAACGTGCAACGTCAGCTCGCGCTGCGTCTGTTCCGCGCCCCAGATGGTTTGCACGGCGTTGTAATTGGCCTCGGTCACGCGCCCGTGGGTCTGCTGAAAGTGCGCGACGGAGCGACGTAAATAGCCGCGCAACACGCCCAGCGTCTGCGTGAGCACCAGCACCACGGCCAGCGCCAGCACGAGGCGCGCGGCTTGGTGGTAGAGCGTCCAGAGCAGGGAAGTTTTTCCTTCCATCACGGCCACGGGCCGGAGCCAGAGCGAGAGGAAGACAGCGAAGAGCGCCGCACCGAGGCAGAGCGCGAGCAGGGGTTGAGTATCAGCCAGATCGGAAGCGCGACCGGCCATCCTCAGGACGAGTTCTTTCATGGTTTTCGAGTTGGGTTGTGTGCGATGGAGCCGCCGCATCCGCGACGGACTTCATCACCGCACCGCGACCTGGGAGGAATCCGGGCGCGCGATGTGGCCGCAATTCACGCGGCGGAGAATGGACACGATGCGTGTGTCCTGTGTTCACGGAATGGGCGGCGACTTGCTGGGAAGTTATTCACCGGGCGCGCGCCGCGGGCGGCGGGCGCGGTTGGCTGGTCGCCGGAAGGCAGGCTGATTATTTTAACAACGCTTTGAATCCGGCTTGCTCGAAGTGCCGGTCTTCGGTGAGCGCCTCAGTTAATCCATGCTCCTGCATGACCACGAATGAAATGCAGTCGGTAAGCGACCAACGCTTGTCCGGCCTGTTCAGATACAGGCTCAAGCCACGTTGCAGCAGTGATTGAGAGGCTTCTTCCACTTGAAATTCCCGCGCGGTGAAAAGTCGTTGCACGTAACGTCTCGCCTCGTTTCCGCGTTCGCAGTCGGCCAGCGCATTTGCGACCTCTACCAGCACCCATGCGGAGGTTACGATGTCACCTTCAAAATCCTCTGTGAACTGCGCAGCCCGGGCATGGCCCTGATCCGTGCGGCTGAACAGGGCAACAAAATAAAACGTGTCGGCAAAAACCGCGCTCATTTCCTGGGCGTGCCGTAGAGATGGTGATCGTGATTGCGGGCGAGATCGGCGGGCAAATCCTCGGCCACGCCAATGAAGTCTTTCAGCACTTCGCGGACGGGACGTTTGGCGGAGGCGTCTGATGGCAGGGCTGGAGGTGTCGAATGGGTCGTTTCGATTCTTACCTGCGTGCCGATCTGCAGTTCCACACCCGTTGGCAGTTTCACCAAGTCTTTGCTGACGACTGTTCCAATGACACTCATGCGAGAAGACTTTCCTGCTTTCCCGTCGCGGAAGCAACTCCGCTCTCAGGCCGCTTTCAACAACTGCGCCGCGCCGCCGACCAGATACGGAATCGTCAGCGGCCCCTGCGGCAGCACCGCAACGCGCGCGCCGGGGCCGAGGTCGCAGAGGCAACTAGCCACTTCCGCCGCGATGTCGTGGCACGGCTGGAGATGTGCGGCGCGAATCACTTCGTCGGGAATCTTGCTGTGGACCAGCACGCGGGCCTTGCGCTGGATGATGGCTTGAATCTGCGCCTGCCATTGCTCGGCGCGCACGAAGCCGGGCTGCGCGAGCAGGCCGAGCAATTCTTCGGGGGAAGAAACGGCGCGGAGCAATTGGTCGAGCGGACTGTTTGTGGGAATGCCTTCGCTGCACTCGGCGGCGAGGATGAGAGTGCCGCCGGGCTTGATGATGCGCGCGCCCGCGCTCATGCCCTTCACGCCCTGATACAAATTCATGTCGAGCGGATAGCCACTGTTCGTGGTCACGACGACATCGAAGGATTCGTCCACCGCCTGCATCGCGTTCTGGCGCACGAACTCAGTGCCGGTCTTGTGCGCTTTCAAAATGTCACCCGCGAAGACGTTGGTGATTTGGCGCTCCTCGTTGAGCGTGACGTTGAGGATGAAACTTGGGCCGGCCTTCAAGGCGATGTCGCGCAATTCCTCCCAGAGCGGATTGCCGTCATTGATGCCGAAGGTCGCGTTCGGATCGCCGATGTTGCGGAAGCCGTGATTGCTCATCACCGAGCGCAGGCCGCCCACGCCGGGCATGATGCCCTTGATGCCGCCGCTGAAGCCCGCGAAGAAATGCGGCTCAATGAATCCCGTGACGATGCGCAGGTCCGCCGCGAGCGCGTGCTTGTTGAGCAGGGCAGGGACGCCGTCGCTCATCACGCCGACTTGCTGGAGCGCGTCGTCGTTCTCCGGTTCGTGATTCAACACGCGATACTCCGCCACAACGCGCGGCGTCAGCATCTTCTCCAACTCGGCCTTCGTGTTCGGGCGATGTGTGCCGAGTTGATTAAGCAGCGTGATGTTCTCGCGAGGCAAAACTGTTTCGAGATGCGCCAGCAGCCACGGGATGATGCGGTCATTCGGTGTGGCGCGCGTGATGTCGGTGAAGAGGATGCAAACCTTTGTCTTCGCGGTGATCAACTTGAGCAGTGGCAGCGCACCAATCGGCTGCTCCAGAGCGCGCAGCACGGCGGCCTTTTCATCCGCCAATCCTGGTGTGTGGCCCGGCTCGATCACGGCGGTCCGACCGTCGGGAAATTCGACCGGCAGCCAGCCTTGGCCATAGGCAAGATTCACTTTCATTGTTGGCGAAAAGCTAACGGCGGCGGCGTGGTCAGGCGAACGAAAAGTCGGGGCAGCGGTTTCCACAACGTGCTGCCAGTTTGCCACTGGCAGGGCGGGCGTGGTTCAAGAGCGTTGTTCTGTTGGAGATGCCGCGTTGGCCGTGGTAGCGCCTGCCGGTTTGCAAACGGGTGCGATTGGAAGTGGCGGTCAAGACCGGTCGCGTAGCGCAGAATTGCATTCTGCTGTATCGCGGATTTTTAATCCGCAGGCTGATTGAACTTCCAACGCCTTCGCCCTCGCCGACGCCCTGCCGAATGCAATTCGGCGATACCGCAGATTACAAATCTGCGCTACGACTGACCGCCACTTTCAATCACACCCGTTGCCAACCGGCCGCACGTTAGAGCGGCACATCTTCGGGGCGCACTTCGAGGCATTCGTCCTGATCTTCCCAAATCACGGCGGGGTAAATCTCCAGGAGCTTGGGCGCGAGCGAGCGGGCGGCGAGGGCGAGGAGTTCCTCGGCGTCCTGCGCGGCGTCTTCCAGTTTATCCTGGTAACGCTTCGCGCTCTTTTGCTTCGCTTCGTCCCAATGCGCCACGCCGTGAATGGGCGCGTAATCATCCGCCCACTTCGCCAGTTCGGTGCGGAGAGGTTCGGGAATTTCTGCAAACTCGACCGGCGTGCCGCCGCAATGCACGCAGCCCAGGCCGGACTCCTTCACATCCCGCGTGAGCAGCGGCAAGAGCGGCGCACGGCAGCATTCGGCTTCGGTGTAGGCAGCGGGAAAAGTGGCGAGACGCAACACGCCGAGTCCGCGATCATGGGCCGTCTGTGCGGCGAGGCGGTACGCGCCCAGCAGCGGATGCGAGAGCCGCCACGCGCGGCCTTCGAGCTGCCCGAGCGTCTGCGCCATCCAGCGCGCGAGCTTCAAGTCGTCGAACTCCTTGAAGACCGTCGCGTATTCCTGCCAGAGGTTGTCGAGTGGGGACTCGGGATTGACCGCCATTTGTGCGCGGAGGGTCGGGGTAGGGTGGGCAAAGTTCAAGGGTGGGTTTCCTGTTGGTCCAAAGTCCGAGGTCCAAGGTCCAAAGTCCGCGCGCTAACTTCGGACCTTGGACTTTGGACTTTGGACTTTGGACTCGGGACCGTATAACGCGCGCCGTGCCGCCGGTGCCTCAACTCACGTTGTCCTCCTCCGTCCGCGATCTGACGGGCGTGGGACCGGAGCGCGCCACGCAATTGGAGCGGCTGAAAATTTCCACTGTCGAGGATTTGTTGCTGCACCGGCCGCATCGCTACGAAGACCGCCGGCATTTTATCACCATCGCGGCCTTGCAACTCAAGGAGCCGGCCACGGTGCGCGGAAAAATAGTCGCGCAGGGCGTGAAAACTTTTAAGAAAGGCACGCGCTCGGTCTTTGAGTTCGTGCTGGACGACGGCACGGCGCGGCTGCACTGCCGCTGGTGGAATCTGCCGTTCATGGAAAAGTTTTTTCACGTCGGCGACGAGGTGATGGTCTTCGGCAAACCCAACGCCATCCGCCCGCGCACCATCGATCATCCCGACACGGAAGTGCTGGAGCCGGGCGAGGACGCGTCGATTCACCTCGACCGCATCGTGCCGATTTATCCGCTCACGGAGGGGTTGCCGCAGCGCACGGTGCGCTCGCTGGTGTGGCGGGCGTTGCAGGTGTGCGAGGAGGAGTTGCAGGTTGAAAGTGACCGGCGGCACATGTGCGCGGACGCGGTGGGGCTGGAGGCCCAAGGTCCAAGGTCCAAGGTCCAAGGTCCGGTGCCGATGCCGTCCCGCGCCAACGCCGTTCACATGCTCCACTTCCCGGAGGAAATGGCCGACGCGAAAATCGCGCGGCGGCGGCTGGCTTTCGACGAATTGTTCGCGCTGCAAGTGGAGTTGCAAAAGCGCCGGCGTGCGCTGGAGCAGAACGCCGAGGCGCTGCCGTGCGGCGGGACCAACGTGCTGATGCGGCCCTTCCTCGCCGCGCTCGGCTTCAAGCTCACGGGCGCGCAGGCGCGCGTGCTGCGGGAAATCCGCCACGACATGGGTCGGAGCGCGGACAGCCCTGTCCGCCCAAATGCCACGCCCCCCGGAGCCGCGTCAGCAGTCGTAACAGACGAACACGCGGACTCGGCGGTCCGCGCCCCGATGCGCCGCCTGCTGCAAGGCGACGTCGGCTCCGGCAAGACCGCCGTGGCGGCGTGCAGCGCGCTGATGACGCTGGAGAGCGGCTTCAACGTGGCGCTGATGGCTCCGACTGAAATTCTCGCCGAGCAACACTTTCGGAATTTCACCCGCTGGTTCGAGCCGCTCGGCGTGCGCGTGGAGCTGATGACGGGGGCGAGGAAGACGGTCGAGGGGCGAGAGTCGAGGGTCGAGAGCAAGACACCCGCCGTCCGGCCATCGACCCTCGACTCTCGACCTTCGACTTTGTACGTCGGCACGCACGCCCTCATCACGCCGTCGTTCGACATGAGCCGGCTTGGCCTCGTCATCATCGACGAGCAGCACAAGTTCGGCGTGGCGCAGCGCGAGCAGTTGGTGCGCAAGGGCCGCTATCCGCACTTGCTCGTGATGACGGCCACGCCCATTCCGCGCACGCTGGGGCTGACGCTGTATGGCGATCTGGATTCGTCGGTGATTGATGAACTGCCGGCCGATCGCGGGCGCATCCGCACCTTTGTCCGCAGTCACGAGCAACTGACGAAAGTTCATGAATTCATCCGGGGCAAACTGCGCGAGGGGCGGCAGGCGTACATCGTTTATGCGCGCGTGGACGTGGCGGACACGGAGGCGGGCATCAAGGCGGCGACGAGGGAATTCGCGCGCTGGCAAAAGGATTTTGCGCCGCATCGTGTCGGCCTGCTGCATGGTCGCCTGAGTTCACGCGAGAAAGAGGCGGTGATGGAAGACTTCCGCGCCAACCGCATCGCCGTGCTGCTCGCCACGTCGGTGATCGAGGTCGGCGTGGATGTGCCGAACGCAACGGTGATGGTGATCGAGAACGCGGAGCAGTTCGGCCTGGCGCAGTTGCACCAGTTGCGCGGGCGCGTGGGGCGCGGCGCGCACGAGTCGTTCTGCATTCTGGTCGCGAACCTGAAGACGGAGAACGCGGCGCAGCGCCTGCGCGTGATGGAAAAGACGACCGACGGTTTCGAGATTGCCGAAGAAGATTTGAAATTGCGCGGCCCCGGTGAATTGCTCGGCGGCGTGCAGAGCGGGCTGCCGCCGTTTCGTTTCGCGGATCTGGGCGGTGATCGTGATCTGGTGGAACTCGCGCGCGAGCAGGCGCAGTTGAGCCGCTGAGACATGCCTTGGTGCGTCGCTGAAATCACCACCAACACGAGACTCGAAAGTCTCCCCACCTGCCGGCTGGAAAGTCGGCGTTACGAGTGTGGTAGGCCCGCGATGCCACTTCCCGCCCGTTTTTCCCGCTTGGCATCACAGAAGGCTTTAGTCAGATTGCGGCCAACGAGAGCGTTCCCTTACCCGCTCCGGGTGCCGGAAATCTCCAACTGTGCTCGTGAAAACGACCGGTGGAAATGGAAGGCGCGGCCTGCAAAACGTCTGCTGTGAGTGCAGTCTGACATGAGCGGCCAGGGGACAAACTCGCCAACAAACGCCTATGAAAAAACTGTTTAGCCTCGCGCTGATCGCCATGATTGCCTTCGTCGCCGGTTGCGAAAAACCGGCTGAAGAAAAAGCTGCGGACCCCGTCACCGGTGTCATGACCAACAAGTAATCACGCCGTCCGGAAAGATTCCGAATCCAGCACCGCTGCCTTGTGCGGCGGTGCTGGATTTTTTTGTGGCTCAGTTCTTGGGCAGCACCGAGTTCATCTGGCGTCGCCACGCGGCGATGCGGGTGCGCTCTTCGTCCGTGGCCCGGATGGGTGAGTAACGGGACGGGTCAGTTTCCTCGTAGAGATTCTTCCAGAGCGCGGGATTGAAATTTGGGTTGAGCGCGTTGGTTTGCGAGCCGACTTCCACTCTCCAACTTGCGAGCGCGCGGCGCATTGCTTCCACGCGCCCCGGTTCTTGAGCGGCGAGGTTGGTGGTTTCGCCGGGGTCGCGGGCCAGGTTGTAAAGTTCCGCATCTCCGGGCGGGGAGTCGTAATGCTCGATAAACTTCCAATCGCCCTCGCGCATCGCGCCGCCGGGACGGCTGCCTTGGTTCGTGTAGTGCGGAAAGTGCCAGTGAAGCTTTCGCGTGCGGCCCTCACCGCCGGTCAGATGGGCGGCAAAACTTTCTCCATCAAGTTTCTGCGGCCTGGGTGCGCCAGCCAGTTCCAGCAAAGTCGGCAGCCAGTCGGTGTTGATCGTCGGCACATCGGTAACGCGACCCGCCGGAATGCGGCCGGGCCAGCGCACAATGAGCGGCACACGCAGGCCGCCCTCGTAGAGAAACCCCTTGCCGGCGCGGAACGGCGAATTGTCCGTGATGCGCTGGTGTCCGAGCTCCGGCACATGCAGTCCACCGTTGTCGCTGGTGAAGATGACGAGCGTGTTGGTGCGCAGGCCGAGCGCGTCAAGTTTGGCGAGCAGCAGGCCCACGGTGTCGTCGAGCGTCTCGATCAAGGCGGCGTACACCGGCTCGAAGGCGGCGGCGTTTTTCGCAACGAGATTGGTCTTCGCGGTGTAGGCGATGTGCGGCGTGTGGTGCGGGAGGTAGAGGAAGAAAGGTCGCGCTCGATTCGTTTCGATGAAGCGCAGCGCGGCGTGCGTGAGATCGTATTCGCCTTTGCCGCCTTCCGTTTCGTCAGGCTTGGTGTTGGCGCGGCCGGTGTGAACGAAATCGAACCCTTGATCCGCAGGTTGAAACCCTTTGCCACCGAGGTGCCACTTGCCGACACAAGCCGTGGCGTAGCCTTCCTTCTTCAAAGCCTCGGCCAGCGTCGTGTGTTCGAGCGGCAACTGCTGGTGGATCTTCGGGTGCAATAGTTTCTGCGACGGTGCATCGGCGCGTCCGGGCAGAAAAGTTGTCAGATGCAATCGCGCGGGTGCGAGTCCGGTCAGGATGGCCGCGCGCGACGGCGAACAAATCGGCTGCGCGCAATACGCGGAAGTGAAGCGCGTGCCGTCCCGCGCGAGCTGATCGAGGTGCGGCGTGCGATGCTCGCGCCGCCCGTAGCAGGCGAGGTCATTGATGCCGAGGTCGTCCGCGAGGATGAAGATGATGTTCGGGCGCGTAATTTCGGCTGCATCGGCTTGGGCAAGGAAACACCACGCCAGCACGACACAGCAGGCGAGGTGGAGAATTTTCAGGGAACGCATGGAGGAGTCATCGCGCTCCGTGACGTGGATTACAAGCCGGAGGTGCGGGGAGGGTGTGGGGAAAATTCCAAAAACCAAAAACCAAATCCCAAACAAATTCCAAATCCCTAAACTTCAAATTCCAAAGGGCCGCGCTCCGGGTTGGAATTTGGAGTTTGGATTTTGTTTGGGATTTGGGATTTGGGATTTGGATTTTCCCCTGCGCCGCTCACCCGGTCGGCTTCGCAGCGGGGATCGGCACCTTTTTCAAATACTGCCACGCGATCAAAGCCGTGACGAAGGCCAGCACCGCGCAGGTGACATACGGAATCGCCGGGTTGATCTGAAACAGGGCCGCCGCAAACAGCGGACCGAGAATGCGCGCGAGACTGCCCGCGCTTTGCGCCACGCCCAGCGTCGCGCCTTGTTCATTCGCGGGAGACAGATTGGAAATCATGCCGAAGACCGGCGGCCGCGTCAGGCCCGAACCAATCGAGAGCAGGCCGAGCAGCAGCAGCACCGCCCACCACGGCCCGCCGTCGCTGGAAAACAAAACACCCCACGACAGCTTTGCGCTGCCGGTCACGAAGGGCAGCGGAGCGAGGCTCACCGCGACGAGAATCAGGCTGAGCGCGATCAGTTTCGGCTCGCCGAACCGCTTGACGAGTTTGCCGAGCGGCCCGCCCTGCACGAACGCGCCCACGATGCCGCAGTAGGCGAAGAGCAGCGCGCTGGCCGTGGCGGCGTCCTTGAATTTTTCCGGGTTCAACAGGTCGATCGAAGAGGGGTTCGCGCCGTCCGCGAGATGAAAGTTGCGCACGATGAGCAGCCCCAGCGTCGTCTCGAAACAGGTGAAGCAAAACGTCGCGAGGAAAAACACCAGCACCAGGACGCGCAACGGAGCATTCTGAAACGTGTGCGCCCATTGCGCGAGGCGCGCACGTTGCGTGGTTTGCGAATCGGCCTTGCGCGTCTCCGGCAGGATGGCAAGCGCGAGGAGGAAATTCGCCGCGCACAACCCCGCCGCGACCCAGCCCGGCCCCGTCATCCCAAAGAGCTTCAGGCTCGCCCAGCCCAGCACCGGGCCGAAGATGAAGCCGAGTCCGAACGCCATCCCGATGAGTCCCATTTTCTTGGAACGCTGCTCGGGCGGCGTGGTGTCGGCGATGCAGGCTTGCGCGACGGTGATGTTCGCACCGCAAATGCCGGCGAAGAGCCGCGAGGCAATGATGAGCGTGATGGCGAGCGTGGCGTTGCCCTCGATGCCGCTGGCTACCGCGAACAAGGCGTAGGCGCAGGTCGCGCCCGCCGTGCTGACGAGCATGACGGGGCGGCGTCCAATGCGATCCGACAAACGTCCCCAGCCGGGCGCAAAAAAGAATTGCATGGCCGAGTAGCTGGCCATGATCACGCCGATCATCCACGTCTTCGCGCCGAGATTTTCGGAGTAGAGCGGCAGCAGCGGCAGCACGATGCCGAAGCCGACGAGGTCGATGAACACCGTCAGGAAAATGACGAGCAGGGACGGCTTGCGGATCATGCGAGTGCGAGGGGCCAGGTGCGGAGCGCAGTGAATGACTCGCTCAGATAAAAAGACTCGGACGTGAACACGCGCGGAGCATAGGGACGGGGCAGGGCGGAGGGGCAAGCTCCAAATCCCAAATCCCAGAACTCAGACAAATTTCAAACCTCAAACTCCATGGACTCAACCCAGTCGTTCCGCCGCCCACGATCCGGCTCATTTGAAGTTTGGAATTTGTCAGTTGGAGTTTGTTTGGGATTTGGGATTTGGGATTTGAAATTTCAACTGCACTCACGCCGCCACCACGCTGAGCGGCCCGTCAAAAATCGTCAGGCTCACCACCTCCGTCTTCGCGGTGTGCGGCCCATGCGCCGTGCCTTTGGGCGCGAAGAAGAACGCGCCCTTCCTGTACGTGATGCCTGCTTCCTCCCACTCGCCGGAGAGCACGTACACGGATTCATTCGCCAGCGGATGAATGTGCGCGGGCACGCTGACGCCCGCCTTAAACTTGCGCAGCACGGTCACGCCGCCGGTGCTTTCGTTCTTGTGCAGGACGAGCAGTTCCACGCCGTCGTAGGGGCCAGGCTGCCACGTTCGATCACCGGCGAGAATCGTGTAAGGAAACATGGGCGGATCAAACGGCCTGGCGAGGGAAGTGCAAGCCTCGTCTGGAACGGAGCGCGGACCGCTGAGTCCGCGCGTTCCGATTCAACGCCAAGGCGCAAAGACGCCAGACAGAAACAGCATCCCGCTTCTGCCTCCTAGATGTAATTCGGTCTTCGCGCCCTGGTGCCTTGGCATTGAATCAGTTTTCAAATTACGAACACGCGGACTCAGCGGTTCGCGCTCCGTCGGAAAATGAAAAGTTGCTTCGCCGCGTCGCGATGTTCAGCATCCCGCGCACAAAGCCATGAAACAGATTTCCAGACTCTCACTCGTCGCGGCGCTCGCGTTCACTTTCATCACCGGCACGCACGCCGCGTCGCTGGACATTCCGGCGACGGACGACGGGCTGCCGGGCGCGGGACCGATCCGCCGCGCGGAGTGGTTCACCAAACTCTGGACCTCGAAGCGCAACGGCTGGGCCAAGCGTGTGCAGCAGGACCAGGGCGCGCTCGTCTTCCTCGGCGATTCCATCACGCAGGGCTGGGGCGACAACATCGGCGGCGCGTTCCCCGGCGCGAAGGTCGCGAACCGCGGCATCAGCGGCGACACGACGCGCGGGGTGCTGATTCGGTTGAAAGAAGACGTGCTCGATTTGAATCCGGCGGGCGTGGTGCTGCTGATTGGGACGAATGATTTGGAGGAGAAGGCCGAGCCGGAAATCATCGCGGGGAATTTGAAGCTCATCATCGCCGCCTTGGAGAATCACAACGCAAAGATGCCGATCATTCTCTGCCAGGTGTTTCCCAGTTCCGCTTCCAAGAGCCGCTCCGCCGCGAACATCAAGAAAGTGAACCAACTCTACTTCGCCGCCGTGAAGGGCGATGCGCAGGTGACGTTCATCGAGACGCATCCGCTCTTCGCCAACGCGCAGGGCGACGCGAAGAAGGAGGAGTTCCCCGACCTGCTGCATCCGAACAAAGCGGGCTACGCGAAGTGGGCGGCGGCGATTCGCCCCGTGCTGGAGACGCTGAACCTCGTGAAGGTCGAGGCGGACACCTTCCAGAACGAGCCGGGCTTCGTGAGCCTGTTCAACGGTCAGGACCTCACCGGCTGGGGCTACAAGACGAACAACTTCGACGGTCAGACCGCGAGCATGGAAGGTCGTTACGTGGCGAAAAACGGTCGCCTCGTCGTGACCACACCGCCCGAAGGCCGGAAGATTGCCCAGCTCTGGACCACGAAAAGTTTTCCGAAGGACTTCGTGATGAAGCTCGAATTCCGCGCCACGCCGAATGCCGACAGCGGCGTCTTCCTCCGCAGTCCGCAGTTGCAGTGCCGCGATTACTTGCTCGCCGGCCCCTACACGAACCTCACGCAATACAAGGCGCAGGACTGGAACGAAATGATCGTGGCCGTCACCAACAACGTCGCCTACTGCACCTGCAACGGTGAGGTGTTGAACGCGGCCTTCAAGCTGCCCGCCACGGGACCCATCGGCCTCGAAGGAGATCGCGGGCAGATGGAATACCGCCGGATTCGTCTGATGGAACTGCCGTGAGTTCAAGGCGGGGCGCGGGCGTCCCGCCTGCAACGTGCTGCCGGTTTGCAACCGGCAGAAGGAAGCTGGCAAGTCAGGCGGCGTAAAATAATTCTCACGCCATCGCCATTGGCGGCTCCTGCCGGTTACAAACCGGCAGCACGCTGCGGCGGCGGGCGAGACGCCCGCGCTCCGTGAAAATGTTCGTGCTGAGAAAAACTATGAAATCGCGCCTTCTGAAATCTGTTCTGTTCGTCGGGCTGCTCGTCGCGCCCGCGCTGGGCCACGCCGCCTCACTCGCGCGTTCGCTCGACACCATTCGCGCCGTCGGGCCGGAAGGGAAAGGCAACGCCGAGGCTGCCGCTGCGTGGAAAACGGTTTCCGCCGCTGACTCGGGCGAAGTCGTCACCATCCTGAAAGCGATGAACGGCGCGAACGATCTCGCCGCCAACTGGCTGCGTTCCGCCGTGGACACCATTGCGGCGCGCGAACTGGCTGCGGGGAAAAAATTGCCCGTGGCCGCGTTGCAGAAATATCTCGCCGACACGAAGAACGATCCGTCCGCCCGGCGGCTGGCCTACGAGATCATCGCGCGCTCCGATCCGGCCACCGGCGAGAAGCTGATCAGTGGAATGCTTGAAGACCCTGGCTCGGAATTGCGTCGCGACGCGGTGCAGCGGCGCATTGACGCCGCGCTCGCGGTGCGCAAGGCGGGCAACTCGAACGACGCCGCGCAGCGCCTTCAATTCGTGTTGCCGTCCGCGCGCGACGCGGAGCAGTTGGAGTCGATTGCCAAAGAGTTGAAGGAACTCGGGCAGCCGGTGGATTTGCCGAAAGTGTTCGGCTGGGTTTGGGATTGGAAAGTCATCGGCCCGTTCGACAGCACGGGCGGCGTCGGTTTCGACAAGGTGTACCCGCCCGAGGAGAAGATTGATCTCGCGGCGGAATATGACGGCAAGAACGGCAAGGTGCGCTGGCAGGATATTACCGCGCACGGTGATCGCGGGCTGGCGGACTTGAACAAGCCTCTCGGCGCGCTCAAGGGCGTGGCGGGCTACGCCTACACCGAGTTCCATTCCGACAGCAAGCGCCCCGTGGAAATCCGCCTCGGCTGCAAGAACGCGTGGAAGGTCTGGCTGAACGGCAAGTTTCTCTTCGGTCGCGACGAATATCATCGCGGCATGGAGATCGATCAGTACCGGCTCGCGGGCGAGTTGCAGAAGGGGAAGAACGTCATCCTCGTGAAGCTGTGCCAGAACGAACAGACGGAGCAGTGGACCAAGGAATGGGAGTTCCAACTGCGCGTCACCGATCCGCTCGGCGCGGTCGTGGCCTCGGCGAAGAAATAGTTTTTCCGAGCAATGGCCAGACTCATTTCTAACTCCATGAATTTTCCCACGGATTCAGAGCAACCGCAGAATGGAAAAAAATCCGTGGCCGCTCTGAATCTGTGGGAGAAATTCGGTTCAGGAACTCAACACGACGCCTAAAACATTTCCTTCAGCCATCATTTCCAAATCCATGAAAACGATTCTCACCTGCGCCGCGTTGCTCGGCTCGCTCACCTTCGCCAGCGCGGACTGGCGGCAGTTCCGCGGCCCGAACGGCAATGGCGTGGTCAACGACCCCGCGCTGCCCACCCAGCTCGACGTGAAGAACATTCAGTGGGCGATTGACCTGCCGGGGCGCGGATTGAGCAGCCCGATCATCGTGGGCGACCGCGTGTATCTGACCGCTGCGAGCGGGCCGAAGCAGGACCGGTTGCATGTCCTTTGCTTCAGCGCGAAGGACGGGAAGAAACTTTGGGAGCGCCAGTTCCGCGCCACGGGCCGCACCATGACGCACGAGAAAACCGCCGTGGCCGCGCCCACGCCGGTCAGCGACGGCGAGCGCATCTTCGCCTTCTTTTCCTCGAACGACGTCCTCTGCCTCGACCTCGACGGCAATCTGCTCTGGCTGCGCGGACTCACGCACGATTATCCGAACGCGAGCAACAGTCTCGGCATGTCCTCATCGCTCACCGTGGCGGACGGCGTGTTGATCACGATGGTCGAGAACGACAGCGAATCCTTCACCGCTGGACTCGACGCGAGGACGGGCGTGAACCGCTGGAAGCTCGCCCGCCCGAAGATGGCGAACTGGACTTCGCCGGTGCTGCTCGAAGTGAAGGGCCAGCCCACGCTCGCCATTTTGCAATCCGGCAAAGGCATCAGTGCCGTGGAGCCGAAGTCCGGCCGCATCGTGTGGGAATACGGCGACGGCGCTTCGACCATTCCCTCCGCGACGCCGAGCGATGGCGTGCTTTACGTGCCGTCGAAAGGTGTGACCGCGCTGGAGCCGTCGTCGGATGGCACCACACCGAAGCAGCTTTGGCGCAACGGCCAGTTCGCACCGGCCACAGCGAGCGCAGTGATTTTGAATCAGAAAGTTTTCACGCTGAACGGCGCGGGCGTGTTGAGCGCGGGCGACGCGAAGGACGGCGCGCGGCTCTGGCAGTTGCGGCTCAAAGGGCCGTTCAGCGCCACGCCCGTCGGCAGCGGCACGCATCTTTACTGCGTGAACGAGAAAGGTTTACTGCAAGTGGTGGACACCAGCCCGCCGCAGGGAGCCATCGTCAGCGAATTCGACTTGGGCAAGACGATCCTGAGCACGCCGTCCATCGACGGCGGTGCGGTCTATGTGCGCAGTGATGGGAAGCTGTGGAAGCTCGGAAAGCCATCAGACTGATCGCCCGATTCGCACTCGCCGCGGCACTCGGGTTGGCCCTCAACTTCACCGCACCTCGGCCCCGGCCTCGCCAGCAGTAGAAAGTTCTGCCAACTCATCGGCGTCGACATCTCGGTGACAAGCGAAGCTGGCCAAGGCTCGACTTTCATCGTTACCCTGCCGGTGCAAGTTCCCGAACCGAAGACGACATGAAATCCGAAATCCGAAGGCTGGAAGCGCGATGGCCAAACCTCGGAGCAGCCGAGATAACGAGGCTCACTTCTCGAATCGATCAGTGCCTCCTCACGTCGGGTGCTTCTTTTTTTAAAATGGCCCCTTTCGTCACTCGCCCTTCGTCCTTCGTCCTTGCCCTCCTTCTGCTCCTCGCCTCGCTTTGCATCCTGCCCGCCCAACCCGACGCGCCGGCGAATCGCGTGCTCGCGCTGATGGAAAAGGGCAGCTTCGTGGAACTGCCGCCGGGAATCTTCGACGGGCAGACCGAGGGAACCGTGGAAGCGTGGGTGAAGTTGAACGGGCTGCAAAAACACTTCCAGCGCCTCATCACCTGCGACAAGCCCGGCGGCAAAGGCGGTAACAACCATAAACAGCATTTCGCGCTGATGACCGATCGCGGGGCCACGACGCTTCGGTTCCTGATCATTGACCCGAAGGAGGGATGGAAAAGCGCCTCGGCGAAGGACGCGCTGAAGGTGGGCGAGTGGATGCATGTCGCGGCGGTGGTGGGGAGCGGCGGGATGCACCTTTATTCTAAGTCGCGTTCAAGATGAGACTAATCAGAACATAGAACCAAAGCCGGGATGAAGTCCGGTTGCGTTCGTAGGCTCAATTTGATCGCGCATTAGAATTACCTCAATGGCAATGAGGTCGCGACCCATCCTTACCCGGACGGGTTCAAGCATCTCGACCGCGAAACCACCGGGCGGCTTGGACAGATGACAGCCGGTGGCGCGGACGACTCCCCGTTCGACGGCGAGTTGACGGAAGTCCGCGTGTGGAAGACGGCGCGCACCAGGGAGCAAATTCGCGAGAACCTCGCGAAGAAGTTGACGGGCAGCGAACCGGGATTGGCGGCGCTGTGGAATTTCGACGATCCGGCGAATCCGGGCCGCGATGCGTCGCCGAATCGTCACGATGGGAAATTGATGGGCAATGCGCGCGTGGTGACGGGCGGACACGACGTGAAGGTGCGCTCCTCCGCGCGCACTGAGAACTCCGGGGATGGCGCGGTGACATCGCCGACGATTTTTCAGTTCGATGGCAATGTGCTGGATCTGGACGGCCAGGGTTCGGCGGAGACCAGCGTGGCGGTCGTCCCGACCTCGGACGAATACACGATCGAGTGTTGGGTGTTGGCGGTCGGCAAAGACACGCGAAATTTCCGGACTTTTATCGGGCAGGATCGCCAGCTCTACCTCGGTGCGACACCGACGGGGGAGGTGAGGCTGGGTGATGGCTGGTCCGAGACGGGCGTGCCGTTTCCGTATGGCGGCTGGCACCACTTCGCTGTCTCGAAAAGAAGCAACGGGGTCTCGCTGTTCATCGATGGAAACCTTGCTGCCGAGCGAGGGAGTCCGCTCTCGAATCCAAAGGAAAGCGGCTCATTTCGCATTGGGCGCCAATGGGGCTCGACACCCGGAATGGGTGGGGAACATTGGAAAGGGTTCCTTGACGATGTGCGCGTTTGGAAAACCGCGCGGACGGCGGAGCAAATTCGCGAGAACCTGATGAAGCGCCTGAAAGGCGACGAAGCGGATTTGATTGGACTGTGGACTTTCGACGACGGCACCGCGCGCGACAGTTCGGCCGGTGGCCATGATGCAAAACTCACAGGCACTGCGCGCATCGTGCCAGCGGCGACGGCGGGGGCGTCCGGACTTGCAGCGGCGGGCATCGCTACGATGGCCACGTTGTCGGGCCGGCTCACAGACGCCGATGGGAAGCCGCAGCGCGGGGTCGAAGTGCGCCTGCTGCAGAACGGCCGTCTCGCGGGCGAAGTTCGCTCGGACGAGAACGGCGACTATTTCCTCCTCTTCGCCCGCAACGAGAAGCCCTATCAAGTAGCGGCTTCACAGAGGAATCTGGAGGCGGAATCCGCGGAGGTGCCGCTCGCGCCGGGGACGAACAGAATCGACCTGCAACTGCGGGACACGCTGCGAATTTCCGGGAGCGTCCTCGGTCCGGATGATGCGCCACGGCCCGGGGTGAAGGTGGAGGCGGTGCGCGCGGCGGATGACACCGGCACAGCGTTTGCGGTGAGCGATGCGAAGGGTGCCTTCGCGCTGCGCCGTCTGCCGGATGGCGACTACAAGCTGCGCACGGCGTCGCCGACGGGACCGGTGGCTTTCGAGGAGGGAAAGGTTTTCACGGTCAGCGCGGATGCGCTTGCTACCGGATTGACCCTCAAGCTGCCACTGATCGCCGCACCGGGGGACGCGCCGTTGACGGCCAATCATGTGCTCAGCCTCGACGGGCAGGGAGGCCATGTGAGCCTGCCAGTGGGAATGTTCGCCAATCTGCACGAGGCGACAATCGAGGCGTGGGTGCGTTTTGGCACGCTCGTGGGCCACCAGCGGTTCTTCAGCTACGGTTCGATGGGGAATAATCTCTATCTCGGGAAGGTCGGGGCATCCGACTTGGAGTATGGAGCATTTCATCCCCAGAATCGGGAAAGATCGGGGCATGGTTTCCGTGCGGTGGGCGTGCTGGAGGAAGGGCAATGGTGTCATATCGCTGCGGTGATCGATGCCCGGGAAACACGGCTTTACTTCAACGGCACGCTGGCGGGAACCACGCCGAAAGCCTCTAGCTTCATCGAACTTCTTGCCGATAGCCCCGCTTACATCGGCCGATGGAGTGATCCTGGTTCCGGGTTCACCGGAGAGGTCGATGAAGTCCGCGTCTGGGCGGCGGCGCGCACCGGCGACGAAATCCGCGCCAGTATGTTCCAGCGTCTGAGCGGTCGTGAGGAAGGACTGGCGGCGCTCTTGAACTTCGACGATCCCGCCCGGCCGGGGAAGGATGCCACGCCGAATGGCTTCGATGGCGAACTCGTCAGCTCGGCCGTGCTCGCATCGGAACCGCTGCCTGCCGACAGCAAACAGATCACCCAATGGGCCAGCCTTTCCGGGGCCACCGTGGATGTGGATGGCCGGGCGAAGCCCAAGGCGAAGGTGCGTGTGGATCGCGGAGAGGAGCATATCGAGGCGGAGGCGGATCAGGTCGGGAACTACTCGATCTTGATCCGGGCCTCCGATGAGCCTGCCCGGGTGATCGCCACGCTGGGCGACCTTTCATCCGCGCCGATGAGCGTCGTGCTCAGCGGAGGCGCGCACCCCCTCGCGCTCACCCTGCGCGATGCCGCGCCGCTCTCCGGCCATGTCCGCACCCCCGACGGAAGCGCCGTGCCGACGGTGGTGGTGCAGGCCGTGCCGGTCGCCGAAGCGGAAGAAGCGCGGACGGCTCCGGGTTTGCAGGCGGAGTTTTTCAACACCGGAACATTGACCGGGTTCCCGGTGATGGCCGACACGGAAGTGCCGACGCTGCGCCGCACCGACTTGAGCGTGGATTTCCCGCTCGTGAACAACTCGATCGCCGGAGCGAACTCGGGGGTGACGCGGATCTTTTACGCCCGGTGGAAAGGTCGCATCCGCATCGCGGAGCCGGGCGAATACACCTTTTACGTCGCCGCCAACGACACCGGCCGGTTGGCCATCAACGGAAAGCTGCTGGTTCCCGCAGGCCCTCTTCCTGCGGTCAATACCACGAGGCTCGACGATACGGAAAAGTCCGGCGAGGTGTCACTGGAGGCGGGCGACCACGAAGTCCTGTTGGAATTCTACAACAACGGTGGCCGCGACGGACTCCGGCTCTCATGGTCGCGCGAAGGCAAGGCGAAGGAAGTGATTCCCGCGGACGTGCTCTTCCACGAGCGCACCACGCTGACGCCCCTGACCGTGATCGCCGATGCGCGCGGACGTTTCCGTTTTCCCAAGGCGCTGCCCGGGCGCTACACCCTGCGCGCCCATGTGCCGGGCGGCTTCGCCCAATGGGAGCAGGGCCGGGAGGTCACCGTCGAGGCGGACAAACAACTCGCGAACCTCGATTTCCGGCTCGCGCCCTTCAAGCAGGGCCGGTGGAAAAACTACTCGCACCAGGACGGGCTGCCTTCTGATAATGTCACCGCGGTGTTTCAGGCCACCGACGGCGCCCTTTGGTTTGGGACCGATAACGGGGCGTCACGATTTGATGGGCAGCAATTCTCCAAGGTCACGGCCGAAGTCGGGCTGCCATCTGGTGGTTTGATTACCGCGATCGATGAAGACGGCGAGGGCCGGATGTGGTTTGGAACCGGAAACGGGCTTTGGCTCCATAATTCAAAGGCACGGCTGGGGATGAAGCCCTCGCAAGCTGGCGCGGGCACGAGCCCGGCGAAATCCACCGTCTTCACGACAGCAGATGGGCTCCCGGCGGATGGCGTGACCTCGCTGGCGAAAGACAAGAGGGGCCGGTTGTGGGTGGGAACGACGAAGAGCCTGTGTTATTTCGATCCGTCGGCGTGGAAGGCTGGTGGCAAGCCATTCCTCAAAACGCGCAAGGCACCGGGCCAGGGCGAGCGCGAGGTTCCGCTCCTCGAGGAGCCGATCTTCTCGATGTATGCGGATTCCAAGGGCGGTCTCTGGGCAGGCACCGGGAAAGGGGTGTCACTGATTTCCACGACCGTCGATGGAGCCGACGAGGTTCAAACGTTCACCGCCAGGGACGGGTTGGCGAATGGGGCCGTGACCGCCATCTTTGAAGCAGCGGACGGGGCGATGTGGTTTGGGACGGCCCTTGGGACGGGCGGGAGGGTCTCGCGCCACAATCGCCGCAGCAGTCCCGCTCCGGATTCCGCCCTCCCGCTTTCCAACTCTCCACCTCCATTCTCCTTCACCACCTTCGGCCCGGCCGATGGCCTGCCTGCCATCGGTATCGGCGGCATTGCCCAGGATGCCGCCGGCGCGATGTGGTTTGCCGGAGCTTCCTTTGCGTCGCAGTCCGCGCGCAATGCCGGTCTGGTGCGTTACGACGGCAAGTCGTTCGTCGCCTACAGCACCGCGGACGGACTGGCCTCCGGTTGGGCTTCCCGCATCCGTTTCGACTCCCATGGGGGACTCTGGATCGGCACTGTCAGCGGGGTCTCCCACTTTGATCCATCGTCCTTTATGCTGCTCGGCGAGCAAGATGGGCTGGACCCGGGGCTAGTCCGGCGCATGGCCTCGACCTCCGATGGCAATGTTTGGTTCCTGGTGGGCGCGGACCGGAATCCAAAGCTGTCTCGCTTCGACGGGAAGAAGCTCGTGAAGGTGACGCGGGAGGACGGTCTGTCGGGGACGCGGCCACAGGTTCTTCACGTGGACCGGGACGGCGCCCTGCTCGTTTCCGATGTGGATCGGGGCCAGCCGATCGTCCGATTCGACCCTGCCTCCGCGGCGACCGATCGCCTCAGATTCGCACCGGTGGAGAACTCCCGCCCCGCCTACGCGCTCGCGCGCGCGACGACCGGTGAACTCTGGTTTGGCACTGACAGTGGCGCCTACATTCTGGGGCAACCCGAGGAAGCGGGACAGACCATCGGGGCGGTGCGCCTCGCAGCGGCGGGCCGCGATGGGGTGATGTGGTTCGGCACCCTGGCCGCAAACACGTATTCGATCTGGCGCCGTGAGCCGGAGGCCGGGCCGGGTGAAGCCGGTAAGTGGACGGAGTTCAAGGCCGACCAGTTTTCACCCGGCATTTCGGGCGGCAACATCTTCCAGGCCCTGCTGCCGCTGCCGGACGGCTCCCTGCTGGCCGGCACCATGGGCGGTGTCGTCCGATTCGACGGAGTGAAATTTGCCCCCTGGCCCGCCGAAGTGCCACGCCTGCAAAACCTCCGTTGTTTTAGCCTCGTGCAGGCCGCGGACCAGAGCCTCTGGCTGGCGACGGCGGAAGGCGTCTTCCACACCGATGGCACCGCCTGGGCGAACCTCGACACGCGCGACGGCCTGCCGGAGAACACCGTGAACCGGGTGCATCCGGCGGCAGATGGCACCGTGTGGATCGGCGGATGGGAGAAGGGCCTGGCCCGCTACCGCCCCTCGAAGGTCACCCCGCGCTCCCCCGTCCTGACGCTGCAAACCGACCGCGACTACACCGATCTCGCCGCGCTCCCACGCATCGCCACCGCACAGCGCGTCACCTTCAAATTCGACGTGGTGGATTTCTACACGGCGGTCGCCAAGCGGCAGTATCGCACGCAGCTTTACCAAGGCGCGCGCGACGAAAAGGAACTCGCCGCCCACTGGCAGCCGCCCGGCACGGCCACGCAGTTGGAGCAGACCTTCGCAAAACGCGGCGCGTGGACGCTGGCGGTGCAGTTCATTGACCGCGACCTCAATTACTCCAAGCCCACGCTGGCGAAGTTCAACGTGGTGCTGCCGTGGCACGCGAACATGGCCATCATGATTCCGGCGGGCGTGGGCGTCGTCGGTCTGCTCGGCTGGGCCTTCGCGGCGCGGGCGATAGTCGCCCGGCGCAAGCGCGAAGCGGAGGAGTTGCGCGAAAGGTTGCTGGAGGAGGAACACAAGGCCAAACAAGCATTGGAAAGAAAGAACCTCGAACTCGCTGCTGCCAAGGCCGCCGCCGACGAAGCGAGGGAAGCCGCCGACGAAGCCAATCGCACCAAAAGCCAGTTTCTCGCCAACATGAGCCACGAGCTGCGCACGCCGATGAACGCCATCATCGGCTACAGCGAAATGCTCCAGGAGGAAGCCGAGGACTTGGATCAGAAGGGCTTCATCCCCGACCTCCAAAAAATCCACGGCGCGGGCAAGCATCTGCTCGGCCTCATCAACGACATCCTCGATCTCTCGAAGGTCGAGGCCGGCAAGATGACTTTGTATATCGAAGAATTTGACGTGGCGAAGTTGGTGGATGAAGTCGCCGCCACGGTGCAGCCGCTCATCGCGAAGAACGGCAACAAGCTGGAGGTGCATTGCCCCGCCGCCCTTGGGGTGATGCGCGCCGACGTGACCAAGGTGCGGCAGACGTTGTTCAACCTGTTGAGCAACGCGAGCAAGTTCACGGAGCGCGGAGTGATCACGCTGCGTGTGGAAAAAGTAATCAGTAGGTCAGTCATCAGTAATCAGTCCAGAACTGCCGCCGCCACCGACTCACTGATTACTGGTTCACTGATTACTTTCCGCGTCACCGACACCGGCATCGGCCTGACGCCGGATCAAATCTCGAAACTCTTCCGGGCCTTCAGCCAGGCCGACGCCTCGACCACGCGCAAATTCGGCGGCACCGGCTTGGGCCTGGCCATTAGCCGCAAGTTCTGCCTGCTCATGGGCGGCGACATCACGGTCACCAGCCAGCCGGGCCAAGGCTCGACGTTCACCGTCTCACTGCCTGCGGAAGTTTCCGAGACCCCGCAGCCGACGGAAACGCAAACCATCCGCAGGCTCACCGGGACCGCGCCCGTCGCCACCGGCCCGGTCGTGTTGGTGATCGATGACGACCCGACAGTGCGCGACTTGATGGCCCGTTCTTTGGGCAAGGATGGATTTCGCGTTGAAGTCGCGGCGGATGGGCGGACCGGCTTGGAGATGGCCCGGCGCCTCAAGCCCGCCGTCATCACCCTCGACGTGATGATGCCCGGCCTGGACGGTTGGGCCGTGCTCACCGCGCTCAAGGCCGACCCGGAAACCGCGAACATCCCCGTCATTATGATGACCATTGTGGATGACAAGAACATGGGCTTCGCGCTGGGCGCGGCGGACTACTTCACCAAGCCCATTGACTGGCAGCGCCTGAGCGGCGCGTTGAAGAAGCACCGCCAGCCCGCCGCTTCCCAGACCGTGCTGGTGGTTGAAGACGACGGTCCGACGCGCGAGATGCTGCGCCGCACGCTGGAGAAAGATGGCTGGAAAGTCGCCGAGGCCGTGAATGGCCGCGAGGGCCTGGAGCGCGTCGCCGCCGAAGTGCCGGCGATGATCCTGCTCGACCTCATGATGCCCGAGATGGACGGCTTCGGCTTCATGCAGGAATTGCGCAAGCGTCCCGACTGCGCGCAAGTCCCGGTCATGGTCATCACCGCCAAGGACATTACCGCCGAGGACCGCCGCCGCCTGAGCGGCGAGGTCACGAAGATTCTCCAGAAGGACTCGATGAGCCGCGAGCAGTTGCTGGCGGAGGTCAGCTCGCTCGTGGCCAGGGAAATCGAGTTTCACATTTGAGTACCGAAAGAAACACCCGCCACGAATGGACACGATGAGAAGCGAATCAGAAGGGAACGCCGAGCATTGCTCGACGCTCCGCTGCCATCGTTCCGTATTTCTCATTGGTGTTTATTCGTGACCATTTGTGATTAACTCCCGCCTCGTATGACCAAGATCCTCCTCGTCGAAGACAACGAAATGAACCGCGACATGCTCTCGCGCCGGCTCGAACGCAAAGGCTACGCCGTCACCATCGCCATCGATGGCCAACAAGGCGTCGAGATGGCCAACAGCGAAGCGCCCGCGCTCATCCTCATGGACATGAGCCTGCCGGTGATTGATGGCTGGGAAGCGACACGGCGGATCAAAGCCGACGAGCGCACCAAGCACATTCCCGTCATCGCGCTCACCGCCCATGCCATGCAGGGCGACGAGCAGAGGGCGCGCGAGGCGGGCTGCAACGACTACGACACCAAGCCGGTCGAACTGCCCCGCCTGCTCGGCAAGATGGAAGCCTTGCTCGGAGGACCGCCGGCTGCATGAACGAGAACGAACTCCGGAACCGTCCGGCTTCCCCAGCCCCGCCGCCCAGCTTGAAGCACGAGCTGCGCACGCCGCTCAATCACATCATCGGTTACTGCGAGATGCTCACGGAGGAGGCGCAGGACGGCGGACTGACGAAGTTTCTCCCGGACTTGGAACGCATTCACGCCGCCGGACACCAGTTGCTCGGGGTCATCAACGAAGTCTGCGATCCGGTGAAGCTGCCGGTTTACCAGGCCAATCCCGGCTTGATCGATCACGACATCCGCACGCCACTGAATCAGATCATTGGCTATGCAGAAATGTTGCAAGAGGAGGCGCGCACCGCCGGACACGGCAGCTTCGTCACGGATCTCGAACGGATTCACACCGCTGCCCGCGAACTGCTCCGCCGCGTCCTGCTCCACTTCGCTCCCGCCCCCCAGACCGGGCACGCCTCGGAAGGTGCGACCACCATTTTTCGCCGCCACTCCCCGTCCCGCCCAGTCGTCGCGCCGGCTCTGACCGGCAAGCTGCTCGTGGTGGATGACGACGAGGGCAACCGCGTGATGCTGGCGCGCCGACTCGAACGCCTCGGCCACCAGACCATCCTCGCGAAAAACGGCCGTGAGGCGCTGAACAAGCTGCGCGCCGAGCCGTTCGACCTGATGCTGCTCGACATCCAGATGCCGGAGATGAACGGCTACGAGGTTCTGGAAGTGCTGAAGGCCGACGCCACACTCAGTCAGATTCCGGTCATCGTGCTCTCGGCCTCGGACGAGATCGAGCGCGTGGCCCGCTGCATCGAGATGGGCGCGGAGGATTACCTGCCCAAGCCTTTCGACGCGGTGCTGCTGCGCGCCCGCATCAGTGCCTGTCTGGAGAAGAAGCAGCTTCGCCAGCGCGAGCGCGAAGCCTTCGAGGCTTTGCAGCAAAGCCAGAAAATCCTCTCGGACGAACTGGCCGAGGCCGCGCAGTACGTGCGTTCGCTCCTGCCCACGCCGCTGGAAAGCGGTCCGGTGCGCACCGCCTGGCGCTTCCAGCCCAGCACCCAACTGGGTGGCGACGCCTTCGGCCACCACTGGCTGGATGAAACACATTTCGCCTTTTACCTGCTCGACGTCTGCGGCCACGGCGTGGGCGCGGCGCTGCTCTCGGTCTCGGTCTTGAACACGCTGACCAACCGCACCATGAGCGGGGTGAATTTCCTCGACCCGGCCGCGGTGCTCAGCGGATTGAACCGCACCTTCGCGATGGAAAAGCAGAACAACCTGTTCTTCACCATCTGGTACGGGGTGTATGCCACGGACACGCGGGCGCTGGCGTTTGCGAGCGGTGGACATCCGCCCGCCGTGCTCATGGCACCGGACACGGCCGGTTCGGGAGGACAACTGCTCTCCGTGCCCGGCCCGATCATCGGCGGCTTTCCCGAAGCGCGCTTCACCAACGGGAGCCGCACCCTCGCGCCGGGCAGCGACCTTTACGTCCTGAGCGACGGCGCGTATGAGCTCGCGCGCCCGGATGGAACGATGGTGCAGTTTGAGGATTTCACCGCGCAACTGGCGATGTCCGGCAGCGAGACGCGACTCGATTCGATCCTGAACTGGGCGCAGGCCGTGCGCGGCGGGGCGAAATTTGAAGACGATGTTTCCCTGCTGGAACTCAGGTTCACCTGAAAGTGGTTGCGGTGCCCTCCGACGCTATCCGGCGCGCTGGATCGTCAGCGTGACAATGTTTTTCGCTCCCTCACGACGATATTCCACGCCGTCCATCAGCTTCCGCATCATGTGAATGCCCAAGCCGCCGATGGGGCGTGTTTCCAACGGCGCAGTCGTATCCACAGGTGGATGGGTGAGCGGATTGAACGCGCGTCCGTCGTCCATGACTTCCGCTTGCACCAGGTCGCCCGCCATCGAGAGCCGGACTTGGATCCAATGTTCCTCTGCGTCCGCGTGGCCGTAGGAGATGATGTTCGTGACCCACTCCGCGAGCGAAAGATCGAACGCCTGGACGACGGCGGGCGGGAGCCTGTGGGCGGCGGAAAAGTTTTGCACCTCGTCGCCCAGCCGGCGCAGTTCGCCGAGCTGGTTGCACAATCGGAATTCCAAAGGAGCGGTCATTGACGGGAGATGCGACCCGGGCCAGGTGCCGATTCAGGCCAGCCCCGGAGGCCGCGCCCCCTCGACCATCTGCTCGCGGAAACCTGTCATCACCAGAACCGCGTCCACTTCCGGCGAGGGGTTGGCGACGTAAAAACTCTTGCCGCTGCTTTTCATCTGCCGCCAGGTCTGAAGCAAGACGCGCAAGCCGGCGGAACAAAGGAAGGTGGCCTGGCTCAGGTTGACGTAAATTGTTTTCGCCCCGGCCCGCATGGCGGCCAGCGTCTCGAGTTCGAGCTGGTTGGCCCCGGCCCCGTCGATGCGGCCCGAAATGAGAAGCTCATGGCTCTCGTTGGTGATGCTCTTGGAAATTTCCATAAATGCGCCTAATGCTTCGGGCCAGTCTGCGTGGTGCGGCTCACGTATTCAACACCTTCAACGCCTTCTTGCAGTTCGACGGGCGGAGAATGAGCAGGCCCTTCTTGGAATTCGGCGCGGTGGCGCAGTAGGCGTACTCGATGTTGATCCGAGCCTTGGACAGCTTGTGCGCGATCTGCGCGAGCGAGCCGGGCCGGTTGTCACCCTCGATCATCAGCACCTCGTTCTCGACCACGAGCGTGGCGTGCTCCTCGAACATGAGCATGGCCTTGCGCGTGTCGCTCACGATCATCCGCACCACCGTGTGGTCCACGGTGTCGCTGGTGGTCAGGGCGTAAATGTTGATCTTGGCTTCCTCCATCGAGTCGCACATGCGCGCGAGCGTGCCGGGTTTGTTTTCCAGGAAAAGGGCGAGTTGGGTGGCAATGTGCATAAGTAAGTTTCCTTTCATCTGCGCCGGGCGTCATGCCGCGACGGTGTGCGGAGCATAGAAGCGGGGGTGAGGAGTGCCAACGAATTTTCCGGTGGGCCCCGGAGTTGCGTTGTGAACAACATTTCAAAAAAAGCCGTTGACGCTGTTTCGCTGCTGCATCACACATAACGAACCCAGACGCGTCTGGTATCGTAAATTCCGATTCAGTTCTGATGCAGATTGAAGCGTTGAAAATCTATTGCGACGTGGCCCGGTTCCGCAGCTTCTCGCGCGGGGCCGAGGCCAATGACGTTTTGCAATCCAGCGCCAGCCAGGCTGTGCAGAACATCGAGGAGAATCTGGGTGTCTCGCTCATCGACCGCTCCTGCCGCCCGTGGGAACTCACCGACGAGGGCAAACTTTTCTACGACGGCTGCCGCGAGGTGCTGGACAAATACGAGGATGTCGTCGCGCGGGTGAAGCGTGCCCGCGCCAGTGGCAACTCCGTCATCCGCATCGCCGCCATCTACTCCGTCAACATGCGCGACATGACGCAACGCGTGCAGGACTTCATGCGCGCCCAGGCCGACACGAAGGTGGAGGTGGAGTACGCCCATCCGGCCAGCGTGCTGGAGCGGGTGCTCAACGATGAAGTGGAACTGGGCATCATCTCTTATCCCGATGAACGGCGTGGTTTGACCGTGCTGCCGTGGCGCGAGCAGGAGATGGTTCTGGTCTGCACACCGCAGCACCGGCTGGCGAAGCTCAAGAGCGTGGAAGTGAAGCAGCTTCGGAACGAAATCTTCGTCGGCTTCGACACCGACCTCGTCATCGCCAAGAAGATTGATCGGTTTCTCAAGGATCATGGCATGGAGCCGAACGTCGCGGTGCGCTTCGACAACATTGAGGCGGCCAAGCGCGCGGTGGAGGCCGGATCGGGCGTCGCGATTCTGCCGCGCCCCACGCTGGAGAACGAGATCGAGTTGGGCACGCTGGCGGCGGTGCCGCTGGCGGGCGGCAAGTTCACGCGCCCGCTCGGCATCATTCATCGCAAGGGCCGGAAATTTTATCCGAACACCGAGGCGTTTATTGAAGTGCTGAAGAACGGTACGAACGGCAATCACGCGAAGAATGGAAACGGTGGGCATGTGAATGGTGTGGTGAAGAATGGGGTGGCGAAGGTGACGCGGAGAAAGGCGGCGAGGAATTCATGAGCGCGCGACTTTGCCAAGCCCCGAAGGGGCGTAATTCGTCAGCCCAGGGCAAAGCCCTGGGTGCCCCGGCGCAATTATTGTTCAGCCCTGAAAGGGCGAAACAAAATCGTTCCGCCCTTTCAGGGCTGGTTTCGTTTCCGAACTTTGAACCCAGGGCTTTGCCCTGGGCTGACGAATGGCGCGCTTTCAGCGCTGAACATCTGCGCCGGTTCACACCGGCGGCTGTGACGAACGGATTTTTGTTATGCTAACCGCACCCAAAGCTCAAGGGCTCTACGACCCGCAACACGAACACGACGCCTGCGGCGTTGGCTTCATCGCGCACGTCAAGGGCAAGAAGTCCCACGGCATCATCCGCGACGCGATTGGCGCGCTGGTGAGGTTGAATCACCGTGGCGCTTGCGGCTGCGAGACCAACACGGGCGACGGCGCGGGCATTCTCCTGCAGGTGCCGCACGAGTTTTTGCAGACCGTCACAGCGCAGGACAAAATTTCTTTGCCGGGCGCGAAGGAATACGGCGTGGGCCAAATCTTCCTGCCGCAGGACGCCGGTCAGCGCGCGGAGTGCGAGAAGCTGTTCAACCAGATCGTCGCCGAGGAAGGTCAGACGGTTCTCGGCTGGCGCACCGTGCCGACGAACAACTCATCAATCGGTTTCACGGCCAAGGCGAGCGAACCCTTTGTCCGCCAAGTGTTCATCGGGCGCAACGCCAAGCTCGCCGACGACATGGCCTTCGAGCGCAAGCTCTACATCATCCGCAAGTGCGCGGAGAATCTCATCCGCTACGGCCGCACCGGCGTGAAGGTCGCGGGCGGCGAACATTTTTACGTCTCGTCGCTCTCCTACAAGACGCTGACTTACAAAGGCATGTTGATGCCGGAGCAGGTTGATCAATATTTTCCCGACCTGCGTGACGAGTCCATGATCACGGCCATCGCGCTGGTGCATTCGCGCTTCAGCACGAACACGTTCCCGAGCTGGCCGCGCGCGCATCCCAACCGCTACCTCGCGCACAACGGCGAAATCAACACGCTGCGCGGCAACGTGAACTGGTTGAACGCGCGCCAGATGCTTTTCGAGAGCGACGTCTGGGGCGATGATCTCAAGAAGCTTCTGCCCGTGGCAAACACCGACGGCTCGGACTCGGCGGTCTTCGACAACTGCCTCGAACTGCTCGTGCTCTCTGGCTACTCGCTGCCGCACGCGATGATGATGATGATTCCCGAGCCGTGGGAAAATCATCCCGCCATGCCCGACGAGAAGCGCGCCTTCTACCAGTTCCACAGTTGCCTGATGGAACCGTGGGACGGCCCGGCTTCGATGACCTTCACCGACGGCATACGTATGGGCGCGTCGCTCGACCGCAACGGCCTGCGTCCGTCGCGTTACTACGTGACGAAGGACGACCTGGTCATCATGGCGTCGGAAGTTGGCGTGGTGGATGTCGCGCCGGAAAACGTGGCTTACAAGGGCCGCCTGCAACCGGGTCGCATGTTCCTCATCGACACCGAGCAGGGGCGGATCATTTCGGACGAGGAGTTGAAGAATACCATCTCCACGCAGCAGCCGTATCGCGCGTGGTTGACGGAAAACCTGATCGACTTCGCCACGCTGCCCGTGCCTCCGCACCAACACGAACCGGATCACGACACTGTGCTCCAGCGCGAACTCGCGTTCGGCTACACCTTCGAGGACTGCCGCCGGCTTATCCTGCCGATGGCGAAGGACGGCGGTGAACCCATCGGCTCGATGGGCACCGACACGCCGCTGGCCGTGCTCTCGGACAAGCCGCAGATCATCTACAACTACTTCAAGCAGTTGTTCGCGCAGGTCACGAACCCGCCGATTGACGCGATCCGCGAGGAGATCATCACCTCGGCCTTCACGCTGATTGGCTCGGAGAAAAATCTGCTCAAGCCCGGACCCGACAGTTGCCGGATGCTTCAGCTTCACGGCCCAATTCTCGACAACGAGCAACTCGAACAGTTGCGCCACATCGACAAGCCGGGCTTCAAATCCGTCACGCTGCCGATTCTTTATCGAGTGGGGAGCGCGCCCGCCTCGGGCGCACCAGTCGGCGCCTCGCCGATTGGATCGAGTGCGCAAGATGGTTCCGTGGTCTCGGGCGATTCTCACGCGTCAGAGGTTTTCGGCGGGGCGCCGAAAACAGCGGGCGGGGCGCCCGCGCTCCCCAGCGCCGAAACCGAGGAAGGTCGATCTCTCGAAGCCGCACTCGCCGAGTTGTTCGCGAAAGCCAGTCAGGCCATCAAGGACGGGGCGAACATTCTCATCCTCTCCGACCGTGGTATTACGCATGACCTCGCGGCCATTCCCGCGCTGCTCGCGGTGGCGGGCCTGCATCACCATCTGATTCGCGAAGGCACGCGCACGAAGATTGGTCTCGTGCTGGAATCCGGCGAGCCGCGCGAAGTGCATCACATGGCCGTGCTCATTGGCTACGGCTGCGGCGCCATCAATCCGTATCTCGCGTTCGAAGCCATCGACGACATGATTCGCGAGGGGCTGCTCGAAGGCATTGACCACAAGAAGGGCGTCAAAAACTTCATCAAGGCCTGCACCAAGAGCGTCATCAAAACGATGTCCAAGATGGGCATCTCGACCGTGGCGAGCTATCGCGGCGCGCAAATCTTCGAGGCCATCGGCCTGAACAAGGATGTCATCTCGAAGTATTTCACCGGCACCTCGTCGCAGGTGGAAGGCGCGGGCATTGATGTGCTCGCGAAGGAATCCAAGCTGCGCCATCGCGCCGGTTTCCCCGAGCGCGGCGAGCATGTGCCGACGCTCGACGTGGGCGGCCAGTATCAATATCGCGCGGGTGGCGAGTATCACCTGTTCAATCCCGAGAGCATTCACAAGCTCCAGCTCTCGTCGCGCACGAACAACTACAAGGTGTTCCAGGAATACGCGACCGAGATCAACGACCAGCTCAAGCATCTCTGCACGTTGCGCGGCATGTTCGATCTGAAGTATCTGCCGACGCCGATTCCGATTGAGGAAGTCGAGTCCGTCGAGGCGCTGATGACGCGCTTCAAGTCCGGCGCGATGAGTTATGGCTCCATCTCCAGCGAGGCGCACGAGACGCTCGCCATCGCCATGAACCGCATCGGCGGACGCAGCAACACGGGCGAAGGCGGCGAAGACCCCGCGCGCTTCACCTGGACCAACGAGCAGGGCGACTCGAAGAACAGCGCCATCAAACAGGTCGCCAGCGGGCGCTTCGGCGTGACGAGCAACTACCTCGTCAACGCGAAGGAAATTCAGATCAAGATGGCGCAGGGCGCGAAGCCCGGCGAGGGCGGCCAGCTTCCTGGCAAGAAAGTGTATCCGTGGATCGCCAAGGTCCGTTACTCGACGCCCGGCGTGGAACTCATTTCACCGCCGCCGCACCATGACATCTACTCCATCGAAGATTTGGCGGAGCTTATCCATGACTTGAAGAACGCCAACTCCGATGCGCGCATCAGCGTGAAGCTCGTTTCGGAAATCGGCGTCGGCACCATCGCGTCCGGCGTCGCGAAGGGTCATGCGGACGTGATTCTCATCAGCGGCTTCGATGGCGGCACGGGCGCATCGCCGCTCAGTTCCATCAAGCACGCGGGCACGCCGTGGGAACTCGGCCTCGCCGAGGCGCACCAGACGCTGGTGTTGAACAATCTGCGCAGCCGCGTGTTTGTCGAGACGGACGGCCAGTTGAAGACCGGTCGCGACGTGGCGATTGCCGCGCTGCTCGGCGCGGAGCAGTTCGGTTTCGCGACCGCGCCGCTCGTCGTCATGGGTTGCATCATGATGCGCGTCTGCCACAGCGACACTTGCCCGGTGGGCGTGGCGACGCAGAATCCGGAGTTGCGCAAGAAGTTCGCCGGCAACCCGGATCACGTCGTGAACTTCTTCAAGATGGTCGCGCAAAACCTGCGCGAGGAAATGGCGAAGCTCGGCTTCCGCACCATTAACGAGATGGTCGGCCGTACCGACATGCTCGGCACGAACCAGGTCATTGCCCACTACAAGGCCAAGGGCCTGGACTTCAGCAAGATGTTCCACCAGCCGCAGGTTGGCCCCGAAGTCGGGCGCTACCGCATGCAGGATCAGGATCACGGACTTGAAGCGTCGCTCGATCGTACGCATCTGTTCGACATCTGCGCGCCCGCGCTCGACCGCGGCGAGAAGGTCCAGGCCACGCTGCCCATCTGCAACGTCAACCGTGTCGTCTGCACCCAGGTCGGCAGCAAGCTGACCAAGAAATACGGCGGCGATGGACTGCCCGAGGACACCATTCACCTCAAGTTCAACGGCTCGGCGGGGCAGAGCCTCGGTGCGTTCGTGCCGCGCGGTATCACCATCGAACTCGAAGGCGACGCGAACGATTACATCGGCAAGGGACTGAGCGGCGGCAAGATCATGGTCTATCCGCCCAAGGCTTCGACCTTCGTGGCCGAGGACAACATGATCGTCGGCAACGTCGGGCTCTACGGCGCGACCAGCGGCGAGGTTTACATCCGCGGCATGGCGGGCGAACGCTTCTGCGTGCGCAACTCCGGCGTGCATGCGGTCGTCGAAGCCGTGGGCGACCACGGTTGCGAATACATGACCGGCGGACGCGTGGTCGTGCTCGGCGCGACGGGCCGCAACTTCGCCGCCGGCATGAGCGGCGGTGTGGCCTACGTGCTCGACGTCACGGGAGATTTCCCGAGCCGTTGCAACAAGGAACTCGTCGAACTCGGCCAGCTCACCGAGGCGCTGGAAATCGCCGAAGTGCGCGGCATGATCGACCGTCACGCCCGCTACACCCACAGCACGCGCGCACAGCACATCCTCAAGCTTTGGGACGACATGCTGCCGAAGTTCGTGAAGGTGATGCCCAAGGATTACAAGCGGATGCTGGAGTGCATCGACCGCGCCGAGAAGAGCGGGCTGAAGGGTGAAGAGGCGCTGCTGAAAGCGTTTCAGGAGAACATGAGTGGGGCGGCGGCGGGTGGGAAGTAAGACCAAGTGAACCGCATGCACAGCAAAGACGAACTCACGCCATTCCTGCTGGAGACTTTCCGGCGGGCTAAAGCGGAATTGCCGAAGGACATTGGCAGTCGATTAACGTCGAGTGATCACGTTCGCAATCACGGCAGCTACAAGACGTTTTTCCTCTTCAATGTTTGGGATGTGCATCAAGCGGACGTCTTGCAGCGGGATCACTTCTGCTACTGTTTTGGCTATCATCAATCTGATGTTCTGAAGCAGAGAAAGAACGAAGGTCGGACTTGGTTCCTTCATCTTTGGATCAACACGATTCGTTTGTATCGCAGCCAAGCTGAAATTCGCGAAATTCTTGAGAAGGACGTGAAGAAGGCTTGCCCGAAAGGTTTTACGTACAAGGCGACTGAGCGCTTTGTGGAAGCCAAGATGAGTTTTGAATTTGAGAAGCCTCTTTCCCAATTGCCTGACTTTCTTGCACCACAGTACGTAAAGCTCATCGGGGCATTGCATCCTGTACTGCTGCCCATCATCGACGCCTTCACGCAACCGCTCTCGAAGGAGGAGCGTGGAGAAGCAATCTTGGGTCGAAAGCGGCTGTATCACGGTCCCGCCTCGTATCCTAGCCCCGAGAAAATTCGCGAATACACGCGTTCCATTCCGGCAAGTTGGCGTCCGATCATCCTCGCGAAGTATGACCACGAGTGCGTGCTTTGCAAAAATCCGTTGAGTGCAAGGACCGCGCACATGGATCACATCATTCCTTTCTCCCGTGGTGGGGACACGCGAATTGAAAATCTGCGGCCTCTGTGCGCGCCCTGCAATCTTCGGCGTGGCAATCGCGATGACGTTTGATGAACGAATTAGTCACATCAAAGTTGAGTTCCCGCCGCGCCCTGGAGCGTGGGCTTCGTCACGCCCCTTCAGGGCCGGAGAATTTTTCCACGCTCCCACCCAGGGCTTTGCCCTGGGCTATCGAATCGCGCGCCTTCAGCGCTGGGAGCACACGCGCCCTCGCGTGTTGTGTTCCGCGCCCTCGCGGAACACCGGAGGACGCGCACATTTTCCACGCGCTTGAATTCTCGAACGCCTCACCCCGGCCCGCGAGGGCGCGGGCCGGAACACGCGAGGCGCGTGTGCTCCCCTCGGGTAGCACAGGCCACTGGCCTGTCGCGCCGGGCAACCTGCGCGGCGCAACGGCGGCGCGCTCTCTCACTCCCCACGCCTGCTGGAAAACTCCGCGCGCCATCACCCTTCCGTTCGGCGGGTCGCCGAACGGCACCGGCGAGTCACCCGTGCTACCCGCGCTTTCACGCACGTATTTCTCAGCCCCAACGGGGCGTCATTCGACAGCCCAGGGCAAAGCCCTGGGTCACACGCCCGAAATTTTCTCCCGCCCTGAAAGGGCGGAACTCCATCGTCACGCCCCTTCAGGGCTGGAGAATTTTTCCACGCTCCCACCCAGGGCTTTGCCCTGGGCTATCGAATCGCGCGCCTTCAGCGCTGGGAGCACACGCGCCCTCGCGTGTTGTGTTCCGCGCCCTCGCGGAACACCGGAGGACGCGCACATTTTCCACGCGCTTGAATTCTCGAACGCCTCACCCCGCCCCGCGAGGGCGCGGGTCGGAACACGCGAGGCGCGTGTGCTCCCCTCGGGTAGCACAGGCCACTGGCCTGTCGCGCCGGGCAACCTGCCCGGCGCAACGGCGGCGCGCTCTCTCGCTCCCCACGCCCGCTGGAAAACTCCGCGCGCCATCCCCCTTCCGTTCGGCGGGTCGCCGAACGGCACCGGCGCGTCGCCTGTGCCACCCACAACGCCAACGGCGTTGCATCCTTCAGCCCAAGGTTGCCGAGTCCGCGAGGCTACCCTGGGTGAAACGTCCCAAACCGTTTCAACCCTGAAGGGGTTGAATCATGGGCGCGTGCGGCGGGCTGCAACCCTTGCAGGGTTGGGAAAATCTTCCGGCCCGTTGACCCAGGGTAGCTCCTGCGTCGCAACCCTGGGCTGGATGATGGAACCCCGTTGGGGTTCTCCAAACGTGCGTCGCGTTACTTCAACGCGTCACGGCACATTCATCCGTCACGACCTTCCGAAAGCGGCGCTAAAGCGACCGCACTCCAAACGCTGTCGCGTCGCAGCCAACGCCTCGTGCTGCGCGGAGCGTTTGGAGTGCGGTCGGGTTAGCGCCGCTTTTCCCTTGCACGGCGAGACGCGCCATTTTGCAACAACGCCGTCCGCCCGCCCGCCATTGGTGTTTGGTGTTTGGAATTTATTTGGAGTTTGGAGTTTGGGATTTGGAGTTTCGGCAGGAACCGTAACCAGCGCCGACACTCTCCCCCGTCCCGTCGTTTTCACGGTCATAGAAAAAGTTTAATCGTTATGGGCAAACCAACAGGATTCATGGAGTTCAAGCGCGAGTTGCCGGCGGACCAGCCGGAGCTGAAGCGCATCGCACATTGGAACGAGTTCCACGAGCACATGCCGGAGCCGAAGCTCAAGCAGCAGGGCGCGCGGTGCATGGATTGCGGCGTGCCGTTCTGCCACAACGGCCGGCTGCTCGCGGGCATGGCCTCGGGCTGCCCGATCAACAACCTCATTCCCGAGTGGAACGATCTCGTTTATCGCGGCCTGTGGTCGGAGGCGCTGGAGCGGTTGCACAAGACGAACAACTTCCCGGAGTTCACGGGACGCGTCTGTCCTGCGCCGTGCGAAGGTTCGTGCGTGCTCGGCATCAACGAGCCGCCGGTCACGATCAAGAACATCGAGTGCGCCATCGTGGACAAGGGCTGGGAAGAAGGTTGGATCAAGCCCTTCACGCCGGTGACGCGCACGGGCAAGAAGGTCGCCGTGGTCGGCTCCGGCCCCGCCGGACTCAGCGCCGCCGAGCAATTGAACAGCGCCGGTCACGACGTGACGGTTTATGAGCGCGCGGATCGCATCGGCGGTCTGCTCATGTACGGCATCCCGAACATGAAGCTCGACAAGAAGGAAGTCGTGCAGCGCCGCGTGGATTTGATGGCGGCGGCGGGGATCAAGTTTGTGACCAACACGGAGATTGGAAAGAACCTTCCCGCCGAGCAATTGATGAAGGACTTCGACGCCGTGGTGCTCTGCACCGGCGCGACCAAGCCGCGTGACTTGCCCATCGAAGGCCGCCAGCTCAAGGGCGTCCACTTCGCGATGGAGTTCCTGACCGCGAACACCAAGGCGCTGCTCGACCAGCACAAGAACGGCAGCTTCATTGACGCGACGGGCAAGGACGTCGTGGTGATCGGGGGCGGCGACACCGGCACAGACTGCGTGGGCACCTCGATGCGCCACGGGTGCAAGAGCCTGGTGCAATTGGAAATTCTCCCCCGGCCGCCTTTGGAGCGCGCCTCCGACAATCCGTGGCCGCAGTGGCCGAAGACCTACAAGATGGATTACGGCCAGGAGGAAGCCGCCGCGAAATTCGGCGCGGACCCGCGCGTCTATCTCGTGACCGCGAAGAAGTTCCTCGCCGACGAGCAAGGCCACGTGCAGGGCGTGGAGATCGTGGACGTGAAATGGGAACGCAACGACAAAGGCCAGTTCGTCCCGGTGCAACTGGAAGAAACCAAGCGCGTCCTCCCCGCCCAACTCGTCCTGCTCGCGATGGGTTTCCTCGGGCCGGAAGAAACCATCGCGCAGCAGCTCAACCTCACGCGCGATGAGCGTTCGAACTACAAAGCGGAATACGGCAAGTACACGACGAACATTCCCGCCGTGTTCTCAGCGGGCGACTGCCGCCGCGGTCAAAGTCTGGTGGTGTGGGCGATCAACGAAGGCCGTCAGGCCGCGCGTGAGTGTGATCGTTTCCTGATGGGCAGCACGACGCTGCCGTAGCGGAGAGGAGCGGCGGACAGCCTTGTCCGCCGCAGCCAACGCCTTGCGCCCAGAAACAGCGGACAAGGCTGTCCGCTGCTCCGCTATTTCGCCGCCAAGGAATCTTCGATGGAGACTACGTGCAGCGGGCTGATGGTATGGCTCACGTCTTTGTCATCAATGATGACGATGGTGCGCGAAGTCAGGGCGATGAAGTCGCGATGGGGTACGGCAAAACGGCGTCCGTCGGAAACGCGCACCGCAAAGGCCCGGAAGCTCGGTTCCAACCGCTCTTTGATTTGCTCAATGACCATACGCGCAAGCTAGGTGGAACGCCCGGCCGATTCAAGCGGGAGAAGGCCGGTGCCGGCACCTCACTTTTCGCCCCAAGATTCTTCGTGATAAACTCGCGGACTCAGCGGTCCGCGCTCCGTTACTTCCCCTGACGCTCGGCCTTCTCGCGGGCGCGGCGTTCCTTCTCCAGCAGCTTGCGCTGATACTCGGCTTCTTCGCGGCGGGTCTTGGTGATTTCGGGCGAGGCATCGAGGCTCTCGGCGGTGTGCAGCGCGGCCAGCTCCGGCGTGGGCAGCACGGTCGGCCGGATGAGCACCATCAGCTCCACGCGGCGCGTGCTGTCGCTGCTGCTGCGGAACAACATGCCGAGGCCGGGAATGTCTTTCAGGAACGGCACGCCGCCCTTGGACTTGCTCTTCGAGGTGGAGATGAAGCCGCCCAGCATGATGGTGTCGCGGTCGTGGACGGCCACGTAGGACTGGGCCCTGCGCTCGATGGTCGAGGGCACGGCGTTGCCGTCGATTTGCACGTCGTCGCCGGGCTGGGAGATGTTCTGGGAGATGTCCATGACCACGAGGCCGTCCTGGTTGATGATGGGCATCACGTCCAGGCTGATGCCGATGGAGAGCTGGGAATACTGGGAGGAGTTGCCGTTGCCGCCGAAGCTGTTGTTGAAGGTGCTGGTGATGTAGGGGCGTGTCTCGCCGACGAAGATGTTCGCGGCCTTGGCCGTGGAAGTCACGACGCTGGGGCGCGAGAGGACGTTGATGCGGGAGTCGTTGGCGGCGGCGGTGAGAGCGAAGTCGAAGTCCTGGTTGAGCTTGCCGAAGTAATTGAAGCCCGAGCCGAGCAGGTTCGAGGCACCGGAGAAGCCGGTCAAAGTCTTGGGGTTCACAAAGCCCGGGCCGAAGACGGAGCCGCCCGCGTAGTCGAGGTCGCCCGCGCTTTGACTGTTCTGTCTCATGCTCACCCCGAGGCTTTTGCCGTCGCCGAGATTGACTTCAAGGATGAGCGCTTCGATGCGGACCTGCGGGAGCACCACGTCGAGCTTGGAGATGATGTTGCTAATGACGATGAGATCCGCGCGCTCGGCGAACACGAGGAGGGCGTTGGAGCGCTCGTCGGGAATGATCTTGGCGTTGCCGATGAGGATGAAGTCGCCGCCCGCGCCGCCCGCGCCGCCGACCGCGCGATTGACGGCCGTGGTGAGGCGGTTGCCGGTGGCGGTGCCGGTGCGGTTGAACGCGCCGGGATTGGCCGCGCCACCGGAGGTGTTGCCGAGCCGGTTCACACCGCTGTTGCCGCCGTATTGGCTGCCGCCGATGCCGCCGCGATTGCCGCCACCAAACTGGCTGCCGCCGAGTCCGCCGCCGCCGCCGAGACCGCCGCCGAGGCCACCTCCACCGCCGAATCCGCCCGCGCCGCCGAAGCCTCCCGCTCCCCCGCTGAATCCGCCCGCGCCCGCGCCGCCGCTGAGGCCGGAGCCGGTCGTCGCGCCGAGTCCGCTGAGCACGCCGGCGATTTCACCCGCCGTCGCGTATTTGATTGGAATGACCACGGTCTCGATGGTCACGGGCAGGGCCACGTCCACGAGCTCGAGAATTTCCAGCATCCGCTTCACGTTTTCCGCGTAGTCGCGGATGACGAGCACGGGGCTGCCCTTCACGCCGAGCAGGCCCTGCTGCAGTTTCGTGTAGGGGGCGAGAATGCTCAGCGCGTCCTCCGGCGTGAGATGTTTGAGCGTGACGACCTGCGCGATGGGCACGCCCTGCGCGTCGGGGAGCGAGTCGTAAGTGTTGGTCGAAAAGGGCGTGGCTTCCGGGCCGATGCCGGCCTGCGGGACAATCTTGAGAAATTTTTCGCCCTGCGGAATGACGGCGATCTGGTTGAGGCCGAGAATGGTGTTGAGGGCGTTGATGGCCTCTTCCTTCGTGAGTGCGCTCTGGTTGTGGATGGAAATTTTCGTCGTGAGCGGAACCTGCGGCGACTTGAGCAGGGTCTTGCCGGTCAGCTCGGCGTAAACATCGAGGAACTGACCGAGTTCCATCTCCTGAAACTTGATCATGCCCGCCTTAATCGGTTCGTCGGTCTTGAACTGCCCCCGGACGACGATGTTCGAGCCGCCGGTGCCCGCGCCGCCCGCGCCGGCGGCTCCGAAGACGTTGGGAAGCGCGCCGGGTGCGCCGGGCGTGCCGCCGCCGGGCGCGGGGACGGCGACATTGCCGGCGGGCGTGGCGGGTGCGCCGGGCAAGCGCGGGGCGCGGTTGAAGTTGGTGGTCGGCGCGAACATGGACGGGGTCGCCGGCCTCGGCACGCCGGGTGCGCCGGGCGGCGGCGGAACTTGCGCGTGCGCCAACGTCGCCACGAGGAGCAGCGACCCGAGGAAATTTTTCACGACCGTTTTCATTTCTTTATTGGACTGTTGGTTTTGGCCGGCGCGTTGGTCTTGGCAAACGGCGAGGCGGGCTTGGCCGCAGCCGTGGAGGGAGCGGGCTTGGCACCCGGGGCGGGCGCGGGCGCGGCGGATTTCAGCGGCGCTTTCTTCGCGTAACTGGCCACGAGCGTGATGTTGCCCTGCAACTTGTGGCGCGGCGGATCGGGATTGAGCGTCATGCTGCGCACGCGAATGAGCGAGCCGCCGGTGCCCAGGCTGTGCAGAAATTCAACGAGCGCCTTTTCTTCCGCGACAAAATTGAGGACGCCGATCTGCTCCTCGAAGAACTGGTTGGTCTTGCCGCCGAGGGACATCGCGGCCTGGCGCTGGGGGTCATATTTATTGACCTGCACGCCACTGAGCACAGCTTGGTTCTGCACGGTGGTGGACATTTTCACGGCCTGTTCCCCGGAATCCACCGCCGCGCCTTGCGTCTCCAGCTCCTTCATCTGCAAGTGGTATTTATTCGTGTTGGCAATCTCGCGGTCGTATTGCGCGATGAGTCCGTCGGCAATGGTGCGGCGGGCCTTGATCTTTCCCCAGTCGCCGAAGCGCGGCCAGACGAAGATGAAGTTCAAAATGATGAACACCACGATGAGCACGATGATGACGAGGCGGCGCTCGCTCGGGCGCAGGTTCAGCTTGTCGAAGATGGACTTTTTCATTCGCCCTCTCCCTTCGTGAGTTCAAGCGCGAGGTTCCAGGTCGCGTCCGCGCCGCGTCGCGTCCAGGAAGGAGGCGGCCCCGGTTTGAAAAGCGGCAGGCCGTCCGTGTTCAGCGCGTGCAGTTTTTCGCTGAACTCATTGATCTTGGTCGCGGCATCCGCCGGCGCGGTGCCGAACAGCGTGAGCGAACGGCCGCGGCTGAAGTTGATGCCGTCCACCTGGATGCCCTCGGGAATTTCCGTGGCGATGGCCTTGTAGCTTTCGAGCGCGGCGAACTGGAGGTTCAACTGATCCTGCATCACGCGCACCTGGTCGCGCAGGCGCAGCGCGTTGGTGTAGTCGGGCGAAAGCTCGCGCGCCTGCTGCTCGATTTTGCCGATTTCATACTCCTTATATTGCACAAATGCGAGGTAGATGAAGACCCCGAGGAGATACAACACCGCGACTCCGAAAAGGCTGCGCATCCAGATGCGATCCACGAACTGCTGCCGGTAGCGCGCGGCGAACTCCGGCGGCACGAGACCCGACGGCGCTTTCTCGCGCGTGGCGCGGCGCGCGGTGAGTTTCGCCAGTTCAGCGGCGGGCAGGGGCGCGACCACTTCCACGCGCTGGTCCGTGCCTTCCTGCAGCAGCGGCAGCCAGGTGTCCGCCGTCTCGCCATCCGCGATGAGGAAGCGGCGCGGCGTGGCAGTGATCCAGCCTTCCAGTTCGCCCGCCCACGCCATCTGCGCGATCTGGTCGCGCAAAAACTGTCCGCGTTCCTCCAGCGGCAGATGCAGCAGCGACACGTTCTGCAAAACGCCGCCATACCACCAGGCGACCACGCAATTGTCCGGGGCCGCGCCGAGTCCGGGATAAATCCACACGCCATCCGCGTCGATCTTCGTGGCGAGCAGTTGATCGAGGAACGGCACCTCGAGGCGGTCGGTGAGAAAGTTTTCGCCCTCCAGCTTGCCGAGAAAGTCCTCGATGAGATTCCGCGCCACGATGACCACGATGGCGGTCTGTGCCTGACCGGGACGCTGCGGCAACAGTTCGAACGTCCACACGATCTGCGTGACCGGCAGCGGAGAAATTTTCTCCATCTGCAAATCAATCATCGAGGTCGTTTCCTCGAGGTTATCCGCAGGCGGGAGTTGCATCACGCGCAGGAACGCTTTGTCCGCCGGGAGCCAGGCCACGTTCAGCTTGGGCTGGTAAAGCGTCTGCCAGTCCTTGCTGACGAGCTTGGCCGGAAGCGATTCGGTGGGGAGTTTCGTTTCTTCGCGTGCGAGGCCGGGGCCATCGCCACGAATGTTAAACTGCCAGATTCGTTTTTGGTCGCCTGCGAGGTGCAGGACGTTGGCCGAGGTCCAGCGTGCCATACTAACTCTTCACCCACATCTGGGTGGCGTTGTCCTCGACGAGCGATTTCATGTGTTCTTCGGTCTGGGTCACGCGCAGCACTTCCTCGATGGTGGTGATGCCGGCCTTCACTTTCGTCCAGCCGTCGATGCGCAGCGTTCTCATGCCGTTGGCGATGGCGGTGTGCGCGATGTTGGAAGCGGTGGCGCGGTTCATGACCAGCGGACGAATGGCCTCCGTCACGAGCAGCAATTCATAAATGCCGAGCCGGCCCTGATAGCCGAGCAAGCGGCAGTTCTCGCAGCCCGTGCCTTTGCGGAAGTCCGTGGTGTCAATTTCGTCCTCGGGGAAACCAATCTTCCGCAAATAGCTGCGCTCCACCTTCTGCGTCTTCGAGCACGTCTTGCAGATGGTGCGGACGAGGCGTTGCGCCATGATCGCTTCGACCGATGACGCGACGAGGAACGGCTCGATGCCCATGTCGATCAAGCGCGTGAACGCGCTGGGCGCGTCGTTCGTGTGCAGCGTGGAGAAAACCAAGTGACCCGTGAGCGCCGCGCGGATGGCGATTTCCGCCGTCTCCAAGTCGCGAATTTCGCCGACCATGATCACGTTCGGGTCCTGCCGCAAAATGTGGCGCAACCCCACGGCGAAGGTCAGCCCGATGTCCGAGCGCACCGCGATCTGGTTGATGCCCTTCAGCTCATACTCGACCGGTTCCTCAATCGTGATGATGCGCTTGGTGATCGAGTTGATCGTGCTGAGGAAGGCGTAAAGCGAAGTGGACTTGCCCGCACCGGTCGGCCCCGTGACCAGCAGAATGCCGTGCGGCTTGATGATGATGTCGCGCAGCGCGTTCTCTTCCTTGGGGTCGAAGCCGAGCTTGTCGAGCGTGAGGAAAATTTTGCCGCGCGTCAGCAAACGCAGCGAGACCGATTCGCCATACACGGTCGGCACGGTCGAGACGCGGATGTCGATTTCCTCGCCCTTGATGCGGACGTTGATGCGGCCGTCCTGCGGCAGGCGCTTCTCCGCGATGTTCATCCCGCTCATCACCTTGATGCGTGAAATGATCGCCGCCTGGTAGCGCTTCAACTGGGGCGGCATCGGCGTCTGGTTCAGGATGCCGTCGATGCGGTAGCGGATGCGCAGTTCGTCTTCCGCCGGCTCGAAGTGAATGTCCGTGGCGCGATCCTTGTAGGCTTCCCAGACGATCTGGTTGACGAACTTGATGACGCTCGCTTCCTGATCGCCCTCGGTGATTTCCTTGTCCGCCGCGAGGTCGAGGTCAATCGGCTCGTCATCGTCCTTCGCGAGTTCGTCCAGCGTTTCCGCGCCGACGCCGTAATATTTCTTCAGCGCCTTCTCGATCTCGGCCTTCGTCGCGAGCGCAAACTTTACCGGCTTGCCCGCGTCGAACTGCACCGCGTTCAACATCCCCGTGTCGAACGGATTGCTCACCGCGACGACGAGAGCCCCATTCTGCGCGTCGATGGGGATGGCGTTGTACTGGAAGGCAACTTTCGTGGAAATGGCGTTGCGCGCCTCGGTTGGAACGGTCGTGTTCCGCAGGTCAATGAAGGGCCATTTGAGCACCGTGGCGAGGTGTCCGAGGAAGTGTTCCTCGCTCATCCCGCTCTCGCGGCAGATGAAATCCACGAGCGATTCCTGCGTGCCCGCCTCGACCGCAATGCGCCACGCCTTCGCCCAATCGGCGATCTGCTCGGCGCTGGTCTGCGCCGCTTCGGCAAAAACATTGTTGAGAGGTACAAATGACATGCGAGTCACTCAATTTCGTTCCGTAAAATACACCGCACGCTAGTCAAAGTTGCGGCGAGCCGTCAAAAGATTGTTTCCTTGATGGGGTTCAGTGGGCGCACTTTGGAAGTTGTCACCGGAGAACGAGGAGCAACGCCCGGCCGCTCACGCCATTTTGCATGTGGCAATGAAAAACAGGGTCGAGATCCAACCGGGGGAACTTGGATGTGGCCACAACGCGCCGAGGTCACATGAGCCGGGTGCATCTTGGCACTGTTGTCAGCAGTGGGACAGCCGCCCCGGCTGTCACTAGTCTCGCGGGCGCCCCCGCCCGCAGAACGACAGGCGGGGGCGCCTGTGAGACTCCTGACCGGCGGGGGCGCCGGTCCCACTACCAAGCAACAGTGGCAAGGGCGTGTTGCCCAAATGGAAAGGAGTCGCGGACAGCCATGTCCGCAGTTTTTCCATGGGATGATTTCGGCCTGATGGCGCATGGAGCAACCACGGCGGACATGGCTGTCCGCCGCTCCGGCGATTTGGGCAACAGGCCCGCAAGATGCACCCACATGATCCCGCAACTGTTCTGGCCGCTGGTCATTTTTTTCATTTCCAGCGACGATGCCGGGGCGGTGGCGAATCCATTCTATGTCGAAGGCGGCCAGCGCGGAGAAAAGGTCAACGACCTTTTTGCGCGCGTGGCTCCGCGCTACGATCTCATCAACGATCTGCAAAGCTTCGGTCTGCATCGCGCCTGGAAACGGCGGCTCGTGCGGATGGCGGACGTGCGCCCCGGCGCGCGCGCGCTGGACGTGTGCTGCGGCACGGGCGACCTCGCCTTCGCCTTGGCGCGAGCGGGCGCGAAGGTGAACGCGGTGGATTTCAGCGAGGCCATGCTCCAGGTGGCCGCGCAACGCGCCTCCAACTCCAATCCTCAATTCCAGCGCGGCGACGCCATGCATCTGGCTTTCGAGGACGGAATTTTCGACGTGGTGACCGTGGGCTACGGCCTGCGGAATCTCAGCGACTGGGAAACGGGCCTGCGCGAAATGCACCGTGTCGCGAAGCCAGGCGCACGCCTGCTCGTGCTGGATTTCGGCAAGCCGGACCATGCCGTCCTGCGTTCGCTCTATTTTGCCTATCTGCGGGTGGTGGTTCCCGTCTTCGGAAAACTTTTCTGCGGCGACTCGGCCACGCACGCCTACATCCTCGAATCACTCCGGCGCTACCCCGCGCAACGCGGCGTGGCGGACGCGATGCAACGCCTCGGCTGCCGCGACGTGAAGATCGTGAACCTGATGGGCGGCGCGATGAGCATCAACCACGGCGTGAAAGTTTAATCGCGCGCAGCCCGGGCCGGACTCCGCCGCCTGAATTCGTTGGCCCCAGTTCGTCTGCCCGTGGCTTGCTCTGCGCGCGCTCCTCGCCGGGTGTGATTGGAAGTGGCGGTCAGGAGCGCGGGAGTCCCGCCCGCCTGAATGGAACCAGAGGCAATTTCGCCCAGACCGCGTGGTGCGGTGGAAAACCTTCGGCGCGCTCCGGCGGGCGAGACGCCCGCGCTCCTGCTGGAGTGCCCGCCACTTCTAATCGCACCCCTCCTCGCCTCACGGCTTGCAATTTCCCGCCCGATTCGTTCCCTTCGCGCGATGTTTGCTGCGATCACGATCACGCCCTGGCACTGGACCGGGTTCATCGTCTGCATTTTGATTTTTCTCGCCCTCGACCTGGGCGTGTTTCATCGCCGCGCCCATGTGGTGAAGTTCAAGGAGGCGCTGATGTGGACGGCCATCTGGTTCTCCGTGGCGATGGCGTTCAGTTGGTGGCTGGGTCGCACACGTGGGAGTGAAAGTGCGGAGATGTTCATCACCGGCTACCTGCTGGAACTATCGCTCTCGATGGACAACGTCTTTGTCATCGCGCTCATCTTCTCGTATTTCCGCGTGCCGTCGCAGCACCAGCACCGCGTGCTGTTCTGGGGCATTCTGGGCGCGCTCATCATGCGCGGCGTGATGATCGCCGTGGGCGCGGCGCTGGTCTCACGCTTCAGTTGGGTGCTGTATATCTTCGGGGCGTTCCTGTTGTTCACGGGCGTGAAAATGCTTTTCGCCGGGGACGGCGGCGTGGAACCGGAGCACAACCCGGTGCTGCGGCTCGCGCGGCGGCTGTTCCCCGTCGCGCCTGAATTCGAAGGAGACAAATTCTTCACGCAATGGAATGGCCGCCGTGCGCTCACGCCGCTGGCCCTCGTGCTGCTCATGGTGGAGACGACCGATCTGGTCTTCGCCCTGGATTCCATTCCCGCCATCTTCGGCGTGACCCAGGACCCGTTCATCGTGTTCACGTCCAACGTGTTTGCGATCCTGGGCCTGCGCTCGCTCTATTTCGTGCTGGCCAACGCCATCGATTATTTCCGCTTCCTGAAATACGGACTTTCGCTCGTGCTCGTTTACATCGGGGCCAAAATGTTGCTGGTGAAGTGGGTGCATATTCCGACCCGCCTGTCGCTGGGCATTGTCGTCGGAATCATCGCGATCTCCATTCTGGTCTCCGTAATCGTGGGCAGGCGCAAGCACGACCAGCACCGGCCATGAAATGCCGCTGGTCGCTCGCCCCGGCGCAACCGGCGCTCGCGGAATTTCTGGCGCGTGAATTGAAAATCTCCCCGCTGCTCGCGCAGTGCCTCCTCAATCGCGGCCACAGCGAGCCGGAGCCAATCTCGCGCTTCCTCGATCCGAAGCTGAAGCATCTCGCCGATCCGTTTTTGCTCCCGAACATGCGCATCGCCGTCGAGCGGCTCTTCGTCGCGCACGCGGCGGGCGAACCGCTCGTCATCTTCGGCGACTACGATGTAGATGGTGTGACTTCGACCACGCTGCTGCACGAAGTCCTGACCGCGCTGGGCTGGAAAGTGCATTGCTACCTGCCGCACCGCATGGATGAGGGCTACGGCCTCAGCCAGTCCGGCGTGGAGAACTGCCTGCAAAAATTTCCCGTGAAACTGCTGCTCGCCGTGGACTGCGGCTCTACTGCGCGCGCGCAAGTCGGCTGGCTCCGCGAACGCGGCGTGGAGGTGCTGGTGCTGGATCATCATCAAGTCTCCGATCCGCCGCCGGACGCCGTGGCGCTGGTCAACCCTCAACTCTCAACTCTCAACTCTCAACCTTCCCGCTTCACCGAGCTCTGCTCCGCCGGTCTCGCCTTCAAACTTGCCCACGCCGTCCTGAAGCACGGCCGCGAAAACAATCTGCCCGGCGCGCAGGACTTCGATCTCCGACCGCTGCTCGATCTCGTCGCGCTCGGCACCATTGCCGATCTCGTTCCGCTGATTGGCGAGAACCGCATCCTGGTCAGCGCCGGTCTGCAAAGGCTCACCGCCACCACACGGCCCGGACTGGTGGCCTTGAAGGAAGTAGCCGGAGTCGAAGGCGAGGTCGGCGGCTACGAAGTGGGTTTCCAACTCGCGCCGCGCCTGAACGCCGCCGGCCGTCTGGAGAATGCCGAAGAAGCCTTGCACCTGATGCTCGCGCGCGATCTCGCCACCGCGAAGCCCATCGCCGAGTCGCTCAACTCGCGCAACATGGAGCGCCAGAAAATTGAGCGCAGCATTTCCGAGGAAGCCACGGGAGCCATTCGCGCGCGCTTCGATGCCGCGCGCGATTTCGTGTTGGTCGAAGGCCAGTTGCTCTGGCACATCGGCGTGGTGGGCATCGTCGCCTCGCGCGTGTTGCAGGAATTTTACCGGCCGACGTTCATCATTGGCGGGGAAGGGGACGAGTGGCGCGGTTCGGGACGGAGCATTGAGGGCTTCGATCTCGCGGCGGCGTTGCGCGAATGCGATGACTTGCTCCTTCGTCACGGCGGCCACGCGATGGCGGCGGGCGTGACCATTCATCCCGACAAACTGGACGTGTTCCGCGAACGCATGAACGCCATCGCGCGCCGCACCTTGAAGCCGGAGCAGTTGCAACCCTCGCTCCGCATTGATGCCGTAGTGACCTGCGCGGATCTGACGGTGTCACGAATGGAAGAGCTCGCCCGCCTCGAACAGACCGGCATGGGCAACCCGCGCGTGCAGTTCTGCGTGCGCAACGTCGGCCACGAGCGCGCTCTCCAGCGCATGGGCAAAGACAGGCAGCACGCCAAGATGTGGATCACCGACGGCGCGCGCACCTGCGAGGCCGTGTTGTGGAACGCCAAGGAAGGCTCGCTGCCGGTCGGCAAGTTTGATCTCGCCTGCGTGCCCGAGTTGAACCGCTACAACGGGAACACGCGCGTGCAGTTGAAGGTGCTGGACTGGCGCGAGGCGGGCTGACTCTCCGAGTCTGCGTCCATCGGTCGTGAAGATCGGAAACGGATCGGGCGCGAATATTTTCCCAAGAATCATTTTCCCCTCTTGAGTAAATCTTCCTCCCGCCGATAATCCTCCCGTCGCCGCGAGGTGACAGCGCTCTTTGACTGCGAAAGCAGGAAATAAAATTTACCCTGCCCATGCTCGTGTATCGAAGCCATATCCTTGGACCGTAATGACGAAAACACGGGGCCCTTCATTATCAGCAGCCGCCGACAGGCCTTTACTGGACGTCGAACGCTGCCGAAGCCGGTCCCACTTGTTCATAAGATGTTCATAGGAACCGCTTCCCACGGCATTCACGGCGGGGTTTTTTTTGTACGGATGCGGCCAGGCAGGGCGGCGATGTCCTCAGCGCGCCGGGGTAAGGCATCCGCGAATTCTCCAGTGTTGATCCGATCCAGCGCGGCGCGGTGAGGACACCGCGCCCTGCCAGCGTCAGGCGCTTCAGCGATTTAGTTTTTGGATTTTGGGCTTGGGAATCTACGCTGCCGTGAATGCCGCGTGACGATCTTTTCTCGAGCGAGTTGAAACCGGCGGAAGCGTCGAGTTCCGCTCACGCCGCATCGTCGTCCGCCCCACTGGCCGCGCGGATGCGGCCCCGCAAACTGGATGAGTACGTCGGCCAGTCGCACATTCTTGCGCCAGGCCAGTTGCTCCGCCGGGCCATCGAGGCGGACCGCATTCAGTCGCTGATTTTTTATGGGCCGCCGGGCACGGGGAAAACGTCGCTCGCCCAACTCATCGCGCATCACACCAGCAACAAGTTCGAGAGGCTGAGCGGTGTGGAGTCCAATGTCGCGGACATGCGGCGCGTGCTCGCCGCCGCCGGCAACCGGCTCGCGAACACCGGCCAGCCGACGATTCTCTTCATTGATGAAATCCACCGCTTCAATAAATCACAGCAGGACGTACTGCTGCCCGACGTGGAGAGCGGCGTGGTCCGGCTCATCGGCGCGACCACGCACAACCCGTTCTTCTTCGTCAACTCGCCGCTCGTCTCGCGCTCGCAGATTTTTGAACTGCAACCATTGAGCGAGGCGGACTTGCTCGCGCTCTTGCACCGCGCCCTGACGGACAGCGAACGTGGACTCGGTCATTTGAAAATTCGTGCGGACGACGACGCGCTCGCTCACGTCACGCGCATGTCGGACGGCGACGCGCGCAAGGCGTTGAACTCATTGGAAATCGCCGCGCTCACCACGGCGCCCGGCGCGGACGGCTTCATCCACCTCACGCTCGCCGTCGCCGAGCAGAGCATTCAGAAGAAGGCCATCGTCTATGACGGCGATGGCGACGCGCACTACGACACGATTTCCGCGTTCATCAAATCCATGCGCGGCAGCGACCCGGACGCCACGCTCTACTGGCTGGCGAAGATGATTCACGCCGGCGAAGACCCGCGCTTCATCACGCGCCGCATGTTGATCGCGGCCGCGGAAGATGTCGGGCTGGCCGACCCGATGGCGCTGGTGCTGACGGCGGCGGCGCATCAGGCGGCGGAATTTGTCGGCTGGCCGGAGGCGAGGATTCCGATTGCCGAAGCGGCGATTTATTTAGCGACGGCCAACAAGAGCAATAGCGCCTACCTCGCCATCGACGCCGCGCTCGCAGACGTGCGGGCCGGCCGCACGCTGCCGGTGCCGCAGCATTTGCGCGACGGACATTACCAAGGCGCGAAGCAGCTCGGCCACGGCGTCGGTTATCAATATGCGCACGACGCGCCGGAACATTTCGCACCGCAGGATTATCTCGGTGCCTTCAAGCGATATTACGAGCCGACGGAGCAGGGCGTGGAAAAGAAGATCAAGGAGCGTGTGGACCGCTGGCGCGCGCTGACGGAGGAGGCGAAAAAAGCCTCACGCTAAGGACGCGAAGGAAACTGAAAGCTATGGACTGGATACAAATTCATCTCGCCCTCAATCATCTGCCGGTCATCGGCCTGCCGCTTGCGGTGTTGCTGCTGTTGATCGGCATGGTGCGGCGCAGTCAGGAAGTGATGAGGCTCGCGCTTTGGGCCCTCGCCGTGATGGCGGTGGCGGCCATCGCGATCAAATTCACCGGCGACTTCGCCGCCGAACAAGCGCCGCTACAATTTGCCGCCTTGAAGGAACAGGTCATGCGCCACGAGCAAACGGCTGATCAGGTGACGACCAGCGTATTCCTGCTCGGCTTGGCGGCCACGCTCGCATTGTGGCTGGCGCGAAAGAACCGTCCGGTGCGGGTGTGGACTTTGCTGCTGGTCATGGTGCTGGGCGTGGCCACGACCGTGCTCTACATCCGTTGCGCCCACGCGGGAGGACAAATCAGCCATCCCGAACTGCGCGGTTAGCCGACGTTGCCGTTGACTTGGCGGCGCGCACACGAAACCTTCCCTCCATGAACTGTCCTGCGTGCGCCGCTCCGCTTGAGACTTTGAACATCGATTCCTTAGCCGTCGATGTCTGCCGGAGTGGCTGCGGCGGAGTGTGGTTCGACAACTTCGAGCTGAAACGCGTGGACGCGCTGGATGAAAAGCTCGGCACCGCTCTCGCCCACTTGGAGTTCAACCCCGACGCCATCGTGCTTCCCGAGAAGCGTCCGTGTCCCAAGTGCGCCGGCTTCACGATGCTGCAACACAAGTTCAGCCGCGAGAAACCGGTCGTCGTGGATGAGTGCCCGAACTGCGGCGGCATCTGGCTGGACGGCGGCGAACTCGCGGAGATTCGCCAGCCGGTGACGACGAAGGACGAACGTCAGCGGCAGGCGCAGAGTTTTTTCCATGAGTGTCTCGCCGTGGAACTGGCCGCACTGCGCGCCCAACGTGCGCCGCTCCTCTAGCCCGTCTCGCCGTCCCACGGACTACTTGTTCCGCTGCAACAAATACGTCGCCAGCGCTTCCAGCGCCTCCGCCTTCCCCCGGAAAATTTTCAACGCACTGAAGGCGTTGCTCGTCAGCTTGCGCGCGATGCCGCGTGATTTCTCCAGACCAACAATTGAGGGGTAGGTCGCCTTCTGCGCCTTGGTGTCCTTGCCCGCCGTCTTGCCGAGCTGCTCGCTGGTCTGCGTGATGTCGAGGATGTCGTCGATGATTTGAAACGCGAGTCCGACGTTGTAGCCGAAGTCCGTGAGCGCCTGGAGCTGCGCGGGCGAACAGTTCGCGCTCATGCCGCCGAGTCGCACCGAGCAGCAGAGCAGGGCGGAGGTCTTGCGCTCGTGAATGTATTTCAATTCCGCTGCGGCAATTTTTTTCCCCTCGCCTTCGAGGTCGGCGACCTGGCCGGCGATCAGTTGCCGCGAACCGGACGCGCGCGCCAGTTCCAGCACGAGCGTGTGATGCGGGTAGCGTTTCCAGCCGCGCGCCTGGGCCGTGATTTCAAACGCCTGGGTCAGCAGCGCATCGCCCGCGAGCACGGCGATGCCTTCACCGAACACTTTGTGGTTCGTCGGCTTGCCCCGGCGGAAGTCATCGTTGTCCATCGCGGGCAGGTCATCGTGAATCAGCGAGTAGGTGTGGATGCACTCGACGGCGCAGGCGAGCGGCAGCGCGTCGGGGATTTTGCCGCCACAGGCCTCGGCAGCGGCGAGCGTCAGGGCCGGGCGCATCCGCTTGCCGCCGGCGAAGATCGAGTAACGCATCGCGCGATGGATCGTCACGGGCTTCGTTTTCTCCTTGGGCAGAAACTGGTCCAGCGCCCGGTTGACCTCGGCGCTGCGCGTGTCGAGGTAGCGTGACAAATCAAAAGACCCGGTGCGCCGTGCTCCGGCGCGCGTGGCAGTGACAGACATGGGCGCGTTTTTAAGAAAACCATCGCGCGGGCGCAAGCAAGGCGTGAGATTCGGTGCGATTAGAAGTGGCGGTCAGGAGCGCGGGCGTCCCGCCCGCTTGAATGGAACAGGGTGCCGTTGCACCCAGAACGTGTGGTGCGGAGGCAAACCTTCCGCGCCATCCGGCGGGCGAGACGCCCGCGCTCCTGCTGGAGTGCCCGCCACTTTCAATCACACCCGTGAGATCCGGTGCGATTTCCGTATCCGCCGGGGCATTTCCCCAGGACGCAGGTTTGACACTCCGCGCCCCACCCGGCACAACCTCCGGCGCATGGAATGGCTTAACTGGATTTATCTGCCCGAAGCGTGGATCAGCCTCGTGACCCTCACGGTGCTGGAGATTGTGCTGGGCATCGACAACATCGTTTTCATCGCGATTCTCGCCGGGAAACTGCCGGCGCATCAGCAGAAGAAGGCGCGGCAGCTTGGACTCACGCTCGCCCTCGTCACGCGCATCCTGCTGCTCTGCGGCCTGGCCTGGATGGTGAAACTCACCACCCCGCTCTTCACCCTGCCGCTCTTCGGCAAGGAGTGGGGGCTGTCCGGGCGCGATTTGATCCTGCTCATCGGCGGGCTGTTCCTGCTCTACAAGGCCACGCACGAAATTCACGAGAAGCTGGAAGGCGTGGACGGTGAGAAGACCAACCGCATTGCGCCCACCTTCAAGTCGGTCATCTTCCAAATCCTCATCCTCGACATCGTGTTCTCGCTCGATTCCGTGATCACCGCGGTGGGCATGGCGAAACACCTGCCGGTGATGATCATCGCGGTCATTCTGGCCGTCGGCTTCATGCTGTTAATGGGCGGCAAGATCAGCGCGTTCGTCGAGAAGCATCCGACGATCAAGATGCTCGCGCTCAGTTTCCTCCTGCTCATCGGCGTGGCGCTGGTGGCGGAGTCGTTCCATCGCGAGATTCCCAAGGGCTACATTTACTTCGCCATGGCCTTCAGCGTGGGCGTGGAAATGTTGAACCTCAAGATGCGGAAGAAGGCAAAGGTGCCAGTGGAACTGCACCAGCCGTATCGGTGAGGGCGGGGGCGCGTTCAAGTTGTCCTTCGCCGGACGGTCGCGGAGTGGGAAGATTTTTTCGGGAATAAAATTCTTCCGCCCGTGCCTTGCCCGTTTTCCGGCCAAGTCCTATTTTCGCGCCATGAGCGCTGTCGAGGTCATCGAAGAAATCAAGAAGCTGCCCGTGGAGGAGCGGGCAAAGGTCGCGGCTTTCGTGCAGCAACAAACCTCGGCACCGCCGCAAACGCGCTTTGCGGATGTCGCCACGTTTCAGGAAGCCAAGGCTTGGGCGTTCCAAGAGCACGACGAGTTGTTGCGGAAACTTTCGCAGTGAGCGGCGGTAATCCATTGTTTCTGAGCTTCGCGCAAGTGGGAGAACTTCACCGCGAGTCTTTAGCCCGGTACGGCGGCGCGGACGGAATTCGTGATCACGGTCAGATCGAATCGGCGCTCGGTGCGGCGGAGAGCGCCTTTTGGTACACGGGAGATTTGTTCAGGACGGCGGCGACATACGCCTATTCCATCGCGGAGAATCAGGCGTTTCTGGATGGCAACAAGCGCACGGGCGTTCTGGCGGCGGTGATTTTCCTGAAGATGAATGGTTACATCTGCCCGATGAACACGCCGGTGCTGCACGACGCGATGATTCGGATCGCCAAGAAAACATTGACCCTAGAAAAGCTGGGCGAGTTGCTGAAATTGCACTGCGGTGCCGGCTCCTGATTTTGCATGACTGCCATTGAACCCACTCCGCACTCCGCATTCCGCAACCCGCCCTCGACGGAGACCGTCATCGCCGTGCGCGGGCTGACGAAGGTCTTCAAGGACTTTTGGGGCCGACCCAAGGCGCGGGCGGTGGATGGCGTGGACTTCGAGGTGCGGCGCGGCGAGGTGTTCGGGCTGCTCGGGCCGAATGGCTCGGGCAAATCCACGACGATCAAGATGCTGCTCGGACTGCTGCATCCGACCAAGGGCGTGATCGAGGTCTTCGGCCGCTCGCCGCGTGATGTGAAAACGAAGGCGCGCATCGGCTATCTGCCGGAGGAGTCGTATTTGTATCGCTACCTCGATTCGCGCGAGACGCTGGATTTCTTCGGGAACCTTTTCACGCTGTCGAAGGAGGAGCGCACGCGGCGCTCGGAGCAGTTGCTCGACATGGTGGGCCTGACCGGTGCGCGCACGCGGGCCGTGGGCGAATTCTCGAAGGGCATGCAGCGCCGCATTGGACTGGCGCAGGCGCTCATCAATGATCCCGATCTCGTAATTCTCGACGAGCCGACGGCGGGACTCGATCCCATCGGCTGTCGCGAAGTGAAAGACCTTATCGTGGCGCTGGCCCGGCGCGGCAAGACGGTGATTCTCAGCAGCCATCTGCTCTCGGATGTCGAGGACGTGTGCGACCGCGTGGTGATTTATTACGGCGGGAAGATTCAGGCGCAGGGAACTTTGAAAGAACTTTTGGCCACGCCGGATGCGGTGCGCATCACCACGCCGACACTTTCGCGGGCGACGATGGAGAAGGTTTTGGAAATCATCCGCCGCGATGTGAGCGACGACAAAGTGCGCGTGGATACGCCGACGCAGAATTTGGAGAGCTACTTCCTCGCCGTGGTGGAGAAAGCGCGGGCGCAGTCGGCGGAGACTTCCGGTGCAATCGGTGGCGCGAAGGTGGCGGCTTACCTCAAGGGTGATGGAGAGGAGGCCCCGGCGTCGGAGAAGATTTTGGAACGCTTCACCGCGCCGGCGGCAGTGGTGAAGGATGGGCCAGTGGTCGCGACACAGAGCGCGCCGACGGTGAATGAGACGAAGCTGGCTTCGCTCACACAGTCCGCACCGCCAACGCCTGCTGCCAGTGAGAAGACTGCGGAGCCGGTGAAGCCTGTGGATTTAAGCAAAGCGAATGACAAGTTGTCGTCGTTGTTGGGGAAGAAGCCATGAGGGTGACGATACTCGGCGCGGAGCGGAGCAGCGGACAGCCTTGTCCGCTGTGGGTTCGGACTGCGGACATGGCTGTCCGCAACTCCTGCCGAGGGGCGGCGATCTCGATTAGCTTCATGGACACGCGGACTCGGCGGTCCGCGCTCCACTGAACATGCAACGCCTGCTCACCATCACCTGGCTCACTTGGAAGGCCGCGCTGCGGTTCCGGCTGTTCTGGGTCATCGCGGTGCTGCTCATCGGCTCGGTGATCGTGCTGCCGCTGGTCATTCGCGATGACGGCACGGCGCGCGGGTTCACGCAGATTCTTCTCACCTACACGTTGAGCGTGGTCACGGCGCTGCTGGGTCTTTGCACGCTCTGGCTTTCGTGCGGCACGCTGGCGCGGGACATCGAGGAGAACCAGATGCAGATGGTGTGCGTGAAGCCGGTGGGGCGCTGGCAGGTGTGGCTCGGCAAATGGCTGGGCATCGTGAGCCTCGACGCGGTGCTGCTGGCGCTGGCGGGCGCGTGCATTTTCTTCCTGCTGCAATTCCGCGCCCAGGAGTTGCCGCCGGCGCAGCAGAAGATTTTGCGCGAGGAAGTGTTCGTCGCGCGCGGCTCGATCAAGGAACCGCAGCCGGATTTGGAACAGCAGGTGGAACAGGTGTTCCGCGAGCAGACGAAGGGGACGCCGGTGAACAATCCGGTGGCGGTCGCGGCGGCGAAGGAAATCATCCGCGAGCGGTTGAAGGTGAGCGGACTCATGCCGAACACCATGCGGCGCTGGACGATGGACTTGGGCTACCGGACGGCGTTGCTGCGCGACGAGCCGCTGTTCGTGCGGATCAAATTTCACGCGGCGAGCACGAACCTGCTCGGCACGTTTCGCACGGTGCTCGACGTGGGCGATCCGAACTCGCCGCTCCATGACCGTCAGTATCTTTCGCTCTCGGACAACTCGTTTCACGAAATCAAGATCGCGCCGAACCTGTGGAACGAAAAGGGCGTGCTGACGGTGAACTTGGAAAACCGCGACAACGTGATGCTCATCGTGCCGAACGACGAGGGCTTCGAGATTCTCTATCGCGAGGGCAGCTTCGGGATCAATTTCATCCGCGCGCTGCTCATCATTTTATTCTGGCTGGCGCTGCTCGCGGCGCTGGGCTTGGCAGCGGCGAGTTTCCTGTCGTTCCCGGTCGCGGCGTTTGTTTCCGCGAGCCTGATGCTGGTCGCGCTGTCGAGCGGCACGCTGGCCTCGGTGGTCGAGTCGGGCACGATCATGGGCGTGAACGAGGAGACGGGCGAGGTCGGCCAGTCGGTGGTGGATGCGCCGGTGGTGCTGCTGTTCAAGGCGATGCTCTCGATTTTCAAAATGGTGGAAGGCTACTCGCCGGTGGACGCGTTGAGCACGGGGCGCAGCATCGAGTGGATGACGGTGGCGGCGGCGTTTGGGCAAATCGTGCTGGTGCTCGGCGGCGTGGTCGCGCTGTTCGGCATCTGGATGTTCACGCGGCGCGAACTGGCGGCGGGGAACACGGGGGGATGATGAGCACTTTCATAACAACAGGCTGTTTGAAGTTATCCGCCTTGGTGGCGCGCGGAAAATCCAAAATCCAAAATCCAAATCCCAAACAAATCCCAAACTTCAAACTCCAAATCCCTCGGCGAGGTTCCGCGTACGGTGCTGCCGGGGCCAGCGTGCCTCCGTTGGAATTTGGGCGGTTGAAATTTGTTTGGGATTTGGGATTTGGGATTTGGAGCTTGCTGCCGCCGACGCGGCGAAAATTCAAGGCATGAATTCACGCCTCAAAAAATGTCTGCTCTTGGCCCTCGCCGCCGCGTTGCTCACGGCCAACGGCTTCCTGCTGCCGGTGTTGAACCGCGAGCGCGGCGCGCTCGGCATCACGCGCCTCGAACCCCTGGAGAATGCACCGCCCATGCTCGCGCTGACCACGCAGGTGCTGGGCGGCTTTCGTGGACTGATTGCCAACGCGTTGTGGATTCGCAGCACGCAGTTGCAGGAGGACGGGAAGTATTTCGAGATGGTCCAGCTCGCCGACTGGATCACGAAGCTCGAGCCGCACATCACCACCGTCTGGACGGTGCAGGCGTGGAACATGGCCTTCAACATCTCGGTGAAATTTCCCGACCACGCCGACCGCTGGCGCTGGGTGCAGCGCGGCATCGAGCTGCTGCGCGACGACGCGATCCGTTACAACCCCGACCAGCCCATGCTCTACGGCGACCTCGCGTGGATGTTCCAGTTCAAGATGGGCCAGAACATGGACGACGCGAACCTCTACTACAAAGCCGCGTGGGCCAGCGAGATGATGCAAGTCCTGCAAGGTGTGGGCGGGCGCTTCGACGGCTTGATCAATCCGCAGACGCCGTTGCAGCAGGAGCAGGCGCGCGTCTTGCGGACGAAATACAAAATGGACCCGCTCAAGATGCGCGAGCTTAACGAGCGTTACGGCCCGCTCGACTGGCGACTGCCCGAGGCACACGCGATTTACTGGGCCAGCGTGGGCCTGGACAAAGCGCGCAAGGACGAGGACGTGCGGAAGCTGCGCACGGCGATTTACCAGAGCATGAACCTGTCGTTTCAACGCGGCCGGCTGATGCTGAGTTCCAACGCGCCGCCGAGGTTCCTGCCGAATCTGGAAATCATTCCCAAGGTGGACGCGGCGTTTCAGGAGCAGATGGCCAACTCGCCCCCGATGCTGACCAACGGCATCAGCAAGGCGTACCGGAATTTCCTGCGCGACGTGCCGTACCAATATTACATCGTGAACCGCACGCGCGACGCGGAACTCTGGCTGCGCACGCTGCGTCAGAAGTTTCCTGAATCTGTGCCCGCTGATGTGACGCTCGCGGAGTACGCCGTCATCCGTGCGGAGATGCAGACCGTGGATCAGCGGCAAGCTTACATGGCCGGATTGATGCAAGCGTTCATCGTGAACTCGTTTCGCGCCGAGCTGGACGATCAGCCGGAAGACGCGCAGGAATACATGCGCCGTGCGCAGGAGTTGTATGCCGCTTACAACCAGCGGACGAAGGGCAACATCCGCATCGCGATTCCAACCGTTGGCGAACTGCAAAACTTCGTCGCCGACCAGATGCTCGCGCCGGACAGCGGGCTGGGACCGGAGGAAAAAGCGCGGCTGCGCACGCTGCTCGGACGCCCCGCACCTGCGCCCACGCCCACGCCAGGGCCGGTGCAGCCGCAATGAGCAGCGTGAAGAAAGCGCTGCTCAAACGAAACGATTGGGGACCGCGCCCGCCTCGGGCGCAGCGGGCCGCGCCCTCGCGGCCCGCAACGTGCGCACAATGACGCCCAGCATTCGGTGCGGGTTCGCGCGTTCAGGTTCGGCGCGAGGGCGCACCGAACCACAGCCGGGGCGGCTGTGCTCCCCGCCCGTAAACAAACCGCCGGCTGCATTGCTCCCACTCAATCGAGCGCCCTCCAAACGCTGGCGCGTAGCATCAGACGCCTCTGGCCACGCGAAGCGTTTGGAGTGCGGTCGCTTGAGCGCCGCTTTTCCCCGCCTGCTGATGCTCCTGCTCGCCGGCTTTTTTCTCTGCGGCTGCGGTGAAGTTTCCCAAGCCCGCCGCACGGTGCAGAAGGTCGGCGCGGAGCCGTTGCGAAAGGAAACGCTCGCCGTGTGCCGCGAAGGTTTCGCGCGCGGCGGAGTGAGCGCCGTGGCCAAGGAGCAGTGGCCGGAATCCGCGCGCGCCTTTCAGCCGCTCAATGTGTTTGCCGAGCCGGACGGCGCGTATCTCCTCCTCGACAGCGACGCGGACGGTGAGCGCGGCGTGTATCTGCCGCGCATTCTTTCCGAGACCGACCCGCTGTGCAGTCCGAAGCTCCAGCATGTGAAACTCGGCGCGGGTGTTTATTGGTACGACCGCAAGCGGCTCTGATCGTCCATCAGCGGTTAAACCGGAACCATGCAGTTGGAATCCACCTTGCCTCACGCCAAGGCCGCGAAGGGCGCAAAGGAATTGGCCTTCTGGTTGTGCGGAGACCTTGCACTGAAATGTGTTCCTCCCTACAGGCCAGTCCATCCAAGTGCGCCTTCTTCTTCGCGTCCTTCGCGGCCTTTGCGTGAGGCTTCAACTGCATGGTTCCGGTTAAAAAAGCCCCGCCTTCCCGAGACGCTGGATCAATTTACGGTTCGGCCGTTCCCCAAACCATCGCCCAAGGCTCTGCGCCACCGTCGGGCCGGCGCTCGCGGTCAGGCGGGCCAGTGGTGCTCCCGCCAAGTCATCGAGATTCTTGAACATGCGCGCCAGCGCTTGCGCCACGCCCGCATCCACTTGCGGAATGCCCAACCCCGTGAGCAGCCGCCACCAGTCGCGCGTCTTGCTTGTGGCGATGACGGCGAGAAAATCTTTCGCGGTCGCCTCAGTCATGCCCTCCAGTTCCATCAACTCACCGAACTTGAGCCGGTAAAAATCCGCCACGTCCAGCACCAGTCCGCGCGTGACCAGTTGCGTGATCAATTTTTCATCCGCGCCCGCGATATCCATCGCCTCCGGCGCGCACCAACGCGTCAGCCGCGCGCGGACTTCGACCGGGCAGTCGGGATTCTCACAACGCCAGGCACCGCTGGCGTCGCCGAGGGTCACGGACAAAATCATTTCCGGTGGACACGTCATCTGCAAATCAATCGGGACAATCCCGTCCGCGCTGCGGATGAAATTGTCTCGCTTGGCGTCGAGCAGCACGACGGCGCTGGCCGGATGACGCCAGCCGAAGAACGACTGCGGAACCGGCTCGAAGCCCAATCCCCTCATCCGCTCCGCAATTTCAGCTTCGCCGGGGTGCGGGTTTTCCCAGTCGTCGGCCTCGATCCACGGCTGCGAAGTGATGATGGAAATTCCTCCCGCCGGCTGGCCGATGATGAACGAGGGGCCACTGGAAATGCCGAGTCCCTCCAGCCGAAGGTCGTCGCAGAAGAAGCGGTTTTGCAGCAGACAGCGGGTCAGATATTCGAGCGGCGTGGCCGGGGATTGTTGCCAGCGACCGTCTTCCAAACGCGGGATGAAACCGTAGGTTCCGGCGTGAGTTTTCTTGATGGCCCGGTCGTCCTCGGTGCGAAACCGCACTTCGTTTTCCGTCGAACTGGCACACACCAGCGGGTGCTGAAGCCAGCTTGCCTCGGAAATCAGGCGGCCAGTTTTTTCCGCCCACTCTCGGAGCTGACGTTCTTGCCGTGTTGTTGCCGCCAGCGTTCCGAGGCGGTCGCCTGCGCCATCACTCCCGCCAAGGAGGGCCGCGGCTGCTTCGAGAGCGCCGCGCGCAAGGCCACCATGTCCGGGTGCGGCGGCGGCAACGCGGCGGGCTTCTTGGTCGTCATGGCGTGGAGCATCGCCGATGGGCGCGGTAGCGTCAACGCCGCCGCTGCTGACCCGCGCCAGGTTCGAGCCGCATTCGGGGCAGAGATTTTTCACAATTGGCTCAAAGCAGTTCCGATGGCAGGCCGGGCGTTTTTGCGCCGAGCGACTGGCCGAGCATTTCCAGAAAAGCCTGCTCGGTGAGAATGGCGACGCCGAGCTTCTGTGCCTTCTCGAGTTTGGAACCGGCTTCCGCGCCCGCGAGGACGAAGCTGGTGTTCTTGCTCACGGAGCCGCTCACATCGCCGCCCGCCTCGCGAATGAGCGCGGAGGCGGCGTCGCGAGAGAGCGTGGGGAGCGTGCCAGTGAGGACGAAGGTTTTCCCGGCGAGCGGCCTGGTGGAATCGGTCGCGGCGGGTTTGGCCGCGGTGCCTGCGGGGTTGATGCCCAGGTCGTGCAGGCGTTGGAGAATTTTCTTGCCGTTGTCCGAGGCAAAAAAATTCAGCACGGACGCGCTGGCGACGGGGCCGACTTCGGCAAGTGCGGACTGGGTGCCGCTGGCGACGAGGCGCGCTTCGATGGTTTTGATTTCCCCGGCCAGTTCGTCGTGGCGCTGCTGGCGCGCGGCGCGCTCCTCGTCCGTCTTCGGCGCATTCTTGCGCGATCGTGGCGAGATTTCGGCGCGCTCGGTTTCCTTGTCGCCGAGATCGCGGATGTCGCGGAGCACGGCGGAGGTGGTGAGTTCAGCGAGCGAGTGGTGGACTTGCGCGAGCTGCCACGCCGTGGTCTCGCCGACTTCGGGGATGGCCAGCGCGTGCAGCCAGCGGTGCAGGGGCGCCTGCTTCGCACGTTCCAGCGCCTCGATCACTTTGGTGGCGTTCTTCTCGCCGAAGATGCGCGGTTCGTCATCAGTGCCGAGGTTCAGTTTGCCGAGTTGCTCGACGTTGAGGTTGAACAGATCGAGCGGTTCGTTCACCAGTCCGCGCTCGACGAGTTTCTCGGCGACGATGCCGCCGAGGGATTCGATGTCCAGGTTCTTGCGCTGGGCGAAGTATTCCACGCGGCGCATTTTCTGCGCGGGACAGCCGGCCACATTCTGGCAACGCCACGCCACCTCCGCCTCGCCATCGGCAATTTTCTCCCGCGCCACCGGGCCGCCGCACGCGGGACACTTGCCGCCGACATGCGCGAACAAATCAAACTCCTTCGCGCCGGGCGGACGCTTGCTCTTCACGGCTTCAAGCACTTCGGGAATGACCATGCCGGCCTTGCGGATGACCACGGTGTCGCCGATGCGGATGTCCTTGCGGCGAATTTCGTCTTCGTTGTGCAGCGTGGCGCGCGAGACGGTGGAGCCTTGCACGAAGACGGGTTCCAATTCCGCCACGGGCGTGAGCACGCCGGTGCGCCCGACTTGCACGGTGATGCCGCGGAGCAATGTCTCGGCGGGCGTAATCCACGGGATGGGCTTGTGGACAATGGCGTGGCCGGGCGCGCGGGTCTTCGATGGAATGCGTTGCGCGTCAGCGAGTCGGTTGACCTTCAAAACGATGCCGTCAATTTCGTAGGGCAACTGGCGGCGCAAGTCGCGCGCTTCATCGTAGCCGCAAACAATTTTCTCGCGGTAACACGTCAGCACTTCCTCGATGCCGTCGCAGACCCAGTGCCGTTGCGTGGGCAGGCCGAAGCGTGCGAGCGTGTTCAGCATTTCATCGTGCGTGGCAAACTCAATGCCCTCGCACGCGCCGACGGCGTAGAACACGGCGCTGATGCGCCGCTGGGCGACGAGCTTCGGGTCGAGTTGTTTGAGCGCGCCAGCGGCGGCGTTGCGGGCATTGGGAAAAGCTTTCTCGCCAGCGGCGACGAGCTTTGCATTCACGGCGTCAAAATCCTTCGTGGCGATATAAGCCTCGCCGCGTACTTCGAGCAGAGCAGGGGGATCCTTCAAGTGCAGTTCCAGCGGAACGGCGCGCACGGTGCGGAGATTGGCGGTGATGTCGTCGCCCATTTGTCCGTCGCCGCGCGTGACGGCGAGCGCGAGTTTGCCGTGGCGGTAGTGAACGCTCAAGGAGACGCCGTCCACCTTCGGCTCCATCGCGTATTCCACGCGGTCGCGGCCGAGTTGCTTGCGGATGTTCACGTCCCACGCGAGCAATTGCGCCAGCGTGTTCTCGTCCTGTTCGCGGTTGCGCTTGTCGCGGTCGGGTTCCTCCTCCTTGGTCGGATGTTCCGCGCCCTCGATTTTTTCCAGCGAAAGCATCGGCTGCAAATGCGCCAGGCGCGCGAAGCCCTCGGTGGTCGCGCCGCCGACGCGCTGCGTGGGCGAAGTGGGCGTGACGAGTTCGGGGAACTGTTTCTCCAAATCCACCAGTTCCTGATACAGCCGGTCGTAATCAAAATCGCTCAACGCGGGCCGCGCCTCGACGTAGTAGGCGCGGTCGTGCTGCCGGATTTCGTCGGCCAGTTCGGCCTGTCTCTTTTGCGCGGCGGCGTGTGTCATCGGTCGTGTTGTTGTTCTGTGCGGACGCTGGAGGAATTTGGCGGGGCGATCAAATCAAAGTCGGGGACTGAACTTGGCCGTTTGCGCAGGGAAGGCAACGGCAGGCTCGCGGCCGTCCTGTGTTGGGCGGCCTAAAGCGGCGCTAAAGCGACCGCACTCCAAACGCTGGCACGCAGCATCAGACGCCTCGTGCCACGCGAAGCGTTTGGAGTGCGGTTCGCGGGACCGCGCCCGCCTCGGGCGCCGTGGGCCGCGCCTCGCGGCCCACGGAGGGTGCCGGAAAACACGCACCGTTCGGGGCGGTTCCGCGCGTCCGGTTCAGCGCGGGGGCGCGCTGAACCACAGCCGGGGCGGCTGTGCTCCCCGGTCTTTTCGACTGCATGGTTCCGCTTTAGCGCCGCTTTCGAGGCGTGCTCATTGGGTGAGTTGGATGAAACCTTGAGCCATTACCACACCGACTTTATCCTCCGCCCCATGCCGGATGCGCCAATCCTGACCAAGCTGACCTGGACCTCGCCCAAGTTGCGGATGAGGGTGCTCTTCAGCGCGTTCCTTGTCGCCTTCACCTGCTACGGATTTTTCAGCTGGGTGCTGTGGCCGGTGCAGGTGTTGGGCGACAGCATGTTGCCGAATTACCACAGCGGCGAGCGCCACTTCATCAACAAGCTCGCGTATCGTTCTGCGAAACCGCAGCGCGGGGATGTCGTCGCGCTCTACGCACCGAACGGCGATGTGTATCTCAAGCGCGTGCTCGGACTGCCCGGCGAGACGGTGACGTTCACCAACGGCGGCCTCGCCATCGACGGACGGGAATTGAAGGAGCCATACGCGGACACAAAAATCATCCCGCGTGAGGAGCGTGAGGACGAAGAAGGAAAGCTGGGCCCCGCTGACTATTACGTGATCGGCGACAACCGCGCGACCTCAGTGCGCGGGAAGGTTCCGAAGCAGGACATCATTGGCAAGGTGATGTTTTGGCAAAGAGTTGAGAGATGAAGGTGCAGAGTTGAGAGATGAAGGTGCAGAGTTGAGAGGCGGACGAACCAGCCCTTTCAACTTTCAACTTTCAATCTGAAATAGGCTTTCGTGTTCTCGTGAACTTCTTTGCTCGCGAGAATTTCCGCCGCCGTCCACCACTTGAACTCGTCGTGCTGATCATCCGCCTGCACGCTGGCGCCGTCGGGCCACGCGGTTTCCATGCCGAGCACGACGTAGTGGGTGCTCACGCCGGGAGCACCGAGGAAATTGTCCGGGTAAAGATGATCGAACGCGCCGAGCAGTTTGGCCTGTGAAATGCCCACGCCGAGTTCGCGCTGAGAAATTCTAAGGAGCGCCTCGGCCACGCGCTCGTTTTTGCGGATGCGTCCGCCGGGGACGAACCACATTCCTTGCGCGGGGCGGTTGGTGCGGCGGCCGAGCAGGATTTCGCCAGCCGCATTCTTCAGGATGAGATCGATGGACACCAGTGGCGTGCCGTCCACGATGCGGAGGAAGTCGGAGTCGTTCAGCATGTGGGAGAAGTTGGAGTCCAAGCTACCGCTTGTTCCGCGCGTGCCGCTCACTTCGCCGCGAACTTGAACACCGTCGTGGTGCGGTAGGTCTGGCCGGGCCGCAACACCACGGAGGGGAACGAGGGCTGGTTGATCGCGTCGGGAAAATGCTGCGTCTCCAGGCAGAAGCCGCCGAACTTCGCGACGGGCGTGCCGCCGTGGACAACTTCCTTGCCCAGGTGAATGCCGTTGTAAAGCTGGACGCCCGGTTCGGTGGTGAGCACTTCGAGCACGCGACCGCTGGTGGGTTCGTAGGCGCGCGCGGCGAGCGCGAGTTTTCCGCCGCCGCTGTTCAACACGAAGTTGTGGTCGTAACCGCCGGGAAATGTTTTCACGCCCTCGAGGTCGCGGCCCATCGTCTTCGCGGTGGTGAAGTCGAGGGCGGTGCCTTTGACGGGTGCAAGTTCGCCGGTGGGGATGAGCGTGGCATCCGTCTTCGTGTAGCGCGCGGCGTGGATCGTCATTTCGGTGCCGAGCGTGTCGCCGTGGCCCGCGAGGTTGAAGTAGCTGTGATTCGTCAGATTCACCGGCGTCGCTTTGTCGGTGGTGGCGCGATACTCGGTGTGGAGTTCGTTGTCGTCGTTGAGCGTGTAAATGACCGTGACCTCAAGCGTGCCGGGATAACCTTCCTCGCCGTCCTGGCTGATGTAATGAAACTCGATGGACTGCGCGTGCTCGGTCGCGGGCAGCGGCTTCGCGGCCCACACGACTTTGTCGAAACCCTTTTTGCCGCCGTGGAGATGATTCGGCCCGTTGTTGATGGCGAGGGAATACTCCTTCCCGTCGAGCGTGAATTTTCCCTTGGCGATGCGGTTGGCTACGCGCCCGGCAATCGCGCCGAAAAACGGATGGCCCTTCTGATATTGCGCGAGCGAATCAAACCCGAGCGCGATGTGGCCCAGCTTCCCGTTTCGATCCGCCGTCTGGATGTCGGTGATGATCAGTCCGAAGTTCGTGACCTTGACGACGGTGCCCTTGCGGTTGGTGAGGGTGAAAAGTTTCACGGCCTGCCCGTCGGCCTGGCCCCAGTCTTGTTCGGATAAACGTGTCATCGGTGCGTGGGTGGTGCGATCCGTGGCGCAGCCGGCACTGAACATCAGCGCGGCGACCACGAGGAAATTTGTCGTGAAAAAAGAAAGGCGCGGCCAGTGGATTGCTTTCATCGCTGCCGCAGTCTTAGCGGGCCGCAGGGCGGCGGTGCAATGGCGAAGTGCGCGGGCGGCGGCTACTCGGCTACTTTTTCTTCGGCTGCATTTTGGCAAGCAGTTTCTCAAAACTCTCCAACTGCACCGCGCTGAGGACGGGTTTGATTTTCGCATACGTCGCCTGGCGCAGTTCGTTCGCAGCCGGAGCCACGGGCGGGAGCAGAAAAAATGCGGCCACGGTGAGGAGTGCGAGGCCAGGCAGGGAGCGGTGAAATTTCATGCGGTGATTCTGCATAAACCGGGGCCGACACCAGCGCGATTCCGAACGGGCTGGGGCGGGGTAAAACCGAGAAAAGATTGGAGCGAGCGAAGGGATTCGAACCCTCGACACTCACGTTGGCAACGTGATGCTCTACCAGGCTGAGCTACGCTCGCTTCCAAATGTGGGTGCGACGTTAGAAGAAAGAATTCTGTTTGCAAGCCCTGTTTTAGGGCTGTGAATTTTCATTTGCCCGTTACGTACGGACTCCGGGTGGAACTTATTTGCCGTGGCGTTCACGCCGCAATTCTGACAGGAAATACCCTGCGTGAAATTTTTCCCAGTTGCCAAAGGCCGGCGGACATGATTTCTTGTCCCACTTCTGAAACAACCCATGACAGACAAACTGTATTTTGGCGCGACGGCTCGCGTGAACCATCAACTCAATAAACTTATGCTCTCACCTCTTGTTAATCGCTTTGTGAAACGGCTTCTGGTCGTAATCGCAGTGACTTTTCCCTTCGTCGGTTCTGCCGCTCCAGTGACATTGCTCACCTCCAGCAACGTATGGAAGTACCTCGACGATGGCGTGAGCCAGGGCACCACATGGCGTGACGCTACCTTCAACGATGCTACTTGGTCCAACGGAGTGGCGACCTTGGGGTATCCCCCAGGTGAGGCATTGCCGCCTGGCAACGTGATCCGAACGCCGATGAACCGGTTTACTCTGGCCGCTCCCACAGTGCAGGTGATTACTTACTATTTTCGGACAAAATTTGTTTTTACGAACGATCCTGGGGATGTTTCTCTCCTCGTGGCTTCCAATCTTCTCGATGACGGTGCCGTCTTTTATCTGAACGGAACTGAACTTCGGCGGGTGGCCCTGGCTGGAGGAGCCGTGACCTACAACACCACAGCGACACGTGCCGATGATATCGGGAACGCGCGATACGACGTATTTACAATCCCGGTTTCAAGCCTGGTCCCTGGCACGAATGTCATTGCGGTCGAATTGCACCAAGGGAGTGCCACGAGTAGCGACGCTATTTTCTGCATGACCTTGACAGCCGAGGTTCCTGCGCCTTCAACTTTAACGATCACCAACCAACCACAGGATACAATTGTTGAAGAACTCAAATTCGCGCGATTTGATGTCGGAGTTTCGGGAGCGGGAGCCAGATATCGATGGTTCCGCCAGGACGTGGGGCTTATTTCTGGTGCCACTCTCAATTCGCTAACGCTGACCAACCTGAGCACTAACGACACGGGTAGTTTCTACTTCGCGGTCGTTTCAAACGTCGTGAACGTGATCACCACCAGGCTGGCACGCCTCACGGTGGTGCCGGACACGAACGGTCCCGTGCTGCTGGATGCAGATGGCAGCGATAGCCCCACTCAGATTCTCGTCAGTTTTTCTGAGCCTTTGTCGATGTTGACTGCGACTAACGTAGCGAACTACCGGGTGACAAACACGCTCGGAAGTTTTGTGCCGGTGACCAGTGCTGTTCTTGCAAACGGAACCAACGTAATCCTGACGACCTCACCGGGGCGAATCGTGAACAATAACTACATACTGGTGGTTAATGGCGTCAGGGACATCGTGCCATGGCGCACAAACATTATTGCCACCAATAGCATGGTTCCCATTTCGCTGTCGGCGACGTTTATCCCGCTTTCGGGCGGCAGTTGGTATTTTTGGTACGGTTCCAGCACTGCAGGAGAGGAGCCGGCGGGCAATTGGCGCGATCTGGTTTACGATCCGGTGGCAAACAATTGGGCCGAAGGCCCGGCAGCCTTTGCCTACGGTACCACGGAGTTCCCCGTCGCTACGGGCACGGCTATCGACATCGGTTTGCCCGCTTACTATTTTCGCGAGACATTTGACTTTAACGCCTCGCCGGCCAACGCCCGCTTGCTACTGCGTCACATGGTGGACGACGGCGCGCTTTTTTACATCAACGGGATGGAAGTGCATCGGACCAATCTCCCGGCAGGAACAATCCGCTCCAATACCCTCTCGTCTGCGGCGGTGGACGTTCCCCCTATTTCGGATGAAATTGAACTGCCGATTAGCCTGCTTCGTCGTGGTTCTAACGCGCTGATCGTCGAGGTGCATCAGAACAACTTGAACATTCAGACGGATGAAGATGTGGCGTTTGCTGCGGAATTGACGGCCATCCTGAAGTCGCTGCTCGTCGGGCCGGTTGTTTTCACCAGTCACCCGCAAAATCAGACAGTTCCAGAGAGTGGCACCGCGAACTTCTGCGCCACGGTGGTGGCTGCATCGAGTTTCCAATGGCAACGAACGAATGCAGGCACGGGTACTTTCACAAATATCCCGAATGCGACCAATGTATGCCTGACGGTTCCCTTTGTGCCTTTCAGTTTTAACGGTACTCATTTCAGAATGCAGGCCACAGGCACGAATGGAGTTGCCGTCTCCAGCAGCAGCGCCCGGCTGACAGTCATCACGGAAACCAATTCCCCTTCGCTAGTTTCCGCGTTTTTGGGCAGTAACAACACGATTGTGCTCTCATTCAACGAGCCGATGGGCCTGCCTAGCTCGACTACGCTTGCCAACTATCGAGTCAACAACTCAGTGGGAGCATCGGTTACCGTGACTGCCGCTGCGCTGACCAATGGAACCAATGTGATTCTCTCCTTCGGAACCACTTTGGCGGATCGATATCTAGTTATCGTCAGCAACGTGACGGATGCCGCGAGTCTTCCCAACACCATCTTCCCCAATCCAAGCGCCGTCACCGTGGGTGCTAACTATTTGACTGGAATGGAGAGCGGCTGGAAACACCTTTTGACGACCAATGCCGCAGTTCATCCCGTGTTCACCGCCTTGGCTTACGACGACTCGGCTTGGTTCGGCCCAAGCAACGCGTTGTTGTATGTGGAAGAATCCGGCTTGCCGGCGGCGAAGAATACCTTGATTTCGCTGTTCGATTCCACCGGAGTCAATCGCATCATCACTTACTATTTCCGGCAGAAATTTGTAGCACCCGTCACGGGCACAAATGTGACTTTCACCATCCGTCACATCATTGATGATGGCATGATTCTGCACCTAAATGGTCAGGAAATCTACCGTTACAACATGCCGGCAGGAGTTGTCACCTCGACCACTCAGGCCAGTGCCCCTGCCGTCGGTAATGCAACGCTCATCAGTCCATTCCCGTTCGCCGTCACCAACCTGTTGGGTGGAACCAATGTCTTGGCGGTTGAAGTTCATCAGAACGGAGGAGCTAGTTCCGACATCGTGATGGGGTTGGAGGTTGGAATCTTCATCCCGTCAGTCATCACGATTGTTACGAATCCACCCACGCCTCCCTGCACGCCCATCGTATGGACGGCACCTGCACTTAACTTCCAACGCACCGGTACCAACTTGGTGTTGTCTTGGACCAACCCGACCACGAACAGTTGCGGGAGCAATGCTCTTTACAGATTGCAAGGCGCGCTATGGCTCAGCAATGCACCGGCAACCATCGTCTGGTCGAACCTCTCGTCAGTGAGCCCTGTCGTAGTAGGCATACCGACGAATAAAGTTCCAACGGCATTTGGACACCGGTTCTATCGTCTTAACCGTCAATAACACTGATATTTGGAATCAACCAAGGGCCGGACGAAAGTCCGGCCTTTCTGCTGCGTGAACGTCACTCCCCGTGCGTGAAATCCACACCAAGAACTAAACTCCCGCGCTTGAAAACGAGGGTTTAGACGGCACATGATGATTGGCACAATCGGTGCTAGTGTTTGCTGAAAGCTGTTGACACCAACAGTTAAAAAATTAAAGTGCGCGGGCTGTTACCCAAACATTCAAATAAAATTATGACACAGATTCGTAAGTACAAAGCGGCAGGTTTCACTCTCATTGAGTTGCTCGTCGTCATTGCCATCATTGCCATCTTGGCCAGTTTGCTCTTGCCGGCTCTGGCCCGCGCAAAAGCCCGTGCGCAACGCATTAGTTGTACCAGCGGCTTGAAGCAAGTTGGGTTGGCATTCCGGTTGTTCTCCAACGACCACGGCGATAAGTTCCCTTTCAACATTTATGAGGCCGACGGTGGTTCTGTGGCTCCCGCCGGCAACACGAGCACCCCGGCTGACTCTGGAGGGGCCGTGAAGATTTACCAGTCTATTTCGAATGAATTGGTTTCACCCAAGGTGCTGGCGTGCAATAGTGACACTTCAAGAAATAAGGCGACGGACTTTCTTGGTGGATTCAACAATCAAAACCAGTTGTCCTATTTTGTCGGAGTGACGGCGGACGAAGGCAAGCCGCAAAGTATTCTCTCGGGTGATCGTAACATTGTTGGGTTGGGCGGTGGTAACCCCATCGACAAGACTGCTACGGGACCCAGCACTCAAACTTGGGGAGATGCCCCTGGTAACCAACAGACGACGGCGTCGGCTGTTGGTTCGGCGATTCATGTCAAGGCCGGCAATATTGGTCTCGGCGATGGCAGCGTTCAGCAGTTTACAGACAAAGGCTTGCAAAAACAAATCGAGAACGCTTTCGATTCCGCTGGCCGAGTCTATCTGGTGTATCCCTAATCCACTTCACTTTACATGAGGCACCCAAGAGGGTGCCTTTTTTATTTCTGGAGGCGGAGTTGATTTTTCCAGATTTTTTGGAAGTTCGATTGACAAACTTGCGCCACAACTCATAATCTACCCGAAACCCAACACACACTGTATGATGACGGAACAACGACATCGGAATTGCGCATTCACGCTTATTGAATTGCTAGTGGTAATTGCTATTATCGCCATTCTTGCCTCTCTTCTCCTGCCGGCCCTGGCCAAAGCCAAATCCCGCGCGCTAAAAACCAAATGCTTAAGCAATGAAAAACAGATCGGCCTCGCCTTTACTGTCTGGAAAAATGATAATGACGGCAAGTGGCCGTGGCTCATCACTACAGTAAATGGCGGTACTCGCGGAAACGGGAATGCTTGGGTGCATTTTTCCGCCGTCTCCAATGAACTAACGACACCGCTTATCTTGATTTGCCCTGCAGACAAGGCCAAGACCAAGTTAGCCCAAAACTTCTCTGGAATTATTGCCCAGAGTGGATTTGCCGCACTTGGTTTCCGTGACAACTCCCTCAGCTATTGTCCAGGCTTCGACTCGAGTGAGACTTTGCCTGACACTCTTTTGCTGACGGATCGTAATATCCGAACCAGTGGTCCGCAAGATTGTGGAACGGTTATGACGCCCGCCCAAGCATTGAACAAGGGTGACAACAACGTTGCGTGGACGAACGGGATCCATCAGTTGAGTGGAAACGTTGGTCTCGCGGATGGGAGTGCCCAATCCACCGTTAGCGCCGGCTTGCGGGAGACGATCCGGGCATCGGAAGACGCCAATGGCAATAACCACATTTTAATCCCCGGACAGCCGCCAGTCACTCCCTAAATATTCGTTGAATTCAAACGGAAAGGTGCGCGGTATCGCGCGCCTTTTTTTAGCTTATCAAACTCATTCTTGTTCAATTCATGTTCAAAGTGGAATTAAATGGTAAGAATGAGCTGTGGCATATTTCTGATGTGTTGATTTTCAAAGAGCCAGTACGGCGCGCATCTCATTGAGCAGTCGCGGCACGGCGGTGTGCGGGTCTTCTGCCGCCTCGTATTCCAGCGTCAGGTAGCCTTGGTAATGGGCCTCCTTCAAAATGGTCGCGATGAGTTTCAGATCGGAAGGCTTCTTCTCCTTGGCACCGGCGGACTGGAACTCTGATTTCCATTGCACGTTCACGGCGTAGGGCGCGCAGAGGGCGAAGTCGTGCATCGGATCGGCGGTGTGGAAATTCCCGGAGTCGAGGTTCACGCCAATCCACGGGGACTGCACGGCCCGCATGATTTCGATGAGGTCGGCGGCGTCGGCGATGATGCCGCCGTGGTTTTCCATGCCGAGCACGATGCCTTTTTTGCCTGCGTAATCGCCGCATTCCTCCAAGGCCGCGATGCAAAGTTTCTTGGCCTCGGCCTTGGTGGAGCCGCGTTGCACTTCACCGGCGAAGATGCGGAGGTGCGGCGCGCCCAGGACGGCGGCGTGGTCAATCCATTCCTTCACGTATTTGATTTCCGCGTCGCGTTTCGGGCCGGCCGGGTGGGTGAAGGTGTTGCCCACGGACGTGCCGCTGAAGGGGACGCCGCGCAGGAAGGCGTGGCGCTTGCACTGGAGCAAAAAATCTCCGGTCAACTTCGCGGGGAAAAAGTAGCTCGTGACCTCCGCCGCGCAGTCGTGCGCCGCGCAGTAGTCGATGAACTGGAGCATGTCGATGCGTTTGGCCGGGTCGGTCTTGGGGTCGGTGCCTTTGCCTTCCTGGAAGTATTGCCGGAAGGAATACGCGGCGAGGCCGAGCATCAGTTTCGGCTTGGTGCGCGGGAACGGTTCCACGGCCAGCGCGCCGGACGTGACGGCGGCGGCGGAAGCCAGGGCGGTGCGGGAAAGAAAGTCGCGGCGGGTGATGGAGTGCATGGCGGGATGTTGAGCAGGAAGGGCGGGGGAATGCAGGGAAAATTTCTGTGCCCCCGTGCCCCCGGCGTCCCGCCGGGTCGGGGCATGGTGACGACGAATCGTCCCCGAAAAGGATGTAGCTCTGGATTTTCAAAGCGCCGACCCGGCGGGACGCCGGGGCACGGGGCAATGCACACATTTCCTCCCCCTCGCATGGATTTCCATTTGACGCTGCCGCCTGCCTCCGTAGAGTCCGCCCCCGGCGCACCCGCGCTTCAAACTGAAATTGCCTTATCTATGCCTACAAAAGTTGCCATCAATGGTTTCGGCCGCATCGGCCGCCTCGTCTTCCGTGCCCTGTGTGAACAGGGCATGTGCGGCAAAGACATCGAAGTCGTCGCCGTCGGCGACATCGTCCCGGCGGACAACCTCGCCTACCTCCTGAAGTACGATTCCATCCAGGGTCGCTTCAACGGCACCGTCAGCTCGAAGAAATCCGCCCCCGACAAGCTCGAAGACGACGTGCTCGTCGTGAACGGTGCCGAGATCAAAGTCGTGAGCGCGAAGACCCCGGCGGAGTTGCCGTGGAAGGCGCTCGGCGTGGACATCGTGATCGAATCGACCGGCCTCTTCACCGACGCGGAGAAGGCCAAGGGCCACATCACTGCGGGCGCGAAGAAGGTCGTCATCTCCGCTCCGGCCAAGGGCGAGGACATCACCATCGTCATGGGCGTGAACCACGAGAAGTACGACGCGAAGAATCACCACATCATCTCCAACGCGAGCTGCACCACGAATTGCCTCGCGCCCATTGTCCACGTGTTGCTCAAGGAAGGCTTCGGCATCGAGGAAGGCTTGATGACCACCGTCCACAGCTACACCGCCACGCAGAAGACCGTGGACGGCCCGAGCAAGAAGGATTGGAAAGGCGGACGCAGCGCGGCGATCAATTTGATTCCCTCGACCACGGGCGCGGCCCGCGCCGTCGGCCTGGTCTGCCCCGAGGTGAAAGGCAAGCTCACGGGCATGGCCTTCCGCGTCCCGACCCCGACTGTTTCCGTCGTGGACTTGACGGTGCGGACGGTCAAGGAGACCAGCTACGCGGAGATTTCCGCCGCGATGAAAAAGGCGAGCGAGACCTACCTCAAAGGCTACCTCGACTACACCACGGACGAAGTGGTGAGCAGCGATTTCATCCATTGTCCCGCGTCCTCGATTTTCGACGCCGGCTCCGGCATCGAATTGAACAGCCGCTTCTTCAAGCTCGTGAGCTGGTATGACAACGAGTGGGGCTACAGCAACCGCGTGGGCGACTTGCTCCGCTACATGCTCTCGAAGGGACTCTGAGTTTTCCGATTTCCCCTTGGTGAACGGCGGTGCGCAAGCGCCGCCGTTTTTCTTTGTGGTGTAGTGGGGCAACCGTCCCGGCGGCCGCGTGTCCACTGGCCGTCCCGGCTGGTGTGGGTGTTCAGGACATCCCAATGACTGCGGCAGGTGAGACGTCTGCCCCACTCCGAAGACCAAAAAACAAAGCCGCCCCGAAGCGCGGAGCGGCCCTGTAGCGTGGAGCCAGCCTACGGCTGGCTCGAAATGGAGATGCGGAACTTGCCGTCCGTGATGTTGAATCCCGGCCCGCTGCACGAGAAGACGCCATAGACTTCCGTGGCCGTGGCATTGATGAAGATCGCGCCGTTGGTCGCGCCCACGTTGCTTTCCTCCGGCGAATAAATCCCCGAGCGATTGGTGAACACCGCCGCCGTGGGAATCGCGTGGCGGAATGCACCGAGCGCCGCGTTCGGAATCGAGAAGAGAATGCCACGCGGCCCGCTGCCCCCGGCGTTCACCAGCGCGCCCAGCGTCAGGCTGATGCTGGTCTCGGTAGCCACGGCATTGAACACGTTATCCGTGGCCGCACCTTGGCCCGTGCGGAAGGCGATGCCGTTGATCACCGCCGAGACGGCGTTGGGCGACGGAAGACTGGACGGGAAGGGGATGAGCAGTGCCTGGTTCGCGCGGATCAAAATGTCGTCCAGCTTGCGCTTCGTGCCGTCGTACAGGCCGGAAAATATCGCGACCGTCGCGGCGGCGTTCAGCTTCGCGCCGTGGGGATCGAACTTTTGGAACTGCGCCTTCACCGCCGTGGTCTCGGCTGACTCCGGCAGTTCCGGCAGCAGATTTTCCACGAACGTCTGTTCGGCGTTGAAGCCGGTGAGCAGGTTGGTGTGAATGGCCCCGAGCACCGGGAGGTAACTCGCTTGGCGGCTGAGAATCCTATTGAGAGCGCGCAGCGTCTTGCCGTCCGTGGTGGAAACTTTCGTCAGCACGTTGCTGCCGAGTTGGAGCGTGCGCAGGAACAGGCGTTCGTCGCGCGTTGGGCTGGGGAGCGAGGCGACGGTGGCGAGGTCCGCGTGGATTTGTGACTGGACCGCGCTGAACTGCACCGGGCTGAAGCCCCAGGAGGAAACGCTGCTGGCGGCCAGCAAGGACGCACCGAGAAACGCCACGCTCGCGCGCCGCGCCCGACCCAGCTTGTGCAACACCGTTTTCATACGCTCATCATTAAGCCGCATGGATGAAAAGAGGACAATTGGTGGAACCCACATCCCCGCCATCCGTAAATGTCCGGTCATCGGAAAACCTTTCGTCAACTGTGTTGAACTCCGTTTCACGCCCGCGATTCTGAATTCGCGCACGATGCCGGAGCACTGGAGCAGGTGGGGCGAGGCTAGTGGGCCGTGTCCCAAAAGCGAGCCGGAAATCAAAACACTGTCCCGGAGTGCGGACCGCCGAGTCCGCGTGTTCGTCATTTCCCCATTGCCAGCCTCTTCGTGAACTTGGGATTGCGTGGACCTGGCCGTCCCCGCTCTGCCCGCCCTCAATCCCCAAACAATTTCTTCAACCGGTCCCGCGCGTCGGCCTCGCGCTGGTCCGCGCCGCCGCCAGCCCACACGCCCTTCTTCATGTCGAAGTACTCGCAGTAGTTCGCCATGTGCTTTTCCTGGACGAGATCCGCGCGGCGCTCCTTGCATTGCTCGGCCACGGTACGGTCGTAGTGGATGCAGTTCAGGCAAACCTTCAGGTCGGCACCGCACTTCATGCACGTTTCTAGGCGGCCCGGATTTCCATTCAACCGGAACTCGCAGCCGCACTGGTGGCAATGGCGGTTCATGGGACTAAATTCCAAAATTCAAATCCCAAAATCCAAACAAATTCCAAACTCCAAACTTCAAACACCGCGTCGCCGGGGCGTGGTTTGGAATTTGGAGTTTGAGGCTTGGAGCTTGTTTGGATTTTGGGATTTGGGATTTGGAATTTCCGCCTCGCTTGGTGTTTAGTCGCCCGCATGTCCTGGAACGTCCTGATCACCGCCCGCACCATGAACGAAACCGGCGTTCGCGCGCTGCAAGCTCTGCGCGACTCCGGGGCCAACATCATCTTCCCGCCGAAGATGGGGCCGCTCACCGAGGCGGAATTGCTGCCGCATCTCCCGAACGTCGATGCCGTGCTCGCGAGCATGGACAAGTTCACGGACGCCGTGCTCAGTTCGCCGGAGGCGCAGTCGCTCAAGCTCATCTCGCGCTGGGGCGTGGGCTATGATGCGATTGATATTCCCTCCGCCAGCCGCAACGGAGTTCTCGTCGCGTATTGCCCCGGCATGTTGAACGAAGCGGTAGCGGACTACGCGTTCTCGCTGCTCTGCGCCCTCGCGCGGCGCGTGCATGAAGGCCACATCATCATGCGCAGCGGCGAATGGAAGCTGGCGTGGGGACACAACATTCACGGCAAGACCCTCGGCATCCTCGGCTGCGGGCGCATCGGGCAGGCGATGGCGCGGCGCGCGAGCGGCTTTGGAATGAAATTGCTTGGGTACGATATTTGCAAAAACGCCGAGGCAGAGAAACTCGGCGTCCAATTCGTCTCGCTCGACGAACTGCTCGCGCAAAGTGATTTCCTCACGCTGCACGCGGCGGCGACGGCAGAGAACAAGAACATGATTGGCGAAACGCAATTGCGTCGCATGAAGCCGAACTCGTATCTCATCAACACTGCGCGCGGCGCACTCATCGATGAGAACGCGCTGGTGCGAGCGGTGACCGAGAAGTGGATTGCTGGCGCGGCGTTGGATGCCTACGTGGTCGAACCGTTGCCGAAGGATCATCCGCTGCGCAGCGCGCCGAATTTGCTCATCACGCCGCACCAGGCCTCGTGCAGCTACGAGACGGGCGAGCAAGTGAGCAATGCGGCTGCGGCGGCGATTGTGGAATTGATGAACGGCCGCAAGCCGCGCTGGGTGGTGGATGAGAGGGTTTATGCGGCGGCGAATCTTCGGGCGCGATTGAAATGAAATCCGAATTCCGAATTCCGAATTCCGAAAGAATTCCGAAGCCCGAAATTCGCGCAGCAATGGGTGCGCGATTTTTTGATTTTCGGTCGGCGTCGCCGCAACCCGGAGGGTTGCCAGAAATTAGCCGGGGGTTGAGGAGCGCAGCGACGACACCCCCGGAACAACGCCCAAAGATTTCCGCACCCCGGAGGGGTGCCAGAGGCGTTCGCGTGTTCCAACGCGTCTGGCACCCCTCCGGGGTGCAATCTGATTTTCGATTCGTGATCCGGGGGTGTCGCTTCGCTCAACCCCCGGCTAATCTCTGCCAGCCCTCCGGGCTGAAGGCGTCTGGCCAGAAGCGAAATGATCGAACATCGCACCAGGCTTCGTGCAGCTACGAGACAGGCGAGCAGGTGAGCGACGCGGCGGCGGCGGCGATTGTGGAATTGATGAATGGCCGCAAGCCGCGCTGGGTGGTGGATGAGGTGGCGAAACTGCGGGCGAAACTGAAGTGATACGCACCAAAGACTAAATGGCTTGGGTCGATTTACTCACTGTTGAAGACACCTTTTGTTTGCACAGAAACGAGAGCGACACGTCTTCCATCTTGATCATTCACCCAAACCTTTCGGTTCCGAAGGGCAGATGGAAGGAACGCTCTGAAACTGTCAGAGTAGTGAAACCTGACGCAGGCGAGTTTGAAGCGGTCGCTCAGATCTCGCTCTCTCACTTCAACATCTCAGACCCAAACGTTTCGATTGATCGGCGTTGGAGAGTTACCATTTTATTTTCAAACCTCGCGAAAGAGCAGGTGCCCATTGGCAGCAAAATCTTAGTCTCAGAAGAACTACGAAATGCTCTGTTTCCATAACCTGAACAAATTTGAATTCGGTCTCTTATGAAAACCAACCCCGTCCGACACAAACTCAAACGCGGCGAAGCCTCCTTCGGCACCTGGCTCACGCTGCCCGACCTCTTCTCCGCCCAGCTCATAAGCAAGATGGGCTTCGACTGGCTCACCGTGGAGATGGAGCACGCGCCCATGACCATCGAGATGACCGCCGCGATATGCGCCACCGTGGCCAATGCCGGCGTCGTCCCCCTCACGCGCATTCCCATCAACAACGTCGAGAACATCAAGCGCGTCCTCGACACCGGCGCGTGGGGCATCGTGGTGCCGATGGTCAATTCGCGCGCGGAAGCGGAGGCCGTGGTCGAGGCGGCGCGCTACCGGCCCATCGGCAAGCGCTCCATCGGCGGCTCGCTGCACGGCGCGAATTTCGACACCGACCCCGCGACCTATTACGCCAAAGCCAATGACGAAATCCTCGTCATCATCATGGCCGAGCATGTGGACGCGGTGGAGCGCGCGGATGAAATCTTCTCCGTGCCGGGCATCGACGGCGTGTTCATCGGGCCGAACGACCTGCACGCCTCGATGGGCCTGCCGCCGACGTTCGACAGCGACAACAATCAGTTCAACGACGCGGTGAATCACATCCGCGTGACGGCGAAGAAGCACGGCGTGGCCTCGGGCATTCATGTGGTGGACACGGCGCAGGCGCAACGGCGGGCGAAGGAAGGCTTTCAATTCATCGCCGTGGCCAGCGATGCCGGCTTCATGATGGCCAAGGCGAAGGAAGTGACGGGCGCCCTTGGACTGGGCGCGGGCAAGGCGGTGGCGAAGTATTGATCAAAGTCACGTCACGAACATTGCCCCGAAATGAAGACAAGTTGCTTCCCCGTGGTACTTGAGTGCTGCTCGTCGGCACGGCGGGGTGGGGCGCGGGGTCTTCACCGCGACGCGCTGGAATCGGCCGGACGTGTCCGAACATGTCCCGGCCGCACCCGGCCCTGCTGCGGACGGCGACCACAGTTTCCAGGAGCCCCTTCTCCTGACTCCGGCTGGATTTTTCTCCCATGACGCTGCTGCCCATCGTCGCCCGTGAATTGCGCGTGGCCTCGCGCCGCCCCGCGACCTACTGGACGCGCTTCACTTTCGCGCTCCTCGCCGTGGTCGTCGGCTCGGTCGCCTGGGCCATCGTCATGCGCCAGTCGCCGCGCGAGACGGGACTCGCGCTCTTCATCACCTTCTCCGTCGTGGCCTACGTTTACGCGCTCATCGCGGGCGCGCTCTGGACGGCGGACTGCGTGAGCGAGGAGAAGCGCGAGGGCACGCTCGGCCTGCTCTTCCTCACCGACCTGAAAAGCTACGACATCGTGCTCGGCAAACTCGCCGCCTCATCCGTCACGGCGGTGTACGGGCTGCTGGCGATTTTTCCCGTGATGGCCATCCCGCTGCTGCTCGGCGGCGTGACGCTCGCGGAATTCTGGCGCGTGGTGCTGGTGTGTCTGAACAACCTTTTCATCTCGCTCGCCATCGGCCTGCTCTGCTCGGCCCTGTGCAAAGACGAACGCAAATCCATCGGGCTGTCGCTGCTCATCATCGCGCTGCTCACGGCGGGCTGGCCCGCGGTGATTGCATGGATTGCCAACCAAATGCCCAGCGACCACCCACTGTTTCTCCTGTTCAAGAACGACCCGTTCCCCCTGACGCTTTTCTGCCCCGGCGTGACCTGCGTGTTAGCCTTCGACGAGCCTTACAACCAGATGCTGCGCGGAGTGAAATTTAACTGGTTCTATCCCACGCTCGCGGCCACGCATTTCGTCGGGTGGCTCGCGTTGCTGCTCACCATGTTCATTCTCCCACGCGTCTGGCAGGACAAGGCCGCTTCGCCGAAAACCTTGCGCCGCCGCGAGCAATGGCAACTGCTCACCGCCGGCCCGTCCGACGCGCGCGCGCTATTCCGCCGCCGCTTGTTGGAGATCAATCCCTTCTACTGGCTGGCCTCGCGCGAGCGTTTCAAGGTCGCACTGGTCTGGCTCTGGATCGGCGCGGGCGCGCTGCTCTGGGTCTTCGGACTCGTGCGGGCCAGGCGCGACTGGCTCGACCCCAGCACTTACCTGATGACCGCCGTGCTGCTCCACTCCTTCTTCAAATGCTGGCTGGCCATGGAAGCTTCGCGCCGTCTCGGCCTCGACCGGCGCAGCGGCGCGTTGGAATTGCTGCTCTGCACGCCATTAAGCGTCGGCGACATTCTGCGCGGGCAATGGCTGGCGTTGCTCCGGCAGTTCGGCGCGGCCTGCGCGCTCATCCTCGTGGTGGACGTGTTCTTCGTGATCATGGGATTGCAACATTCCTACAGCGGCGACGACCGTCGCGACTGGCTCGGCATGTGGCTGGCCGGCATGGCGATGTTCGCCTTGGACCTCATCGCGCTCGCGTTGCTCGCCATGTGGATGAGCCTCAAGAACCGCAAGCCCACGCAGGCCGGGCTGGGCGCGATTCTGCTGGTGTGCATCCTCCCGTGGGCCCTGTTCGGCGCGTTCGGCGCGGTGGTGGCGAATCTGGATGAATTTTTTCGAATCAAAGTGCCGAGCCGCTGGCACGGCATGTTCTTCCTCGGCGTGTGGTTCGTCCTCAGTTTCCTCAACAGCCTGCTCCTCGCGCTGACCTCGCTGCGGAATCTCCGCACGCAGTTCCGCGTCTGCGCCCTGGACCGCTCGGAGGCGCGCGTGCCCTTCTGGCGGCGATGGACGAGGAGGACGGGATGAAGAAGTTCCAAATCCCAAATCCCAAACAAATTCCAAAACACAAATTCCAAGATATGTGCGGGGAGGATATGCGGTGAACGCGTGCGAGTTCGCACGCATCGGAGCGCGGACCGCTGAGTCCGCGCGATCATGTTCCATCCGAGCGTGGCCCTTTCGGCGACAGCTTGAACACGCGGACTCGGTGGTCCGCGCTCCGGCGTTTCAGGCCTCGATTGGAGTAGTGAAATTTGTTTGGGATTTGGGATTTGGAATTAGGAATTTTTCCCCATGACCTTCCTCCCCATTGTCGAACGCGAACTGCGCGAGCGCGCACGCTGGCGCTCCACGTACTGGGTGCGCGGCGTGGCGGCCTTCATCGCCACGGCCGTCGCCATGTTCGTGCTCATGTTCATGGCCACCGCGACCACCGGAGCCATCGGCCACGGCATGATGGACGCGCTGGCGTGGCTGGCCTTTCCGTTCGTGGTGCTCGAAGGACTGCGCCACACCGCCGACTGCCTGAGCGCCGAGAAACGCGAGGGCACGCTCGGCCTGCTCTTTCTCACCGACCTGCGCGGCTACGACGTGGTGCTGGGAAAATTCTTCGCCACCTCGCTCACCAGTTTCTATGCACTGCTCGCCATGATGCCTGCCTTCGCCGTGCCCGTGCTGCTCGGCGGCGTGACCGGCGGCGAATTCTGGCGGCTCGTGCTGGCGCTGATGAACGCGCTCTTCTTCTCGCTCACGGCGGGCATGTTCGTCTCCGCGATCAGTCGCGAGGAACGCCGCGCGTGGACCGGCACCTTCGCGCTCATCCTGCTCTTCGTGGCGGTCATTCCCGTGGTGAGCCGGCATCTGCACGTGGCGGTGATCTGGAAGTTCAGCCCGTTCACCGCTTTCTGGCTGTATGACGAAAACAATTTCACCACGCGCGGTGCGGATTACTGGAGCGCGCTCGGCTGGACGCACCTCCTGAGCTGGTGCTGGCTGGCGCTCGCAAGTTTTCTGCTCCCGCGCGTCTGGCAGGAATCCGGCACGCGCCGGGCCCAACGCCAGCGCGCCATCGAACCGGAAACCAAACGACTCCAGCGTAATCAACTCCTCGACACCAATCCCGTCTGGTGGCTTACCTCGCGCAACACACATCAACGCCGCTGGCTCTGGGCCGTGGTCATCATGCTCGCCGCAGGCGGCGTGACCGCGTGGCTCGCGTTCCAAGGCGACACCGGCGCGATGTGGGGCGTGCTCGGCTGTGCGATTCTCGTACACCTCGCGCTGGCGACGTGGCTGGCCTCCGAGGCCAGCGATTCCTTCGCGGGCGCGCGAGCCAGCGGCGCGTTGGAACTGCTGCTCTCCACGCCGCTGACCGTGCGGCAGATTTTGCGCGGCCAACATCTCGCGCTGCGTGAGTTGTTCTTCCGTCCGCTTGGTCTGCTGTTGTTCATCGAAGCGCTGCTGGTCATCGGACAAATCTGGCTGGTCGCGCAGGGCGGCGGCGGATTGTTCGCGAGCGCGGGCGTGGTGCTGGTGCTCGGCTTCTGCCTCGTGTGGTTCGTCCTCGATCTGTTCGCCGTGGCCGAGGTCGGCATGTGGTATGGACTGACCTCCGGTTCCGCCACGGCGGCGCTGACCAAGACGATTCTCTACGTGCTCATCCTGCCGCTGCTCGTCATGGCCGTGCCGTGCTTCTGGGCCATCGCGCCCGGCCTGATGGTGGCCAAGAGCGTCATCTTCTTCACCTGGGCGCAGAGCAAGCTGGAGAAAGAATTCCGCCGCGCGGCGACGGAGCGTTTCAACGCGCCGAAACCGAAGCCGTGGCTCCGCCGCGAACCGCCGAGACTGCGAATGCCGGGGTGAGAAAAATATTTAACCACGGAAAACACAGAAAACACGGAAGGGGCCGCTACAAGTCCCGGCATCCATTGTTCGGTTGGATGATGGTGAGCATGGCGATTCTCAGGGCGCAGCGGTAGTATGATTCCAAAACGGGTATTTTTTTTTGGGTTCTGGCTAGTTGGCTGCCAAAAAACCGAAAAACAACCTGAGATGGAGGCGCGCGCCGGACGGGAGATAGAGCGATTGCTCGGTCTTTACGAGGCGCTGGGAAATCCACGTCCGACCAATCTTGCTCAAGTCTATCTGACCTTGAAGATGTCGTATCCGCATGAATGGCATCAGAATTTCAGGGAGCTTGGCTGGAGGGCAGGTTTCTCAAACTCATTTTATGAAAAATACGTTTTTCTGCCCGGCGGAGTGACAAATCGCTTGATTGTGGGGGAGATCATCATGATGAACGCGCATCCATACGAAGGCATAGGCCAAAGCAAGCGCCGGCTCATTTTTTCAAAGCTCGGAACACGATATGGCTCGAAAGAATTGCCTGAGACTTTGGTGCAAGATTTATTTCGCGAAGCGGGAATTTCCGAACCCAAGGCCGTCACCCTGCCAGCACCGCCGCCCGCGCCACCGAATATAGACCGACGGAATCCATTCCATGTCGAAATGTCGAATGCCCTTCTCGGACTAGGTCGCGGGCTCGGCTTTAGTCCAGAAGGAGCGGTGCTTTTTCGCCATTCTGTTTTTCTCGGCCTCGGCCTCGGCCTGCCGCTTCTCATCTTCTGGCTCTGGCGCAGATCGCGGCGATGACGTCCGTTGCCTTGCTCCGATTTGGCGGACAGCAACGGAATATCCGCGTTTTCCATAAATGTTTTCGCCCGCTAGCCGGCTTGCCAGAAACAGCCGCAGGCGCGACAACTTTTCCATGCACCGACTCCTTCTGTTCACGTTCTGCGGTCTCGCCGGTCTGGCGGCCGGTTTCGCGCAATCTCCCGCTCCGGCCCCGCTCTGGCGCGCGCACGCGCACAACGATTACCGCCACGCGCGCCCGCTGGCCGACGCGCTGGCGCACGGCTTTCGCAGCGTGGAGGCGGACATCTGGCTGACGAACGGGGCGCTGCTCGTGGCGCATGATTTTCAGGACACGTCGCCGGAGAAAACTTTGGCGGCGCTGTATCTCGATCCGTTGCGCGTTTTTTTCAGCACCAATTTGCCCAAGGCCGGAGCGCGTCCACTCACGCTGCTGATTGATGTGAAGTCCGACGCCGAGAAAACCTACGCCGTGCTGCGCGACGTGTTGCGCGGCTACGCGGACATTCTGACCCGCTTTGAATCCAACACGATTCACACCAATGCCGTCCTCGTCATCCTTTCCGGCGCGCGGGCCGAGGCGGTGCTGCGCGCGGAGCCGCTGCGCTTCGCCGCACTGGACGGGCGGGAGCCGGACTTGGAGAAAAATCCGCCGGTCGCGCTGATGCCGCTGGTGAGTGACAACTGGACGAAACACTTCCAATGGCGCGGCGTGGGGCCGATGCCGGAGGCGGAGCGCGAGAAGCTGCGTCAGCTCACCCGCCGCGCGCACCTGCAGGGGCGTCGTCTCCGTCTCTGGGCCGCACCCGATAACGAGGCCGGCTGGAAAGAATTGTTTGAGGCCGGGGTGGACTTGCTGAACACGGACAAGCTGGCCGAATTGGAAGGGTTTCTCCGTGCGCGGGAATTCACACCTCCTTGAAACGCACGGCACCGGGCCGCGCGGCTACGGACGGAGAATGCAGTTGCTGTAGTTCGTGTCGCCGGAGTTTTGCATCTGCGCCAGCATGGCAAACTGGGAAAGCTGCTGCGCGCTCCCGTCCGCCATGGCCATGTTGCCTTCGCCGTTGTGCAGTTCCTTGGTCCATGAAGTGTTGGGGGAAAATGGGTTGAGCGAGGTGATCACGGGCGCGGTGATGCCGGCGATGGTGCATTGCCGGCCTTCGTTGCCCGTGATGTTTCGGTCAACCACGATGTGCATCTGGGTTTTCAATTCCAGCGCCTCCGTGCCCGCCGCGTAGCTCAACGCGGTGTTTTGCAACGTCCCGAATCCGCTCGTCCCCGTCGCGAAGGTATCCGCCACCGGGCGATCCTTGTCCGTCGGGCAATGCAGGACTTTGGGCGTGACCAGTTCGTTGGAAACCACCGTGAAATGCTCCCACGCCGCCGGGAGCGTGCGCGAGCCGCCGTCGTCAGGTTTTACCAGCCAGGGAAATTTTCCCTCGTGATCCTGCGCCCACATGATGAGCGCGGAACCGACCTGCTTGGTGTTGCTCACGCAGGCGATGCGCTGGGCCTTCGACTTGGCCTTGGCCACGGCGGGCAGCAGCATGGCCGCGAGGATGGCGATGATGGCAATCACCACCAGCAGTTCGATCAGCGTGAACGCTTGGGTCTTTCGAGAGTGCATGTTCAATCAGTCAGACGGCAGACCGGGGAAAGTTATCAATAGTTTTACAGGTCCGCCATCTCCCGGTCGTGAAAATTAAAAGCCCGCTCACTTGCGCAAGCGGGCTTTTCTAAATTGGTTGCGGGGGCTGGATTTGAACCAACGATCCCGTCCGGCGGGATTATGAGCCGGACGAGCGGGGCAAGCCGGTGAACTCGTAGAAGCCGCGCCCGCCCTTCTGGCGTTTGAGGAAGTTCTCCAGCTTGCGGGCCTCGGACAGAGACAGGGAGGCACTTTGCCAGGCGAGTGACCAAGGGCCACGCGTGCGAGTCCAGGTGGAGACGCCGTCGTTGTGTTGAGCCAGGCGTCGCGGCACGTCATCGGTCAGGCCGATGTAGAAGCGGCCCTGCTCGTTGCACAGGACATAGACGACGCAGTTCACGGACAGAAAAAAGCCCGTCCCGCACTGGCGGAACGGACTTTTCTAAATTGGTTGCGGGGGCTGGATTTGAACCAACGACCTTCAGGTTATGAGCCTGACGAGCTACCGGGCTGCTCCACCCCGCGATTAAGTGCGCGGAATATAGAGAGGCTCATTCAAAGGGCAAGGGGCATTTTCATTTATCCCCCGATCAGCCGGTGCGGGCGCACCGCGTCGCGGCCCAGCCCGAAGCGCGGCATGGCTTTCAATGACAGCGCGATGGCCACCGTGAAGTCATCCGAGCCGAAGCGGTTGTCGCGCACGCGGAAAGTTAGCGCGCCGGTCCAACTGCGGAAGTCGCGATAGAGCGTGTAGTATTGGTATTCCATCGTGCCATCCCTGGCCTCGTAGTGATGCTGGGTGCGCACGCCCCAGTTCTCGTTCAGACGGTAGAAAAATGTGGCGAGGATTAGATTGTTGCCCAGGCCCAACTCCTGCGAATCGCGGCGGTAGCGGTGGCCGAGGGAGAGGCTCCAGGTCTCGCCCGGTTCCAGCGTGACGGTGTGATTGGCCTCTTGCAGAGCGGGGTGATCCACGCTGGTGCGGGTCTCCGAGTTCAACGTCAGCCAGGAGCGCGGGCGGAAATCGAGGTCGGAGTAAACGTCGCTGAAGGTGCTGCGCCCGTGCCGCTCGGCCAGCCGCCAGTCGGCATAGACGGCCCAGTTCACGAGGTCGCCCACCACGCCTTCGCGCTTCGTCTGCAACTTGTTGCGCAGGCCGAGGCGCACCACGGACTGGCTGTCGATGGAATCAATCGTGTTGTAGTCGGGGAACTCGATGGGGCGCAGGCGCGAACTCGGCAGATCGCGGTCGAACTGCGGCAGCTCGTGCGGCGCCTTGTTCGGCCCGGGCACGAAGGCGTAATTGACCGACGGCTCGATGATGTGCCGCAGTCCGGTCACGTCGAGCAGTTCGTTCCGCGCCCCGGCATAGACGCGCGAGGCTTTCCACGTGACCTCCGCGCCGGTGTTGAAGACGTTCCGATACTCCTCGCCCGTGGTCGCACCGCGTTCGTTCGCCTCGCTGTAATAACTGAACCGCTGCCCCACGCGCGGGATGACGTTCAGCCAGCCGAAGAAGGTCCACGGCAAAACAACCTGGTGATACGTGTCCGCGCGCGTCGCGCCGTAGGCGTTCGTGAGAAAGGGCGAATAGAAATTCGTCTCCGCCGGAAAGAGGTGGCGGAAATAGCCGGCGGAACTTTCGCTTTCATAGAACAGCGGCGTCTCCGCGATCCGCTGCCGCAACCCGGTGAGCTTTACGTCCGGGAGGCGCTCGACGGTTTCCTGAAAGTCATTCACGCGGAACTGCGTGAGGGCGTTGAGGTCCCAGTTCGGCCACGCCTTGTCCACTTCCACGAAGGAGCGCGGCTGCGCGTTGGCGTGATATTCCGACTCGAAGAAATCGCGAACCACGAATGGATCGGTCTGGTAGGAGACGTAGGCCCTGGCCGTGAGATTGGTGGCGAGGTCCACCTGATGCGCGAAGAGCAGACGGTGGCGGTTCTCATCCGGAGTCTTGAAGCCAAACGTCTCTTCCGGGTTCCGGTCGTTCGCATAGTAGTAGCGCAAGATGCCCTCGCCGAAGGCTGGGTCTTTCCAGTGAAAATCCGGGCCGCCCGCGACTCCGCGCTCGCCGCGCAAGTCGAGGTTCACCGCGCCATCCAGCCGCTTATTCCAGTACCAGTTGTAAGTGCTGAGCAGGTACGGTCCCCATTCGCTGCGGTGTCCGACGAGGAAATCAAAATGGTTCGGATGCCGGTCGAGTGACTTCGAATAGTAGGGAAAATACATCACCGGCACGACGCCCGCATACATCACAGCGTGACGAGCCTCGATGGACTTGCCCGGCACCACGACGATCCGCTTCGCGTAAATCCGGTAGCCGGGATCGGGATGATCGTCCGTGGTGAAAAATGTGTTGGTCACGGTGTAAGCCTGGTTGGTCGGACTGCTGATCATGTTCGTCCCTTGGATGAAGTAGGGCGGGTGCCCGGCGCGGAACGAGTCGCCGCTGATCACGCGGGTCTTGAAATTGTAGTGCAGTTCCTCGCCGCGCCAGAGCTGGCCGCCTTCGCGCTGGAGAATCACGTTGCCTTTGGCGTAGGCGTCGCCGGTGGCACGGTTGATGTCGGCAGACTCTGCGGTGAGAACCACTCCGCCGTACTTGAGGAGAATTCCTTTTTTGTAAATGACCGTCCCGGTGCGGAGTTGAACCTCTTGTTCGCCACCTTGCAGCACAAACAGCTCGTTCGTCTCCTGGCTGCGCGCCGCGAGCGGGAGCAGCAGCACGAGCAGGGTGAGAACGATGCGTGACTTCATGTGCGGCAGACGTAAGCAAAAGCCTCCGGTGGTACCAAGCGGATTCAAGGCGCGGCCAGTGTCATCACCGCCGCGGCTGAGTTTTCCAGCGCCGGTCACGACTTGATGTCGCGCAGGTGAAACGCCGTGCCGCCGATCACCAGGCACGTTGCGTTAAAAGCTGCGAGCACGGACAGCGCGCTCCACACGCGCGCCCAATCCATCGGCTGGCCATAGACCGCCACCCACGCGCGGAAATGGTGCAGCAGCATGTAGGGCAAGTATTCCGCGAGGGCGGGGATGCTTTCGAGCACGAGGTTCAGCAGCAGAAAGGAAATCGCCAGAATCGTCGCCGCCGCCGGCTTCATGTTGAAACAGCCGAACATGAAGGCCAGCGTCATCATGGTGCTGGCGTTGATGGCGAGAAAGATGTGCGACGCGGCGTAAAGTTTCCAACCCTCCGCCGCGCTCAACACGGCGAAGATGTTTTCCGGCTCGGGAATCAGCACGAACATGCCCTTCCACGGAAACCACAGCCGCGCGAGCGCCAGCGCCATCACGCCGAGCGCGAAGACCTGCGTCACCGCGAAGACCACGCCCGCGCACCACTTCACGAAGAGCAGCCGCCAGCGCGAGACGGGGCGGCAGAGAATCATTCGCAGCGTGCCGTCCTCCGCTTCCTTCGCCACGAGGTCGCCGCCGATCAGTCCGGTGTAGAGCGGCATGAGCAGCAGGATTTGCGGGATGAGCATGATGAGCGCGACGGTGAGCGCGGAGACGTAATCCTCGGCTAGGTAGCCGTTGCCTGCGAGCATCCGCGTCATGCTGCGCTTCATGCCGGACGAGAAATGGAAGCCGAAGAGCATCGCGTTCTGCGCGACCAGGAACATGACGAAGCCGATGTAGGTGCGCTTTTTGGCGAAGAGCTTCCACAGTTCGTTGCGGAGCTGGAGGAGGAACATCTTCATGGTGCGCCGGTCTCCGACCCGACGCGTGGTGGCGCTGTCAAAGTTCGTGCCGGGTCGGAGACCGGCGCTCCATGAACCAGCGAGAGGTAAAACGCTTCCAGCGTCTCCTCCTCCGGTGCGATCTCGAACACGGAGAATTTGTTTTCCACCAGCGCGCGCACGAGTTCATCTGTGCCGACGCCGTTGGCCGGGATGACGAACGCGCCGTCCTGCGCGCTGTCGATCAGCTTTCGTTCGACCAGCAGGCGTGTGGCCTGGTCGAAGTTGTTCACGCGCAGGCGCACGCGCGGTTGCGTGCGCTTCGCATCGGCGATGGTGCCTTCAAAAACTTTCCGTCCACCCTGCAACACGGCGATGCGCGTGCAGAGTTGTTCCACTTCGTTCAGCAGATGTGAGGAGAACAGAATCGTCAGCCCCAGATCGCGGTTCAGACGCTGAATCGTCGCGCGCATCTCGTGGATGCCCTCGGGATCGAGTCCGTCGCTTGGCTCGTCGAGGATCAGCAGTTCAGGATTCGGCAGCAGCGCCTGCGCGAGCGCGAGGCGTGTCCTCATGCCGTGCGAGTAGGTTTTGACTTTCGATTTCTCGCGCCCAGTCAGGCCGACCCATTCGACGACTTCGAGCAGGCGCGCGCGGGACACCGGCGCGGAGAATTGCGCCAGCACTTCCAGGTTCCGGTAGCCGCTCAGGTAATCGTAGAAGACAGGCGTCTCGAAAATCGCGCCCACCCGCGCCAGTGCCATTCCACGTTCGCGCGTCACGTCATGACCGCACACGCGTGCCTCGCCGCTGGTCGGCCAGACCTGGCCGAGCATCATGCCGATGGTCGTGCTCTTGCCCGCGCCGTTGTGCCCGAGCAGTCCGAAAATTTCCCCGCGCGGCACGACGAGATCGAGGGATTCCACCGCGGCGCGTTGCCCGAAGACTTTGCGCAGTGAACGCAGTTCAATCAGCGCGGTCATCGGGTGCCCTCAATGGCCAGCAGGTTTTTGATGTGGCCATCGGCGTAGAGGTAATTCACGCCGCGCCCGATCCCGATGGTGGCGTGAAACGCCTCCTTGTCGAAGGCCAGCGGAATGTTGTGCGGATCAAAATTGAGCAGCAGGACGACGAAATGATCGGCGTCCTGCCCGTTCACGAGACTGTTCCACGCGTAGCTCGAACCGGTCTGTGCGAACAAATCTTTCTTGTCCGACGGGCAGAGCAGCACACGCACGTTGCCGAGATAGTTCGAGAGCGTCACCTCCATGCGGGTCAGTTCGTTGGTCGGCGGCACCCCAACCGCGACATCGTAAAGCGTGGGCACTTTGTTGTCGTGATCCTGCACGTAAAGTTGCAGAGCCACGCCGACCTGTCGGAGATTCGAGAGACACGCCGAGGACTTGCCGCGCTCCTTCGACTTCGCGATCACCGGCAGCAACAGCGCCGCGAGGATGGCAATGATGGCGATGACGACGAGCAGTTCGATGAGCGTGAAGGCCGCAGTGCCGGACGCGCCGGCCTTGGACCTTGGACCTCGGACTTTGGACTTCCCCCTCATCTCCGAAACAACCGTCCGTTCTGCATCATGCGCTGCATCTCTTCGAGCAGGGGCGCGACCTCGGCCTTCGTCTGCGCCGAGCTTTCCGAATAAAAAGTTTTCAGGCCGGTGGTGATCATCTTGGCCTGCAACTCCTCGTTCACTGGCTCGCGCTCGCGTCCGTCGTCGGGCGGCATCTGGCCGCTCTCGCGTTGCGCGCGCATCTGGGCGATGGCGTTGGTCACGGCGTAACGGCGCTTGTCCTCGGGCAGTTTCTCGAAGGAGGTGAGCATCTGCTTCACGCCGGACGGCATGGTGCGCTCGACGAACGCGCTCTTCTCCGCATCCGTCATCTGCCGCCACAAGCGGTTCCACTCCAGATCCGCGCGGGCGTGACGGCGTTCGTCTGGCGTCAATTGATTCAACTTGTCGCCCAGCTCGCGCAACCGTTTCGCCCGCGCTTCCGCGTTGAGCTTTTCCAAATCCGTGGCGCGGACGGCGGCGATCATTTTCTCCGCCGTCATTTTGTAGTGCGCGGCCACGCGCACTACGACCCATGCCAGCAGCCAGGCCGTCACGAGAATGACGGCGGCGGCGAGCAGCGGTTTGTAGCGCGGATTAGTCACGGCGCGGAGCGTAGCGGAATGAACGAAGTTGGCAAATGTAGTGGCGCAGGCGTCTCGCCTGCATTCAGTCCGGTGGCCGTCCCGGCTGCCGAACGACGGGATCGGAACGACAGGCGGGACGCCCGTCGGACTAATGGCAGCCGGGACGGCTGCCCCACTATGCTGCGGCTTCCCAAGCGGCGCGCGTCCGCGTAGCGTCGGCCCATGTTTTTCCAACGTCATGGTCGGGCCGTGCTGTCGTGCCTGTTGGGAGTGTGGCTCACCGCCTCGCTGTTCGCGGCGGATGCGCCGACTGCGTTCGCGCTGCGCACGAATGACGTTGTCGCGTTTGTCGGCGGCTCGGATGTCGCGGCGGCGCAGTTCACCGGGCATCTCGAAGCGTTGCTCGCGGTGAAATTTCCCGGCGCGCGCTTTCGTAATTTCGGCTGGGAAGGCGATACCGTGTTCGCGCGTCCGCGTGAGATTGGTTTCCCGTCGCTCGCGGAACACTTGAAACGCGCCGGGTCCACCGTGGTCTTCCTCCAGTTCGGTCGCACGGAAGTCCTGGGCAGCAAACACTCCGTCCAAAGTTTCACTGCGGCTTATGAAAAACTTCTGGATGAATGCGCGAAACAGACGCCACGGCTGGTGCTCGTCACGCCGCCGCCGTTCGAGCGGGCCGCTGAACCATTGCCGGACTTGTCGGCCTTCAACAGCAATCTCGCGACGCAAGCCGAGGGCATCCGTGCGCTGGCGAAAAAGCGCGGCCTGCTCTTCGTGGATTTGTTTTCCGAACTGCCCGGGACCGTTCAGGAGCCACACCTCACGGACAATGGCTTGCAACTCTCGCCGCGCGGTCACGCGCTCGTCGCCGCAGCTTACGCGCGGCAACTGGGCTTGGGCGAAGTCGCCGCGCGGGCGGGTGACGTGAGCGCGACCGGCGCATGGTCGAATCCGCAGTTTGAAAAGCTCCGCGGCGTCGTCATGCAGAAGAACCGTTTCTGGTTCGACTACTGGCGTCCGCAGAACTGGGCCTTCCTCGGCGGCGACCGCACTACGCAGATGAGCAGCCGCGATCATCGCGACCCGAAAGTGCGCTGGTTCCCGGCGGAGATGGAGAAGTTCCGACCGCTGATTGCGGAACAGGAACGGAAGATGGAACTGATGGCAGCGACGTTGAGAGGAACGGAGTGATGAAAATTTCAAAATCCAAAATTCAAATCCCAAACAAACTCCAAGTGCCAAATTCCAAGAGCCGCTCTCCATCGTGGCGTGGTTGGAATTTGAACATTGGATTTTGGAATTTGTTTGGAATTTGGTTTTTGGGATTTGGAGTTTCATCCGTTGTCGCTGCCGACTCCAATTCCGCCGCCACCGAACTCGCCTCCTTCCAACTCGCCGACGGCTTCGACATCAATCTCTTCGCCAGCGAAACGAACGGCGTGGTGAAGCCGATTCAAATTCGCTTCGACGCGCGCGGACGGCTCTGGGTCATCGGCAGCACGGTCTATCCGCAAATTGAGCCGGGGCAGAAACCCGACGACAAAGTGCTCATCCTCGAAGACACGAATGGCGACGGACGCGCAGACAAGACCACGGTCTTCGCCGACGGCCTGATGATTCCCACCGGCCTCGAAGTCGTGGAGAACGGCTGCTACCTCGGTCACGGCACCGAACTGTTGTATCTCAAAGACACGAACGGCGACGGGCGTGCGGACGAACGCCGCGTGGTGCTGCGCGGCTTCGGCACGGGCGACAATCACCAGAACATCAACTCGTTTCTCTGGGGGCCGGGCGGCGAGTTGTTCATGTGCCAGGGGCTGCACATTCATTCGCACGTCGAGACGCCGTGGGGAATTTCCTCGCTGGAGCAGGCGGGCGTGTGGCGATTGCGTCCGCGCCTGTTGAAGCTCGATGGCTTCTACGGTTCCGCGAACGAGCCGCAGAATCCGTGGGGCTGGGTCTTCAACGATTGGGGCGAACCCATCGTGCTCGCGGGCAACAGTCATGCGCACATTTATCCGGTGCCGGGGATGACGGCGCAGCATCGCGACGATCCGCCCGCGCTGATTTGGAAAAACGGCAACGGCCGCAAGTGCAGCAACGGCGACATCGTGGGCACGACGCACTTTCCCGACGCACTGCAAGGCGCGCTCATCGCCGGTGGCTACCTCAACAACGCCATCTGGGCGTTGAAGATCAAGGACGACGGCGCGGGCTTTGCGCTCGAAGATTTGCCGCCGCTGCTCAAGAGCACGAGCCGCAGTTTCCGGCCTGTGGATGCAAAGTTCGGTCCCGATGGCGCGCTCTACATTGCGGACTGGTCCAATCCCATCATCGGCCACTATCAGGCGAGCTTCCGCGATCCGAACCGCGACAAGACGCACGGGCGCATCTGGCGCATCACGGCGAAAGGCCGCGCGCTGACTAAGCCGCCGCAACTCGCGGATGCGACGATTCCGCAACTGCTGGAGCATTTGAAATCGCCAGACCGCTGGACGCGGCATCAGGCCAAGCGCGTGCTCGCGGACCGTCCAGCGGCGGAAGTGACGGCGGCATTGAAGGTGTGGGCTTCGGCCACGGGACTATCCGATCACGCACTGAAGGAGGCGCTGGGTGTTTATCAGAGCCACGAACTGATCGCGCCGGAACTCGTGGCGAAACTATCGCAAGCCAAAGAACCGGGCGCGCGCGCTTACGCGGCGAGCGTCATCGGTGCATGGGCCGGGCGATTGCCGAACGCGCTCGAACTGCTGCGCCCGCTCGTGACCGACGAGCATCCGCGCGTGCGCCTGCAAGCGGTGGTCGCGTGCAGTTACCTGACGAACGCCGCCGCGATGGAAGTAGCCGCGAGCGCGGCGGATTTTCCCACGGACAAGTTTCTCGACTACGCGCTTCGCCAGACGGTCTTTGCACTCAAGCCGTGGTGGTTGCCCGCTCTGCGCGCCGGACGGTTGAACACGGCGAATCATCCGGCACGCATGGCGATGCTCGTGCGTGCGGACGGCACGGCGGATGTGCGTCAGTCCTTGCGCGATATGCTGGCCGCGCCGGCCACGGACAAGGCGGCGCGCGAAACCTACTGGCGCATCCTCGCCGATGTGGGCAGCACGAACGATCTCGCCGCGATGCTGAACGTGGAGGAGGCCGCGATGCTCGCGCGGCTGCTGCCCGTCCTCGGCACCGCCACGCAGGCGCGGCAGATTCGTCCTGCCGGCGATTTGACCGCCGCGTTGCTGCCGAAGCTCCACGGCCATGATGAGAAGTTGCGCGCGGAAGCGCTGCGGCTCGCGGGCTTGTGGAAGCTCACTGCGCTCGCGCCCCTGGCGCAGTCGCTGGCTACGGATGCCAAGGGCAGTGACGACCTGCGGCGCGCGGCGGCGGCGGCGCTCGGTGGCTTCGGCGATGAGTCCAGCCGCGCGGCGTTGCAGCAACTGGCGCAGCAGGAGAATTCCCCCCGCGTGCAGTCCGCCGCCATCGTGGCCCTGAGCGCGCATGATTTGAATGGTGCCTCCCGTCTCGCTGCCACCGTGCTGGCGCGCGTCACCGACAACACGCTCACGACCGAACTGTTCACCGCCTTCCTGCAACGTCAGCGCGGCGCGGAGTCACTGGCCAGCGCGCTCGCGTGGACCGCGCCTTCCGCGCAGGCCGCTGAAGTGGGTTTGCGCGTGATGAACGCCAGCGGGCGGCGTGAGGAAAATCTGGCGCGCGTGTTGAGCAAGCCTTCTGCGTCCATCGGGAAAATGTCCGGGGCGGAACTGGCCGCGTTCAGCACCGAGGTGCGGACGCGCGGCGATGCGAAGCGCGGCGGGGAAGTTTATCAGCGCGCCACTCTTGGATGCGTCGCATGTCACGCGGTCAATGGTCAGGGCGGCAGCCTCGGCCCGAATCTCAGCGCGCTCGGCAGCGCGCAGCCGGTCGAATTCATCGTGGGCGCGATTCTGGAACCGCAGCGCGAAATCAAGGAAGGCTACACGTCCATCGCCGTGACGACGAAGGGTGGCGACGAATTTCAAGGCCATCAGTTACGCGAGACGAAAGAGGAGTTGGTGCTGCACGACACGTTGCAGAATCAGGAAGTGCGGGTGCCCCGCGCGACGATTCAGGAGCGGCGCGTCATCGGCTCGGTGATGCCCGGCGGTCTCGCCGAGACGCTGACGCGCGAGGAATTCCGCGACCTCGTGCGCTTCCTCTCCGAGTTAGGCCGGACGAAGTGACACGGTGCCCCCGGCGTCCCGCCGGGTGGAGGCGTAATCCGTCCCGTTGTTCCTCGTCTCGCCGTAAATCGGATCAATCCAGAGTTTTGGTTGGTGACAACACCCGGCAGGTCGAGGCACCGCGGGTTTTATTTACTCGTGACCCGGCGGGACGCCGGGGGCACGTCTTTCAGGTGCTTCAAACTCAGCGCGGTCAACAACACCGCCACGAACAGCAACACGCCGCCAACTGGCACGAGTAAGATTCCCAGCCCCGGATCGCCGGCATAGACCCACACGCCGCCGAGGAAGAATCCGCCGGGCATCAGCACCCCGGCGGCGATGAGGGAATACGACGCGATGGTGCGCGTGCGCGCAGGCCAGGCGGGGACATGGTGCGCGGTGAAGGCGAAGCCGAGTTGCACGACGGCGAGCAGCGTGCCGTGGGCGTGGGCCAGCGTCCACATGAGACGGCGGGTCTCGTTCATGGCGTTGAGGTAGAACTGGACTTTCAATCCGTGCAACGCTTCGAGCACGAGGCCGAGCGAGAGGAACACCAGCAGTGAAAACCAGCCGACGCGCAAGTGCCGGCGCACCACGAGCGCGAGCGAATCGTCATTGGGTTCAGGGGCGGCGGGGCGGTTCATTCGAGCAGTTCCATCGGTCGCTGATCTCGGGCCTGACGCAGCTTGTGGATTTCCTGCGGCGGCAAAATTTTCGCCTGCTCGCGGGGCGGCAAGTTTTCTGAACTCCAGCGTTGCAGCAGCGTGCTCTTGTTCAAGGAGCGTTGCGCGGCGGGCGCGAGGTAATCGAAGTCCAGCCGCCGCGCCTCGGGGATTTGTTTGAGCGAACGCTGCCCGATGTAGCGGACCACGGAATACGGATCGTCAAGCGTCTCGGCGAGGTAGGGAAGCAGCCAGTTGGTGCCGGAAATCTGGCGCGCGGGTTCCCAGCCAAAATGCCACGCGAGGAGCGCGCGCTGCCCCGCGTCGCCGCGCAAGAGCCACACGGCGGAGGCGGGCGCGCTGGCGAGGTCGCCCGCGATCCTCGGCTCGGGCTGGCGATACCACGCGTTCAACTGCTTCGCCGTCCACGTCAGCGATTGATCGAGGTGGCAGAGGTTGCAGGCGTTCGGGCGTCCGGTGTCGAGACTGCTTTGCACGGAGGGCGAGGTGATTTGGTGGGAACGAATGCCCTTGAGCAAACCGTAGGTGGTGTGCGGCATGTGGCAGTTGTAGCAAAGGCTGCCGCTGGAACTGGCGGCGTGCCGAGTGTGCTGCGTGAGTTTCGTTTTGAAATCGCCGTGGCACTGATAGCACGCGGCGTTGCCCTCCATGCCGCGCGCGAGTTGATCCGCTGGCTCGCTTTTGTGCATCGAGTGACAGGAGAGGCAGGACATCGCGCCGCGCTGGAAGCACGGAGTCTCGACGAGTCCGCTGTATTCACGACCGGAGACGCGGACCATGCCGTCGTTCCAGAAGTAGCCGGCGAGCGCCTGCTTGTGCGCGACCTGCTCGGCATCCCAGTCGTTGGTCAACTCGCGCATCTTGTGGCCCGGGATGAGCGGACGATTCGCATCAATGCTTTCGCGATGCCAGTAGTCCGTGCCGCTCGTGAGCCATTCCTTGTGATCAAGGCTGAAGCGCGCGGCATGGCACTGGCCGCAAATCTCCGAGGATTTCTTCGAGGAGACGCGCGCGGGATTGACGATGGTCGGATCGCCGTTGGTGCCGCGATGCAGCGCGTAGCGACGCCGCGGATTGATGTTTGCGCGCACGTGCGCCTCGCCTGGGCCGTGGCAGGATTCGCAGGCGATGCCGAGTTCCGCAACGCGGGTGAGCGCGCCGGGTTCGAGCGCACCGGGCTCCGGCTGTCCCGCCGTGGCGTGGCAGCCGAGGCAGTTGTTGTTCCAGACTTGCGGCAGTGGCGGGGAATCAGGTGGCAGGAGAAATACGTCATTGCGCGGCACCCAGCGCTGCTCCTCGAACAGATACGTGAACGGCACGCTGAACTGCTGGTTGCCGTTCTCCGCCGCGACCCAATACGCCTGCATGTGATGCGAGCCGGTGGTGAGCGTGATGCGTTTCTCGACGCGCGGCGGCTTTTCTAAGGGCGCGGGCTTCGGGCCGAGGCCGCGCTGAAACGACGTCTCCTGCTGCGCGCGCGCGAAGGCCCACGCCGGATCATTCATCTCCACGAAGAATTCATCGCCGCGCCGCCGGAACTGATATTCGTCGCCTTTCCACGTCAGCGTCTGGTTCGTGAAATTTCCGCGCACACTCTCCGGCGTGGCGTGCTGCGTCATGGTGCGATGAAACGTGCGATGCCAAGAGGCGTGCTGATCGGGGTGACACGAGCGGCACGTTTCCGAGCGCACGTACCCGCCGGGGCGCGATTCCGCCGGGAGCTTTTGCAGGAGTTGCTGGCGCGCGGTGAGTTTGTGGTGCGCGCGGGATTTCCAGACGAACCCGCCGGACAGCGCGGCGACAATGAGGAAAAACGCCCCCGCTCGCGCCCACCAGGAGCGTGTCTTCCACGCCAGCGGCCACAGCGCGGCCGCGAGCAGCAGCACGGCAACTGACCATTCCAGCGACATAAGGAGACGCGGGAGAGTCAGCGTGACGAAATGGTCACGAAGCCGTTTGAGGACAGTATATGCGTGATCATGAGCACTACTGGTTCGGTCTTTGGATTGGCGCGAGCGTATGTAGGGCAAAGGCTGACAGCAAGGGGAAAGGCGGTGGTGGAGCAAAATTTCAAAATCCAAAAATCAAAACCCAAACAAACTGCAAATTCCAAAACTCAATAGCGCATCGGTTGGGCAGGAAGCTTGGAGCAGATGCCTCACGCCAAGGCCGCGAAGGGCGGGAAGGAGAAACAGACCCGGAGTGCCTCCGCCGTCCCGCCGGGTTCCCCCACTCCTTGCGCGCCTCCCTGTGCGAGGTGCCTTTGTCGTCACGTAATCGTGACCCGGCAAGATGCCGGGGGCACGGATGAGGCACGCCCACTCAGTTTCCTTCGCGCCCTTCGCGGCCTTGGCGTGAGGCATCATTGGCGTTTGTAGTTTGGAGCTTGGAATTTGTTTGGGATTTGATTTTTGGATTTTGGAATTTGCCCTGCCGTAAGGTTCGCCCTCGCTCCGCGACTCACGGCAAAACGATCGTCACGAATTCCGCCTGAGCTTATCCTTTTCATCCACGACCAATTCAGCAACCGTGGCCGTCGAAGCACCCGGCATGAACACCACTGACACTGCCTCCATGTCCCTCGACACCATGCGCTTCCAACTCGCGACTGGCCCGCGCGTCACGGACGACTGGCGGCTCTGGGGTCCGTATCTTTCCGAGCGCCAGTGGGGGACGGTGCGCGAGGATTATTCGCCGGGCGGCACGGCCTGGGAATACTTCCCGCACGAGCACGCGCGCAGCCGCGCCTATCGCTGGGGCGAGGACGGCCTCGCGGGAATTTGCGACGACCGCCAGCGTTTGTGTTTTGCGGTCGGCTTGTGGAATGGGCGCGACCCCATTTTGAAGGAGCGTCTGTTTGGACTTACGAACAGCGAGGGCAATCACGGCGAGGACGTGAAGGAACTGTATTGGTATCTCGACGCCACGCCTTCGCACTCCTACCTGAAGATGCTCTACAAGTATCCGCAGCGGGAATTCCCCTACGCGCAACTTCTGGAGGAAAACGCGCGGCGCAAATCTGATCCTTCGCTGCCGGAGTTTGAACTGCTCGACACCGGCCTCTTCGACGATGACCGCTACTGGGATGTGTTCGTGGAATACGCGAAGGCGTCGCCCGAGGATATTTTGATCCGCATCACCGTTCACAATCGCGGGCCGGAGGAGGCGACGCTGCATGTGCTGCCGCAGTTGTGGTTCCGCAACATCTGGTCATGGAAGCCGGACGGGAAGACGCGGCAGTTGCGCGCGGGTGATGATGACTCGGTGATCGCGGAGCATCATCGGCTGGGGGAATATCGGCTGCATTGCGGAGCGCCGGCTTCCAGCACGGCGCGAAAGACATCCGCAACTCAACGAGCCGTGCTGGAAGCCGGCGCTCCGAAGCTGCTGTTCACCGAGAACGACACGAACCCGAAAATCTTCGGCGCAGCGGAGGTGGGATTTTTCAAGGACGCCTTCCACGAATACGTCGTGAACGGTCACCACTCGGCGGTGAATCCGAATCGCGAGGGGACGAAGGCGGCGGCGCATTACGTCGTGACGGTGGCGGCGGGCAACAAGCAGGAGATTCGGCTGCGACTCACGAAGCAGCCGGAGCGCGGCTCTCCAGAGCCGCAGCACGCTGGAATCGCCACGACCGCTGCGGCTCTGGAGAGCCGCGCGCCGTTCGAGGACTTCGACGCCATCTTCCGCCAGCGCATCGACGAAGCCGACGCCTTCTACCGCGAAGTGCAGCAGGACATTCCCGACGCCGACGCCCGTCTGGTTCAGCGCCAGGCTTTCGCGGGCATGATCTGGAGCAAACAGTTTTTCCATTACGACGTCCGCGAGTGGTTGCGGGGCGACAAGAATCAGCCGCCGCCCCCGGCCGGGCGCAAGGACGGGCGCAACAGCGATTGGGACCACCTCAACAACGCCGACATCATCTCGATGCCGGACAAGTGGGAGTATCCGTGGTTCGCCGCGTGGGATCTCGCGTTCCACTGCATCCCGTTCGCGATGATTGATGCGGAGTTTGCCAAGTCGCAGCTCATTCTGCTCACGCGCGAATGGTACATGCATCCGAACGGCCAGTTGCCCGCCTACGAGTGGGCTTTCGGCGACGTGAACCCGCCGGTCCACGCCTGGGCGGCATGGCGCGTCTTCCAAATGGATCGCAAGCAGCGCCGCGTGAAGAACCCGGACGATCCTGGCGATCTCGCGTTCCTCGAACGGGTCTTCCACAAGCTGATGCTGAACTTCACCTGGTGGGTGAATCGCAAGGACGCGCAGGGACGGAACATTTTTCAGGGCGGCTTCCTCGGCCTCGACAACATCGGCGTCTTCGACCGCAGCGCGCCGCTGCCCAACGGCGGTTACATCAACCAGGCCGATGGCACGAGTTGGATGGCGATGTATTCGCTCAACCTCATGCGCATCGCGCTCGAACTCGCGTTGCACAACAAGGTGTACGAGGACATTGCCACGAAATTCTTCGAACACTTCCTCGGCATCGCCGCTGCGATCAACAGCACGGAAGAAGGTCAGGGGCTGTGGGATGCGCAGGATGAGTTTTACTACGACGAGTTGCGCACGCCGGGCGGGCGGGAAATCGCGCTCAAGGTTCGCTCAATGGTCGGCTTGATCCCACTCTTTGCCGTCGAGGTTCTGGAGCCGGAACTACTGGAGAAACTGCCGGATTTCCACGCGCGCATGAAGTGGTTCCTTCAGTATCGTCCAGACTTGGCGAAGCTGGTTTCGCGCTGGGAGGACCAGGGCAAGGGCCATCGTCATCTGCTCTCGCTCTTGCGCGGTCATCGCATGAAGTGTCTGTTGCGCCGACTACTGGACGAATCGGAATTTCTCAGCGACTACGGAGTGCGCGCCCTCTCGAAAGTCCACGAGCGTGAGCCGTATCGGTTCGACTGCCACGGGACGGATCTCGAAGTGCGTTACTGGCCCGGCGAATCCCTCAGCGGTTTGTTCGGCGGCAACTCGAACTGGCGCGGACCGATCTGGATGCCGGTGAATTTCCTCCTCATCGAGTCGTTGCAGAGGTTCCATCACTACTACGGCGACGACTTCAAAATCGAATGTCCGGTGCGTTCTGGAAATTACGTTTCCATCAACGACGCGGCAGACGAAATCGCGCGCCGTCTCGCCCGCGTGTTTTTGAAGGACGAATCCGGCGCGCGGCCGGTGATGAAGTACCACGACAAGCTCGCGAACAATCCGCACTTCCGGGATTACGTGCTGTTTCACGAATACTTCCACGGCGACACCGGGCGCGGCGTGGGCGCTTCGCATCAGACAGGATGGACGGGGTTGATCGCGAAGCTCTTGCAGCCGCGTGTGAAGACGGAGGGCCGCGAGGCGGCGTTCGCGAGCGTGGGCACGGCGACGACGGAGCAGGAAGTGTTTCTCACCAGGTCCGCAGCCAGGACGAAGAAGACTCGGTCAACAGCGGAGACACGGGCAAAATAATTTGAGATGAACCACGGAAGACGCAGAACACACGGAATCAGAAAAGAAGGCTGATTCCATTTCACGGCCTTCTAAATTCGTTTGCCCTAATTCGTCTGCCAATTCTTTTACTTACCAAGGGGGCAAACAAATTAGGGCAAACGAATTTGGAAGTCCGGTGGGTTTTCTGTTTCTCCCCTGGTCCGGCGTTTCCGCGCTGAGGGAAAAACTTTTCGAGTCAAGAGCGAGGACTGATGGGCGAAGGAAAGTCTTTTTCTTAACCAAGAAAACTTTTGCCCTGACTTCGACCGGCATTTTTTCGGTCAGGCCAATGATTTTCTTCGGGAGAAAAGAGATGGAACAGACAAGGGGCAGGATTTTGCTTCCTCAATAAATGTTCGGCCTTGCCAGAAAATCTCTTGCCTATGAGAGGGCGAATCTTGAACAGCACAGGAGTTTGGCCGGGCGGTTGATGGAAAGGGGACACCCCGGCCCGATCAGAACAGCGAGTATATGAACGGCGCGAGCGGCGACGTGGGTGCGAAGACGAGGAACATGCCGAGCAGCAGCAGAATCACCACGAAGGGAATGAGCCACCATTTCTTCTCCTGCCGGAGAAAAAGCAGAAACTCTTTGAAGATCGGCCACATGTGTGAAGGGATCAGTAGCGGGGAAAAGTAATCAGTGAAACAGTAATCAGTGTTCGTGGTTACGTCGTGGGCGAACCGCCTGTTTTCACTGACCACTGTTCACTTTTTCTCCCCGCGTGTATTGAGCTTGTCGCCCGGCGCGCCGATCACCACCACGCCTTCCGTCTCGTGTTCCACGGGGATTCTCATGCCGTAGAAGGAGCGATAGACGAAGAAGAGCCCGATCAGGAAAATCACTCCGCCGAGGCCGTATTTGAGTTGCTGGTTTTTCATCTGCACGGCGATTTCCACGGCGAGCAGGCCGAAGAGGGTGGTGAACTTGATCACGGGATTCAGAGAGACGGAGGAGGTGTCCTTGAACGGATCGCCCACGGTGTCGCCCACCACGGTGGCGGCGTGGAGCGGCGTGCCTTTCTCGCGCAAATCCACTTCCACGATTTTTTTGGCGTTGTCCCAAGCCCCGCCCGCGTTGGCCATGAAGATGGCTTGGAACAATCCGAAGAAAGCAATCGCCACGAGATAGCCGATGAAGAAGAAGGGGTTGAACAGCGCGAGCGAGAGCGCGAAGCAGAAAACCACGATGAAGATGTTCACCATGCCTTTCTGCGCATAGACGGTGCAGATGCGGACAACTTCCTTGCTGTCCTCAATGGACGCCGCCGCCTGGTCGAGCCGGATGTTTTTCTTGATGAACACCACGGCCCCGTATGCGCCCGTGACCACCGCCTGAATGGACGCGCCGGTGAACCAGTAAATCACGGAGCCGCCCATGAGCAGGCCGAGCAAGACCTCCGGCTGCACGAGGCTCAGGCGCTCGATGACGTTCGAGTATTCGGGAATGGTTTTCAGCAGCATGATGATGCCGAAGATCATCGTCGTCGCCCCGACCACGGCGGTGCCGATGAGCACGGGCTTCGCGGTGGCCTTGAAGGTGTTGCCCGCGCCGTCGCCTTTTTCCAACTCATGCTTGGCGTTCTCGAAATCCGGCTCGAAACCAAAGTCGCGTTTAATCTCCGCCTTGATGTTCGGCACCGACTCGATCTGACTCAGCTCATAGACCGACTGAGAATTATCCGTCACCGGTCCGAAGCTATCCACGGCAATGGTCACCGGCCCCATGCCCAGGAAGCCGAAGGCCACGAGGCCAAACGCGAAAATCGGCGCGGCAAATGAAATGTCCCCCGGCATCAGGCCCGCCACCGACGGGTGCTTGGAGAACAGGTAGCTGACCAGCATCAGCACCAGAATAGTCAGCCCTTTCCAGAACGCGGAGAAGTTGCCCGCGACCAGGCCGGAGAGAATGTTCAATGAAGCGCCGCCCTGCCGCGACGCGGTGACCACTTCCTTCACATGCCGCGAGTGCGTGCTGGTGAAGACCTTCGTGAACTCGGGAATCACCGCGCCCGCCAGCGTCCCGCAACTGATGATGGCCGACAGCACCCACCACAGTTCACTCCGCGCACCAAACGCCCCGAGCAGCAGCCAACTCGCGCCAAACGTCACCGCAATGGACACGAGCGACGTCAACCACACCAGCGACGTGAGCGGTGCTTCCCAGTCGAAATCTTTTTTGTGGCCGAACTTCGCCTTCGCGTAGAGGCCGTTCAGTCCGTAGGAAACGAGCGAGGTCAGAATCATCAACATGCGCATCGAGAAGAGCCAGATGATGAGCTTGCCGCACGTATCCGGCTGACGCTCGCCTAGCGCGAGCGCGAGGAACGTCACCAGCGCCACGCCCGTCACGCCGTACGTCTCGAAGCCGTCCGCGCTCGGCCCCACGCTGTCGCCGGCGTTGTCGCCGGTGCAGTCCGCGATCACGCCGGGGTTCTTCGGATCATCCTCCGGCAGGTTGAAGACGATCTTCATCAGATCCGCGCCGATGTCCGCGATCTTCGTGAAGATGCCGCCGCAGATGCGCAACGCGCTCGCGCCCAGCGATTCGCCAATGGCAAACCCGATGAAGCACGGCCCGACCAGATGCGCCGGCAGAAACATCAGGATGCAGATCATGAAGAACAGTTCCACGCTCACCAGCAGCATGCCCACGCTCATGCCCGCGCGCAGCGAGACGTTCAACGTGTCGAGTGAATTCCCCTTCAGCGCCGAGAAGGCCGCGCGGGAATTGGCCTGCGTATTGATGCGAATGCCGAACCACGCCACGCCATAACTCCCGAGGATGCCGAGAATCGACGTGAGCAGGATGATCACGACGTTCCCGAACGGCGCGTGCTGCAGCGCCGCGAAATAATACACCATGCACAGCGCGATCAGCACCCACAGCACGGCGAGAAATTTCCCCTGCTGCAGGAGATACGTCTTGCACGTCTCCCAGATGATGTTCGACACGCTGCGCATCCGCTCATGCACCGGGAGGTTCTTCGTCTGCAGGTATTGCAGCAGGCCGAAGAGCGCGCCGAGCAGGCAGATGCCCAGGCCGATGTACATGAGCGTTGGCCCGGTGATGATCGAGTTGGTGCCTGTGAGTTGAAATCCCACGGTGTGCAACTCGGGGATTTTGATGTCCGCCTCGCCGGCCAGGAGCGCGGGCGCGGTGGTGAAAAGAAACAGGGTGAGCAGGCTCCGAAACGGACGAGGGTTTGTGTCCATAGGCTTGAGGCGAAACTGCTCCTCTCGGTAGCCAGAGCCAAGCCCAAAGTTTCGCCCCCGCCGGGCCGGAGCGAGGACTACGGCGCTGCGCAGGCCGAGGAAAGGTATGCCGCTACCTCCGCGCACTGCGGGCAGTTGAACACGTCGTTCACAGCGCCGATTTCGCCCAGCTCGTCCGTGCCATCGCGCACGCAAATGCACGCCACGCGTTGCGCCACCCGGCGGGCCTGGTGCAGGTTGTGCGTCACGACGACGAGGGTGCGCTTCTCGCGCAGGCGCAGGATGAGTTCCTCGATGGCCTCGGTGGATTTCGGATCGAGCGCGCTCGTCGGCTCGTCCATGAGGATGACTTCTGAATTCACGGCCAGCGTGCGCGCGAGGCAGAGGCGCTGTTGCTGGCCGACGGAGAGGCGCACGCAGGGCGTGCGCGTCCGTGCCGGGCGCCGGCCAGTCCGATCTGAAAATTGCCAGTTTCCCCTTGGCGTGCCGTGCGCGTCCTCCTTATTTTTCTGCCCACAATAAAAATACGGTAAAAAAATTATGAAAACATTCCCAATGGTTCTCTTGGCGGCCGTTCTCCTCGCGTTCGGCGCTGCGGACTTGTCGGCGCAAACGGCCCCCAAATCCGTGATTCACGTCGTGACGGTCAGTTGGAAAGCAGAAGCGACTCCTGAGCAGATCAAGGCCGCGCTCGACGGTGTTAAAGCGCTGCCGGCGGCCTACAAAGGCATCACTCGCGTTTGGGTGAAGTCGATCAAGGTTCAAGGCGACAGAACTCACGCCTTCGTCATGGAGTTTGCTGATGAGGCGGCGTTGAAAGCCTACACCGACAGCCCCGCGCAGAAGGAATGGTACAAGGTTTACCTCCCCATCCGCCAGCAGAGCACCACCTTCGACATCACGAACTGATTTTTTCCACCGGGCGAATCCTTGCGAGGCTTTCAACAGCCTCGCATTTTTTTTGGCCGCAGGTTGAGCCTCAGGCGCACAAGCGCCGGTACAGCGCTTCGTATTGCGGCACGATGACGGACGCGGAAAATTGTTGATTCGCCCGGGCCAAAGCATGGCCGCCCAAGGCCGTTCTGAGCGCAGGGTCCTGGATCAAACGTTCGACGGCGCGGGCGAGCGCGTCGGCGTCGCCGGGCGGAGCCAGCAGCCCGGTCTGATTGTCTTCAATGACTTCGGGAATTCCGCCGACACGAGTCGCCACGCTCGGGCGGGAGAAATACATCGCTTCGAGAATGCTCAGGCAAAAACTTTCCGTATCCGAAGTGGTCAGGCCGAGATCCGCAGCTTGCAGGTAGTCTTCGATGCCGTTGACGTTCTCGCGCACGATCACGCGGCTCTCCAATCCCAAACGGCGCACTTGCTCGGCGAACGGTGCGAAACTTCCGCCCGCCAGAATCACCAGCTTGAACGAATCGGCCGGGCGGATGCGCGCCGCTGTTTCCAGCAGCAGGTCAATGCGCTTCAACGGACGGAGATTGGAGGAATGCAGAACCATCACTTCGCGGTCTTCGAGACCAAGTTCGTGGCGCACCGCTTCGCGCGACCGTTGCGGCGGACGTGGCTCAAAGAAATTGTGAATCACTTCGATGGGGCCTTGGAAATCGAGCAACCGCTGGCTCTCACTCTTCAGAAACCCAGACACGGCCGTCACGGCGTCGGAGCAGTTCAACGCGTGTCGGATGGCGGGACCGTAGCCGGCATCCCGCCCGAGCAACGTCGTGTCCGTCCCATGCAGCGTGGTCACGACCCGCGGCTGTTGCTCGGGCGGCAGCATCCCACGCGCAAGGATCGCCGCCGTGGCATGAGGCACGGCGTAATGGACATGCAACACGTCGAGTTGATGCTCGCGGCTGACCTCGGCCATCTTCACCGAGAGCGGCAGCGTGTAATCGGGATACTTGAACAGGTCGTAATCGTTGATGATGACCTGATGGAAGTGCAGCCGTGGCGCATCCGACGGCAGACGGAACGGACGCTCGTAGCTGATGAAATGCACCTCATGCCCGCGTCGCGCCAGTTCCTCGCCCAACGCCGACGCCAGCACCCCGCTCCCGCCCACGGACGGATAACAGGTGATGCCGATTCTGAGTGATGGTTCAGTTTGCAAAGGTTTGTGCGATTCAACTCCGGTGAGGTTCAACAACTTCGTGGCGCGGGGAACTTCGCTCTCAGTTCGATGGCCGTTTTCAAAGCGCGGCCACTTTCAAACCAACCCGCGCCGCCACCGCTGCCTGCCGATGGTCAAACGTCACGACTTCCTCGACGCGGAGTAGATTTGCCGCCGCGCCGTGAAGAATGTCCAGACTGCGCGCGCCCGTGACGGCGGTGTGATGCACGGCGAACTCCTGCGCTTTGGCGTAGAGGTCAGACCGCGACAATGGAATTTCCGCCATCAGTCCACCCGCGATGTCGCTCTCCACTGTCTGCCACACTTCGGCGGCTTCAGTGGCCGTGGCGCGCTTTTGGAACACGACCGGTTCGATGGCATTGCGGAGTTCGGGGCGGTGCAGCGGCGTGAACGGGAGCGGAACGGCGTTCGACTGCCGCCACAAATCGGCGCGCGTCGAGTTCACGTCTGCGGAGTAGTACGAGTAGAGAAAACTCGTGTCCGCGTAGAACTTCATCCAATGGTCCCTTCGCGCGCGAGCAGCGCGTAATTGGGCAGCACCTTGTCGCCCAGGATGCGCTGGCGGCGCTCCGCCTGGTTGGGAAGCGCGACGGTCATCGACGCTTGCCCGCCCGGTTCACGGAGCAGCAGGCGTTCGAGTTCCGCCCGCTCTGGCGGTGTGAGCGATTCAATCGCCGTCTTGATTTCCTCAACCGTGCTCATGCCGGGAACGTAGCCACGTCATGCCGGCCGAACAAGCATTTCGACTGGCTTAACACCCAACTCGCCGGTGCCGTATGGCGTCGTCTGATGCTTCCATATCCTCGGCGGGGACGAGATTCGTGAGCGGCATCCCGGTCGCCAGATTGTCCTCATTCGGTCACGCTTTCTCGAACAGGTCCGGCCCTTCCTCTTTCAAAACGACGTACTTTGATTGAACCGGAATCTCGAACGCACCCGCGGCGCGCAGTTCGTTTGCGGAGAACATCGGGCCGGAGCAAATTCTCTCCAGCAACGTGGCTTGCGCGGGTTCGAGATCGACGAGCCAGCCGAGCACGTTCAGGACGTTGATCAGTTCGGTGGTGTATTCGGCGAGCCAGTGGTCGGGCTGGATGTTGCTCAAGGGCGAGGGCGGGCGGCGGTCGCCGATGATGGGGCGTTCGCGGTTTTTCTTCCGGTAGCTGAACCATTGCAGCAGGACTTGCTTGCCGGAGCCTTCGTAGTGCCACACGCCCGGTTCGACGTTCTCAACGTAGCCGGTTCCGACCAGCAAGCGCTTCTTGTTCGCATCGTAGTTGATCGTGTCCGGCATCGCGGCGGGGTCTTGGGGAATCGCGCCATCCTTCGGAATGTTAGGTCGGCGTGCCGCCGGCAGGCGCGGCGGTTGGGCGGGGCGGCCGCGCGCCGGGTCGGTCATGCGTTCGCCGAAGGTGTGGAGCCAGATGATGGTGCGACCCAACCCGACGGCTTCGGCAAATGTTTTTCGCTCGGCGGTGAGCGGGATACGGAGACCGGGCGTGGAGAGGTCGTCCTGGAAGCGCGCGGTGAAGGCCGGATGCGCGGCGGTCGCGGCGAGGTAGGCCACCACGTCTTCGGCGCTGACCTCGACTCCGTATTTCTGAGTCAGATGAGTGAGCAACCTCGGCGGCACGTTTGGATCACTGGCTTTCGCGTCACGCCAGAGCGGGAAAGCGCGACCGCCAAAGGAACCTTTGTAGTGGTCGAGGTCGGGAACATAACCGGTGATCGTCAGTGCCGGGCCGGAAGAAGGCGATGTTCGCGAGAGTGCCGTCAGGAATATCTGCTGCTCCGAACGCACGGCCCACAGTTCAGGGTTCGGTCGATTGATCACGCGATTGTCCGGGATGATCCACTGCCGGTCGAATGAGCGGAAGCCATAGCGCACCGGCGGTGGACACGCACCGCGCTCATCGACGATGGGTGTCGCACGTGGCTCGAACCCCACGAGCGCAATGGCGACGACGCGCTTTGTATGCCGGTCGCCGAGTCCTTTTTTAAGCAGATGCGGATGGAAAAGAGTCTCCTTCTCGTCGGCTGGCGCGTGGATGAGTTTTTGCCAACGCCGCTGCAACGAGTCCGCGTCGGGGGCGATGATCCAGGTGCGGCCCGGCATCACGCCGGAGCCGTTGTAAATAAAGAAATCTTCCAGCGCGGGAAACGTCGCCCACGCGCCGGTCGAGGCGGGCAGGAAGGGAGCACGCCATTCCACCGGGCAATCAACCCAAGCTTTGCTGTTCAGCGTGAGCTGGCCGAGGGCCGCGAACTTTTCCGTGCGATGCCCGGGCGGAAGCGATTGAAAGCGAACTTTGGCCGGAGTCTCGGCCTTGCTTTTCGCGGAACGCGAGGCAAGCACGATGCACACGGGCTGCTGCACGCCCTGGAAGATGCGCGTGTTGACTTCCGGTTGATGGCCCTCGGGCGAGCAGTCGATCACCCAGATGTCGTCGCAGGTGCGGCGCAGGTAATCGCGCATCTTCTGAAAGCCTGGCCCGCTCAGGAACCCGGCCACGGTGATGAAGCACACGATGCCCGTCTTGCTCCCCGGTCCGTGGTCGTAAGTTTTCCACGTCGCCCAGCGCCAGAAGTAAATGTAGAGGTTGCGCAGGTGCTTGCTGTGCGCGCCCACGCCCCATGCGCGCGGCGGCATCCAGTCGGCCAGTGGCGCGGATTTTTCCGCCGCGGCATTTTCGCCCTCGACCCAGCCGCCGCGTCCCTTGGCCTTTTCCTTGTAGGGCGGATTGCCAATGACAACGGTGATCGGCTCGTCGCGCTTGATCTTGTTCGCGTCCTTCCGGGACTTGGCAATCGCCGCCACAATTTGCGGCAGGTAGCCCTCGTCGTCCTCGGGATTCCCCAGCGTGTTGGTGACGAACATGCGCGCGGGCGTCTTCGGCGGCCCGCCCGTGAGATCGACGATCTCGGCGAGGATGCGCAACTGCGCGACGGCGAACGGCCCAAGCTGCATCTCGAAGGCGATGAGCCGGCTGACAGCGGCATTGATCGCCTCCTTCACGGCTCCTTCTCCTTCGTCCGCCTTCACGGTCTCGGCAATTTTCCGCAGCACACCCAGGACGTAGGTGCCAGTGCCCGTCGCGGGATCAGCGACGGTCACGGTCGGCGAGGCCAGCCCGGCGTGTTGCCCAAAGCGCGGACTCCGCAACGCCTCATCGACGAGTTGAACCATCGCGCCGACGACTTCGGGCGGCGTGTAGTACGAGCCGGTCAGTTTGCGAAGCTTGTTGTCATAGACTTCAAGAAAGTCCTCGTAGAAGTAGAGCCAGGTTTCGGGCTGGCCCTTGCTGATGGTCGGCCAATGCACCGCGTCGAGCACGCGGGTCAGCGTGCCGAGCGAAGTCTTGAGCGTGGCCTGGTTCTCCGCGTTGTCGGTGAGCAGCCGGAGCGCCGCGCCAATGAGCGAACTGGTCTGGGCAAGTTCCTCGGCCACCTTGCCAAAGCCGGTCGCAAGCTTGATGCCCTTCGCGCGGGCCATGAGCAGGCCGAAAGTCACGGCCTGCGCGTAGCCGTCCGCGAACTTCTCGTCGGTCGCCTCGGGGAAGAGCAGCATCCGCCAATCCTTGGCCAGCCCGGTCAGGGCTTCGCTGCCCAGGGCCAGTTGCTCGGCCACTTCATCGCGCAGCAGCCGGCAGAGACGCGCGCTGATGCGGGCGAGTTCCTTCGCGCTGCGCGGCGGGATCGGCTCCCAACGGAGAAACCGCTCGAAGAGACTCAACAGGCCCGGCGGTGCCTGGAGCTTGCTGCCGGAAGTTTCGATGTCGCCGATGAGCGTGACCACCGAATCGACCAATTCTCCGTCCTGCCAGAGGCTGAAGGCGTTGCCGTCGGTGTAGAGCAGATTGGGCAGCGAATGGAGTTTGGTCCACTGCGCCTTGTCATGCGGGTCTTTGAATTTGCGCGGGTCGGCTCCCTTGCCCGGCGCTTTCAGTTCGACGAAACCAACAAGTGTGTTGTGGACTGTGACCGCGTAGTCCGGCCGAGTTTTCAAATCGCTGAGGGATGACTCGCCGACCGCCGCGACCTTGGATCTGGGAATGTTGGAAAGCTCCGCGAGGTCAGCGAGCAGCGTTTCAAACGGGGCGCGAAGTTGATCCTCCGGTTCACCGGACGCGGCGAGGTTCGAAAGCTTTTGTTTGGCGGTTGTCCCAAACGCGGCGATGACCGAACTGACGGTTAATTTCATCTGCGATGTGCGCGGTGCGTTGCGGGCAGACTACAGAGGTGAACCTAATCGGCAATACCGGATGTCTTGCGTCACTCGATCAATATTCAGAACAGCGGACAGCCAGGTCAGAAGCGGCGTGCGCCACGGCTCAGGGGCGCGAGTGAGTCGAACACGAGCGAATCGTTTGGAAACAAGGCGATGGCGTGGCCGACTCCGGCGCGCAGTCCGTTCACGCGGGCGCGGGTGGTTTGTAACTCAATGTAGCTGCGCGCGGAGATTTGCGAGAGATGCGCGTCCATCGCGGCGGTCCAGGCGGCGATGACCTCGGGCGCGGAGACGTCGATAAAAATGGGCGTGATGTCGCGAGGTTCGGCTTCGGGCGTGACCGCGTAGAAAAAGAGTTGCTCAATCGTGTGCGAAGCGAGGTCGCGAATTTCCGGCAGGCCGCCGTAACGGGCGAGGCGTGCGGCGTCACGCACGAGTTTTCCGAGTCGCCAATGATCGGGGTGCTGGTTCTCCACGAGGCTCGGGGCGAGGACGAGACCCGGTTTCATCCGCCGTACGAGGGCGGCGAGCTTGATGGCGTGGGCGGCGCGGATTTCCAAATGGGCATCTCCATCGAGTTCGATGAACTCAATCGTCGCACCGAGGAGGGCGGCGGCTTTTTCTGCTTCGGCGACGCGTTGAGCAGGCGTGCCGTTTGAACCGGCTTCGCCCCGCGAGCAGATCACGAAATGCACTTTGCGTCCCAGGCGCGTCTCTTTCGCAATGACTCCGCCGCACGCGAACTCGAGGTCGTCGGGATGCGCGCCGAAGGCCAGCAGCGGCGCGAGTTCAGGAAGGGAGTTCGGCGTAGGCTTCATCGGAATGTTCAATGGTGTCACGAACGACAAAGGTGATCTCGGGTGCGTCGTCTTTGTTCAGGTAAGCCTGTTCGCCAGCCCCGGCAATATAGTGCGTGCAGTGCAGCACAGATTGCATCCAACGCAGCCGAGTGTCGCGCGCGGGACTGATTTGTTCCTTGGTGAAGGGCATGGCGGGCAAGGTGATGAAGGAGTTTCCGCCTTCATGCAACTTCAACGCACCATCTGAGAATCGTGCCCGAACAATTTCCGACTCGTGTGGAACATCCACGAAGTGGTCCGTCACCTCACACGCCGCGCGGCGGACTGCGGGATCGCTGGAGCGAACGATGCGGATTCCGTCGAGCAGGCCGAGGCCGCGATACATCTCCAGACAGAAGTCAGCAATGGTGGCCGCGCGGACTTTTTCAAAGAGTTCGATCTGCGGGCGCTCGACGTAATTTTGCAACTGCAACGCCGTCTTCCCCGGCCAGTCGGCGGGGACGCGCTTCAGGTGGAGCGGGGAAAACTTGCGCTGAACCTTGTTGGCGAAGGCGAAGTTGAGTTGCGCGGGCGCGCCGGTCTGGCGGTGGCGCAGAATGGTCTGCGTTTCGCGCGGGTCGTGGTCGCTGTCGTGACAGAAGAAGACAATCTCGCCGCCGATCTCTGATTGGAGCCGGCGCGCCGTTTGGATTTTGGCGAACAGAAAGCGCCGCGGAAAGAAACCGCAAGGTTGCTGGCCGAAGCAAATCACTGGTGCGCTCATGCCGTTGGAGCTGGTTCCACGCGTGAGCCTTTGTGGCCCATGAACGCCTGCAACACGAGGCTGAACACCACGCACGCCGCACAGCCGATCGGGTTGAGCCAGAGGTAGCCGATCTCATGGGCCGGATTGGCCTTGCCCCAAAAAAAGAGCGCGACCACCAGCGCCTGTGCCGCGACCGCCGCCCAGAACACCGCCGAGCCGCCCACTTTTTTCAGGAAGAACGCCACCACGAACACGCCGAGCAACGCCGGATAAAAAATGGAGGCCACGATATTGAGCGCCTCGATCAGGTTCTCCGCGAAGCTGACAAAGAGCGCGAAGCCAATGGCGAAGAATCCCCACGCGGCGGTGAACCATTTTGCGTTGCGGACATTTCGCGCCTCATCCTGCGCGGCGAGCGGACGGAAATGCCGCCACAGATCAATCGTGCTCGTGGTGCCCAGCGCGTTCAGTTCGCCAGCCTTGGAAGAAAGCGCGGAGGCAAACATCACCGCGATGAGCAGCCCGATCACGCCGTGTGGCAGTTGGGTCAGGATGAAGGTGATGAAGACATAATCTGAATCCTTGATCTTCGCCTTCGGATCAACCGCCCGCAGCGCATCGCGCGCCTCCTGCCGGACTGCCCCAGACGCTTTTTGCGCCTCCGCCATCGCCGTGCGCGCCGCACCTTCTGTATCAGCGTCGCCAAGATCGCGTGCGGCCACCCAGGCGCGAATCTTGTCCTGTTTGTCCGCGTGCAGCGCCGAGTGCTTCTCCTCAATGGCGCGGAAGGTTGCCGCCTGCGGGCCTTGCGCATGGCGTTGCCACTCCGTCTGATTGAAGAACACCGGTGTGTTCGGCTGAAACTGATAGAAGACAAAGAGCAGCGCGCCGAGCATCACGATGGCGAACTGCATGGGAATCTTGAACAACGCGTTGAACATCAGCCCCAGACGGCTTTCGCGCAGGGCCGCTCCGCCGAGGTAGCGTTGCACCTGCGACTGGTCGGTGCCGAAATACGAGAGCGAGAGAAACAGTCCACCGAGCATTCCGCTCCAGAACGTGTAGCGCCGCTTCAAGTCCGGCGTGAAGTCCACGGCCTGCAGCTTGCCCATCGCACCGGCGATGTTCACCGCGTCGGCCGGCAACTTCGACAGCAGTACGACGAATGCCGTCAACATGCCGCCAAAGATGACGGCCATCTGCCACTTCTGCGTCAAGTTCACCGCCGCGCTGCCGCCGGTGACGGTATAAATGATTACCAGCAGGCCCGTGAAAATGATCGTCAAGTCGAGCCGCCAGCCAAGCACGGTCGAGAGGATGATGGCCGGCGCGTAAATGGTGATGCCGGCTTGCAGGCCGCGTTGCAGGAGGAAGAGACCCGCACCAAGCAGCCGCGTTTTGGCGTCGAAGCGTTGGCCCAGATATTCGTAGGCCGTATAGACGCCGAGCTTGCGGTAAATCGGCAGAAACACCACGCACACGATGATCAGCGCGAGCGGCAGGCCGAAATAATTTTGGATGAAGGCGATGCCGTTTTCGTAGGCCTGACCGGGCAGCGAGAGATACGTGATGGTGCTCGCCTGCGTGGCCATGACCGACAGGCCGATGGTCAACCAGCCCGTGTTGTGATTGCCCTTGAGGTAGGTGTTGAGGTTGTCCGTGTGGCGCGTGCGCCAGGTGGCGTAGGCGGCGATGCCGAGCATCGTGCCGAGGAGCACAACCCAATCAAGGAGGTTCATGCGAAGGCGCGGGAGAACAGCGCCAGCAGCGCGACGCAGAGGACGAAGAAGATGAAAACGAAAAGATAAACGCCGCGCCAGGAACGGAAGCCCGGCACACCGGGCGACTCCTCACGGTCGGATGGATCGGGCGACGGCGAATTCATTTCCCCAGTGAAACCAGATTGGCGAACAAGCGATACGCGCCGGGCACGCCGGCGGGCAACTGCCGGAAAAACGCCAGGCCGGTGTAAACAAAATAGCCTTTGCCGTGCGGCGCGATGAGCAGGCTGCTCTTGAGCGGCGCTTCGCCGGGATCGCTCATTGAGAGAATCGGCGTGTAGTGCTCCGCGTCGAAACTGCTGGGAAAATACGCGCCGCGCTCCTGCACCCAGCCGTCGAAATCTGAAAGGCCGATCTTGTTCGGAGTGTTCAGCGCCGCGTGTTCCGGCGCGAGAAACGTGACCGGCACGGTCTCGTCCGTGACGCGCCACTGCGGAGCGTTGCCGGCAATCGAAAGGGGGTAGGGGCCGAGGCGCTGCGCCTTCAATCCATTCGGACGGTTGTATTGCGCGATGACGTTGCCGCCGTTTTCGACGTAGGTGAACAGGCCCGGCAGAGTCGCCGCGAGATCGTTGCGTTCATTGAAAGCGCGCACGCCGATCACGACCGCATCCAGCCCGCGCAATTTTTCCGGCGTCAGGTCCGCGCCCGTGAGCGTCGTGACGGTGTAGCCAAGTTGTTGAAGGCTCGCCACCGTGTCATCGCCCGCGCCCGGCAGGTAACCGACGGCCTGGCCGCGAATCGCGAAATCAAACGCCGCGACTTTGAGTTTCGCCGGCGGCTGGAGAAGCTGCACCGGAATGTGGTCGTAGCGGATTTCGAGGCGCTGATTGCTGAACTGCGCGCCGCCGATCTCGGCGACGGCGGTGATGCTGCCGGAGCCGGCCTTGGTCGGCGTGACCGTGAAGGCAACTTTGGTTTTCTCGCCCGCCTTGGAAAGTTGGAACAGTTGCTGGGCAGGTGAAACGCTCCATCCGACGGGTGCCTGCAACTTCAGTGTGCCGCTCACTGCGGTGCGCGCGGCGGTGACTTCGACTTCGATGGTTTTCTTTCCACCCGGAGTGAACAGCGCAACTGCAGAGCCAAAATGCAGCGCCACGGGAGAAATCACCGCCAGCTTGCGTGGCTTGCCTCCGTCCGCCGTGGACACGGGTTCATCCGCCACGACCAGGGTTTGTCCACCAACTTCAAAAACAAACTCCACGGGGAAGGCCGCTGGGCTTTCCGGGCGACCAATCAGCTTCTTGTCCGCCACGCGAAAAATTCCGCTCGCGGCCTCTTCGCGCAACCAATACGGCTGCGTGGGCAGCGTATTCTCGGGAATCACCTGTGCCGAGTCGTGCGACGCTTCGTTGCCGCGCAACGCGATACCCGTGGCGACTTCGCGCTTGAGCCCAGGATAACGCACCGCCACCCAGCGCACTGGAACACTCGAACTCAATTTCACCGTCTGTTGCAGCTTCACGCTCTCGCCGGGCGCGACTTCGGGCGCGGGCGTTTTCGTCTCGACGGACAGCCCGAGGCACTTTTTCAAGAGGCCATCGAGTTGCTGACGCTTGTCATCAATCAGCGGCTCCGAAGGCAGCGCGGAGAGCTTGGCGCGAATGGCGAGCAACGCCGGGACGCTGGCCGCCGCGTCATCCAGTTTGAAATTAGCCGTAGCCTCCTCAACAAGCTTGCCGATCTCCTCGCCGCCCTTCACCCGGCTCCACATCAACTCCACACCGTCCATCAGATCATTCGTGGCCGGCTCGCCCGCGAGCAGGGTGAAGGTTTGGAAGTTCGCCCCGCCGCCACCGCCGCCGAAGTTTCCAAAGCCCTGCGTCTTGTGCATCGCGCGACTGCGCCCCGCGATGGCTCCGAAAGATTCTCCGGTCACGGGATCATTGCCGCCGATGTCCACGCGCACCGCCGATCCACTGGGCGCGGCACCCCCGCGTCCGCCGCCGCCGCCATTCAACAGCACGCGCTTCGGCTGCCACGGCTTCAATCCTTCCGCGAGCTGTTCGGGGAACGCCTTGGCATCGCCGCAAATCTTGAACGCCTCTACAGCAAGCATCGCCGACGCCGTGTGATGGCCGTGACCGCCGCTGCCAGGTGGAACGGGAAAGCGCGTGACCATCACGTCCGGTCGAAACGTCCGAATGACCCGCACGACATCCGACAGCACCTGCTCGCGATCCCAGAAGCGCAGCGTCTCTTCCGGCGTTTTCGAGAAGCCGAAATCAATCGCCCGCGTGAAGAACTGCCGGCCCCCATCAAGCCGCCGTGCCGCCAGCAATTCCTGCGTGCGCGCCACGCCAAGTTTTTCGTCAAACTCCGGCCCGATCTCGTTCTGCCCGCCATCGCCCCGCGTAATCGAGAGGTAAGCCATGCGATAGCCACGCCCGCGCGCCAGGTACGTGATGAGTTGCGTATTCTCGTCATCGGGATGCGCCGCGACGTGGAGTACCGTGCCCATCTCGCGGAAGCTGCGGAGGTCTTGCAGAATGGCCTTCGCATCCGGCGCATCCGCCGCCCGCCCGCCAACGGTCAATGTGGCCACACCCATTAACAGCATCACGCCAAACACCACGTGCCGCGCGCCGAACCGCCGCCGCGCCGGTGCAGACACCGTGGTTTCAGGCGAACCATCAGCCGCGCCCGTTTCGGCGCGGCCGTGTTGGAAGGTGAACAGCATCGCTTTCAGCGCGACGCGCTACTTCTTCACCGTGAACGGCACCGAGAACTGCGTGTTGTCCCACGCGAGCTTGATCACGCCGCCGCCCGCCGCGTTCTTCCCCACGGCCATCGTGAATTGTTCATTCGCCTTCTCCAGCGTCTCCTTCTTCAAGTCCACGCGCGCGAGATCATTCTTCTGATCCACCGGCACGCCCCACGCACCAAGGCTCTTGCTGATGGCCAGCTTGCCGCCGGACTCCGAGGGCACCGTGTAGAGCGTGTACGCACCGGCCGGAATTTCCGTGTCGCCGATCATCAGCGGCTTCTGCGTCACGAGGAGCGTGGCCTCGTCTGCGCCGGTCCGCCAGACCTTGTCCCAAGGCACCAACGCGCCCCAGATTTTCCGCGCCTCACCCGTCTTGGGGTCCTTGGTGAACGGCCTTCCGTAGGTAATTGTTACCCGGCACCCGTCAATCACCGCGCTGGTGGTCTCGTGCGGACTGGCCCCGCCGGTGGAGGCGACGCGTTTCCCTAGTTGCGCCGACAATGACGCCACGCCGAGCAACATGGCTGCGGCAATCATGAATGATGTGAGCTTTTTCATAAAGTTTCCTGTCGTTGTTTGGTTGAATTTACGCTGGCCAAAATGCCTGCCCCGTCGCATCTCCGACGCCACTGGGTGAGCAAGTTGGTTCACGAGTGCTTTTGGACGCCGTTCGCAAAAAATTTGTTTGGAAAATCTTTCCGGCTGACCGAAGGCAGGACGCCCTCCGCGCCGGGAAAGTAACACCATTCGCTCGCACCCATTCCTCCGCGTCACGGCTTCCACGTCTTGCTCCACAACACATACGTCTCGTGCATCGCGCGGCGTTCCAGGGGCGTCCACTCGCTCGTGCGGTCGCTCAGCGTCTTGAACTCGCCGAAACGCGGGTCGCGCTCCACGGCCAGTTGGTAATTCTCCAGGGCCTTTCGCGTCTCGCCCGTGCCCCAGTAGCCCAACACCTGCGAGTAGTAATCATAGTGCGAGCGATGGCTGCTCAACTCCGCCGCTTTGGCAAACTCCCGCGCCGCCGTGGCAAAATCCTCCATGTTAAAGTAAGCCCACCCCACGCGGTTCCGCATCGCCGCGTTGTCCTTGAGTTCCACCGCCTTCTGCAACTCCGCGCGGGCCTCGTCCTTCCGCCCGAGCAAAGCCAGCGTGTAGCCGCGATTCGCGCGCGCCTGGGAATCATTGGGGTTGGCCTTGATTTGTTGTGCGAGGATTTCCAGCCGCGGGCTGGTCGTGACGCGGGTTTTCTCCGGTTGGGCTGCTTCCGTCCGACCGCGATGCGCGCATCCGCTGACCCAAGCCGCCAAGGCCAGGCCACACCAAAACAGGCGTGAATTGTGCATGGCGGACGTTACCGAACGCGCCGGTGAACGCGAAGCCTTTGTTAAATCAAACGCCATGACCGCGACACCGGCAGCTTTATTGGTGTGAGGAGAGAGACTGGCCGGCGAGTCGCGCGAGGAAGTCCGGCGTCACGGTGCAGCGGACATGCTTGCCGCTCTTCTCTTTGATGATGATGCCCGCGCCTTCGAGGATGGTCAGGTGTTTCGAGACGTTGTATTGCGACGCGTCGAGCTGCTCGGTCAGTTCATTGAACGTGGCGGGCGCGCGGAGCAGGGCATGGACGAGCCGCCAGCGGGTGTCGTCCGCGAGCGCCTTGAGCATCGGTATGCATTGCGTGGTTGCAGCCATGAACGCGCCCAACTTAAGCGAGGCCGGCCGGTCGAGGCAAACGAAGGCGGGCTACACGGGCAGGGTGAAAAAAAATTGCGCGCCCTGGCCCGGTTCGCTCTCGACCCACACTTTGCCGCCGTGGGACTGGATGATGTGCTTGACGATGGCGAGACCGAGTCCGGTGCCGCCGGCATCGCGCGAGCGGGCCTTGTCCACGCGGTAGGCCGCGTGCCTCGGGGGATGCTGTGGTCGTCGTCAGCCACCCATGGGCAAGTTGTTACGGCCCTTGCGGAACCACCACGCGATAAAAGCGTTGCAGGGTGGGCGCAGTGGGATCACTCACGGAATACAAGCGATTACTCGGTTGGGTCGCAATATCCGCCAGTTTTTCCCACGCGGTCGCAGGCAAGCTGGCCGCGAATAGCACACGGTAGGTCCGATTGGAAGCGGCGAAGAACTGAAGGTTCAAGCCCCCGACCCCAAACCCGATCAGATTTATCTTCAACAGGCTCAACGCGTTGGTTGGATCGGTGCCGGTCAGATATTCGTCGCGGTTGGACATGCCATCGGCATCCAGGTCGAGCGCAGCGTCTGCAACTGCGTTGGTGTCGAACCCGTAGCGCGCTTCCCATTCATCGGCCATGCCGTCGCGGTCGAAATCAGCCAGCACCGACAATCTGGCGTTGACACTCGCTGGCGCCGCCCCGGCCAAGTTCGTTACAGCCGTCCTGAAGAACTTACCGTTGTTGGTCATGCTGACATTCGTAAGAGTCAGCGAGGAAGTCATGGCCGTGTTAACGATGATCCCATTGGTGAACGTGACGCCGTTGCGGATCCAGCGGAAGCTGAGCGGCGCAGTGCCGCTGGCGGCGGCAATGAATGTCACGGTGCCGCCTTCCAGCACCGTCTGACTCTGCGATTGATGAACTATCCTCGCCCGGACCAAAACCGTCAGCGCGGCCACCGCGCTGGTGATTGCGCCGTAAGAGTTGGGCAACGCGGTCGAAGTCTCAATGGCGTAGCGGGAGCCTTGCTTGCCGGTCAGTGTCAGTTGCACCGGGCCATCCTCCCGCGTGGCGGCCAAGCGCGGCTCGGTCACGGTGAGGAATTGAGTGGTCGCGAAGTTGTGCAAACGCCTGCACGGTGCCTTCCCACCGGACCGCGAGCCGTCCCGGCTCGCAGCGGCCACGCCCCATCGAGAGCTTCCGGGGACGCGAAAACGTTCTTGCGTGTTCAAAGCTGCTGCGGGCCGGGACGGCCCGCGGTCTGGAAGCTAAACGTCCACGCGTCAAACTCATTGCGGAACACAATTGGTCTGGGCGACACGATAGAACCTCTGCGGCTGACCCGCGGCGATGGGATCAGTGATACAACTCATGGAGCCGGTGCTTCGAATGCAGCCCCCAAGGGAAGTCCACACGTTCGTGGTCAGGTCCGAACGATACTGCACTTGATAGGTGAGGTTGGATTTGCTGTTCCAGCACACTTCCACTTGAGATGCGCGGATCGTTACCAGGGGCGGAGGTTCAAAAGTGAATTGGCTCACGTGAGAAGCCCGGATGTCGCCAGTGGTAGCGGTGGAAGAGCCGAAAGAAAAGACCCTCCCGATTGCCGGATCCCCCGACACCGTATCGAACGTGACCGCTGAGCCGTTTGCCTCAATTTGAAGGTCCAAGACCAGATTCCCGGCCGCAGGATCGTAGAGGAACGGCGTCGTGAAGGGGAACACATAGTCAAACTGCCGGGTGTTTCCAGGGCCGGGCAGATTCCCCGTTGTCACAGTCACCGTTCCGTCAAACACGAGCGTGTTGTTCGTGCCGAGGTTCTGGGCGAAGGTCGTGCTTATCCCGGTGGCGGACCGACTCGTCGTCGAGGCGTAAATCCGCAGAGTGAACGAGCGCGGGCCTGATTGGTCGAGAATCCTGTCGGGGCGATAGGCGAATTTGGTGAGGAAGGATGGCCCGGATAGATCTCCAAACTGCGAGGCATCATGAATCTGCAACCAGCGTAGTGACGCAGGACCTGAAATTGAGGTGCCAGAACCATTGCCATCGTTCGTGGCCAGCGAATTGGGCACCACGATGACCTGAGCACGGAGTTCGGTCGTGACGCACGATCCCAGGAACGCGGCGAGAAGGAAGGCGAAGCCGACGCCGCGAACCTTCGTTCTCTTCGTTTCCTTCTGTGAAATCGCCGGGCTGCGGCTGTCCCATGCTGCAATGGTGACTGGCGAAGGGTTGAGGTCGGTCACGGGCGCAGACAGATAGTTTGTTTTCATAATGTTTGGGTCTCTTGTGTTTTGTTCATTTGTTTCGAGGCCAGACGAAGCCTTCAGAGCCTGTCTGAAAATTCAGGATGGGTAGCACAGGCCAATGGCCTGTGCCGCCGGGCTACCAGCCCGGCGGAAGGGTGAGGGCATCGCAAGTCACGTCGGCATGACCTTTGCCTGAGGGGCGCACTCCCCTTCCGCTGGGCAGGTTGCCCAGCGGAACGGGCTGGTAGCCCATTCCACCCTTTTTCACACAGGCTCTCAAAGGTCGCGACCAGGCAAAATCTGAAAAGTTTCATACATCGACTCGTATTGGTTGCACCGCCGGAGACCTGCGCACACTGGCTGGTTCTTTGTTTCATGGGGTCGGAAATGCTTTTAAGAATCGCGCAGCTTTCTCCTGGCAACGCGAAATCCTTTGACGCCCCACCGGAGATCAGAACGCCCTTGACGGCGGCTTTTCTCCGGTGGCGCGTTGCTGATATCTATTGAAACCGCGTCGCAGTCGCCCTGCCGCAACGGGTGGGGGTTGGGACTCCATTAGCGTCGGCGATCTCGATCGTTGAGCTATAGATGAAGCTGTTGGCGCCGGTCAGTTCCACATTGGCGGTGAGGACCAGTGAGCCGGCAAAGGCACCGTTCCCGTCATAGCGGTACTGCAGCGCCCGGAACGAGTAATTCCCCCTGCCCGGCTCGCGCTGCCACAACCCATGCTCGGGCGTGTCAAAAGGGCCTGTGACGGGAGACTTCGCGGCGCCGCTCAGGGTACCGTCCCGGTGAAAGGTCATTAGGGCTGGGAAACGTAATCCCACGTCCTGGGCGGGGTCGTTGCAATTTACCCCTCCTCTGGTTACCTGCCACACGCCCTCGAGGGTCGGGGTGTGGTTTGCGGGGCCGTCGCTCCACACCAGCATCGTGCTCGCAAACACGGCAAGAGTGATCACTGCTATTTTCGTTTTGAGTTTCATATGTTGTTCCTTTGGTGACTTGGCGTTCTTGTTTTGACCTTGCTTCGATCCTCGTTATTGAGGTGTCGATTCTGGCCATTCAGTATCCCGTCAGTGCTTACAGGACGTTCTGTTGGCGAAAGTAGCGGGACTTTCTGAAATATATTTTGAAGGGATGGAGAAACGTCCTCAGCGCGGGTTGGCTGACGCTTCTTTCACGGCAGCGGCCGTTCGTTCTACCTCTTGCCACTTCGCGACCTCTTCCGCGGAGGCCGCCTGCCACACCTTGGCCGTCCCACCCCAGTCGCCGGTAACAATGCGCTGACCGTCCGGGGAGAAGGCCGCGGAAAAGACCCAACCGCGTCCTTTGAAGGTGAGCAATTCTTTGCCGCCGGCCGCATCCCACACCTTGGCCGTCCCATCCTGGCTGCCGGTGACAATGCGTTTGCCGTCGGGGGAAAAACACACAGACATGACCCAGGCGCGGTGTCCTTTGAGCGTCAGCAGTTCCTTGCCGCTGGTCGCGTCCCAGACCTTGGCCGTCCCATCCTTGCTGCCGGTGACAATCCGCTGACCATCCAGCGAAAAGGCTGCGGAGAAAACCGAGGTGTTGTGCCCTATGAGCGGGAGCAGGACCTTGCCACTGTTCGCATCCCACACCGTGGCGTCAGAGTTCCCCCACTGGTTGCCGCTGACAATTCGTCGGCCGTCGGGGGAAAAGGCAACTGACCACATCCCAAGACCATGCTCGTCGAGAGTGGTGATTTCGTTGCCGCTGGACGTGTCCCACACCTTCGCCGAACTATTCTGACCACTGGTGACAATCCGCCGGCCATCCGGCGAAAAAGCCACGGACATGAACAAGATGCTGCGCTGGTCCAGAGTGCGCAGGGGGCTGCCAGTGGTTGCGTCCCACACTTTGGCTGACTTGTCCCAGCTTCCGGTGACCACTCGCAGGCCGTCCGGTGAAATCGCCGCGGACCGGATGGTATTGCTGTGTCCGGTCAGCGTCTGCAGTTCCGTGCCGCTGACCGCGTCCCACACCTTCGCCGTCTGATCCATACTACCGGTGACAATCCGCCGTCCGTCCGAGGAAAAAGCCACAGACATAATCGCCTTGGTGTGTCCTTTAAGCGTGAGTTGCTCCGTGTCACTAGCGAGGTCCCAAATTCTTGCCGCCTTATCGCCTTCGCCGAGGTCAATAATCTTACCGTCAGGTTGATAGCTCACCGACCCGCCGCCAGTGACCAATTGCCGGCCGTCCGGAGAAAAGGCTACGGAACTGACCCGGGAACCGTGCTTTTTCAGCGTGAGCAGGTCATGGCGACCGTTTGCGTCCCACACCCGGGCCGTTTGATCGTCCCCCGCAGTGGCAATCCGCTGACCGTCAGACGAGAACGTCACGGAGACGACGGGAGCACTGTGGCCCGCAAGGGTGAATAATTCATGGCCATTGGCTGCCTCCCACACCCTGGCGGTCTGATCGAAGCTGCCGCTGACAATTCGTTTGCCATCCGGGGAAAACGCCACAGCCAAGACCGGGTCGCCATGCTCGCTGAATGTTGCCAACTCACCGCCGGTGGCGGCGTCCCACACCTTGGCTGTCTTGTCCCAACTGCCGGTGACAATCCGCTGGCCATCCGGAGAAAACGCCACGGACCAGACCACACCGGCATGCCCTGTGAGGGTCCGAATCAATTCGCCGGTGGCAGTGTCCCACACTTTGGCCGTCCGATCCTGGCTGCCGGTAACGATCCGCTGGCCGTCCCGGGAGAAGGCCATTGAGAAGATCCGATCGGCAATCCCTGGCATGGTGCGCACTTCCTCGCCGGTGTCCGCGTCCCACACCTTGGCCGTCCTATCCCAACTGCCCGTGAGAATCCGCTTGCCGTCCGATGAAAAAACTACGGATAGGATCGGGCTCGTGTGGCCATTGGGGCTATTGGGGCCCCCGAGAGTCAGCAATACCTTGCCCGTAGCCACGTCCCAAACCTTCGCTGTCTTGTCGGCACTGCCAGTGACAATCCGTTGCCCGTTTGGGGAATAGGCCACGGCAAGAACCAAATCGCCGTGCCCCCGCAATATTTTCTTTTCCGGGTGGTGAAGTTGGCGCTGCCAGTAATACCATTCGAACCCACGCTCCGGTGCCGTCGTGGTTTCATCCAATAACTCCCGCACACGGGTGATATTGTTCTGTTCCCACGCCGCCTGCGCGAGGTTCATGTTCGCGACATACAGTTGACGCTGGCCGGCGATGCGTTCCTGGCGCTCGGCCACCGCGTTGCGCTCGGCCCGTTGCCATTGCCAGGAGGTCGTGGCCAGACCAACCACCAGCGCGGCCACAGCGAATCCAACGGCGCCCGCGAGTGCCGGCTTCCGGCGACACCAGCGCCAGAGCTTTTCCGGCGCATTGACTGGGCGTGCCTGAATCGGTTCATCGCGGAGCACGCGGCCAAGTTCCTCCGCCAATTCCTGCGCGGTCTGGTAACGGCGCGACGGCTCTTTCTCCAGGCACTTGAGCGTGATGGTTTCCAAATCCCTGGGGATCGAGGGATTCAACAAGCGCGGCGAGACCGGCTCCGCATGTAGCACTTGCGTGATAATCCCCTCCAACGATTCCGCCTGAAACGGTGCCCGCGCCGTGAGCAGGTAATAGAGGATGCCGCCGAGCGCATAAACATCGCTGGGCCGGCCCACCTTGCCGCGCTTTGCGCCTGCTTGTTCCGGCGGCATGAAGTTCGGCGACCCCAGCACATGGCCGCTCAACGTGAGGCTGGATTCTCCGTCGAGCCGTTTCGCCAGTCCAAAGTCAGTGATGCGCGGCTGGTCGTTCGTGTCGATTAACACGTTCGATGGTTTGAGATCGCGATGAAGAATGCCGCGTTCGTGCGCATAGTGGATCGCTTCGGCGATAAGCTCGACGTAGCGGGCGGCCTTCACGGCAGGCAAGGGCTGTTGGCCCACGCGTTGCGCCAGGTTCTGGCCTTCCACATAGTCCATCGAAAAATAGTGCCGGCCTTCGTGGACGCCTACGTCGTGGATCGCGACGATGTTCGGATGCTGGAGGATGGCGGCGGCGGCGGACTCGGTTTTGAAGCGCTGGACGAATTCTTTTCCCGCGCGCGCGCCCGCCTGGATCATCTTCACCGCGACGATGCGGCCGAGCTTCCTTTGCCGCGCCTTGTAAACGACGCCCATGCCGCCGCGCGCAATTTCCTCCAGCAGATCGTAGTCACCGAACGATCCCAGCGGAGAACTCTCCGCGCTCAATCCTGATGATGCTCCGTCGGATAGAGTGAGAGGCGTTTCCGCCTGGAGAACCTGACTGGCCGCGTTGGTCATTTCCAGCGCCCCGTCGAGGGCGCACTGCGTGCAAAGACCCTTGGGCCAGTACGCCGGCAATGGCGCGCGGCACTCCGCGCATTGTTTGATTTCTGACACGAGTCTCAGTTCGCCAGCACACTTGTAGCAGCCGACGTGAGGAGGCTCATTCAATTTCGGTGCAGGAAGTCAGAGCCTCCTCACGTCGGCTGCTACGATTCAAAAGCTCAAGCCACAAACGCCTCCGGCAATTCCCACCCGGAATGATCTATCCGCCTGATACAGGACAAAAAGCGCCCGAAAGTTCCGAAGAAAAAGTGGAACGTTCGGATCAGCCGCGCTCTCCACCCAACAGCGCACGGAAATGCCGGAGTTCCTCCTCGATTTCTTCCGGACGCGTGACCGTTTGGGCGATTTCTTCCCGCAACAACTCGCGGTGGCGCTGCCGCATCCGTTGCACGGCGGATTTGACGGCTGCCTCGGTCATGCCGAGTTCTTCGCCCAGTTGCGCGTAAGACCGCCCGCCCGGCTCGCGCGGCTGATAATCCTGTAGCAGTTCGAACAATGCGCCCTGGTCACGCGCCGCGTATTCCTCGCGCAACCGATCCAGCGCCGTTTGCAGGACGGCCTGCGCCCATCGACGTTCAAAGACCTGGTCCGGCGTCAACTCGTCCACGGGTTCGAGGAGGTAACCGTCTTCCCCGGCTGTAGCATCGAGCGAAACGAACATACAGCCGCCTCCGCGTTTTTGCGCCCCGACCTTCCTGCGCTGCTCGGACAGAAAGTTCTTGAGGTACGCGAGCAGGAACGACCGAAACTTGCCCTCCTGGTGGCGGAGATTTTGGAGGTAATCTTTGGCCAACAACCGCGCGAAGAATTCCTGCGTCAGGTCTTGTGCCTCCGCCGCATCCTGTCCATCGCGCCGAATGTAGGCGTAGAGTGGCCGCCAATACGCGCGGCACAATTTCTCCAGAGCGGCATCCGCTTCGGATGAGTCGCCTTGTTTAGCTGCCATCACCACGCTCCAATGGGTGGTGGCAAACCACTGAGCGCTGCCTGCTGCCGGGTCCAACGCGGGAGAGAACATGAACGCATCGTACACCGTCTCTCAATCCTGGCGACCAAATAAACCGGGCAAGTCGTCCAAAGAGGCACTGCTGCCGTCGAAGCGCGGGACGGCTCGCGCTCCGGCGAAGTGCAACGGCCCGTCTGCCATTTATGCGATGTGAGCGTGGAAATCCCTTCCAGAAAAAGAGCGGCAGCTTTGTGCTGCCGCTCTGTAGCGTCCCATTGCGAAGGTTACTCGCTTTGTGCTTGGCTTAGTGAATCCTGATGGTCCCGTCGAAAGACCCGGAGGAGATATTGGAAACCGTGTCAAGCAACCGCTCCCCGGTGAAGCTCCCGGTCGCGCCAGCGAACCGACCGGTGCCACCCGTAATGGTGTACGTTTCCACAATGGAGAGGACGTCGAGGTTCTCCGTCGGAGAAGCCTGTCCGGCAACCTCGGTAAAGAGGCTGTCTCCGTTGGCCGCGATGAAGTCAGCGAACCCGCTTCCCGTAAGGGTCAGGAGGTTGACCTGGAACTCAGAAGTCATCGTATAGCGACCAAGATGAGTAGCGTTTCCAGACGCGATCGCCTCCGCAGACACTATGGGGAACTGGACGACATGGCTTTCGACCTGTTGCAGGGTGCCTTTGAAGGGTACCGCCTTGTCTGCCCCTGGGCCGGCCAGCGCCGCTGTTAGGCATAACGCTGTCACTTGCAGATACATGATGGCTTTCGTGATGGTCTTCATATTTCGATCTATCCTCTCGGGGGGGAACACCTCCCGAGCATTTTTGTTTGTTATTGTGCCGGGTTGGTCGGCTCACGACTTTCTCCGGGATGGCCGCGGGTGGAACCCCACTCACCGCCCTTCAACCCCTACTGGAGGATTTTTTGACGAGAGTAGCGAAAAAAGTGAGCCGCAGGAGAATTCGTGAAAGGGCCAGCCCGGTCTATCGAGGGGTGCATCCAGAAGTTGTCGGTTAAAGGAGCGCGGCATTCACGCCGCTTCAAAGTGCCCAGTAGTAGAGTGATTTGCGAGATTCAGCGTCTTTCTCGCACGAACGCTGAAGCGGGCTGAAGCCCGCGCTCCCAGCACCACCGACAAATCGTGGATGCACGGCTTATCGCGAACGTTCCGCTGCGGTGCTCCCTGGTGTGATTAGAAGTGGGTGAGGCTGGAAGAAGTTTCCTTTGGACTGCGGCGGCAGGCCGCCGCTTTTCCTCCACGGTGGGACAGGGCCGTGAGTGCTCCAACGCCCAGACCCGCCCCGCTTTTCCACGCTGCAGCCAAAGCGGGAACTTGTCCCCGCAGTCCAAAGAGCGCTTCCAGCCTCACCCACTTTAATCACACCCGAGGGAATCGCGGTGAATCCTTGGAGCCGTAGCAGACCAGCGCCTTGTGGAAATCAAGCGCCTCATTTGATCGGTGCCACGTCCCACAGCTTGACGGTGCCATCGCGGCTGCCCGATGCGAGCGACAACCCCTCGGGACGTTGGAAGAATATCAAGCGAGTCACTTTGTCAATGTGACTTTTGAAGGTCTGAAGCAACTTGCCGGTCTGGGCATCCCAGACTTTGACAGCGCAATCCTTCCCACCTGAAGCGACCCAGCGGCCGTCAGGGCTGAAGGCCAGCGCGAGAGGTCGGTGGCCGCGGCTGACCAGCCGCACGGCCCTGTCAGCGCCGCCGATATCATGGATCGTGGCCTTATCATCGTCACTGGTAACGGCGAGGCGGGAACCATCCGGACTGAAGGCAATCAAGTCCGCGGCATGATCATCGCATTGTCCTGCGAACCGGCGCACGGGGTCTTGCGCTTTGTCCAGACGGGTCGCGTCCCAAACCTTCACCATGTCATCGTTACCGATGGACGCCAGATACCTGCCGTCCGGACTGAACGCCAGTTTTGTAATCTCGTCAGCATGCTCTCCAACCACGCCGACTTTCTGCCCTGTGGCCCCATTCCAGACCTTGATCTTACGATCCCCTCCGCCACCGACCAACCACCGTCCATCGCGGCTGAAGGCCACCGAGAATAGCAAATGATCACCCTCGAAAGCCTCAACCGGAAATGCCTCCCGTCCCGATTCCTGGTCCCACACTTTCACGCGAGCCTTTCCCGGTCGCAGTTCCTCGTCCCCGGAAGACACGAGGAATCGTCCGGTGGGATCATAGGCCAGGCTAAAGACGACGAGCGAATGGCCAGCAAGACGAAGCGGTTCTGAAAAAGCTGGGCTGCTCCACGCGAGCACTGGCGCACGCTGGCCAGCCGACGAGTCCAATGCTCGCTCCCCCGCGACCGCGATCGAGCGGCCATTGCGGGCAATATCCAAAGCCCACACCGGGCCTGGATATGCGAGCGTGCGAATGCTTTGGTCTTCAGTTCCCCGTGATGGTGTCGCGTCCCAGACATGCACGATTCCGTCCCTGCTGGCCGCCGCCAGACGATTCCCATCCGGACTGAGCGCCAGGCAGGAGCATCTCCTCGCCTGTTCGCGAAACACCAGCACCTGCCGGCGTGTGACGGGTTCCGAAACGGTCACCAACCGGTCAGACCCACCGGTGAACAAGCGCTCAGAATTGGGATGAAATGCCAGCCCGGCCATGACGGGGATTCCGGCACGATAGAATGAGATCTCGCGGTGGTTTTCCGTATCCCAGACTCGGACGAAACCGTGGACATACGCCGCGGCCAAACGCGTTCCATCCCGACTGAAGGCAACGCCGCTGATGGGCGGGCCAGGAGATCCAATTCGCTCGACCAGCTTGCCGATGGTTGCATCCCATAGCCTCACGATCCCTTGAGGACTGCCCGTGGCCACCCACCGGCCATCGGGGCTAAAAGCCACACACCTCGCCACTTGCTCGTGCCCGGGCAGCTTGAATATGACCCGTCCGGTCGCGGCTTCTCGAATGATCACCTCGCCGTTTTCCCCGGGTGCTGCCAGGCGCTCACCATCCGGGCTGAAGGCCACGGCGTAGGCCATGCCATTTGCCAGTAGGGTCTCAGAAGGCCAGGAGTGGATCCTTTCCCCAGTCCGCCAATCCCACAAAACCAACTGCTTGTCTGAACCGGCTGATGCAATCCAGGCCGGATTTCCTGGGCTGAAGGCCACCGATGCGACGAATCCCGTGTGGCCGGGGAGAGTTTGAACCACTTCGGCTCCCTCAAGTTCCCAGATTCTCACCTTACCGCCGGCCCCACCGGAGGCCAGGTGGCGGCCGTCCGCGCTAAACGACACGCTGTGGATTTTATTGCTTTCAGGATCAGACAACACCAGCGGATCCGAATATCTCCGCCGCTTGAGATAATGCCATTCCCAGCTCCGGAATCGGGGCAGGCACTCGTCGAGCAGTTTTTCGGCTTCCCTGACATTGGAAGGCTCGGCGGTCGATTCCCGGTGTGCCAGTGCCACCTGATTGAAGTACAGATTCGTTTCCAGCTCTTCCGCTTTCGCTTCGGTGAGTTGACGAGCTTCTTTAGCTCGGAAAAGCCCAATGGAGGTCCCCAGCATCCCAGCCAGGAGAACGATTCCGACGAGGGTTATCAGCGAAGCCACCACCGGTTTTCGCCGGCACCACCGCCAGAGCTTTTCCGGCGCATCGATTGGGCGTGCCTGGATCGGTTCATCGCGCAGGAAGCGGCCAAGTTCGTCGGCCAATTCCTGCGCGCTCTGGTAGCGTTTGGCCGGCTCCTTTTCCAGGCACTTCAGGCAAATGGTTTCCAGGTCGCGAGGGATGCTCGGATTTAACAGACGCGGGGCCACCGGGTCCGCCTCGTGCAGTTGCCGCAGCACATCTTCGATCGTTTCTGCCTGGAAGGGGGGCCGGCCGGTCAGCAAATGATAGACAATCGCCCCGAGGCCATAGACGTCGCTCGCCGGGCCGACCTTGCCGGATTTGCCAGAGGTCTGCTCCGGTGGCATGAAGTTCGGTGAACCTAGAAGTTGACCCGTCACCGTCAGACCGAAGTCTCCGCGAGCGCGCTTGGCCAGGCCGAAATCGGTGATGCGCGGTTGATCGTTCTCGTCGATCAGGATGTTGGAGGGCTTTAAATCCCGGTGCAGCACCCCTTGCTCGTGAGCGTATTGAATCGCGTGAGCAACGATGCTGGCGTAGCGCGCCACTCGCCGGGCAGGCAACGGCCCTTCAGCCGCGATCTCAGCGAGATTGCGTCCCCGTACATAGTCCATCGAAAAATAGTGCCGGCCTTCTTGCTCGCCGGTTTCATGGATGGCCACGATATTCGGATGGCGCAAGTTGGCCGCCGCCTCGGCTTCCGCGCGAAACCGCAAGACCTCCTGCTTGCTGGCGAACTGGCCGGAGAGGATCATCTTCAGCGCCACCGTCCGGTTCAGGCTGACCTGGCGGGCGCGGTACACGACGCCCATGCCGCCCCGGGCAATTTCCTCCAGCAATTCGTAATCGCCAAAACGACCACCCGGCGCGTTCGGCAGTGGACCAGCGGGTGATGGCTGGTCTCCAGCGGAAGACGGCGGCTCAACGCTGGAACGAATCCGCACGTCGGCCTTCGGAGAATCCAGCAGGCCATCGAGCGCGCAGCGGGCGCACAAAGCCTGGGGCCAGCGCGCCGGCAGGGGAGCACCGCATTCCGCACAATAGATGGCGTCTGGCATACGATTCGGTTCCTGGGCCGCCGTTTCAACTGTTACAGGAGGAAATCCCGACGAGAGGGGCGGAAAGAGTTCAGGTCATTGGGTGGCGGCGATACCTTGCTGCTGGCCGATTGGTCAGCGGTTCAACACCGCTCGCATGTGGCGAATCTCCTCCTCGACCTCGCTGGCTGAACTGACTGTCTGGGCGATGACCTCGCGCAGAATCTCGCGGTGACGTTCGCGCAGGCGCTGCATGGCGGATTTGACGGCCGCTTCGGTCGTTCCCAAACGGGTGCCGATTTGCGCGTAAGTCTGAGATCCGGGCTGGCGCGGCTGGAAATCTTTCAAAGCTTCAAACAGGGCGGCTTTATCGACCTCGACGTATTCCGCCGCGAGGCGATCGAACGCGCGTTGCACCAGCGTTTGCACCCATCGACGCTCGAAGATTTGCTCCGGAGTCATTTCATCCACGGGTTCGGAAAGGTAGCCTTCTTCACCCTCGCCCGCGTCGAGCGAAAGCAACTTCTGCCCCCCACCGCGCTTTTGCGCCCCGGCCTTCTCGCGGTGCTCGGCGAGGAAGTGCTTGGCGTAGGCGAGGATGAAAGAGCGAAACTTGCCCCGCTGCGGGTCAAGGCGGGAGAGATAATCTCGCTCCAACAGGCGCGCAAAAAACTCCTGCGTCAGGTCTTCCGCCTCCGCCGCATCGTGTCCATCGCGCCGAATGTAAGCGTAAAGCGGAGGCCAATAGGCGCGACACAACTTCTCCAAAGCGGCATCCGCTTCGGATGAGTCGCCCTGTTTGGCTGCCATCACCACGCTCCAATGGGTTGTGGCAAACACCGGGCTGCCGGCTGATCGCATATCGGTCATAAGGAACGCCGGAGCTTCGCAAACCTTCCCCTTCAAGCAAGGGCAGAAAAGCATTCGGGCACCCATCACAGCGACGATCTGCTGACGCAGCACGTCGTAATTGCGTCACGAGGCTACACCGGCAGCGTGAAGAAGAACTGCGCTCCTTGCCCGGCTTCGCTCTCCACCCACACTTTGCCGCCGTGGGACTGGATGATGTGCTTGACGATGGCGAGGCCGAGTCCGGTGCCGCCCGCGTCGCGGGAGCGGGCTTTGTCCACGCGGTAGAACCGCTCAAAAATCCGCTCGCGGGACTCGGCGGGAATGCCTGGGCCGTCATCCGCCACGCACAGTTCCACCTGGCCATTCACGGCGCGTCCACGCACCACCACGCGGCCCTTGCTCCGGCCATACTTGACGGCGTTCTCGACGAGGTTCACCACGACTTGCTCCAAGCGGTCGGGATCGGCGCGTCCGGCGAGGCCCTCGGGAATCTCGTTGATGATTTTCGTGCCGCGCTCATTGGCGCGCGTCTGCAATTCGGCGATGAGTCCGCCGGCAAAGGGACGCAAGGGCAGGGTGCGGAGTTGTAAGGTGATTTGTCCGGACTCAAGGCGCGAGATGGTGAGCAGATCCTCGATGAGATTGGTCAGGCGGTTGGAGTGGCGGTCGATGGTCTGGAGAAATTTCGCGGACAGCTCGGGGTCGGTGATCGCGCCGTCGAGCAGCGTCTCGACGTAGCCCTTGATGAGCGAGAGCGGCGTGCGCAGTTCATGGCTGACGTTGGCGACGAATTCGCGCCGCGTATTTTCTAACTGGCGGATGCGCGTGAGATCATGGAAGACCAGAATCGTGCCCTGGGCACGCCCGTCGCGGTCGAGCACGGTGGCGGCATTGACCTCGAAGTAGTGGGCCTGGTCGCCGCCGACCTCGAGTTCACAACTGAGAACTTTGCGTTCCTTGTCGAGGCGCGTGAGCAGTTGCGTAAGTTCGGGCCGGCGAAACGCCTCGCTCAAAGTCTGGCCGCGCACATCAATGGTGAGGGCGAACTGGCGTTCGAGGGACTGGTTGGCGAGCTGGATGCGGCCATGGCGGTCGAGCAGGACGACGCCTTCCACCATGCTGTTGAAGAGGGTCTGGCGTTCGGCCCGGGCCTGATCCTCAAGTTCACGCTGGCGCTGCGCGGTGGCGTCGCGTTCGCCGCGCAGTTGTTCCATGAACTCCTCCGCGAGTTGAACCTTCCGCCGGAAGATGAAGAAGAGCAGGGCGAGGGCGATGGTCAGGATGACAGCGACGGTCTGCCACACGAATTCTGCTTCAGCGAGGAGTGGATTCATGGAAGACGAGCCTCTCCGCCAGCGTAGGACAGGCTTCCGGCCTGTCCCCACAAACTTCTTCTCGTTCTCATTCGCTGGTTCCAGATCGGCACCAGCATCTGGCGTTCAGCGCGCCCGCAGAAATTTTTTTCAAATGGTTGGAACAGGCTGGAAGCCTGTCCTACGGAATGGAGGCCGTGCATCACACTTTGTCCACGAAGCGGTAGCCGACGCCGCGCACGGTGTCGAGATAGCGCGCGGCCCCGCCGAGCTTGTCGCGCAGGCGGCGCATGTGCGTGTCCACGGTGCGGGTGTCAATGAAGTTGTCGTATTCCCACACGTCGCGGAGCAAGGCCTCGCGCGATTGCACGCGGCCTTTGCGCTCGGCGAGCACGGTGAGGAGCTTGAATTCCGTCGCGGTCAAATCCACGCGCTTGCCGCTGACCAGCACCTCATGGCGCGGGATGTCGATCTTCAAATCCGCGAAGTCCATGTTGTCCGCCTCCGGCTCGGAGGGGTTGCGGCGACGGAGCAGCGCCTTCACGCGCAGAACGAGCTCGCGCGGGCTGAAGGGTTTTGTGACGTAATCATCCGCGCCCAGTTCGAGACCGAGCACGCGATCAATTTCCGCCGCCTTCGCCGTGAGCATGATGATCGGAACGGCGGCGGTCGCGGGTTCGCGGCGCAGTGTCTTGCACACTTCCAGTCCGTCCACTTCTGGGAGCATCACATCGAGAATGATCAGCGCGGGCTGGGCGTTGCGCGCCTTCTTGAGCGCCTCCTCGCCATCGGCGGCGGTGGCCACGTCAAAACCGGCGGCTTTCAAGTTGTAGGAAATCAACTCCAGCGCATCCGGCTCATCATCGACGACCAATATTTTGGGTTTCATGATTTGTCTTGGTTGCGACGGTCGAGAGCGTAGCAGAAGCGCCCGCGCTCAACCATATCGGCCTTCAATGTACTCGGCGGTCTTCGGATTTTTGGGGTGCAGGAACATTTCCGCCGTGGGCAGATGCTCCATCAGTTCGCCCATCAGCATGAAGATGCACTCGTCGCTCGCGCGCCGCGCCTGGGCCATGTTGTGCGTGACGATGACGATGGTGTAACGGCCCTTCAGCTCGAACATCAATTCTTCAATCGCGCGCGTGCCTTCCACGTCGAGCGCGCTGCACGGCTCGTCCATCAGGATGATCTCCGGCTTCAGCGGCAGCAGGCGCGCGATGCAGAGCTTCTGCTGCTGTTCAAGCTGGAGGTTGATGGCCTTGTCGTTCAACCGGTCCTTCAAGTCCTTCCACAGGCCCACCTCGGTCAGCGCCTTCTCCACCGCGTCATTGAGCGTGGCTTTGCTCAGGGCGCTGGAGGGATTGTGAATGCGAATGCCGAAGACCACGTTTTCATACACGGAAATGGGCAGGGGATTCGGGCGCTGGAAAACCATGCCGACCGATTTGCGCAGTTCGATGAGCGACACGTCCGGGTCGTAGATATTTTTCCCGTGCAACTCGATCAGCCCCTTCGTGGTCACGTAGCCGTAGCGTTCGTTCACGCGGTTGAAGCAGCGGAGCAGGGTGGTCTTGCCGCAGCCGCTCGGGCCGATGAGCGAGGTGATGATCCCCTTCTTGATGTCCACCGTCACGTTCATGAGCGCCTGGAACTTGGCGTACCAGAGGCAGAGATCGCGCGTGATGATGGCCAGTTCCTGATCCGCGCCGGCTGGTGAGGTGGGTGCCGCAGCTTTGTTCATCGCAGGGTTCATCCGAAAATTCCGTTCACGTAGTCGTAGGTCCGCTTGTCCTTCGGCGTGTCACTGAACATCACCTCGTTGGTGTCCAGTTCGATGATGTCGCCGTTCCAGAGGAACATGGTGCGCGCGGCGAGGCGACGAGCCTGTTGCACCAGGTTCGTCACGAGAATGATGGTCATCTCCTTCTTCAATTCCTTGAGCACATCCTCAATGCGCATGGTGGTCACGGGGTCGATGGCGATGGAGAATTCGTCGAGGCAGAGAATCTCCGGTTGGTGCGAGAGGGCGCGCGCGATAGTGAGGCGCTGCTGCTGGCCGCCGCTCAATTTCGTGCCGAGCGAATCGAGACGGTCCTTGACCTCGTCCCAGAGCGCGGACTGGCGCAGGCATTTCTCGACGTGGGCGTCGAGGAACTTCTTGTCCTTGATGCCGGAGGAGCGAGGGGCGAAGGCCACGTTGTCGTAAATGGTCAGCGGCAGGCCGACGGGCAGCGGGGCCACCATGCCGATCTTCCGACGTAGTCCATACACGTCGCGCACCTTCTTCACGTCCTCGCCGTCCACCTTGATCGTGCCGGTCATCTTGCTGCCGGGGGTGAATTCCAGCGTGCGGTTGATGGCGCGCAGCAGCGTGGTCTTGCCGGACTGGGCCGGCCCAATGATGGCGAAGATCTCGTTCGGCTCGATGTGGAACGAGATGCCGTGATGAACCTCCTTGCCCGCGTAGAAGGTGCGGAGGTCTTGGACTTCGATTTTGTGGCCGGAATTGCTGGTCATGGGATTACCACTTTTTGCGCGAGCGGAGATAGACGCGGAAGGTGATGGCGGCGGCGTTCACGATCAGCACCACGCCGATGAGCACGGTGGCGATGGCGTAGGGTGTGGCCTTCGGGATGTTGATCGCCTGGGTGGCGATATAATAGAGATGCATGGAGAGCGCCATGCACTGATCCTTGATCGGGTTGTAGAGAAACAGCCCGGTGCTATCGAGCATCTTGTAAGTGGCCACGCCGGTGAGCATCACGGGCGCGGTCTCGCCGGCGGTGCGGCTGACCTGGAGGATGACGCCGGTGAGGATGCCGCTGATCGAGTTCGGCAGCACGATGCGCCAGATGGTCTGCCAGCGGGTGGCGCCGACATTCCAGCAGGCCTCGCGGAACTGGCGGGGCACAGCCGCCAGCGCCTCTTTAGTCGAGGTGATGATCACGGGCAGCGTCATCACGGCCAGGGTGAGCGCGGCGGCGATGATGGATTTTTTCGCATCGTTGAAATTGGCGAAATAGACGAACGCGGCGACGCCGAACAGCCCGTGGACGATGGAGGGGACGCCCGCGAGGTTTATGACCGCGAGATTCACGACGCGGGTGAACCAGCTTTCCCGCGCGTATTCATTCAGGTACACCGCCGCCAGCACCCCGATGGGGGCGGAGATGGCCAGGGAAAAGAAGACGATGTAAATGGTGCCGACGATGGCCGCCCAGATGCCGCCCTTGGCCCCGCCGCTGCGCGGATTCTCGGTGAGGAACTCCCAGGAGAGCGCGGGCCAGCCCTGGATGACGATGTGCCCGACGATCAGGAAGAGCGGAATGACCATGGCCGCGGCCATGAAGCCGAAGAAGCATTTCGCCATCAGTTCGTTGCGGCGCTTTTTGCGGATGAATGCGGTTTCAGTGAACATGGCTATTTCCTTTTGATGCCCTTCACGATCATATCCGCCGTCAGGTTCACCACGAAGGTGATGGAGAAGAGCAGCACGCCGATGAGGTACAGCACCTGATAATGCGGCGAACCCTGGGAGGTTTCACCCAGTTCCGCCGCGATGGTGGCGGTCAGCGTGCGGACGGGATCAAAAATCGAGTGCGGAATGTTGACGGCATGGCCGGTGGCCATGAGTACGGCCATGGTCTCGCCGATGGCCCGGCCCACGCCGAGCAGCACGGCGGCCAGCAACCCGTTCTTCGCCGCCGGAATCAGCACCCGGTAAATCATCTGCCAGCGCGTGGCCCCGAGCGCGACGGCGGCCTCTCGGTAGCTGTCGGGCACGGCCTTGAGTGCATCCTCGCCGATGCTGACCATGATTGGCACGCTCATCAGTGCTAGGAGCAGCGCGCCATTGAAGAGGTTCACGCCTACGGGGACGTGGAAGACCGCGATGATGACCGGACTCATCACGGTCAAGCCGATGAACCCCCAGACCACGCTGGGAATGGCGGCGAGCAGTTCGATGACGATCTTGAGCGTCTCCTTCACTTTGCCGGTGCAGAACTCGGAGACAAAGATCGCCGCGCCCAGTCCGAAGGGCACCGCGATGACCATCGCCAGGATTGTGACGCTCAAGGTGCCGACGATGAGCGCGCCCGCGCCGTACTGGGGCTTCACCGAGGAGGTGGGAATCCACTGCGTGCTGGTCAGGAACTCGAAAATATTCAGCTTGGCCAGCAACGGCGCGCCTTCCTTGAAGACGAAAAAGAAAATGCCGAAGACGAAGACGATGGAGCTGATGCCACAAAGATAGACGGCGGCTTCAATGACTCGTTCTCCAAGGATCGCCAACGGGCCGCGCGCGGCGCGTTTGACCGGCATCGTCGCCGGACTGGATGTGGTCATCGTGCGCATTGTAACAATGGATTCTTGAGGCGAAGAGGCCGCGGCGGTCGTGAGACGGCGCCGCGGCCTGCGGCAATTCAGTTCGGTTTACTTCTTGGGCAGCGGGACATAACCGGTCGTCTCCACGATCTTCTGGCCCGCGTCGGACATGACCCAGTCGATGTATTTCTTCACATGCGGCACCGGTTCACCCGAGGTGTAGAAGAACATGGGACGCGCAATGGGATAGGATTTGTCGTGCGTACTGGCAATGCTGGGCTGGACGGAGGGTTCACCCTTCTTCTTGGCCACCTTGAGCGTCTTGACGGCCGGAGTGGCGTAACCCATGCCCGAGTAGCCGATGGCATTGGGCGTCTTGCCGATGAGTTCCACGACGTCCTTCGAGCCGTTCATGTCCAGCGAGCCGAGCTTGAACTCGTTCTTCTTTCCGACCACGGCTTCCTTGAAATACTCGTAGGTGCCGGAGTTGTTCTGGCGACTGACCCGAATCATCTCGTCACCTTTCGCCCCGGGAATGCTGGTCACGCCGACATCGCTCCACTTGGTAATGGTGCCGCCTGCGCGATAGATGTCGCCCAGTTGTTCCATGGTGATTTCATTCAACGGATTGTCCTTGTGGACGTAGATAGAGAGCGCGTCGAAACCGACGACGAACTCCTTGGCCTCCACCTGGTGTTTGGCCTTCAACTCCGCCTGCTCCTTTTCCTCGATGTGGCGGCTGCTGTTGGCCAGTTCGGCGGTGCCGTTGATGAGTCCCTTGATGCCGACGCCGGAGCCGCCGCCGTTGACTTCGATGAGCACGGTCTTGTCCACGGCTGCGTAGGCTTCAGCCCAGGCGGCGGCGAGATTAACCATGGTGTCGGAGCCGATGTTGGCCACGGTGGTCTTCTTGACGCCGCCGTCGGATTTGCCGCAACCCACAAGGGCCGCCGCCGCCGCAAGGGCCAGGGTGGTAGTGATGAATTTATTTTTCATGGTGTTCCTTAATCGCTGTCTTCGACCAGCGCTTGCACGAGTTCGCGCACATGCGTGTTGATGTATTGAAACGTCTGTTCGTAGGCGTCGCGCACGTCGGCCAGGGAGCCGGGATGCACGGACGGATCTTCGACGGTCCAGTCCAATCCCACCGTCTTGGTCGGCGGCGGCGGGAAAACTTTCTTCGCGTTCTGCGCGAGCGCGATGATCACATGGTAGTGATCGAGATTGGGAATCTGGCTGACGGCTTTCGGCGTCTGCCGCGAGATGTCGATGTCCTTCTCCTTCAGAAACTCGACCGTGCGCCAGTCCACCGCGCGGGACTCCAGCCCGGCGCTGCTGAAGCGGAAGCCCTCGACGTTCATGGCGTTGGCGACGCCCTCGGCCATCTGGCTGCGGCAGGAATTATTTTCGTCCACGAACAGCACGCGGAAAACCTCTGTGCCCTTGTGCTTCATGTACTCGCCGGTACACATGTAGAGCGTTTCCTCGCAGATGTTCTTCGCCTGGTCGGCCACGCGTTCGTAACGGCGCGCGATGGTCTGGAGCGGCGTGAGCGCGTTGACCGGGATCGTGCCGGACTGGAGCATTTGCAGCAGGATCGCGTCGAGCTTGCCGCGCAGCATGTCGGCCTTGTCCTCCTCCTCCATCGTCTCGCGCGCGAGTTTCGCGTCCTGTTCCAGAAACGCCTTGATGGCGTTGCGCAGCATCGGGATGGAGACCTCGGCCAGCGCCGTGAAATCCGCCAGCGGCAGCTTGTCGTGCAGTTCGCTGACCTTCAAAATCTGGCGCGCGACGCTCTCCGCGTAATCGCCGATGCGCTCCAGTTCCAAATTGATCTTGATGGTCGCGTAGGCAAAACGCAGATGCCCGGCCACCGGCTGCTGGCGCACCAGGAATTCCAGGCACAGCCGGTCGATCTCTTTTTCGAGATCGTCAATGTACTGGTCGCGGAGGATGACCGAGTAGGCGAGCGTGAGATTTTTTTCGACGAGCGCCTGAAGGCTGTCGCGCAGCGCGCGGTCGGCCAGTTGCGCCATCGCTTGAATCTTCGCGCGGATCAGTTCGATGTCGCGCTGCAAGCTCTGTTCGTAATGTGTCATGGCTTTAACGAGGGAAGTTGTATGGCACCGCTGTTACGGCCAAAGGTCGTGAAGGTTACGATTGTGCGACAAGGCGGGCGGCCATGACGGATGGCGGGCGTAAAAAAGAGCCGCTACTTGCAGTGGCGGCTTGAAATGACGGAAGGTGCGTGACCACTTAGAGCAGTTCGCCGCTGCGGTCCATGTGGCGCGCGAGTTCGAGGCGCTCAATCGCGTTCTCGACTACGTGACGCTTCAAGCCCGGCGGCAGCACTTGAATACTGTCCCCTTCGATGAATTGCGTTTTGAGCGCACGGCTGATGGCGTTCACCAGGCACCACTTCATCATGCCGAGGTTTTCCTTGCGGAACTTTTTCAACTCGGACGCGATGGGTGGGAGCTTCGGGCGCACGCCGCGAAACTCTAGGTCGGTCGAGCAGCGCCGCGCGATTTCCTCCGCTGCGAACACGCCGGTCGCGTAGGCGAAGGCCATCGTGTTCAACAACGCCTTCGGCTCGAAGTCCGGGTGTTTGCGGAGCACTTCGAGCAGTTCAGGGTGGGTCCAGTTTAACGTGGCCACGTCGGCCATGATCCAATCGCGCAAATGCGCTGCGGGAACCCACACGCTCAGGTCGAGTGGGATGGTCAGTTCAGCCTCGGCTTCAGCTCTGAGTGGCTCTTCAATGATTGCCGTTGTATTCATAACGCTGAGAACTTGACAGAGCCGTGTGACGAACAAATGGCATCGTCATCACGTTCCAGCAACTCCCCGTGCATCCCCGATCAGGCGAACTGACAGTTTGCGGACATATACTTCAAATTTAAGCCTCAGTGTGACAAATGCGTCTTCCCGGTGTCCCGCCTAGATACCGCGCGTGAACCCAGACCAAACGGCATGAACATCATCAGCGGTTCTTTGCGCCGCCCGCTGACCGTCATCGTGCTCGTCATCGCCGTCGCGCTCGGCGCCTGGATTGCCTTGCAGCGCATGACGCGCGATGTCTTTCCGCCGCTGGGCATCCCAACCATTTACGTGGCGCAACCTTACGGCGGCATGGACCCGGCGCAGATGGAGGGCTACCTCACTTATCGCTACGAGTATCACTTCCTTTACATCACCGGCATCGAGCATGTGGAGTCGAAGTCCATCCAGGGCGCTTCCATCATGAGGCCTCGCGCTGGCCACGCTGGCGACGTTGTTCGTGCTGCCCGCCGTCTTCGCGATGGTACACGGGAAGGCGAGCAGCCATTCCGTTTCACTCGACCCGGATGATCCCTTGAGCGGCCATTACGTTTCACCCGTGGGCCATGATTGAGGTTCCGGAACTGACAGCCGCGGAGCGGCGAAAGAGAATAGCCCACGGCTTGAGCCGTGGGTCCGCCGCGTTGAGTTCAGCAAAGCCCCGGCAGGGGCGAAAGAAGGATTTACATGGTCGTGCTCACGCCGCAGGACAACCGAGTTGACTCAAATTAAATGTTACTTGGGCGGGGCGGTGGACGAGGGGTTCGCCGATACGTTGACTCACATTCGTGGTTACCCGAACACCGAACATGAGTCTGTCTGCCAAACGCGAGTCCCTGGC